>Ga0308175_100001502_pt1 | contig 15810 bp, 19 predicted proteins | sample PhyCR1_3_FD_203893 | JGI IMG/M metagenome (GOLD analysis project Ga0308175, IMG submission 203893) | Soil microbial communities from UC Gill Tract Community Farm, Albany, California, United States - DLSLS.C.R1 | ecosystem: Environmental > Terrestrial > Soil > Agricultural land | place: USA...
ATCGACACATCAACGGCTTGGGACGGCGTCCGTGACTGCGCTGCGACGTCGGCGGCCCACGCGTCGGAACCGGCCTCCGCGGTGTCCCGCCGCAGCCCGAGGTGCTCGAACGTCCCCGGGTACCAGTCGAGCTGCTGATAGGACCGGACGTAGTAGCCCTGTCCGGCGCGGCTGAGGACCAGGCCCTCGTTGACGAGGAGCGCCAGCGCCCGCCGGACCGTTCCCCGGCTCGCGGCGTACTTGTCGCAGAACTCCCGTTCGGATGGCAGCGCCGCACCGGGTGGGGCCTTCCCCGACACGATGTCTGCGCGCACCTCAGTGGCGATGCGGTCGGTGATGGTGCGTGTCTCCACGGTTCGGCTTCCTCCTCGGTAGTGGCGGTCCAGGCTGCACTTTCGTGCCTGTTTGAACAAGCTGACCGTGAAGTCTTGACACTCGCGCCGGGCCAGCTCAGACTTGTTTAAACAGGTCGACCTGTTTAAACAGGATGGCTGTTGGGTCCCGAAAAAGCGAGACCCCAAATCTTCCCGCCCCGGAGACCAGGAGAGAGAGGATTCATGCCAGCATCGGCAGCGCAGCTCACCCGTCCGCGTCGGCAGGTCGAGATCGACGAGGCGAACCCCGATTTGGAGATCGTCCGCAGTCTCACCAACCAGCGCCGGCTGACCGCGGCCCAGGCCCGTACCCGCTTCGGGGCGATCCTGGCCCTGCTCGCGGCGTACCCGGACCTGTCCCACGCCCAGCTCGGCAGGTATGCCGGCTGCTCCGCGTCCCGCATGTCAGGGCTCGTCGGCGAAGCCTGCACCGCGTTCGGCGTCAGTCTCGACCAGCCGGTCTAAGACCCGTCGGCCGGCGGGGACAGCAGGTTCAAGACGTCGGCCGGGTCGCCGAGCCGGTAGCCACCCCGGCCGGGCTTCAGCCGCCAGCCGATCAGCCCGTCCCGCATGTACCGGTCCACGGTGCTGGCACCCAACCCGGTCACCACCGCGATCAGCCCCTTCGTCAGCCACTCCCCGGCACGCAGCCGGGCGAGCAGCTCCAGCCGGGCGGGGTCGTCGGTGTCAAGGTCCACACGCTGGCGTGGCACCACCGCATCTCGCGACGCGGTCCTGTCCTGAGTCATCGACACGTCCATCCTCCAGTCAACGGGCGGTAAGCGGCCCAATCGACCCAATCGTACCGACCGGCCCAACTCACACAAGGAGTGATCGTGCTTCGCTACATCCCCCTGGCGGTCGCGGGACAGCTCGCCGCCCCCGAGACGCCGCAGTTCAACTCCGGCGCCTTCCAAACCGGACTCGTCTACGTCGCCGCCTCCGTGATCGGCGCTCTCGGCGTCATGATCATGGTCAAGTACGGGAAGCGCGGCGAGGTCGGCGAGGCGACGAACTCCATGCTCGTCATCGGCATCGGCGCGTTCCTCGTCGTCGGCGCCAGCACGATGCTCGTCTTCGGGCAGCTCATCGCCAACGCCACCCTCAAGTAGGGCGTGCCGACGATGGCGAGGCTCCGCACCGACGACAACATCTACCAGCAGAAGATGTACTACCGCGGCCCGAAGGGCATGACCATGCCCTTCGATGTGACCTACCCGCAGTTGTTCTTCGGCGCGGTCGTCATCGGTGGGTGCGACACCTTCGCGGCCGTCATCGTCACCCCCTGGGCGATCCCCCTCGCGACGGTCGTCGGGGTCTGGATCACGTGGGCCGTCAGCCAGAAAGTCACCCCTGACCGCCCCATCCGGAAGGTCCTCCGGACCGCGATCACCGACGGTCGTCGCAACCCGGAAACACCCGCCGTCACGACCGTCACGCTGTCCGCCCGCCACCTCACCCGACCGGACAGCACCACGATCCCGGCCCTGACCCGGAACGGAGAAGACCGTTGAACACCACGATCAGCGGACTCAAGGATCGCCTGTTGGCGCTGCGCGGGCCGGGGAAGCCCGACCGGGTCGACGTCGTCGGTCGGGCCGGTGAAGCCCCCCTCGCCGTCACCAACATCGACGGGCACCTCACCTACGTCGGAAAGACCGCGACCGCCTGGTTCACCCTGGCCGAGCAGGCATGGGACTTCCGGACCGTCGATGACCTGAACACGCTCCTCACCGAAATCGCGACCCAGTTCTCGCACCTCCGCGGGCACCGCCTCCACCTCCGGCGGACGTCGATGCCCTACCCGATCGGCGACTGGGCCGACCACATGGACGAGGACACCACCCACATCGTCCCCGGCGACGAAGTGTTCTGGGCCGAGAAGCAGGCCAGGACAGTCGCGCACGTCCAGGCCGCCGGCTGCACCGTCGGTGTCACCCTCCTCGGCGTCACCCTCCTCCGCCCGGAGGCGGGGCAGGCCCGCACCCCCGAAGCCGCAGCCGAGTCCCTCGCCGAGCAGGCCCGCCAGATCGGCGACATGCTCGCCTACGGCGGCATGCAGGCCCGGCCGGCGCACGAGCTGGAGCTGGTATGGATGTATACCCGCTCGGTGATCCTCGGCCTGGACCCGCCCGCCGTGACCCGCACCCAGCTCCGGGACCGTGACGACATCCTCGGCATCGCCGACGGGGTCGAACGGTTCCGGGAGCAGCGGTGGGCGTCGACCACCCGCGTCATGAACCGGACCACCGGCCAGGTCCGGCACGTCGCCGTGCTGACCATCGGGTCGATGCCCGAACTCGACATCCCCGAGGTCCACCACCCGTGGCTCGCCTACGCCCAGCAGGTCGGGTTCCCCGTCGAAGTGTCCTACCGGGTCAGCATCGTCAAGGCCGAGAAGTCCATCAACGCACGGACCAACATGCTCCGCTCGCAGCAGCGGGACAACGCCCGCCACGACATCGATGACCCACTGTCCCTCGGCCGGGTCATCGAGCAGGCACAGACCCGCCTCGACGAGATCCAGACCGGGCTGCCGGTCACCGCACTGTCCGCGCACGGCTGGTTCCGGCTCGCCGTCGCCGGCGACAGCGAAGCGGAATGCCTCGACCGGGTCCAGGAGCTGAAGCGGCACTACGACCGGTACAACATCGTCATCGAGCACCCCAAGGACCAGACGCGGCTGCTCGCCGAGTTCATCCCAGGCGAGGCCGAAGCCGACACCGGCTACATCCGGCGGATGGGCCTTGACTATCTGGCTGCGGCGCTGCCGCAGGTCGAGTCACCCGTCGGTGACGAGACCGGCGACTTCATCGGCTTCACCACCGGGAACACCACCACCCACCGGCCCGTGTTCTACGGCCCCAACTACGCCCCCGAAAAGCTGGACCGGTCCGGGGTCACCGTCGTCGTTGCCGAGCCCGGCGGCGGGAAGTCGACGCTCCTCGGCGCGCTCGCCTACCACGCGGTCCGGCGCGGCGTCATCGTCACGCTCCTCGACCCGTCGGGGCCTCTCTCGGCCCTCGGCGACATCCCCGAGATGCGGCCGTACACCAGGGTCATCGACCTGACTGCGTCAACGCGGGGCATGCTGTCCCCATTCGCGCTCATCCCGACCCCCGGCCGGGCGGAGTTCCCCGACACCCCAGCCGGTGAAGCCCGCTGGCGCGACGCCGTCGACCTCGCCCGCGTCGAACGCCGCGGCTTCGTCCGCGACATCGTCACGATGCTCATCCCGGCCGAGTTCGCGACCAGCCAGCCCCACATCGTCGCGCTGCGGGCAGCTCTCCGCCGGGTCCCGGCAGAGGCGGAATCGACCCTCGAAGACGTCATCGGACAACTGGAAATCATTGCTGAGCAGGACTCATCGGTGGACGCCAAAGACCTCGTCGGGTTCCTCGGCGACGCCGCTGAGGTGCCACTGGCCCGCCAGTTCTTCGGTGCTCCCGACCACGGCGCCTGGAACACCCCACCACTGACCGTCATCACGATGCCTGGCCTTCAGATCCCCGACATGGGTGTCGACCCCATCTACTGGACCGTCGAGCAGAGCATGGCAGTCCCCATGCTCCACACGGCGGTGCGTCTCGCGATGCGCCGCTGCTACGACGGGAACGCGAGCAAGCGGAAGCTCGTCGGGCTCGACGAGGCATACATCCTCAACGGGTGGCCGTCCGGCAGGGCGTTCATGGCCCGGCTCAACCGGGACTCCCGCAAGCACAACACCGCGGTGCTCCTCGCGTCGCAGAAGCCCCTCGACATCCTCGACGTCGAGAACCTCGCCACGTCCGTGTTCGTCGGCCGGTGCGACCCCAAGTCCGGAATCCTCACCCAGGCCCGGGAGCTGCTGGGCCTGCCCGCCGACGCCGGATACGAAGCCGACATCGCCCGCCTGTCGACCACCCCAATCGGCCGGCGCGGCGCCCACCAGGATCTCGGCTACCGAGAGTTCATCTACCGCGACGCCGGCGACCGGGTCCAGACGATCCGCGTCGACCTCACCCACCTGCCCGAACTGCTCGCCGCCCTCAACACCACCCCCGGAGGCACCCGATGAAACGTCGACTCATGGCCGCGGTCGCCGCGCTCGGCGTCGTCGCCCTGGTCGTGTTCGGGCCTGCCGCCGCCGCGCAGGCCGGACCACCGGCAGCGCCGCTGACCGAAGCGCCCGGCTCGCCGTGCACCGTGAAGGAGTGGGCGGACCCGACCAACTTCAAGCGGTGCACCGAGGCCGCCTTCACGGCGACGCAGGCGACGATCCAATGCCTGAACCCCCCGACACCGACCGGTCCCGACACCGGGTTCGCCGGGATGGTCTCCGTCAGGCCCGACGCGTCCCTGTACTCCGGGATGACCGGCCAGTACACGCAGTACGGCGCTGGCGGCTACCACCTCAGCACCTACGACATCGGGTGCGTCGGTGATGTCACCCACGCCACCGACGTCGCCCAGAACGGGATCGCCGACACAGTGTTCCAGGCGTCGGCGGGGTGGCTCGCCACCGCGAACACCACCCGCGGCTACGCCTACGACCCGCACGCCATGTGGGGCTGGTTCGACGGTGACCTCGACACCGCCGTCCATGCCCTCTACAAGAATGTGTGGCTCACCGCCGCCGCCCTGTTCGTCATGCTCACCGGCGTCTGGCTCATCTGGCGTGCCCGCCGCGGCGACGTGTCCGAAGCGACCGCGACCGCCGGCTGGGTCCTCCTCGTCACCGTCGGGATGACTCTCGTCGCGCAGTGGCCGTCCGCATCTGCGCGGATCGCGGACACAGGCGCGACCTTCGGCCTCCAAATGGTCCACGCCGGCGCCGGTCTCGGCCCGCAAACAGAGTCACCCACCGAGTGCCGCAACCCTGATGGGTGCGTCGATCACCGTTCACCTTCCGACCGGATGTCGGACAGCATCACGACCGCCCTGCTGTACCACAACTGGCTTGTCGCGGAACTCGGCTCTGCCGACAGTCCGACGGCGAAGAGGTACGGTCCGGCCCTGTACTCCTATCAGGCACTGACCTGGGATGAGGCCGCGAACATCCAGGCGCATCCTGAACTCCGGAAGATCGTCACTGCCGATAAGGCCCAGGGCTGGAACCAGCTCGCCGCTGTCATCAAGGCCGAGGACCCGCAGGCGTACGAGCACCTCCAGGGACTCCACGGCTCCGACCGGCTGTTCGTCGCGTTTCTGACCGCCGTCGAGGTGTTCCTGTTCACGTCCTTCGACCTGGTCGCGTCGCTCGCGATCATCCTGGCGTTCGGGGTGTTCCGGCTCGTCATCATCACCCTGCCCATCACCGGCGCTGCCGGCGTTTCCCCCCGAACGTCCGGATACCTGATCAAGTCGCTGAACGCGGCCCTCGCCGCGTTCCGGAACATCATCGCGTTCGGGGCCGCGTCGACCCTGTTCTTGCTCCTCGTCAACGCGTACTTCGCCGCCGACGCGCTGCCCGGTATCGCGAAGACGCTCCTGATGGGGATCACCGCCGCCGGCATGTGGCTCCTCATCCTGAACCGGAACCGGCTTACCGGCCGGCTCGGGTTCCGTCGGCCGGTAAGCCGGGCGGCGGAGACCCCGGATCGGGAGCCCGGTCCGGCCCGGGACACCCCCGTCCTGATCCGTAGGCCCGCCTCGGCCCGGCCCGCCACGTACGCGATCAGGGTGCAGGCCAACGTGCAGGCGTCGCCCCCGCGCTGGCCTCAGCCCCAGAATGCCAGACCGACCGTCCACAGAGGACAGGTAATGCCCGCGGCCCGACCCGTGAAGGCCATCACCTCCAGCCCCCACCACCCCCGGAGCCCCCGATGAACGTTCCCCGCTTGCGTGTCCAACCCGTCTACATCGCACTGGCTGCGGTGGCCGTCGTCGCGGTCGTCGTCGGTGTACAGATGGTCAACGCCCGGACCGACACCCGCGCCACCTCGGCCGCATCGCCGGCGGTGTCGTCGTCGGCCGCCCCGGACAACTCGGCCAGCTCGGACAGCCCGCCCGGCGCGGCTGCCAAGACGCCCGCCCCGGCCGGGCAGTCCACCCCCGGCACTGCACCGGCCGACGACGGCGACGGGGCCGATGACGCCCCGGCTAGCGCCGCGCCGGCCCCGGCCGACGTCACCGCCGCCCGGAACGCAGCTACGGCGTTCACCGCCGCATGGCTGAACACCACGAACAAAAGCATCGGCCAGTGGCGAGCCGAACTCGCCAAGCACGTCACCCCCGCCCTCGCCAACGACCTCGCAGCCGCGGACCCGGAGACGGTGCCCGTCGGGCAGATCGGCTCCCCGATCACCGTCACCGTCGGCGCGGACCGTCTCGCCCACGTCACGATCCCGATCACGACCGGCGGTGCGGTCACCGTCACCGTCGTCCTCGACGGGCACCCGTTGGTCTCCGACGTCGACTGGGTGAAGCCGTGAATGCCCTCGCCAGGATCGGGTTGGCCGCCGCGGGGGCATGCTCCGCGGTCGTGGTCACCGCAGCCCTCGGCGTCGTCGCGGTCGCCTCGTACATCGGCGGGGCCAACGCCCCGACCGTCGTGTCCGCCGCGTCGTGCACCACCGGCGGTGGCGCGGCCACACAGACGACGGTCAGCGCGACGATGCCGGCCGCCTACAACCACCCCGACCAGGTGTCGGTCGCTCGGACCGTGGTCCAGGTCGGTCAGCAGATGGGGGTCCCGCCCCGCGGCTGGATCATCGCCGTGGCAACGACGATGCAGGAAGCCGGGATGCGTAACCCCGGGGATCTGGGCTCCCGCAACGACCACGACTCGTTGGGCGCGTTCCAGCAGCGGCCTTCGACGGGGTGGGGGACCCCCGCCGAGATCATGGACGTTGCGCACGCCGCCCGGTCTTTCTACACCGCGCTGCTGAAGGTGTCGGGGTGGCAGACGATGCCGCTGACCCGGGCCGCGCAGGCGGTGCAGCGGTCGGCGTACCCCGGCGCGTACGCGAAGCACGAGGCGGACGCGACCGCGGTCGTTGATGCGATCACCGGCGACCACACCGTCCGGGTCGTCAACGCCGCCGGGCAGTGCCAGAAGGCGGGGCAGGTGACCGCCGGCGGATGGACCCAGCCGGTCCCCGGGTCGGTCGTGTCCGCGTACGGGCAGCGCGACGGGAAGCTCCACGCCGGTGTCGACCTGGCCGCGGCGAAACGCACTGCGATCAGATCCGCTGCTGACGGGGTCGTCGTCGAGGCTCACTGCGACGCGTCAACGGCCAGGGAGTGGTCCTGCGACCAGGACGGGAAGGTCGTCAACGGGGTCGGGGTCACGCCGGGCTGCGGGTGGATGGTCGACGTCCGGCACGCCGGCGGTGTCGAGACCCGCTACTGCCACATGGTCGTCGCGCCGCTCGTGAAAGTCGGTGACCACGTCGCGGCCGGGCAGCAGATCGGATGGTCCGGTTCGTCCGGGCACTCGTCGGGGCCGCACCTGCACTTCGAGGTCCACGTCGGGCTCAGCGAGTCCAGTCGGGCCACGGGCGCGAACAGTACCAACCCGGTGCCGTGGATGCAGCAGCACGGGGCGCCGCTCGAAAAGTCCACCATCTGAAAAAACCTTGTCCAACCCAACCGACCCAACTAGCCCAACCGGCCCAGTAGGTGTCACACTGGGACCGGCACCACCCGAGAGGAGCACAACCCCGATGCCCATCAACAAGACCACCACCGCCGCCGGAAGGCCCAGCGCCGTCCGACCCCCGGTGACCCCGATGGCCCCGGCCTCCACCGCCACGTCCCACCGGTCCGGGGCCAGGACGAGGACCCCCGGACTGGCCGCGAAGTGGACCGCGTTCTGGCTCTCCCACCCGGCCGGCTACCTCATCGCCCCCACGTTCATCGGCGGCTTCGTCGTCGACATCGTCCACCTGTTCCCCGACTGGTGCGTCTGGTACTCCGTGATCCTGCTGACGGTCATCATGGTTGTCGACGCGCTCCGGAAGGGGCCCGACTTCCTGGCCACCTGGATCGGCCTGGTCCTGCCCTCCATCGCGGTCGCGATGGGCGGAAGCTGGGGCAAACACATCAACGGGTGGGGTGTGCTCCTGCGGAACTGGATCGACGAGCACACCGTCCAGTACGTCGGCGACGCCGCCGGGATCGGGCTCGCCGTCCTGTTCCTCAGCCTGGTCCTGTTCGCCAGGCACATCGTCTACGGCGAAAACGGCGGCCCGTTCACCCACTACGTCTGGCGCCGCTACGTCCCGAACCTCCGCCGCCGGTAGGCCGGTGCGGTCGCGGACAACCCGGGCGGAGCGGGCCATCACCCGCTCCGCCCGGGTCCACCAGGACAAGATCGAACACGCCGGCACCACCTACGAGAAGTACACCGCCGTCTGCGACTGGCTGTATACAGCCGCCCGCCGGGCCGGGACCCTCGATCCCACCATCGAAGCACTCCACCAGATGATCACCGAATGTGAGCGGAAGGCAGCAACCCGATGACCGGCATGGACAACGGCGCTCCCGCATCCTCCCCCGAGACGTTCCAGACCTTCCCCCGCTGGCACGTGTGGCGGGACGCGACCGTCCGTGCCCTCCACGACTCGTGGCTGTTCACCGCCCAGCCCGTCGCCGGCGCCGACGTCTGGGAGGAGTCCAAAGTGGACACCACCCGGATTCCGAAGGGCCGCGGCGCGCACACCCTCGAAATCCTGTGGCAGATCTCCAACTGGACCGAGCGGCTCCCGTTCTACGCCGTCATCTGGGCTCTCGGCTGGCTCCCGGACCGTCACTGGACCCGCTGGGTCGACGGCCCCACCCGCTACATCTTCATCCGACCGACCCGCCGGTGGACGTTCTACCTCCTGACCGTCATCTCCGCCGCCTGGCTGAACGGGGTGCTGTGATGACCGCCGACACCTACCGCCGCACCGCACCCACCGACGACTTCGACGAGCCCGCCGCCGACGACTTCGGCCCCCAGGAGCTGAACGCCGCCGACCGGGTACTCGACGTCGTCGGTGACCTTGCGTCTGCCGCCTGGGCCATGTACCGGGGGCATCTCCGCCCCGTCGCACTGCTCGCCGTCTGGGCCGCCAATGGCGCCATCGTCTGCGACGGCCACGTCCCGTTCATCATCGTGCTCCCCGCCGCCGTGGCCGCAGTCGCCGCCGCGTACGCCTGGTCGAAGCACCGCGGCCACCTCGCCGCCCAGGAACGTGGCCACCTAGACGCCGGGCAGCTCACCGGCAGGCACGCCGACCGGATCAACGCTGAAGCCCTCCGCGCCGCCACGATCACCGCCATCTGCGGGGCGTGGGTCCTCGCCGCCAACGTCACCAACCCCGCCACCCTGCTCGGCTGGGTCGTCTGGATCGTGTTCGGGCTGATCCCGTGGGCGGTGTTCACCACCCCTATCCGGACCCGCGCCGAACACCGCCGGCTCCGGCTCCCCACCGGACCCCGCCGAGCCGCCCCCGCCGACACCGACACGGACGCCGAGACCACGGTGCGGCTCCCCGCCGGCGCCGGCCCGAGGACCGCCAAGCCCGCCCCTGCCGACTCCACCCCAGCCGACTCCACCCCAGCCGGCTACCGACTCCCGACCGTCGCACTCACCCCCGCCGCGAAAGCACCCACGTCCGACAAGGATCTCGACGCCCAGGTTGTCGCGCTCGGCGCGCTCCTGGAGCGGCGCCGGGTATCCGCCCAGGTCGTCGGCTATCAGCGTGGACCGACGATCACCCGGTTCGGGATCAAACTGCTCGACGATGGCCTCGTCGAGCAGGTTCTCAAACTGACCAAGAACATCGCCTACGTCCTGAAGGTCGCCGATACGGCGGTCCGGATTGAGGCTCCCGTCTCCGGGCAGTCTCTGATCGGCGTCGAGGTGCCCAACGGGACCCGCGACACCGTGTCCCTCGGCCAGGTCCTCTCCGCCCGTCGACCGGACGCGCACCCCCTCACCGTCGCGCTTGGTGTCACCGCCGTAGACGCCGTCCCGTTCCTCGGCAACATCGCCGACATGCCGCACATCGTCGTCGCCGGCGCGTCCGGCGGCGGGAAAAGCGGCTGCCTCAACGCCTTCATCTGCTCGCTGCTGCTGAATGTCACACCCGACGAGGTCGGGATGATCTTCTTCGACCCGAAGAAGGTCGAACTCACCCAGTACCGGGGCATTCCCCACCTGGTATTCGACGTCGTTACGAAGCCGAAGGACGCCATCAGCGCCCTGGAGTGGCTCGACAAGGAGCTTGACCACCGCACCGACGAGCTGGCTGCCGCCGGCGTCCGGAACATCGCCGAGTACAACGAGGCGGTCACGTCCGGCGCCTACCAGGCACCCAAGGGCAGTCGTCACGTCGTCGAGCCGTTCCGGCGCCTACTCGTCGTGGTCGACGAGCTTGCCGACCTGATGCTCTCCCACAAGGACGAGGTCGAACCGATCATCGTCCGGATCGCGGCTCTCGGCCGGGCACCTGGCATCCACCTGGTCCTCGCCACCCAGGACCCCCGCAAGGAGGTCCTCACCGGCCTGATCAAGAGCAACGTCCCGTGGCGTATGGCGTTCCAGACCGCGACCCGCGAAGCGTCGCAGATCATCCTCGGCGTCCCCGGCGCCGAGAAACTCCTCGGCAAAGGCGACGCCCTCGTCCGCACCGGCGACCAGGTCGCTCTCATCCGGCTCCAATCGCCGTGGGTGTCGACCACCGACATCGCCGAGATCGTCAAATACTGGAGGACGCAGTCGCCCCCGGCCGGGCACCGCCCGACGATGACCATCCCGACCGCGCCGGCCGCCACCGACGCCGACGACACCAACCCGAACCGCGCCAGCGCCGTCGGGGACAGCCGCACCGCCCCCGAGACGGTCCTCGACGCCGCTTACCGGCTCGCCGTGTCCCACCCCGCCGGTTTCGACAAGGCGGAGATCGCCGCGGAAACCCCGCAGCTCATGAACGCCACCCGCGACCGGGCACTCACCGACCTGACCCGCGGCGACGCGAGCCCCCTCGTCCGGGTCCCCGGCGAACGAGGCCGCTACACCATCCGCGCCACCTCCACCGAGTAGGAAAGGAACCAACGACCATGCCCGTTCCCCCGCTGGAAGACCTGTCCAGCAGCCAGCACCACGACAGCCGGTTCCGCATGTGGACCGTCGACCACATCCCCGACTACACAGACCTGCCCGAGTCCGAACCCGGACTCCGCAGCCCCGCCCTGGTCTCCCTCGACGGTTGGCAGGTCAACCGGTCCGGAAGCGGAACCCTGGATGTCTTCCGCACCAACGAGGACGGCATCGAGCGTCATCCCGACCTCGACCAGGTCACTTTCGCCACAGAGGAGGAGGCGAACGCCGCCGCCTGGAACGCCGGTGTCATCGGTCTCATGGTCTACGAGGACGTCGCCCACCTGTACGGGGTGTCCTCCCTGGTGTGGATCCGGTCGCCGATGGGCTTCATGACCACCGACGCCGGTCACGACGAGCGGAAGGTCACCAACGCCCGGACCGTCGAGTGGTTCCGAATCCTTGACCCTGCCCGGGATCTGACCCCCGGGGCCTGGGTCCACGCCGGGGACACCCCCCTGTGCGCGACCTTCGTGGTCTCCGCGTACGGGGCCAACAACCCTGACGTGTACGCCACCGATGACGCCACCGTCGAATACGTCGAGGTCGAGTACGGGATGGTCGTCACCATCGCCGACGACGACGACACCGAGGTGTTCTCCCACTACGTGTACGAGACCGTGGCCGGCGCTACCGACGCCAGGCCGGAGGCCCTCGACGGCTACCTGACCGCCGACATGCAGGCCACGTTCCAGAACCTCGGCGGCGACGTCATGACCAACTTCGTCTGGAACGCTGTGGTCGAAGACACCACGTGGTGGCTGGGATGACCCGGGTAGCGGACAGCATCGGCGAACAGAAGGTCGCCGATGGGGTTCTCTGGGAGCGCACGTTCCTCGGCTGGGTCCAGGTGCCCGGCGGCCAGATGAGCGGCTGGCAGCGGGCCGACCCGCTGGTGTTCACCGGGAAAGACGTGGGCGGCAATGACCAGTTCACCGACGCATTCACCACCCGATGGTTCCGGGAGATCACGCGCGGCGTCGACCCGGCCGCTGACATGTTCCCGGACGAACCGTCCCTGTGGGCCGTCGTCGACTCCACCTTCTACGGGGCCCGCGAAGAGGGGAGCACCGCCCAGGTCGAAGCGTGCTTCGAGGCCGTGATCTGCCGTGACCCGGACCTCCCCGGCGACACCGAGCTGCTGTCCGTGGCGGAGTACCAGAACATCGCCGGCGACGACCGCAAAAACGCCGACTGCTCCGACGAGCGACTCACCCAGTACGCGTCCGACGACGACCCGCCCAGCGACTCGTGGTGGAACGAACTCATGGACGAGCAGGATTCCGGCGACTACTCCCGCTATCACCTGGCGGTGACCGGATGACCGTGGAGATGACCGTGGAGATGCATACGGACGGTGGCCTGCTCGCCGAACGGGCACAGCACGTGGCCCGGATCATCGAGATCGACGCGCTCCTGTCGGCGGGGCACGCAGACGTCGGCTTTACCCGACCCGCAGCACCGACCCAGACGTGGTCCCAGTACCCGATCGAGGAAGGCGGCAGCAACATCGGCGAGGCGTGGTGCTCGACCTGGGTGCGGCCCCTCACGTTCCCGGCCGACCTGGACCGGGACGCCTGGGCCGACCTCGGGGACCACGTCCACGCCGTCGTCCGGACCTGGTACTACCTCATCTCCTACGGCGGCGGCGAGTACGAGGTCTCCGCGTGCACCGTCTACCAGCTCGCCGCCGACCCCGACAACCCCGATAACACCAGCATCGACCAGTGGATCGACTACGGAACAGCCGCGCACGGCTATCACCGGGACGCCGAACTTCAGACCCTGGCGATCGCAGACGAACCGCCGACCGTCGAGTCCTGGAACTACATCGTCGACAAGGCCGGCGACTCCTGGGCGATGCTCGCCACCGGCGACGCCGGCTGACACACCCCGACCGGCCGGCGGCGGAATCACCGCACCGGACCACAACTCACCAAGGGAAATCGGATGACCAACGACGTCGGCGGTCGCGCAACGGCCACCGCTGAAGAGTTCGTGTCCTGGCCGACGGAGCAGCGCTACCAGGCTCTGAACGCATCCCGGGCGCACCTCGGACAGCTCCTGCTCGCCGAGATCGCCGTCACGCTCCGGCAACTCCTGCCGACCGCGGCGTGGATCAGGGTCCAGCTCTCCAACCTTGAGCCCGACGGCACCGCGGCGCTGGTGTCGATCCGTGACGCGGGTGGCCGCTCCCTCGGGAAGGTCGGCAAGACCGCTGCCGGGCGGGTCAACATGCTGCTCGGTGACCTCAACCGGGTGTGGCCGGTGCTCCTGGGCCGGCTCGACAGTGACGACCTTGTTGTCCGCGTCGACCTGCCCGCCGCCGCCGACAAGACCGACAGTCCCTGAGCGTTGCTCGCCGCCGGCGACGCCGACTGGCACACCCCCGACCGGGCAGCGGCGGAACCACCGCACCGGACCACCTCTCACCGAGGAGAACCCAGATGATCAACCATATCGCCGACGTCGGCAGGATGGCGACGGGCCGGTGGCGCTGGCGCAAGGCGCACACCCTCGCCGACCTCGCCAACCTGCAAGCTGACCAGATCGCCCGCAACCTCGCCGCGCAGACGGACGACGACCTCGGCCCCGAGTGGTCGATGTACTCGGCGCTGGTAGCGCTCGGCCGCGCCGGCGCCGTCGTCGCCGACTGGCGGCCCGGCGTCGCGGCCCACAGCCTCGAACACGGTGTGGAGATGCAGACCCGGGCCGCGGTGTCCGCCTTCGCCTCCACCGAGGTGAAGGACATGCTCGACAACCTGCTGTACCGCGCCGGCTACAACTCGGTCGGCGCCGACGCCCTCATCGACTTCAACGTCATCGAACTGTGGGCGCCCGGGTGCGTTGAGTACGACCGCTATGACGGGGACGACAGTGCCCGCTGGGGCGGCCAGGCGGTGGAACGCATGGACGGTGTCCCGACATCGTGGATCGGTGGCAGCACCGACGCCCGCCAGATCTACCGGGCGTTCCCCACGCGCCGCAGCGTCCAGTGGGAACTGCGGGCGGCGTGGCTGATCACGATCGCCGACCGCAAATGGGGCGACAGCACCCTGTTCGCCGACCTGCTCCAGATGCTGATCGAAGCCCGTCAGCCGGCTACGGCGTAACGACCCGAGACCACGGACATGATCTACCGCAAGAACCACAGCCCCGACCTACCTTGGAGCACCGACGTGACCGACGTGATCGAATACGAGGAGTTGGACTACCGCTGCGACCCCCGCGTTGACGCCGAACACCCCGACGAATGGATCAGCGTCCGGCACGGCCTGCCCGGCACCTGGTCGACGTTCCTGTGGGTGGGCCACGGACCGGACGGGACGTGGCTCATCACCGATGAGCAGAGCAACGTCGTCCGCGACGGGTATCCGTCGGCGGAGGAGGCGGTCTATTCCATCGTCGGCGACCCGATCCCGTCGGCGTACATCAACGACACCCGGGTCCAGCCCGCCGACCACTCCTGGGCGCCGGCCGACTGGAGCGCCGACGTCGCTGCGTTCATCCTCCCCGACGGCGCCGACGTCTACGCCGCCGCCGGCACCTGGGTCGCCCGGCCCGCCGGGCGGATGTCGACGACGTGGGATCTCCTCGACGGCGCCCTGGCCGAGTGTCTCGGCGAGCCCGACCGGCCGTGGAACGCTGAAAGCTAGCTGTCGACGTCCGACCCGCGCCCCCTTTCCGTGATCGCATTGTTTGAACAGGCGGGTTCAGCCCGGTATGGTCAACGGTGAACCCGCCAGACGGCCACGGAGAGGGGGTGCGGCATGGGTGACGTGTGGATTTCCACGGAGGAGCTGCCAGGCGGCGGCTACCGCACCGTGTACGCGCCCGTCTCCGGCGCTCCCGCGCCCCTGACCGCCGATGCGGTCATCGACCGGGACCAGGCCGCCGCGATGATCCGCGACCTCGATGCGTGGCTCACTGCCGACGCGACCCCGACTGCCGCCCGGCTCGCCGCGGCACTCCGCGAGGCCGGCGCCCCGCACCGCATCATCGTGGCCGCGCTCACCGGCTTCTACGACGAGTACACCTCGCAACTGGAGTACCCGACGCTTCAGCTTCTCGACGACCTGACCGCGGCGGGGATGCCGCGGTTCGTGGCCCGTGTCGAGGCCGGCGAGTTCGACAGTCCGGCGCCGCAGCGCCGGCACCTGTCTGCCGCCTGACCGCATTGCGGTAGCGGCGGTTCTGCGCCTCAAGTCCTGCCCACGTGGCGCCAAGGTCAGCGCTGTATGTGGACAGGTCGTGGATGCTGCTGGGTGGCGAACAGACGGGATGACTTGCCCCGTATTCCGGCAGCGGGTAACGTCGAGGGCGGCAGGGGAGAACAGGACTCCCCCGCCGCCCTCTCTGCATTTT
>Ga0308175_100001503_pt1 | contig 15791 bp, 18 predicted proteins | sample PhyCR1_3_FD_203893 | JGI IMG/M metagenome (GOLD analysis project Ga0308175, IMG submission 203893) | Soil microbial communities from UC Gill Tract Community Farm, Albany, California, United States - DLSLS.C.R1 | ecosystem: Environmental > Terrestrial > Soil > Agricultural land | place: USA...
TGCGGCGGACGGCAGAGGGCGCCGCTCGAAAACGGCATTGTCAGAGGAAAAGCCGTCAGAGCAGGGACTGGACATGCTGAATCATTTCCGGGCTTGCCCAGTTCTGGGCCGAGATGAACTTCTCAACCACCTTGCCGTTGCGATCGATTAGATAGCTCTCCGGGAACTGAATTGTTCCGTATTTCAGGTTCACCTTTTCGTCCGGATCCCGCGCGGTCTGAAAGGAAACCGGGAAGTGCTGCAGGAAGTTCTTGTAGGCGTTCGGGTCTTTATCGACGCTGACGCCAAGCACCACGAGCCCCTGCGGCCCGAGCTGCCGCGCCAGCTGGTTCAGCGACGGCACTTCTTCCACGCAGGGGGCGCACCAGGTCGCCCAGAAATTCAGCAGCAGCAGCTTGCCGTTGAAGTTGTGAACCGTAAAGGTCTGCCCGCTGTCGGCCGTGACTGTGAAGTCCGGCGCTCTATCGCCCGCATTCACAACGGTTTCGTGTAAAGAGGAATAGAGGGCGAAGCAGAACAGGGCCAGCATCGCGATGATGCCTGCCTGCAGCAGACGATCGGAGACGGAACCCGCCTGCGGTGGGGGATTTGAAACAGCGCCCGGCTGGGGAAGGCGCTCAGAAGCGACGCGGTCCGGTTTCATGAAGGCTACTATCTATAATTCTAAGCGAGGGCGGCGCTTGCGCCCTGTCCCATGGTGATCTCGAAAAAGGTCGAGTTTTCGGCCTCTCATATCTGCCGTTCCCCTCGTCTTTCCGACGCCGAAAACGAACGGACTTTCGGGGCCGCTGCCAACCCCCTGGGCCACGGCCACAACTACGTTGTGGAAGTGGCGATCGAGGGCGAGCCGGATCCGGTCACCGGAATGATCCTCGATCTCAAGCGCCTGAAAAACATTCTGGAAGAGAAGGTTTTGAGCGTGTATGACCACCGGCTTCTCAATCGCGAGGTGGAGCCGTTCGACCGCGTTGTTCCAACGGTCGAAAACATCGCGATCGATATCTGGAGGCGCATCGATCCGCATATCCAGGGACGCGCAAAGCTTTATTCCGTGCGCGTGCACGAGACGGTCGAATTGAGCGTGGAATACAGGGGCGGAAAATGACCGTCCGGCTCACTCGCAAATACGGGTTTGCGGCTTCTCATCGCCTGCACTCGCGCGCATTATCTGACGAGGAAAACCGGCGCACCTACGGCAAGTGCAATAACCCGCATGGCCATGGACACAACTACGAAGTCGAAATCACCGTTCGCGGCCAGGTGGACCGCGTCACCGGCCGCGCCATCGATCTCGGCCGGCTCGACCGGATCGCGGAGGAGCAGATCCTCAAGCCGCTCCGGTATCGCAATCTGAACGAAGAAGTTCCCGTTTTCCATGAAGTTGTCCCCACCACCGAGAATCTGGCCGCGGAATTGGACCGGAGATTGCGTTCCGCATGGCCGGAGGTGTTCCCGGATGGCGGACCCGTGCTCGAGAAGTTGCGCATCTGGGAAACGGAACGAAACATCTGTGAGATAGATCATGCCTAAGAAGCACCGCGCAGTAGTGAAAGTCCTTTCGCCAAAAAGAGAAGACAAGCCCATCGCCCCACTCATACGCGGCGTGCTGGACGCGATCGGCGAAGATCCCAATCGCGACGGTCTCGAGCGAACGCCCGAACGAGTGGAGAGAGCGCTGCATTTTTTGACGCAGGGCTACACGGCCGATGTCTCGACCATCGTCAATGGCGCTATCTATGAAGTGAAGTACGACGAGATGGTGATCGTGAAGGATATCGAGTTCTTCAGCATGTGCGAGCACCACATGCTGCCGTTCTGGGGCAAGGTCCACATCGCCTATCTCGCAGGTAACAAGGTGATCGGCCTGAGCAAACTGCCGCGGCTGGTGGATGTGTTCGCGCGCCGTCTGCAGATTCAGGAGCGGATGACGCAGCAGATCGCCGAAACCATTCAGGAACTGCTCGATCCGCTGGGCGTGGGCGTTATCGCGGAGGCGCAGCATTTCTGCATGATGATGCGCGGCGTGGAAAAGCAGCATTCGGGCACCGTCACGAGCGCGATGCTGGGCGCATTCCGAGCCAACAAGGAAACGCGCGACGAATTTCTTTCGCTGATCAGAGGGAAGTGATGAAGAGGCTGGCTGTCGGAGTATTGCTGGCAACTGCCGCCTGGGCGGAAAGCCCATTCATCGGAACGTGGAAGCTGGATCCTGCGAAGGCGAAATTTAGCGCGGGTGAACCTCCGCGGGAGGAAACGATCGTGGTTGCCGATGCCGGCGATCACGCGACCGTAACGACGACCGGAACGTCGGCGAGCGGCAGACCAATATCAATTCGCTACAGCGTTCCGGTAAAGGGCGGCGCTGTCCAGATCGAGGAAGCCCCCTGCGACGCCATGACGGTGACGCGAACCGGCGCGAATATTGCGGATTCCGTCTGCACCCGGCGCGGCAGACAGATTGGCACGCGGCATACTGTCATCTCCGCTGACGGCAAAACGATGACTGCCACTGTCGAGGGCATCAACGCTCAGGGCCGGGTATCCGGCGTGGAGGTTTACGAAAAGCAGTAGAGCGCCATCGCGCGATGCGCTTACTGTGATGCAACGGCGGAAGCTGCGGGCAGGGAAATACCATCGCCGTATTTCGCGAGGTCCGGTATGGTGACCGGCAGTTTGCCCGCTATGGGGATTTCGCCGAAGAGCGCTTTCACTGCCGCGATTTCCGATGTCGGCACCGTGCTGTAAGTCGTCATATATCCGGACACGCCGGTGAACGCGCGAAGCAGATAGGGCGTGCCCAACGAAACGAGCATGACCGGTTTCTTCGTGCCGACCAGGTTCGAAATCATCGCCGGGAATCCGCCGCCGAGCCCCGTATTGCCCCGATAAGCCGCAACCGACGCGAATGCGGCCACCACGTAGCGCGCGGCCGGCGCCGCCTGCTGCACTGCGGTTTCGAGATCCGCATCCAGCATCGAAGCATTCAGCAGAGCAACTCTTGCGAGGGGATCGCGTTTCCGAATTTCGGCGAGAAACGCCTGGCCTTCGACGGTGGAATGCGCCTCGGTCAGGATGAAGTATGCGGTGGACCCGTCGCGTGCGAGCGGGAGAAAGTTGCCTTCGTTGCGCAGGAGCGTGACGGATTTATCGGCAATCTGCTGCGCCACGGCGGCGCTTTCGGGCGCGTTCACGATGGAGTGAATCTGCTCGAGCGTTACGAGCCTTTTCGTCGCGAGGCCCACGTGCGCCTTCGCGGTGAGGACCCGCAGCGCGCTCTCATCGATGCGCTTGCGTGAAAGCTTTCCGGAGCGCACCGCTGCTTCGAGGCCATTGATGGCCGCCTCCGGATCAGGCGGCATCAGCAGGACGTCGACTCCGGATTCGATCGCCCGCACCGCCGCATCGGCGGGAGTGAAACCATGGAGCACGCCTCCCATCTGGAGCGCATCGGTGACGACGATGCCTTTGAAGCCGAACTCGTCGCGGATGATACCGGTCAGAATTTTCGACGAAAGCGTTGCGGGAAGCTCCGCGGAATCGAGCGCCGGAACGGCGATGTGCGCCGTCATGATGGAATCGACTCCGGCTGCGATGGCGGCGCGGAAGGGCGGCCATTCGATTTTTTCGAGCCGCTCGCGATCCCCGGTTATCGTGGCGAGGTTGATGTGCGTATCGGTCGCGGTATCGCCGTGTCCGGGGAAATGCTTGGCGGTGGTCAGCACGCGCGCGCCCGTGACTGAATGCGCTCCTTCGATAAATGCCGTTGCGAAGCGCGAAACGTCGTCCGGGTTCTCGCCATAGGAGCGAATGTTGATGATGGGGTTGTCCGGATTGCTGTTGACGTCCGTATCCGGGAAGAAGAGCCACTGGACGCCGATGGCGCGGGCTTCGCGGGCCGTGATTTCGCCTTCGGCGCGCGCTTGCGCCGGATCGCCGCCGGCGGTGAACGCCATGGCGTGCGGGAATAAGGTGGTGGCGTCAACCCGCATGGAAGCGCCGCGCTCGAAATCGCCCGAGACGAGCAGAGGCGTGCGGGCGAGTTTCTGCATGCGGTTGATGAAGCTGGCGACTTCGAGCGGGTCGGCTTTTCCAGTGATGCGGCCGCCTGCGACGTTGACGAGAATGAGGCCGCCCACATGCTCCCGCGAAACCAGGTGGATGAACTTCCGGTATTCGCGCGAGCGCGTATTCAGCGGATGGCCGCTGAACGGGATCACGATAAGTTGCGCGATGCGGTCGCGAAGGGGCATCGCGGCAAGCCAGCGGGCTGCGATGGCGTGCTCGGAGCCAGTGGGCCTGGCGGCGCTTTTCCGGGTGATTTTCGAATGTGCGGCCCGGCGGGACGTTGCGGGGGCGGCAAGCACCGCGAGCGTCATCACCGCGGCGCAGATACTACCAGAAACGAGCTTTACAGGGCCTGAGACTCGGACGCGGGGCAACCAGTCTCAGAATATCGCAGCGAGAACTACTCCCGACCCGCGGATGCGGCAAGGGCGACCGGCCGCGGCGCGTCCTGGGAGCGGGGGCCCTTCTTTCTGGGAGCATGGGCGGTAAGCCGCTTCACCGCGCGCAACAGATCCTGTACCTCACGAGCGCCCTTGCAAACGATGTGATCGGCGCCGGTCGAGCGTTCGGTCATGCCGAGGCACGCGGCGAAACCGGAGAGAAGAATGGTCGAAGCAGGCGAATCCGACGCGCGGATGCGAGTGATCAGCTCCACGCCATCCATCCCGCTCATCCTGAAATCCGTCACGACGATGTCGTAGGGCGAGTGGGAGAACATTTCCCATGCCTGTTCGCCGCTCAGCGCCACATTCACATCGAAGCCCTGTTCCGAAAGAATCAGTTTCCTTGCCGTTAGTCCATGCAGGTTGTCATCGACGAGCAGGATTGTGGATGCGGACGTGACTTCTTTATTCATGTCGGACCGCATGAACGTAACAGAGCTGTCATGCAGCTGTCAACGCATCTGCATCCGATTGAAATACCGACGTTTTTTTGGCTTGACTTGCGCGCTTGCAAATACTATCTTTATTCGACCGCCAGGGGCCCCTTGTAACCGGCCTTCGCGACGATCTGATATTTGATCGGCTTCTGCTTCTGATCGACGATCTTGAGCGGTTCGTTGGTCGCGGGATTCACGAGTTGAACCGTGATCTTGCGGAACTTGCCGTCCTTCGCAGTATTGGTGGGCGAGTAGCTCAGGGTGTATTGATTCCGCATCGATTCCTCGATGGCCCCGAACACTGCGGGCATCTCGGTAAGGAAGCGCGGGAAGAACGCCTGGCCGCCCGTCTCTTTGGCAAAGGTGCGAAGTTCATTATCGCCCTGCAGGAAAGTGATTTCGTTCGCGCCGCTGAGCATACCTCTGGATTCCGCGAGGGTGCGCTCGAGCTGAAGCAGGCCGACGGGGTATACGGGAACGCCCGCTTCCTGCAACTGCTTTCGAGCTTTGTCGTACGTCAGTTTGCTGAACGTGTCGATGCCGGAGCTCAGCAGCAGGATCGCCTTGCGGCCTTCGATTTTGGACATGCGGTCCGCGGTATCACACAGCGCATCGAACATGTTGCTCTCGGAAAATCCGGGGATGCGCAACCGCTGCAGCGCTTCGCCCACGCGGTTTTTATCGTTGGTGAAATCGGTAAGGATCTCGGGCTTGAGATCGTAGGCGATGATGGCGACGTAATCCTCCGGCGTGAGCGTGTTGACGAAGGTATAAGCGGCCGTGACCGTCTGATACCAGCCGTAGCTCCAGAAGGACTGAAAGCGATTGCTGAACTCGATAACCATCGCGATCGTCATGGGCGCTTTTCCGATACTGACCTTGGTGACGGTCTGAGGGACGCCGTCTTCAAGGACGCGGAAGGCTTTCCCCGGAATGTTCGGAATGAAACCGTTGTGATTGTCGAGCACCGCGACATCGACGTTGACGATGTTGGCCTCGGCTTTGAAGTTCACGTCGCCGCCATCTTCCGGCTTGTTTTTGGGGCTGAGCTTCGAGGGGATTTTGGGGAGGTCGCCGTCGGTGTTGGCGGGGGCGGGAGTGGACTCGGCCGGCTGCGCGCCGGGTTTGGGGCGCGGCTTCGCGACTGTCTCGCTGCCGGGCGCGCCGGGACCCTCCTGCGCGGAAAGCGCGAACAGAAGGCCGAGAGCCGCAATCGAGACTACGAGGACCGTTTTCATAAACACACTTCCACTACAGATGATATTAGAGACTCAACGGGAAGGACGCGAGGGAACAGAGCATGGTTTCCGGGGGCGTCCGCGCGAGGAGTGAAGCGCCTGGGTTTTACGGGAGAGAAAAAACCATCACGCTCAGACCCGTTGCCACCGCGATGTATTGCTTTCCATCAAGCATGTAAGTCATGGGGCTGTTCTTGAAAGTTTCGCCGGTATTGAAACGCCAAAGCGGTTTTCCGTCCTGCGCGCTGGCGGCGATGAAGGCGCCGTCGCCATCGCCATAGAAGATCAGCCCGCCGGCAGTCGACATGAGTCCGCTGCCCAGAATGCCACCGCCGATATTCGGGATCTCCCATTTGGTTTTGCCGGTCTGGATGTCGATCGCCTTGAGGAATTTCCCGCCTCTTTGAGCGGGAGCCAGCCGGGTGGCGCCGCCGTAGAACGATTGGCCGGCACTCCACGATTGGCTGTTCTTCGAATAGATATCGCAGGATTCCTCCGCGAACATATAGAAGAGCCCGGTCGCCGGGTTGTATGCGTCAGAGGGCCAGTTCGCCGCGCCTGCAACGGAGGGGCACACCATCGCGCCTTGTTCCGTCGGTTCATTCCCGGGCAGCAATTGAGGCCGCCCGTCCGCGCCGATGCCGCTGGCCCAGGTCACTTTCCTGACGAACGGACGCGCGATCAGAACCTTGCCGGTAAGCCGGTCGAGCACATAGAAGAATCCGTTGCGATTGCCCTGCAGCAGCAGCTTCCGCATCCGCCCGTTGAAAGGCGCGTCGACCAGCACCGGGGTTTGCGTAGCATCCCAATCGTGCAGGTCGTGCGGCGTGAACTGATAGAACCATTTCAGTTTGCCTGTCTCGGGGTCGAGCGCGACGACGGACGAGGTATAGAGATTGTCGCCCTTGCGTTCATCGCCGTTATAGTCGGGGCAGGGATTGCCCGTAGGCCAGTAAAGCAGATGGCTTTCGGGATCGTATGTGCCGGTAAGCCACGTGGTTCCGCAGCCATGTTCGATGGCAGTCCCGCTCCATGTTTCCGAGCCCGGCTCGCCCGGCGCGGGAATAGTCCAGAAGCGCCAGACACGCTCGCCAGTGGACGCCTTGTACGCATCCAGAAATCCGCGAACGCCCTCATCTCCGCCTGAAACGCCCGTGATGACGAGATCGTTCACGATGAGCGGCGCGCCGGTGGAACCGTAGTTCTGGTGCGAATCCGCCATGGTCGCATCCCAGACGAGTTGCCCGGTACGGCGATCGAGCGCGAGCAGGTGCGCGTTATCGGTCACCATGAAGACGCGATTTCCGAGCACCGCTACGCCGCGGTTGATGCCGCTCGCCGCATCGCCTGCCATGCCCGTGGAACGCGGGCGGCTGTAGCTCCAGATCTCGCGGCCATTGCGCGCATCGAGCGCATGGGCCTCATTCACGGTAGTCACGTACATCACGCCATCTATCACGACGGGCGTGGTCTGGAGCGCGCGAGGCGCACGGTCCATGGCGAACATCCAGCGGGGCGCGAGCCCCTCCACGTTGCTTGTGTTGATCTGGTCGAGAGGACTGAAGCGGTTACCGCTCAGATCGCCATTATAAGTGGGCCAGGATCCGCGCGGCGGATGCGCGATCGTGTCGAAGGAAACGCCCGGAGCGCCGCGATGGTCCGCGATCGGAGCGGTCGGATCCGAGTTCAACCGGCTGAGATACGCGACCAGATCCCGCATTTCTTCCGGGCTCGCCTGGGTTTTTGGCATCAGCGATTTTTCGGGGATCATTTCCGCGATGTCGCGCCTGAGCAGCAGATGAAGCTGTTCGTCCGTGCCCAGAAGCTGAAGATCGAACGCGCTTTCGTTTCTCGCGACGCCGCGGATAACGCGGCCATCCCGCAGCCTGACCGTGACGGCCCGGGGCTGTGGAACGCGCCGCCTTTCGTCATCTGTTTTTTCTCTGGACGTGTCCGGCGGGGCGCCGGGATCCCGCAGTGCGCGCTCGATCTGAGCGGCGGAGCGGTCGCGCCCTACATGGGAAAGATCGGGCCCGAGAACGCCGCCCACTCCGCGGATCATGTGGCAGCGCGCGCAGTTTCCTTTTTCGCTATAGAAACGTTCTCCGGCCACGGGATCGCCTGGCGCAGGCACGTTGACGTGGGCGGGAACGGATTTGAGCGACATCACGTAACCGGCGATTGCGCCCGCCTCTTCGTCGGGGATGGAAAAAGCTGGCATTCCCGCGCCCATGATGCCGTGAAGGATGACGGCGCGAATGGCGTCGAGCGACGATGCGCGGGGCCGCTCGCGATTCACAATGGCAGGGCCGTGGCCGCCGCCCTTGCCATCCTCCCCGTGGCAGCCCGCGCACCGCGCGATAAAGAGCCGCTTGCCGGTATCGGTTTCAGGAGGAGTCTGAGCCGCGGCAAGCGAGGCAACGAGAACCGCGAAGGTGAAAACGCGAATCATCCGGGTTCCGATAGTGTACCCGAGAACCCGGACGATGCAATGCGGGCGGCTCAGGCTGCGCTGCCGGAGCTCGCAGTGCGCTTTCCCGTTTGCTCCAGAAAGTCGAGGAGAATTCCGTTGATCTGGTCCGCATCTGTGGTGGCCATGCCGTGCGGAGCGCCCGGAACCACTTTGAGCGTGGCGTTCGGAATGATTTTCGAAGACAGCGTCGCTGAAATATCAATGGGCACGATCTGATCGGCGTCGCCGTGAAGAACGAGTGTGGGAATGTTGAATTTCTTCAGGTCTTCAGTGAAGTCAGTTTCGGAGAACGCCTTGATGCAGTCGTACACGCCGACAATCGAGGCTTGCATGGCCTGCCGCCAGAAGGATTCCCGGATCCCTTCGGAGATCTTCGCGCCCGAGGCGACGGGAATGGTAGATATTTCCGGCTTTGTCGATTGCGAGTCCGGTCGGAGAACTCAATTGTGCGTTTCACGGCAGAACCGCCGTCGCCCGAGAAGCCGGCCGTCGAAGTGCCGGCAATACGATTGATAGTGCCGGTTGAATTCAGCCTGAAAACGCATCGGCGGCTTATGAAGCAGAGGGTGCCCGCGGAATCGGCTGCAAACCCGCTTTCGACATCGATTTGCATGGTTTTGGCCGAAGCGGGAGTGGCTGGCGGCGAGCCGCCGGCTACCGTGGAAATCAGGTACTGCTGCGCGTTACAACACGAGATGCCAGCCAGACGCATTGTCACCCATGGTTCGGCCGAAAAGTAAGTATCCGTGAGGCAATCACGAAAGCCAGCACGAGTTCGCAGCGTCATGAATTACCCGGGAATGTCGAATTGATACTATTTTCGTCGGGTCGAAGGGATATCGCTGCAGTAACTACGCGCTGCGAAATTCAGATGAATGCCATGGTCTTCATGCCGGAGATATCAAAACGTCTGCGGCATCTGGGATTCCTGCAGACCGCCTGATTATCCATCAGCACCATATAGCTTTGCGCTTTGGCGAATTTGGCGCGATCCCGCTCATCGGCTTTGCCGCCGGGCAGACGATCCTTCTTTTTGCGTACGCTCCAGTTCAGCTCGTACGTATCCTCTGTGCGGCAATGGGGACACGTGAGAGCCGCAGGCTTCGTCGTCTTCGACTCTGAATAAAAGTCGCGCTCGTCCATCTTTTTATCGTGCAAAACGGCCGCCCGAGTGACGGCCTTTGCACTTCTTCTCTACCGTGCAAAACGGCCGTCCGAGTGACGGCCTTTGCACTTCTTCTCTACCGCGCCAAGCGGCCGCCCTGCTCCTGACGCAGTTCGTGGCGGCCTTTGCGCTCCGTCAGCGCTCGTTCATCGGAACCCAGCGCATGCCATCCGGGTTGCCTTTGTATTCGGCGCGCGGACGGATGAGGCGGTTGTTGTGATACTGCTCGAGAATATGCGCCGTCCAGCCGGACATTCGGCTTACGGCGAAGATCGGCGTGAAGAGATCGATCGGGATGCCAAGCGAGTAGTAGGTGGATGCCGAATAAAAATCGACATTCGGATTCAGCTTCTTCTCCGACTTGATCGTATCCTCGACGCGCTGCGACATCAGATACAGATCCTCGTGGCCCGTGCTCTTGCCGAGCGCCTCCGACATGCGGCGCAAATGCGTGGCGCGCGGGTCTTCCGTGCGATAAACGCGATGACCGAAGCCGGGAATCTTGCGCTTTGCCGCGAGCATCTGGTGGACGCGTTCGACGGCCTTATCGGCGGTACCCACTTCGAGCAGCATCCGGATCACGTCTTCGTTGGCTCCGCCGTGGAGGGGGCCCTTGAGAGCGCCGATCGCCGATGTGACCGCTGAATAGATATCGGAAAGCGTGGCGGCAGTAACGCGCGCCGCGAAGGTGGATGCGTTCAGCTCGTGATCCGCGTGCAGAATAAGGGCAACGTCAAAGGTATGCTCCATCACCTGATCGGGTTTGCGGCCCGTAAGCGAATAGAGGAAGTTGCCGGCGAAGCTGAGCGAAGGATCCTGAGCAATGGCGGGCTGCTTTGCCCGGAGGCGGCCGAAGGTGCTGACGATGCTGGAGGTTTGCGCCATCAGCTTCGTGGCTTTCAGCTGATTCGACTCCGGCGACATGTCTTTCGCCAGCGGATCATACAGGCTGAGCATCGAGACGGCGGTGCGCAGCACGTCCATCGGCGCTGCATCGGCGTTCGTTTGGAGGAACTGCTGTACCTGGGCCGGGATGGCGGCGTTCGCGCGCAGGTCCGATTTCAGGCGGTCGAGTTCCGCCTGAGTGGGCAGCGCGCCTTTCCACAACAGCCAGATCACTTCCTCGAACGTGGCGTGCTGCGCGAGGGTGTGGATATTGTAGCCGCGGTAGCTCAGTACGCCCGCGTAGCCATCGATATAGCAGATTTCGGATTCACCTGCGACGACGCCCTCGAGACCGGCGCCTGTTGTGGGAACGGTGGTCGAACTCATTAGTCACCTTTAGTCTAGTGCAGCAGTGGTTTTCTCAGCTTGCCCACCGTGCGATGAATCATGATCGAGAATGGACTTTTGTGAGGGCAGACGGGATAAGGCGCGAAGCTGATTGAATCGCTGCTCTTGTCTACCCACAGAGCCTCTACGCGGCTGGGATTGACGTCGACCGTGAGCAGCACGCCGTTGTTGCAGGATTCGCTGTCGGCGAGGCGCAGCGTCGCGGCGCTGGGCGCATTGGTCCCGGGCCCCCAGTCCGAGAGGAATTTGTCGTAAGGATAACCGGCGCAGTCCTTGCCCTGATGGCAGCCCCAGTCGCGATACGCCGCCTGCAAATCGCCGCGCCGGACATCATTCAGGAAGCGCTTGACGACCGCTTCCTGATGGTGGTTTTTGAATAGATACCAGCCAAGCGAGATGAGGATCGCTGCGATGACGAGAATGGCGATGGTTCGGAAGATGATGGTATTTCGCTGTTCCTCCCCCGCGCCGTACTGATCCAGATAGCCCGCCATCCGTATCCGTCTCTATTTTGCGGGATACGTTTTGTTATACGCGGCGGTGGCGTCCGCCGTGATGTCGAGGGCGGGCTTGAAATAAACGGTCTGGGTGACATCGATCACCATGTCGAGGCCCTTTTGTTCGGCGAGTTTGCCCACCACCTGCTGCATTTTCTGCGAGGCTTTGCCGAGGATATCCTGCCGGTCCCGTTCGAAATCCTGCTGGAGGTCGTCGGAGAGGCGCTGCAAATCGCGCTGTTTGTGCTGGCCCTGCGACTGCAGATCTGCGGCGGCCGCTTCATTGACTTTGCCGCTCGAAAGCTGCTGCTGAATGGATTGCAGATCGCTCTGCAGCTTTGCGATCTCATCCTGTCGCGGCTTGTATTTGGCTTCAACCGCGGCTGAGGCCTTTTTCAATTCGTCGGAATCGGCCAGAGCCTTCTGCATGTTGACCACGGCGACCTTGGTTGCAGTCGGCGCTGCCGACGGAGTTTGGGCCGATGCGGCCGGAACGAGTGGCGCAAGCGCAAGGCAAAGCAAACCCGCGCGATTTGCCAGGAAACGAAACATATAGACGAGGGACTCCTTGTGGATGGAAACCCACAGATTAACACATGCAACCGGGGGTATACCCCGTGACGGGCTATTCGAGGACGCCGAGAATCTCGTCTTCGCGGACGATGAGAACCTCCTGCCCGTCGACTTTGACTTCGGATCCGGAATATTTTCCGAACAGGACCTGATCGCCGGCCTTGACCTCAGGCGGAACGCGCTCGCCTGAATCGAGCATTTTGCCCGCGCCGACCGCGACGACTTCGCCACGCTGTGGCTTTTCCTTCGCGCTGTCCGGAATGTAGAGGCTTCCGAGCTTCGCCTCGCTTTCTTCGACGCGCCGAATGATTACTCGATCGTGGAGGGGACGAATGGCCATATTTTTCTTATGAGGAGCGTAGCACAGCCGAGGTTTCGGAACGCCATTCGGCCTCGACGAGTTCAATTCGCCGCAGGAATCTTCGCCGCTTTATCGACGACGAGGATTTCGATGCGCTGGCGCCGGCTTTCGACATCCAGACCGAGTTGTTCGCGCAATGCTCTTCGCCAGAGGGTGAATAAATCAACACCCAGCTCCGGTCGCATATCGACGGCGAAATCGTAAGCGCCTGCGAGGCCGGTTTTGTCGAGCACGGGAAACATCGGGCCGCCGGCGTGGGCCGGTTCGGCCGGGTTGTCGGCTGCGGGTATGGAGAATTGCACGGCGAGAAAGTCAGCGAACCGGCGCATGTCGCCCCGGAAGTGAAATCCGCCTGAGGTGTTCGCCGCCTGCGAGTCTGTGGCCGGATGGATTTTTGGCCCGGCCGGACTCACGACAAGCGCGTAGACCCGCATTTCTCTGGTTTCCGTGTGACGCCTTAGGTGGAAGCGGTCTACGAGAAGAGCGCGCAGCATCGGAGAGATTGCGTTGCGATCGACGGGTTTGCTCGTGCGAGCGTCGATGTCGTATTCGTTCTGGTCGAGCCAGGCGGGTCCGGAGATCTGGCGCAACTGCAAATCGTATGCCTCGGCGATCAGGCGGCGCAGAGTGGCATTGTGCGCAGTGAACGCGGATGGCGAGATCGCGATGCCGTTGTTGTAATCCGGGCCGACGAGATGCTGACTGGGTTTTACGGAGGCAACTTCAAAGGTGGGCGTGTTGGATGTTTGAGCGACCACCGGAAGCGCGAACACCAGGAGGCTCAGAGGCAAAAATATCCGTGCAGCCATGTGACATATGATCGTCCAGCGGATGGCGGCGCGGCTGAGACTTTAGGTTACCCGGAAAACGGGCGGACCTGTGAGATCCGCCCGCATGCCGGGTCAGAAAAGGGGCGAGCTATAGCCCCTGCAGAATAGCGAGGATCTGATTCAACAACGCTGCCAGCTGTTGACTTGGGCTGTTCAAGAGGTTCGCGACGGCGCAAAGGAGATTGCCCAGCAAATTGCCGGCGCCCGGGATTGCTGAAATGTTCAGGACGATCTGATCTGTAGTGATCTGTAATCCGAGGAGGTTCAGATCAATAGGACCAATAACGAGGTTCAGAATAGAGCAGGACGCGGCAGGAGCGGCCAGAGCGCTGGCGGACGACGAGGGCGAAGTTGCGAGCGGCGCGCTGAGAGTCTGCAGGACATTCGTCTTCGCGCCCGAGGCCTGAGTCAAAGTGCCCGTGACGATGCCATCTGCGTAAACGGTCCCGCTCCCATAGTGAAACCCAGTGAGTTGGAAATTGCCGTTAAATTGTCCGCCGGCTCCAGTGCCTGTAAAAGGGACGCTGAGGGGCGAATTGGATCGGGGCGCTGCGGGCAGTACCGACGCGAGCCCCGCGACCAATGCGACTACCGATAAAGTTTTGAACACGATTTCCGATGATTCCTTTCTGAACCGAGTACCCTGGTTCCGGGTCGGAGAAGCATCGTTGTGGCCAGAAGGCCGTCTGCGTAGTAAATCCCGCCTGCACAAGTAATTAATACGTAGATTTACGATCGGACTGAACGTAGTCGCATAATCCCGTGTTGTGACTCGCGCTGTGCAGGAAACGCTTCAACGTGTCGGGTGAGATTGTGTCTGGCCGCCAGGGTTTATACGAACTCCGCCTCAGGCGCTCAGGGATGCAGTCGGTAACCGAACTGCGCAATTTTGACGGACCGCACACCGATCGGAGCTGGAATAAAAGCTGAACGCCTGCGGCCGTCGATTCATGCTCGAGAACGGCTTGACTCCAGGGGTTCGGCGTGTCACATTACTGATGTGACGCTGTTGCGCCTGGAGTCGCTTCGGTCTGGCCAGACGATCTTCGATCAGGTCGTGTTCGCCGCGAAGAAGGCCTTTATCAGCGGCGAATTTGAGCCCGGCCAGGCGTTTCCTTCCGTCCGCGCGCTCGCCGCCGATCTGAAGATTCATCCGAACACGGCCCATAAAGTCATCCAGCACCTCATTCATGAGCGTTATCTGGAGGTGCGCCCGGGCATCGGCACAGTGGTCGCGGAGCTGCCGCCGGCGCGCGCGGGCGACAGAAAACGGCTTCTGAACGACGAAATCGAACATCTTGTGGTCGAAGCGAGACGAGTCGGCCTCGAGTTGTTTGAGGTACTCGATGCCGTGGAAGCGCAATGGGCAAAGTTCGAAAAACCTGCGGAGGTGACCCGGAAATGATCCACCTGGAAAACGTGTGGAAGAAGTACGCGAGGCATGAAGCGTTGCGCGGGCTCAGCTTTTCCGTTCCGGAGGGCAGCGCGTTCGCGCTGATCGGCGCGAACGGGGCGGGCAAGACCACCACCATCAAGATCCTGATGAACATCATCGAGCCGACCCGCGGCAGCGCCAGCGTGTTGGGCGTCGACTCGCGCCGCCTCTCGCCTCGCGAGCTGGCTCGCATCGGTTATGTGTCGGAGAGCCAGGACATGCCCGAGCGCCTTACGGTCAGCGAATACGTTGATTACCTGCGTCCGCTCTACCCAACGTGGGATCGCGCCCTCGAGATTTCCATTCGCCGGCGTCTGCAACTGCCGGGCGACCGGCGAATCCGCGATCTCTCACACGGCATGAGGATGAAAATGGCGCTTGCCTGCGCCTTGCCGTTCCGCCCGAAGCTGCTGATTCTGGACGAGCCATTTAGCGGCCTCGATCCGCTGGTCCGGGAGGAATTCATGGAAGGCATGCTGCACCAGGCCGGCGACATGACCATCCTGATCTCGTCGCATGAGCTGAGCGAGATCGATGGCGTCGCGACTCACGTCGCCTTTCTGGATGAAGGCAAGCTTCTGTTCGAGGAATCGATGAGCGATCTCACCTCGCGCTTTCGCGAAATCCGCGTGGTTATGGACAGCGAGGCCTCGGCTCCCGCGAGACTTCCGGACGACTGGCTTTCCGTCCGCACCATCGGCAATGTGCTCATGTTTGTTGAAACGCGTTTCTCGGAGGCCCGCTTGAGCGAGAGGCTCGCAACATTGAACGGCGGCGTGCGAAGAGTAGAAGCCGAACCGATGCCGCTTCGTTCCATCTTCATCACCATGGCGAAAGCAGCGCGCGACATGGCGGGCGCAACGAAAGGCTGATCATGATCTGGCGAATTTTCAGAAAAGACTGGAAGCTCCTCTGGCCGGTAGCGCTGGGCGTCGCCGCCATGAATCTGGCGCTGCGGCTCGTGCTGGCGAGGATCGGTCT
>Ga0308175_100001504_pt1 | contig 15787 bp, 15 predicted proteins | sample PhyCR1_3_FD_203893 | JGI IMG/M metagenome (GOLD analysis project Ga0308175, IMG submission 203893) | Soil microbial communities from UC Gill Tract Community Farm, Albany, California, United States - DLSLS.C.R1 | ecosystem: Environmental > Terrestrial > Soil > Agricultural land | place: USA...
CCGCTGCCCGCCCGAGAGCTCGTGCGGGTAGGCGCCGGCGCGAGCGGCCGGGATGCCGACCTGCTCGAGCGCGGCGGCGACGCGCAGGCGCAGGTGCGCGCGCGACGCGTCGCGCTCGTGCACGCGGATCGCCTCGGCGACCTGCCAGCCGATGCTCTTGACCGGGTCGAGCGCGGCGCCCGCGTCCTGGAAGACGACCGCGAGCTCGCGCCCGCGGATGCGGCACCAGTCGCGCTCGCGCAGGTCGATGAGCTCGCGGCCGGCGAACGCGATGCTGCCGGCGACGACCTCGCCCCCGCGCGCGAGCATGCCGAGCAGGCTCATCGCGAGCGTCGACTTGCCGGAGCCGGTCTCGCCGACCAGGCCGACCCGCTCGCCGGCATGCAGCGTGAGCGTCACGTCGTGCACGACCGGCACGCCGCCGTAGGCGATCGTGACGCCGCTCGCATGCAGCAGCTGCTCGCTCACGCGCCCTCCGAGCGTGCCGTCGGCGGGGCGGCGGCCGCGGCGCGGGGCGCGTCGCGACGTCGCCTGCGCGTGCCGGCGTGCAGCGAGATGCGCGGGTCGAGCGCGGCCGCCAGCAGGTCGACGAGCAGGTTCACGCTCACGTACAGCACCGCGCTCAGCAGCACGAAGATCTGCACGACGGTGTAGTCCTTGTTCGCGATCCCGTGGACGACGAGGCCGCCGATCCCGGGCCAGTCGAAGACCGCCTCGACGAGCACGCTGCCGGTCAGCAGCTGTCCGAGCACGAGGCCGGAGGCGGTCAGCGCGGGCAGCGCCGCGTTCGGCAGCGCATGCCGCGTGAAGGCCTGCCAGCGCGAGAGCCCTTTGCACTGCGCGGCGGCGATGAACGGCTCGTCCGCGACCTCCAGCAGGCTCGCGCGCAGCACCCGCACGAGGAACGCGAACATCGCGAAGCCGAGCACGAACGCCGGCAGCAGCAGGTGCGAGACGGCGCTGCCGAACGCATCCAGGCGGCCGGCGAGCAGCGCGTCGAGCGTCATGAAGCCGGTGCGGTCCGGGAACGGCGCGAGATCGGGCGAGATGCGTCCGTCCGGCCCCGGCAGCAGGTGCGTCTGCTGGAAGAAGACGGCCAGGCACAGCAGCCCGAGCCAGAACGGCGGCGTGCCCATGCCGACGAACGCGATGCCGCTGACGAGCCGGTCCAGCCACGCGCGCGGCCGGTAGGTCGAGACGAGCGCGAGCGCGAGCGCGGACGCCACGGCGCCCGCGAACGCGACGAGCACGAGCTCGATCGTCGCCGGCAGCCGCTGGCCGATCAGCTGGCGCACCGGAGCGCCGGACGCGAACGACGTGCCCCAATCGCCCTGCACGAAGTTCCCGACGAAGCGCCCGTACTGCTCGACGATCGAACCGTCGAGCCCGTTGTCGGCGCGGAACGCGGCGAGCTGATCCGGCGTCGCGAACTGCCCCAGCACCTGCCGCGCGGGATCGCCGGGCACGAGGCGCATCAGCACGAACGCGAGCATCGACGCCGCGACGATCGAGAGCAGCGCACCGCCGAGCCGCACCAGCAGGAAGCGCGTCACGGCAGCGCCCGCCCGGAGCGGTTGCGCGGGTCGAGCCGCACGCGGATGCGCTCCGCGATCACCGCGCTCGCGGCCGTCACGATCAGCAGGCAGAGGCCCGGGAACGTGCTGACCCACCACTTGCCGACGAGCACGAGCGCGCTCCCCTCCGTGATCGTCGTGCCCCACTCCGGCGTCGGGATCTGCGCGCCCAGGCCGATGAAGCCGAGCGCGGCGATCGCGACGATCGAGAACGAGAACAGCGAGGCGATCTGCACGAGCGCGGTCGGCAGCACGTGCGGGACGACATGGCGCCGCACGATCTGCGCCGGCGGCACGCCGAGCGCGTGCGCCGCCTCCACGTGGCCGGCGTTGCGCACGCGCAGCACGTCGCTGCGCACCACGCGCGCCACGTACGGCACCGCGCTGAGCGCGACGCCGACGCACGCGGTCGCGAGCCCGACGCCGATGCCGAGCGTGACGGCCATCGCGAAGATCACCGGCGGGAAGGCGAGCATCGCGTCGAAGATCCGCATCAGCCCGCCGTCGAGCAGGCGGCCGCCGAGGCCGGCGGCGATTCCCAGCAGCGCGCCGAGCGAGCCGCCGACGAGCGCGACCGAGCTGGCGGCCAGCAGCGAGATGCGCGCGCCTCCGAGCACGCGCGCGAGCATGTCGCGGCCGACCTGGTCGGTGCCCATCGGGTGCGCCCACGCGGGTCCCTGCAGCGCGGCGAGCGGATCGGTGTCGGTCGGGCTCGCGTGCCACCACAGCGGCGCGCTCACGGCCGCCAGCACGATCAGCGCGAAGATCCCGACGCAGGTCCACAGCGCGCGGTCCCGGCGCGGGGAGCGGCGGCGCGCGCGCAGCGGGGGAGCGGCTGCGGTGGGGACCGTGACGCCCATCTCAGTTCAGCGGCGCGAGCCGCCCGTCCGCTTCGGTCTCGGCGAGCTGCGCGGCGCGCAGCGTGTTCGCGAGCAGGCAGGCGATCGTCATCGGCCCGACGCCGCCGGGCACCGGCGTGATCGCGGACGCGAGCGGCCGCACCGCGTCGAAGTCGACGTCGCCGACGAGCGCGCCGTCGACGCGGTTGATGCCGACGTCGATCACGACCGCGCCCGGCTTGACGTGCGCCGCTCCGATCAGGCCGGGGACGCCGACGGCGACGGCGAGCACGTCGGCCTCGCGCGTGTGCCGCTCGAGCTCCTGCGTGTAGCGGTGGCAGATCGTGACGGTGGCGTTGCGCGCGAGCAGCATCGCCGCGAGCGGCCGGCCGACGAGGTCCGAGCGGCCGACGACGACGGCGTGGCGGCCGTGCAGCTCGACCTGTGCGCGGTCGAGCAGCTCCATCACGCCGAGCGGCGTGCACGGCGCGAGCCCCGGACGCCGCTGGCGCAGCAGGCCGGCGTTGACGACCGTGAGGCCGTCGACGTCCTTGCGCGGGTCGATCAGCTCGACGAACGCCCCGCCGTCGAGCGCGCCCGGCAGCGGCAGCTGGAGCAGGATGCCGTCGACCGCGGGATCGGCGTTCAGCTCGTGGATCGTCTCGGCGAGCTGCGCCGGCTCGACGTCGGCCGGCAGGCGGCGGTCGACCGAGCGGATGCCCGCCTCCGCGCACGCGCGGTGCTTGGCGCCGACGTAGACCTGCGATGCCGGATCGTCGCCGACGAGGATCGTCGCGAGCCCCGGCGCCGGGCGGCCGTCCGCGACGCGCTGCGCGACGGCGGCGGCGGTCTCCTCGCGCAGCTGCTGCGCGACGGCGCGCCCGTCGACGACCGCCGCCTCCGCCCCCGACCGCACGCTCCCGGGAACGCCGTACACGTTCGTGAAGCCCATCGCCTACCTAGCACGAAAAGGTATGACTTCCATACCGAGATAATAAGCAGATCTGTCCAATGCCGGCAAGCGCGCCGAAGCGCCGGTCCGCCCGCAGGCGGACCGGAATGCGCAGCGCGAGCGCGGAGCCGTCAGGACGCGACGGAGGCGGTGCGGCGTCTCGCGCGTCTGCGCGCGGCGGGCGCCGCGTGGTCGGCGCTGCCGGCGGCCGCGCCGGAGCCGTCCGCCTGCCCGTCCCGCGGCAGCAGGAAGTCCGGCACGCGACGCAGGCGCGGACGGCCGGTCTCGCGCTCCCAGAACGCCTCGAGCCAGCCGAGATGCTCGTCCATCGCGGCGTCGATGCGGGCGGCGTCGCCGCTGACGATCGCGTCGTAGGTCCGCTCGTGCAGCTCGATCGCGCGACGCGACTCCGGCGCCGTGCGGGGCGCCATGTCGCGCGCGATCTCGAGCTGCTTCAGCAGCAGCTTCATCATCGCGATGATCGTTCTGTTGTGGGTCGCCTTCGCCATCGCGAGGTGGAAGCGCGTGTCGAGCTGCAGGAAGGCGGCATGGTCTCTGGCGCCGAGCGTCGCGCGCTGCTGCTCGATCGTGCGGCGCAGCGCGGCGAGATCCTCTTCGTCGGCGTAGAGGCCGGCCAGCTGCGCGACGCGCGGCTCGAACACGCGGCGCGCCTCGAGCACGGCGGCGACCTCGCCGACGCGCATGCGCGAGCGCTCGTGGATCAGGTCGAGCGGCACGATCTCCGACTTCACGAAGGCGCCGCCGCGAACGCCGGGGCGCACCTCGATCACGTCCGCGTTGACGAGCAGGTTGAGCGCCTCGCGCAGCGTCGGGCGGCTGATGTCGAGCAGCTCGGCGAGCGTGCGCTCGGGCGGCAGCCGGTCGCCGAGCGCAAGATCGCCGGCGCGGATCGCGTCGGCGATCTGGTCGACGGCCTCCTCGAAGGTGCGGCGGCTGCGGATCGGCTCGAACATGGTGTCCCCTCGTTACCGAAGTCGGTCAACGATAGTCGATAGGTCAGCCATCTCGCGCCGGTCGGTCCGGAACCTTGCACGCGGGAGCCGAAGCGCCTACCATCGCCGCCGATGTCGCTCGTGCCGCGCACAGCACTCACCCTCCGGCGCCCGCTCGGGACCGGACGCGCGCACGCCGCCGCCATCGCCATTCCCGCCATCTAGCCTGCGCTCGCCACGCGACGCAGGCCCCGGTCCCGACGGACGGGCGGCGGCTTGCGCCTTCGGACGGGGGGCCAGAGAGGAGCCCGTTCGATGCAGCACGACACCGCCCGTCCCACCGCCTCGCTCGACGACCCACCCGCAGGCCCCGCCGCCCGGCGCGCGAGCACGGCCCTCTCGATCGAGCTGTGCGACGGCTTCGTGACCGCGCTGCGCGTGCTGGTGGCGCTGCGCGGGCGCGGCTGCGCGATCGAGCGCGTCGCCTTCAGCGGCGAGGACCTGCGCCTCGACGTCGAGCTCGACGTCCCGGCCGGCCGCGAGCACTCGCTGCGGCACCGCCTGGCCAACATGGTCGGCGTGCGCGCGGTCGCGGACGCCCCTAGGCGAGTCGGCAGCCGACGAACGGGCTGATGCGCTGCGCGAGCGCAAGCAGCGCCTCGTCGCCGTCGCGCCAGCCGATGAACGACAGGCCGACCGGCGCTCCCGCGACGCTGCCGATCGGCACCGTGACCTGCGGCAGGCCGGAGATGCTCGCCAGGCACACGAGGCGCATGGTGTCGACGCGGAACGCCTCCAGCTCGGCAGCCGGCGCGCCGAGCAGCGGCGCGATCGCCGGCGTCGTCGGCAGTGCGAGCACGGTGCGCTCCGCGGTCGCCTCCTCGACGCGCCGCGTCGCCTCCGCCAGCACGGCGCGGCTGCGCTCGACCTCGGCTTCGCCGATCGTCGCGGCGATCCGCATGCGCTCGGCGACGCCTGGACCGAGCTCCGGATCGCCCGCGGAGAGGAACGCGCCGAACGACTCCCACACCTCGTGCGCCTGCGTGATGCGCATCGCCTCGCGCCAATCGTCGATCGCGTCGCCCGCGAGGCGCTGCGCGCGCAGCTCAGGCAGCGCCCCGGAAGCGCCGCGCAGGAAGCCGCGGCAGAGCGCCGCGACGTCGGCCTCGGCGTGCGCGAACGCATCCTCGAGCAGGGCGACGCGGGCGACGTCGCCGGCCTCCCCCGCCCACTCGCGCAGCAGCACCGGCCCGACGCGCCGCAGCAGTCCGGCCGAGGCCGCGAACCAGCCGCCCGAGTCGAACGTCGGCGCCATCCGCATCGCACCGCGCAGGTCGATGCGCCCGTGCGTCGCGCGGATGCCGTAGACGCCGCACAGCGCGGCCGGAACGCGCACCGAGCCGGCGGTGTCGCTGCCGAGCGCGACGTCGCAGGCGCCGGCGCTGCACGCCGAGGCGGACCCGGACGACGAGCCGCCGGGGATGCGATCGGGCGCGCGCGGATTCAGCGGCGTCCCGTAATGCGCGTTGGCGCCGATCACGCTGTAGAAGAACTCGTCGCAGACCGTCTTGCCGACGATCGTCGCGCCCGCTTCCAGCAGCGCCGCGACGGCGGCCGAATGCGTGCGGGCCGGCTCCTGCGCCGCCAGCCAGGCCGGGCTGCCGCCCCCGACGCGCTCGCCGGCGACGTCGAACATGTCCTTGACCGCCGCCGTGAGCCCCGCCAGCGGGCCGCCGCCCGCTCCGGCGAGCGGCTGCTCGAGGTCGTGGGGCACGAAGGCCGAGCGGAAGGCGCCCAGCTGCGTCACCTCAGGCTCCCTGCGATCCGACCCGCGTCGTCCAGTCGGCGACGATGCCGGAGAGGACGTCGAGCGGGACCGGTCCGGAGCCCAGCACCAGGTCGTGGAACGCGCGCACGTCGAAGGCGGATCCGAGCGCCGTCTCCGCCTCCTTGCGCAGGCGCTCGAACTCGATCCGGCCGGTCATGTACGCGAGCGCCTGCCCGGGCATCTCGATGTAGCGATCCGTCTCCTCGACGACCTCGACCTCCGACATCGCGGTGTTGGTGCGCAGGTAGTCGATCGACTGCTCGCGCGTCCAGCCGAACGCGTGCAGCCCGGTGTCGACGACGAGGCGCGCCGCGCGCATCAGCTCGTTGGACAGCATCCCGAGCCGTCCGACGGGGCTCGAGAACAGGCCGATCTCGTCCGCCAGCCGCTCGGAGTACAGCGCCCAGCCCTCCAGGTACGCGTTGATCCAGGCGACGCGGCGCAGCTGCGGCAGGCCGTCGAGCGTCTGCGCCAGCGAGATCTGGAAGTGATGCCCGGGAACGCCCTCGTGGAAGGCGGTCGTCTCGGCGAGCGAGCGGTCGCGCTCCGTCGCCTTGTACGTGTTCGCGTAGTAGGTGCCCGGACGCGAGCCGTCGAGCGCCGCCGGCACGTAGTACGCCGCCGAAGCGCTCGGCGCCTCCGCCTCCGGGACCGCCGCGACCGCGCAGCGGGCGGTCGGGATGCGGCCGAACCAGCGCGGGGCGACCTCCTCGGCGCGGGCGAGCGCGTCGCGTGCGGCGGCGAGGATCTGCTCGCCGTCTCTCCAGCGCAGCGCCGGGTCGCTCTGGAGCTTGACGAGCACCTCGCGCATGCCGCGCAGGCCGACCAGCTCCATGCCGAGCGCCGTGTACTCCTGTCTGATCTCCGCGATCAGCTCCCGTCCGACGGCATGCAGCTCGGCGGGCGTGCGTCGCGTCGTCGTGTGCATGCGCGCAAGCGCCTCGTAGGTCGCCTCGCCGTCCGGCAGCCAGCAGAGGCCCGGACGCTCGTCGGGCCGGCCCGCCGGCGCGACCTCCTCCGCCAGCAGCGCGCGGTACGTCGCCAGCGCGGGACGGATGCGGTCGGCGATCAGCTCGGCTCGCCTGCTGTCGCCGGCGGGGCTCAGCCGCGGGCGCAGGAGCGGATCGGGCACCCGCTCGGCGAGGTAGTCGTCGATGCCGGCGATCGCCGCCTCGACGCGTCTGCGCACCGCCAGGCGCCCCGCTTCGATGCCGGCGCGGTGCCGATCGCCGGACTGGGCGAGCAGCTGCGGGACGGCGGCGAGACGCGCGAGGAAGTTGCGCTCGCGCTCGTCATCCGCCGGACTGACGCGCGGCAGCGCGCGGAACAGGCGCGCGAGCGGCGAGACCTCGAAGTCCGCGAGCGTGTGCTCCACCAGTCGTGCCTGCAGACGCGTCTGCAGCGCCTCGCACTGCTGCAGGACGACCGCCTGCGTGATGCGCTCCTCCCGCTCGGCCGGCGCCAGCTCGCGCGCGTGCGCCTCGATCGCGCGAGCGCGATCGGCCTGGCGCGCCTCCGCCGCTTCGCTCAGATCGCCCAGGCTGTCGTCGAAGCCCGGGTGCCCGTCGAGGAAGACGTTCAGCGGATCGACCTCCGCGATCAGGTCGACCAGCTCGTCGGCGAGGCCTACTAGCGTCATCTCCCGGCCTCTGCTCGCTCGCGACGCACCGACCGCAGTCTAGGAACGCCGCCCGCCCCCGCCCGCCATCACGCGTTGCCGTTCGCACGACGCCGGCGAAACGGATGTTGACCGCGAGCGGCCGTCACTCTCGCGGCATCGCCGGCGGATCGCCGGTCACGTGCCGAACGAGGACGTTCGCCTCCCTCGGGGTCGAGCTTTCGAGCCGCCGCGACGCCGCGAGGCACCACAACGACGAAACCCCCGCGATCGCAGGGGTCTCGCACGATCGCCCGGTGTTAGACTCTTCGCAGAGACACATCGGAGAATACAACACGGTGATGTGATGGCGGCGCGGGCAGTGCAGATCAGCGGACAGCAGTTCGAGCTCGATCCTCGCCGGATCGTGCGCGCGGTAGCGCGAGCGCTCCCGGAGCCCATCCGCGATCACTACGTCGTGATCGAGGGACGACGCTACCCGCCCAAGCAGGTCATCGCCTTGGCGACCGGCCTCGATCGCGCCGACTTCACCACCCACCAAGCGCGCCGCATCCTGCGCCGGCTCGGCTTCACCGCCGCACGACGCTCCGCGCACCCCACCCCAACGACGAGCGGCGCACCGAAGCGTCCGGCCGCGAATCCGGTCGAGGCTCTGCGTCCACACATCGGCGAGTGGGTTGCCGTCAAGGACGACGACGTGCTCGTCGCGGCCGACAATCCCGCAGCCGTGCTGGCATGGCTCTCGCAACACGACCAGACGGCCGACTCGATGTTCCGCGTCCCCGAGACCGAGGCGGCCGCAGGCGGCGCCGCACCCGCGTGAGATTCCCGTTCCGCCAGCTGCCCGCCGCCGGCGGCGGACGACTCACCTCACGACCGACGGTCGACGTGTGGCTCGAAGGCATCGACGCCGTCCCGCTCGCCTCGCTGGTCGACACGGGTGCACTGCGGACGCGCTTCTCCCGCGACCTCGCAACCGCCGCCGGCATCCAGCCAGACGACGACCTCGCCGAGACCTTCGCGGTCGGCGGCACGATCGTCACCGGCGCACCTGCCCGCGTACTCATGCGCGTCGGCTCGGGCGACCACGCACATGCATGGGAGGCGCCCGTGTGGTTCTGCGACCCCTGGCCCTTCGGCTTCCAGCTCCTCGGCCTCGAAGGCTTCCTCCAACACTTCCGCGTGACACTCTCCGCCTACCACGAGTGGCTCGACTGCAAGCCAGAGACATGACATCAACCGACGTTCCCGCGACGAGGTCCCCGCCGTCGAGGCCGCCCAATGGCTCGAGCAGGCCCACCTCCTCAAAGACTCCCCCACCCGCCCCGGCCAGCCGCTCCGGAAACTCCTCCGAGCCAGACAAATCGCCGAAGCAGAGCAGCGCCCACCCCGGCCGCACGGGCGCTGGTTCATAGTGCGTCACCCCGCTTGACCAGCTCTCACGCGCGCCCCACTCCCGCCACGGACCGGCGAGGCTCGTCAGCTCGACGAGCGTCGTGCGCGAGCAGCCACGCGTCCAGTGACACGATCCGTGCTGTTCGCGACGTTCGGACGACGAGGACGCGCGGGTCTGACAGAACTCGCCGAAGACGCCGCCCGTGCCGGCGGCGAATGCACCGTGACCGAACACCGCCGCCAGTTCGGGACCGAGCTGCGAACACATTGGAACCACGGAGGGGTCCACGAACGACGAAAGCCCCGCGATTTGCAGGGCTTTCGACATATCGGGGCGCCGAGATTTGAACTCGGGACCTCACCGACCCGAACGGTGCGCGCTACCAGGCTGCGCCACGCCCCGACTGAGCGATCCAGTATTCCACACGGGTGGCGAGATCGTCGGTGGCGGCGCGGCTCGGTGATACGTTGCGCCGCGCCGAACGATGCCCGCCGCCACCGCCGACATCATCGCCTTCCTCGACGAGCTGCTCGAGACCCGCCGCTTCGCCGACCTCGGCCCGAACGGCCTGCAGGTCCCCGGCGCGCGACAGGTCGAGACGATCGTCACCGGCGTCTCCGCCCAGCGCGCCCTGTTCGAGCGCGCGCTCGACGAGCGCGCCCAGCTGATCCTCGCCCACCACGGCATCCTGTGGGACTTCGAGCCGCGCCGCATCGGCGCCGCCCACGCCGCCCGCCTCAGACTGCTGCTCGCCAACGACGTCGCGCTCGCCGGCTACCACCTGCCGCTCGACGCCCACCCGCTGCACGGCAACAACGCGATCCTCGCGGAGCGTCTCGGCGCGAGCAGCCACGTCCGCGCGTTCCCGTTCAAGGGCGAGCCGATCGGTGCGATCGCGCGCTTCGACCCCGACGGCGTCCCGGCAGGCGAGCTGTTCGAGCGCATCGCGGGCGTCGCCGGCCGCACCCCGCTCGTGTTCGACGGAGGCCCCGGCCGCATCCGCACGCTCGGGATCGTCTCCGGCTCGGCCGCCAACAGCCTCGGCGAAGCGATCGACCTGGGCCTCGACGCCTTCCTCACCGGCGAGCCGAAGGAGCACGTGATGGCGCAGGCGCGCGAGAGCGGCATCCACTTCGTCGCCGCCGGCCACTACGCGACCGAGACGTTCGGGATCCGCCGTCTCGGCGAGCTCGTCGAGCAGCGCTTCGGCGTGCGCCACGTGTTCGTCGACATTCCGAACCCGGTCTGAGCGCTCGACGTTCACGAAACCTCCCTACAAGCGGACCTCTGCCGTTGCGCCACGTCCGTGGACAGCGGTATAAGTGGCACATGTAGCGTTCTCCCAACAGGAGGTCCCGTTCCGATGGCAATTCACCTGACGCCCACGGAGCTCGCCCGCGAGGCCGGACTCGAACGCCGCGACGTCATCTCCAAGTGCCTGGAGATGGGCGTCCCGATCTTCCAGGGTCGCATCGACAAGACCCTCTTCATGGCCAGCCTGCACGAGGTCAACCCGGCTGCCGCCGCCCCGCCGCCGCGCCTCGCGACCGGATAGGTCGCCACCGGCGCGCCATATCCCGGCGCGCCGCTTCCCTCCCGCGCCTAAAATCGGAAACTCCAGCATTTCCGGCACGAGGGAGGACGCCCCCAGATGGACGCCAGCGCCAGCGCGACGAGCGGCACCGAGGCATCGACGGGCTCGAGGACGATCGCCGACCTGCTGCCGCTGGCGGCCGAGCGCTACGGCGATCGCGTGGCCGTGAAGGTCAAGCGCGACGGCGCCTGGCGGGACGTGACGGTCGCCGAGACGGCGGCGGCCGCGCAGGAGATCGGCCTGGGGCTCGTCGACCTCGGCATCGAGCCGGGCGACCGCGTCTCGATCCTCTGCCGCACGCGTCCCGAGTGGACCTACTGCGACTTCGGCGCGACCGAGACCGGCGCGTGCGTCGTCCCGATCTACCCGACCAATTCGCCCGAGGAGTGCGAGTGGGTGCTGGCCGACTCGGGCGCCAAGGCGGTCATCTGCGAGGACGCCGTGCAGGTCGCGAAGATCGCCGAGGTGCGCGCGAGACTGCCGGCGCTCGAGCACGTGATCGCGATCGACGCCGAGGGCGCGCCGGCCGACGCCATCGCGCTCGACGACCTGCGCGCCAGAGGCGGCCACGGCGACCGCTCCGAGCTCGACCGCCGCATCGCGGCCGTCAAGCCGGAGGACCCCTTCACGATCATCTACACCTCAGGCACGACCGGCCCGCCGAAGGGCTGCGTGCTCACGCACGGCAACTACCGCGCGATCCTCACGATGGCGCAGTCCACGCGCGCGGTCGAGAGCGACGAGCTGACGTACCTCTACCTGCCGCTCGCGCACTCGTTCGCGCTGCTGATCCAGCTGCTGAGCTTCGACGTCGGCGCCGCGCTCGCGTACTGGAGCAACGACCCGCAGCAGATCGTCGTCGAGCTGAACGAGGTCAGACCGACGAACTTCCCGTCGGTCCCGCGCATCTTCGAGAAGATCTACACGCTCGTCACGTCCAACGGCGACCCGGAGCTGATCAGGAAGGCGGTCGCCGTCGGCATCCAGGTGCGCGAGCTCCAGCTCGCCGGCCAGCCGGTTCCGCCCGAGCTGCAGGAGCACTTCGACCAGGCCGAGGAGCAGCTGTTCAGCAAGGTCCGCGCGGCGTTCGGCGGCAGAATGCGCCAGGCGGTCTCCGGCGCGGCGCCGATCGCGAAGGAGATCCTCGAGTTCTTCTTCGCCTGCGGCGTACCGGTGTTCGAGGGCTACGGCATGACCGAGACGGCGACGGCGGCGACCTTCCAGTCGCTCGACGACTACAAGTTCGGCACCGTCGGGAAGCCGTTCCCCGGCGTCGAGGTGAGAATCGCCGACGACGGCGAGGTCCTGATCAGGGGCGAGAACATCTTCGCCGGCTACCACAACAACGCCGACGCCTCGTTCGGCGCCGTCGAGGACGGCTGGCTGCACACCGGCGACCTCGGCTCGCTCGACGAAGACGGGTTCCTCTCGATCACCGGCCGCAAGAAGGACATCATCATCACGGCGGGCGGCAAGAACCTGACGCCGGCGAACATCGAGAACGACATGAAGCAGTGCCGCTGGGTATCGCAGGCGGTGATGTACGGCGACCGCCGCCCGTATCCGGTCATGCTCGTGACGCTCGACGCCGAGGAGATCGTCCCGTGGGCGCAGCAGAACGGCCTTCCGGGCGACGTCGAGCAGCTGGCGAGACACCCCGACGTGCACGCGATGATCCAGCGGCACCTCGACGCCGCGAACGAGAAGTACGCGCAGGTCGAGAAGGTCAAGAAGCTCGCGATCCTCGGCCACGACCTCTCGCAGGAGACGGGCGAGCTGACGCCGACGCTCAAGGTCAAGCGGAACGTCGTCAACGAGAAGTACAGACCGATCTTCGACGAGCTCTACGCGAGCTGAATCTCAGGGTCGATCTCAGGGTCCCATCCACCGCAGATCGCTCCCGACAGCCTTTACCCTCTGCAAAGACGCGCATGCGAACCGATCCCAGCGACACAGGCGGCCTCTTCGTCACCCGACGCCCCGGTACGCGCCCGGTGCAGTACCGCACGGCTCCGAGACGCGGCGACGCGAGACGCCAGCGGATCGACGGGCTCGTCTCCGCGGGCCTGCTGGCCGCGATGGTGGTCGTGAACCTGTGCTTCTGGGGCCCGCTGCCGCTCGCGTGCCTGTGGATGGGGGGGCATCTGCAGTACTGGACCGACAGCGTCGGCTTCGGCCTGCTGGCCGCGTTCGCCACGCTCGGCGGCGGCCTGCTGCTCGGCCTGATGGCGCTCAAGCGGCTCGACTACGCCTGGATCCTCGTACGGCGCGCCGCCGGCCATGACCAGCGCGAAGGCGTGATCGGGCGGATCTTCCTGATCTGCTGCATGATCGGCGTGCCGATCTTCGGCATCTGGTTCACCTTCTTCAGCGGCGCGACGCTGGGCGGCTTCGACGCCCAGAGCATGCTCGGCGGCGGCTGAGCCCGGCGCCGCGATGGGTCTGCTCGACTACTACAAGCAGTTCGCCGGCATGACCGACGAGGAGGTCACCGAGCAGCTGCGCGAGCAGGCCGACGAGCATCGCCGGCGCGCGCTCGCGCGGATCGAGGAGCTCGATCTCTCCCGCACCACGTGGCACGAGCTGCCCCACCCCGACGTCGTCAACGCCGTCACTTTCGCCGCCCGGGGCGCGCTCAACGTCGCACCGGATCCGACGGCCGAGGAGCTGCGGCGGGAGCTGGGCCGGCGCAACGGCGTCGAGCCGGACCGCGTCGCCGTCGGCCACGGCGCCGCGCAGCTGCTGAACGCCGCCGCGCAGGCGCTGCTCGCGCCCGACGACGAGCTGCTGACCCCCTGGCCCTCGTACGGCCTCTACCCGGTGATGGCCCAGCGCGCCGGCGGGCGCGCGACGCCGGTCCCGGGCGGACACGACGTCGAGCGGCTGCTGGCGGCGGTGACGCCGGCCACGAGAGCGATCGCATTGTGCAACCCGAACGACCCCACCGGAGAGCACCTCGGAGTCGATGCGCTGCGCGCGCTGCTCGACGCGCTGCCCGAGCCCGTCTCGCTGCTGCTCGACGAGGCGCTTGCCGACTTCGTCACCGCGGAGCCGAACGGCGCCGCGCTCGCGCTGCTCGACGACCACCCGCGCCTGCTGATCTTCCGCACCTTCTCGAAGGCCTACGGACTCGCCGGCCTGCGCGCCGGCTACGCGCTCGGCGGCCCCGGCTCCGAGCCGCTGCTGGCGCGGATCGCACCTGCGCTGGGGATCGGCTTGCCGGTTCAGACCGGCGCGCTCGAGGCGCTGCGCAGATGCGACGCCCAGCTGATCGAGCGGCGCGCCGCCGTCGCGGCCGAGCGCACGCGGCTGCTGGACGCCGTGCACGAGCTGCCGCTCGACGCCGGGCCGAGCGAGGCGAACGTGCTGTGGCTGCGCCCGACCGGCCTGTCCGGCAGCGAGCTGGCGCTGCGCCTGCAGCGCAGCGGCGTGCGCGTGATGAGCGGCGCAAGCCTCGGCGACGAGCACCACGTGCGCGTGACGGTCCAGAGCCCGGCCGCGTCGGATCGCCTGCTCGACGCGCTGCGCACCGCGCTCGGCGCGCGCTGAGCTACTCGGAGGCGCTCTGGCGCAGCAGCGTGCCGGTCGTCTGCTCGAGGATCTTGCGCCAGCGCGCCGTCTGCTCGGTCTCGGCGGCGAAGTGCTTGACGACCTTGCGCACGCGCGTGGCGGAGATCTCGATCCCGTGCTTGGCGGCGACCTGCTTGAGGTGCGGATAGTCCTCGGCGAGTCTCACCGTCACGGAGCGGAAGCCGTGGCTGGCGATCTGCACGCGATGGCCGTAGTCCATCACGCTCGTGCGGAACATCAGCTCGTCGGTCGCGTCCGGCTCGATCAGCACGAAGTCGACGCCGGGGTAGCGGTCCTCCCAGCGCTGCCGGATGTCGTGCAGGCGCTGGTAGGTCATCAGCTTGAAGGCCTGGTAGCCGATCTGCGGGAAGCCCATGTCGGAGACGCGCGGATGCAGCGGGTTCTCGCGCCGCGCCTCGTTGACGTACGGCACGAGCGGATTGACGACGATCACGAGTCTCGCGCCGGCCTCGACGGCGAGATCCAGGTTGGTCGTCGACATCAGGCCGCCGTCGACCAGCTCGCGGTCGCCGATGCAGACCGGCTCGTAGACCATCGGCAGCGCGGTCGAGGCGCGGACCGCGGTCGAGATCGGCACGTCGTCCCAGCCGGAGGTGCCGAACACGACGCGCTCGCAGGTGTCGAGATCCGTCGCGGTGATGAACAGCTCGCGCTCCAGCTCGCGGAAGTCGTCCGTGCGACCGTCGTCGGCGAGCACGCGGCGTACGTAGTCCTCGATCCCGTTGCCGGAGTACATCCCCGACGGCAGGCCCTCGGCGATCCCGAGCACGACGTCGAGCGCGGACACCTGGCCGACGTGGCGGGCGAGGTTGTAGCCGAGCCTCGCCATCCGCCACGGGAACGCGACCGCCTTGCTCGCCAGCTCGCGCAGGTTCAGCGACAGCAGCGTGCCGAGCGCGATCTCCGGGAAGGGCGTCGGCGCCTGGCGGTCGAGCACGCGCATCATCTCCTCGGGCGAGACGCCGTTCGCCGTCATCGCGGCGACGAAGGAGCCGGCGCTGGTGCCGACGAACACGTCGAAGTCGGTCACCGAACGGTTGACCGACAGCAGGTCGAGCGCGCGCAGGGCGCCGATCTCGTAGACGGCGCCGGTGAAGCCGCCGCCGCCGAGCACCAGCGCGGTCTTCGAGGGCTTCTGCTGGCGTGCGGCCGCCCGGCGACCCTGCGACGATGTCGCCGCTCTCCGCGCTCTGGCGGACGTCTCGAGGCTGACAACCTTGCCCATGCAACAAGATTGTACGGCGCCGTTCGGCCGCAACCGACCGCTACTTCCACGCCGGAGCGCTGTTGGAACGCGCGTGCGCCGCTGCGTCATCGCCCTGCTCGCCCTGTCGGCGCTCGTCGCGGGCGGCGGCGCCGCGGCGGCGGCGCCCCTCGACGGGCGCCTCGCGCCCCGGCTCGCCCGCGCCCGCGGGATATACGGCGGCGACGTGCTAGACACC
>Ga0308175_100001505_pt1 | contig 15784 bp, 13 predicted proteins | sample PhyCR1_3_FD_203893 | JGI IMG/M metagenome (GOLD analysis project Ga0308175, IMG submission 203893) | Soil microbial communities from UC Gill Tract Community Farm, Albany, California, United States - DLSLS.C.R1 | ecosystem: Environmental > Terrestrial > Soil > Agricultural land | place: USA...
GACGGGAAGACGGGAGGACGGAAGGACGGGAGGACCGGCACACCGGCGGACCACGGAATTCGAGCCGGGACTGGTGTGCAGGTCCTCCCGTCTTCCCGTCCTTCCGTCTTTCCGTCCTTTCGTCCTTCCGTCCTTCCGTCCTTCCGTCCTTCCGTCCTTCCGTCTTCCCGTCTAAGATTGGCCACCCCAACCCCCGACTCATGTCCGTCTCCTACGATCTCATCGTCATCGGCGGTGGTCACAATGGGCTGGTCACGGCGGCCTACGCCGCCCGCGCCGGGCTCAAGGTGCTCGTGCTCGAGCGGCGCGAGGTGCTGGGCGGCGCCTGTGTCACCGAAGAAGTGTGGCCTGGCTTCAAGGTCTCGACGGCCGCGTACGTGAACAGCCTGCTCCGGCCCGAGATCATTCGCGAGCTCGAGCTGGCGCGGCACGGCTTCGAGATGCTGCCGCGGAGCCCGTCCTCGTTTACGCCGTTTCCCGACGGCCGCTCGCTACTGATGGGGCCGGACAAGGCGCTCACCCACCGCGAGATCGCCAAGTTCTCCGCCCGGGACGCCGAGGCGCTGCCGAAGTACGAGGCGATGCTGGAGCGGGTGGCCGACTTCCTCGAGCCCACGCTCACGATGACGCCGCCCAACCCCTGGTCGCTCCGGCCGGCCAACCTGGTGCAGCTCGCCAAGCTGGGCCTTGCGTTCGCGAAGCTGGGGACCGACGGGCAGAAAGCGGTCGAGATCCTCACCGGCGCCGCCACGCCGATCCTCGACCGGTGGTTCGAGAGCGAGCAGCTCAAGGTCACGCTCGCCACCGACGCGATCATCGGCGCCATGGCCTCGCCCTCGATGCCCGGCACCGCCTACGTGCTGTTCCACCACGTGATGGGCGAGTGCAACGGAGTCCGCGGCGTGTGGGGCTACGTGCGCGGCGGCATGGGCGGGATCAGCAACGCCATCGCGGCGGCGGCGCGCGAGCGCGGGGCGGAGATCCGCACCAACGCGGAGGTCGCCCACATCATGGTGCGGAACGGCACGGTGCAGGGAGTCGTGCTGGCCGACGGTACCGAGATCCGGGCGCCGCGGGTGGCGTCGGGCGCCGATGCCAACGTCACCTTTCTCCGCCTGATGGACCCGAGCGATCTGCCGGCCGACTTCCTCGACGCGGTGCGCCACATCGACTACGCCAGCGCCAGCTGCAAGATCAACATCGCGCTGAGCGAGCTGCCCGACTTCACTGCCGTCCCCGGGACCGCGCCGGGCCCCCAGCACCGCGGCACGATCCACATCTCGCCCACGATGGAGTTCATCGAGCGGGCCTACGACGACGCCAAGTACGGCCGGCCGTCGGCCCAGCCCATCATCGAGGCCACCATCCCGTCGGTGCTGGATGACACGCTGGCGCCCTCGGACCAGTACGTGATGTCGATGTTCACCCAGTACTTCCCCTACAAGCTCGCGCCGGGGCTCTCGCTCGAGGCGGAGAAGGACAAGTACGCCGATCGCTGCTTCGACCTGATGAACCAGTTCGCCCCCAACTTCAAGCGCTCGGTCATCGCCCGGCAGGTGCTGTCGCCGGTGGATCTGGAGCAGCGGTTCGGTCTCACGGGCGGGAACATCATGCAGGGGGTGATGTCGCTCAGCAGCCTGTCGTTCATGCGGCCGGTTCCGGGCTACGCGGACTATCGCACGCCCGTGCGCGGACTCTATCTCTGCGGCGCCGCGACGCATCCGGGCGGCGGTGTGATGGGAGCGTGCGGGTACAATGCCGCGCGGGAGATCTTGAGAGACGTGGCTGGACGGTGAGTGTGGAGGTGCGGAAGCCGTATAGGGCCTGTCATCCCGAGCGCAGCGAGGGATCTTGCCGGCGGGGGCTCGAGCTGTGCCAGCAAGATCCCTCGCTGCGCTCGGGATGACACAGGAGACCACCATGCCGGACAATCAGATCACTGTCGCCCAGGGGCTTGCCCGGCTCCGAGGCTCACAGGGCGAGCGCTACGTCGAGCTGTTCCGGCACGGGACCCTGGCGGTGGAGCTATATGCCCCGCGCGGCAGCGATCCGCAGTCGCCCCACACGCGCGACGAGGTGTACGTGGTGGTCGAGGGCCGCGGCAGCTTCCGGAACGGCGGCGATCGTCACCCGTTCGAGCGCGGCGACGTCCTGTTCGTGGCCGCGGGCGTGGAGCACCGGTTCGAGGAGTTCACCGACGACCTGGCCGTCTGGGTGTTCTTCTACGGGCCCGACGGCGGAGAGCAGGCGTGAGCGGGATGGAGCGCACGCTGCCGCGGGCGTCCTACCTCTCGCCCGAGGTGTTTCACCAGGAGCGGGAACGGATCTTCTGGCGCGAGTGGTTCGTGGTGGGGCGGGCGGAGGAGCTGGCCGGCCCGGGCGACTACATCGTGCGCGAGGTGGCCGGCGAGAGCATCATCGTGGTCCGCACCCGCGTCGGCCTGGCCGCGCACTACAACGTGTGCCGCCACCGCGGCTCGCAGCTCGTGCCCGAGGGGCAGGCGGGGTGCTTCGGCGGCGGGATCCGGTGCCCCTACCACTCGTGGACCTACACCCTTGAGGGTGAGCTTCGCACCGCGCCGTTTCTCGAGGAGTCGGACGGTCTGACCCGGCGTGAATTGTCGCTCCACCCGGTGAACGTGGATACCTGGGGCGGATTTGTGTTCGTGCACCTCACGCCCGGGGCCGCGCGGGAGGGGCGACACACGCTGGCGGCGCAGCTGGGCCCGGTGCCCGAGCGGCTGGGACGCTACCCCCTCGCCGAGCTCCGGGCGGCGCGCCGGATCGAGTACCAGGTGTCGGCCAACTGGAAGGCGGTGCTCGAGAACTACAACGAGTGCTATCACTGCGGGCCGGTGCACCCCGAGCTCTGCCGTTTGGTGCCGGCGTTCAGGCAGCGGGGCGGCTCCGACCTCGACTGGGAGCGCGGCATCCCGCACCGCGAGGGCGCCTGGACCTTTACGGCGAGCGGCACCACCAATCGCCTGCCCTTCGAAGGCCTCAACGACGATGAGCGGACCCGTCACAAGGGCGAGCTGGTCTATCCCAACTTCCTGCTCAGCCTGAGCGCCGACCACGTCGCCGCATTCTACCTGTTTCCCCGCGGCCCCGACCGCACCACCATCGTGAACGAATTTCTGTTCCATCCCGACGAGATGGCCAAGCCCGACTTCGGGCCCGGCGATGCGGTGGAGTTCTGGGACCTGGTCAACCGGCAGGACTGGGCCATCTGTGAGTCGGTGCAGCGGGGCATGAGCTCGCGAGTCTTCGAGCGGGGCTACTACGCGCCGATGGAGAGCTGGAGCCTCGACATCCGGCGCTATGTCGGGCAGCGGCTGGACCAGCACGCCGAAGATCGGCCGGCGTCCGGCCAGCAGCGGCCGGGTTCCGGCCACCAGCGGCCCGCACCGGACGGCGAGGCGTAGATGCGCACCGACTACGAGTACATCGTGCTGGGCCTGGGCGGCTGGGGCAGCGCCGCCGCCTACTGGCTTTCCCGCCGGGCCGGCGCCGACGTGCTCGGCCTCGAGCAGTTCGAGCTGGGGCACGTGCGGGGCGAGTCGCAGGATCACTCCCGCATCATCCGGCTCTCCTATCACACGCCGGAGTACGTCGAGCTGGCCAAGCACGCCTACCGGGCGTGGGCCGAGGTGGAGCGGGACGCGGGCGAGCAGCTGGTGCTCAAGACCGGCGGGCTCGACTTCGCGCCGCGCGAGAGCGCGATCCCGCTCACCAACTACAGCAGCAGCATGGACGCGGCCGGCGTGCCCTACGAGCACCTGGACGCCGTGGAGATCCGTCGCCGCTGGCCGGTCTTCGAGGTGGGCGACGAGATCCACGGGCTGTTCCAGCCCGACAGCGGGATCGCGATGGCCGCCAAGGGGAACGCGGCGCACCAGCGGATGGCCCGGGAACACGGCGCCACCCTGATCGACCGCGCGTCCATCGAGCGGATCCGCCCGCGCGAGGGCGAGATCGAGGTGAGCGCGGGCGGCACCACCTATCGCTGCCGACGCCTGGTGGTGGCGGCCGGCGCATGGACCAACGGCGCGCTGACCCACTTCGGCATGCGGCTCCCGCTCCGGGTGACCAAGGAGCAGGTCAACTACTTCGCGTCACCCTACGCCGCCGAGTTCGCGCCGGACCGGTTTCCGATCTGGATCTGGATGGACGACCCGTGCTTCTACGGCTTCCCGGTGTTCGGCGAGGCCGGTCCCAAGGCGGGCCAGGATGCGGGCGGCCTGGAGACCGATGCGGTGACGCGGAGCTTCGAGCCCGACCAGGCCGCGCTCAAGCGCACCACCGACTTCCTGGCCCGCTACATCCCCAAGGCGCTGGGCCCGATCATCTACACCAAGACCTGCCTCTACACCCTCACGCCCGACCGCGACTTCGTGATCGACCGGCTGCCCGCCTATCCCGAAGTCGTGGTGGGCGTGGGCGGCGGGCACGGCTACAAGTTCGCGTCGTTGGTGGGGAGGATCCTCTCCGAGCTGGCGATCGACGGGCGGACCGAGCGCAACATCGAACCGTTCCGGGTGGACCGGGCAATCCTCCAGCTGCTCAACCCACCCGTCAACTACATGGTCTAGCCGGCGCCGCGCCGACCACCGCCGGCCGGCGCGACTCCAGCCCTGCGCGCCGGCCGGGATCTAGATCCGCCCGAGGCTCCGCAAGACCTCGCGGTCGAACTGGACCGACAGACTCTCCCGTTTCGAATACGGCCCGGGCCGGTACGCGCGCGACTGCACGCCGAGCTGGCTCTGCTCGCAGATGTGCCAGTCCTGCCGGTTGGTCATGTCCCAGAACTCCACGCCGTCGTCCGGGTTGAAGGTCGGGTCGCCCAGGGTGGCGGGATGGAACAGCCACGAGCAGCTGATGAACGTGCGATCGGTCCCCTGAGGCCAGAGGGTGTGGAACATCACGTAATCGGGGTGCAGGCTCAGCAGTATGTTGGGGAAGATCGCGTAGTAGTAGACCCGATTCATGTCCTCGTCGGGCAGGTCGCCCACCGCCACGCCGCACGACCGGCCGCTCATCGTCATGCTCTCGGCGCCGCGGGTCATCACCATGAAGCCGCCGGTGAAGGGGCCCTCGGTGAGGTCGTTTTCGCCGCTGGTGGGCGGCGTGAGCTTGGACAGGGCGGGGTGGACCGGGCCGCAGTGGTAGCACTCCGAGTAGTTCTGGAACAGCAGCTTCCAGTTGGCCTTCACGTCGTACTCGATGGTGCGCGCGACCTTGAGGTTGGGCAGGTTGAAGCGGGAGAACTTGCCCATGAGCGGCGCCCACGCCTGCTCGAACGGCTCGGGCTCGGCGGCGAGGTTGATGAACAGGAAGCCGTCCCAGGTGGCCACCGCGACTGGGAACAGCGGCCAGTCGGCCTTGTTGAAGTTCTCGATCTCCTGGGTGGATGGCGCGCCGATGAGCCGGCCGTCGAACCCGTAGGTCCAGGCGTGGTAGGGGCACTGGATGGTGCCGCCCAGGTTGCCGGAGTGCTCCTCGCAGAGGCGGGTGCCGCGGTGGCGGCAGACGTTGTAGTAGGCCCGGTAGGCGCCGTCCCGCTCCTTGAGGACGATGACGCTCTCCGTGCCGATCTCCTGGACGAAGTAGTCGCCCGGCGCGGACAGCCGGTCCTCCCGGCCCACGCAGAGCCAGCGCCTCAGGAAAATGTGTTCTAGCTCCTCGCTGAAGATCTCGGGCGACACATAGTATTCGCGGGGCAGGGTACGGGCGCCGTCGATCGAGATCTCGGTGGTCTTGAGGAACGTGGCCACGGCCGTGTCTCCAAAGAAGTTATGTGCGCAATATGCCACGCTGCGGAGAGCCGGGGAAGCACGGCGCCCGCGCGTCACGTCATCGCAGAGGGGGTCTCATGCAAGGCAAGTTCTGGCGGCAGGCCGCGTTCGCGGCCGGGCTCGCGGTGGGAACCGTCGGCGCCGGGGCCTGTGTCGCGGCGGCCGCGGCCGGCGCGGCGGGCGCGGTCTACGCGACTACGCGGGGGGTCGAATCCCGAGTGGCGTCACCCATCGATCGTGTGGTGAGCAGCTCCGAAGCGGTGATGAAGGACATGGGGATCGTGCAGGACGCCACCAGCTCGGACAACGGCGGGGCCAAGCGCGAGCTCAAGGGCAAGCACGGCGACCTCGACGTGACGGTCCAGATGGAGCAGGAGGATACCGCGACCACGAAGGTCGAGGTGTACGCGCGGAAGAATCTGGCGGAGTGGGACAAAGACTACGCGCGGTCGGTGCTGGACAAGATCATCCACGCGGCCAAATAGCGCGCGGGGGTCGGGGTGCACGGCTCCGGCGGGGCGAGGGTGCTCCCGTCGGGCCGCTGCAGTCGCCGGCACGCATGCGTTGGGCGGCCACCGGCAGTTGAGGTTGTGCCGTCGACTGACGCGGCCCTCTGGGAGCACCCTCGCCCGCCGTCGCCCGAGCATCGGTGGCGCGCGGCGCTTGGCTTGCGCAATGATCTGCCCAGCGCGGGGTCGCGCGCAGCGCTGGGGGGAAATATGCTCGCCGCTCGCCGCTCGCCGCTTACCGCTCGCCGCTTACCCTCCCGACGCAGCCTCCGAACCCGATCCTGGCCGCGCCCTCCCGCTCGGCGTAGCCGCGCATCGTGATCTCGTCGCCGTCTTCCAGGAAGGCGCGTTTCTCACCCGTTGGCAGTGTCAGCGGCTCGGCGCCGCGCCAGGTGAGCTCGAGGAGGCAGCCGCGGTTCTCGCGGTCGGGGCCGGAGATGGTGCCGCTCGCGAACAGGTCGCCCGGGCGGAGGTTGCAGCCGTTGCTCGTGTGGTGGGTGAGCATCTGGGCGGGGGTCCAGTAGAGCTCGGCCGCGCGGGAGCGGCTGAGGCGGAGCGGGGGCGCCTTGTCGGCGCGCATCCTGGCCGAGGAGAGCCACACTTCGACCGTCACATCGAACGCGCCGTGTGCCTGGTCCTGGGCGTCGGTCAGGTAGGGAAGAGGAGGCGGGTCCCCCGACGGGCGCGCGGCGGCCGCGGCGCGGAACGGCTCCAGCGCGTCGAGCGTCACGATCCAGGGCGACACGGTGGTCACGAAGCTCTTGGCCAGAAACGGGCCCAGCGGCTGGTACTCCCAGCTCTGGATGTCGCGGGCGGACCAGTCATTCACCAGGCACAGGCCGAACAGGCGCGATTCCGCCTCGGCGATGGGCACCGGCGCGCCCAGCGGGTTGCCGCGTCCCACCACGAAGCCCAGCTCCATCTCGTAGTCCAGCGAGCGCGAGGGGCCGAACGTCGGCGCGTCGCTCTTGGGGTCCTTGAGCTGGCCGCTCGGGCGCGCCACCGGCGTGCCGCTCGCCACCAGCGACGACGCCCGGCCGTGATACCCGATCGGCACCCACTTGTAGTTGGGCAGCAGCGGGCTGTCGGGCCGGAACATGCTGCCGACGTTGGTGGCGTGGTGCACCGAAGCGTAGAAGTCGGTGTAGTCGCCCACCGCCAGCGGCAGCCGCAGCTCGGCTTCGTCCATCGGGATCAGGATGGTGTCGCCCACCCGGCGGTTGGCCCGGTGCGCCGGCGAGTCGCTCGCCAGGATCGCGCTCGCCTGGCGCCGGAGCGCGGTCCAGGTCTCGGGCCCCAGCCGGAGCAGCGCGTTGAGCGTCGGCTCGGCCAGGGCCGCGCCGGCGTGCTCGGCGGCGCCGGTGAACCAGCCCTCGTCGTGGCAGGCGGTCAGGTCTAGGACGAAGTCGCCGATCGCCATCCCGACCCGCGCGGGCGACGGATCGTCCTTATCGTCGCGCCGGTGGAAGATGCCGAACGGAAGATTCTGGATCGGGAAATCGGGATGACCCTGGGCCGACTCGACCCAGGACGTGCGGGAGGGATCGTGCGTCTCGTCCACGGGCTACCCCAGCGCGAACAGGACCGCCGCGATCACCACCGCCGCGAGCACGCAGACGACCAGGATGAGGCGGGTCTTGGGAGCCACCACCGGCGCGGGCTGGTGGGGCGGCGACGTGACCGTCTCGGGGATCGCCGCTACCCCGCCGGCCGGCGTCGAGCCGGCCGCGGCGCCCAGCGCGCGGACGAACTCGGCCACCGAGCCGAACCGCTCCGCCGGATCGAGCGCGAGCGCCCGCTGAAGCGCGCGATCCACCTGATCGGGCACGTCGGGGCGCGCTGCCCGCGCGCTCGGCGTGGCAGAGGTAAACCGCTTGGCGATGATCGCCGGGGCGGTGGTGCCCTCGAACGGAACCTTGCCGGCCAGCATCTCGTAGCACACGATCGCAAGGGAGTACTGATCGGTCCGGGCGTCGATCCCGCTCTGGCCGGTGGCCTGCTCGGGCGCCATGTAGGCCGGCGTGCCCAGCGCCAGGCCGGCCTGGGTCAGGCGATTCTCGTTGGGTCCGCCGAGCGCGCGGGCGATGCCGAAGTCGGCCACCAGGGTGTCGCCGTCGAGCGTGAGCAGGATGTTCTCGGGCTTGATGTCGCGGTGAATCACGGCTTCGCGGTGCGCGTAGTCGAGCGCCCGGCCGGCTTCGGCGGTGATCCGGATGGCCTCCTCGATCGGCAGCCGGCCCTCGCGCTTGAGCCGATCCTTGAGGCTCTCGCCCCGCACGTAGGGCATGGTGTACCACAGGAGCCCCTCGGTCTCCCCCGAGTCGTGCACGCTCAGGATGTGGGGATGCTGCAGCCGCGCCGCCGTCGTGATCTCGCGCCGGAACCGGTCCGGCCCCATGGACATCGAGAGCGCCGGCCGCAGCACCTTGAGCGCCACCGGCCGCCCGTGCTTGAGGTCCTGCGCCAGGTAGACCGTGGCCATGCCGCCGCGCCCGAGCTCGCGCTCGACCGCATAGGTGCCGCTGAGGCCCGTCTCGAGAGTGGTCCGGGGGTCGTTCAGGGATCAGCCCGTCGGGTGGTGGAAGCGTAGGATACCATGGGCAGGGGGCAAGAAGGTAGGGCAACTCCGGGGCGGTCTCACCGTCCCACCGTTGCCTCCAATTCTCCCACCGGCTCCACGAACGAGCACGACCCGAACGCCACGATTCCCTCCTGCCGGGCTGCCTCGATCGCCTGCCGCTCGACCCGGTAGGCGCGCCAGCGGATCGCCTCCGCGGTGAACTCGAATGCCGCGGGCGAGCGCTCCTCCAGCAGGGCGAGCGCGTCGGCGTCGGGCAGGGGCGTCTGCCGCAGCAGGACCGCGGTGAGAAACAGGTTGAGATAGCCGAACATGGTCCCGGACGGGCTGTCGGCGGCGTAGGTCAGGCGGTACTCCGCACGGAGCGGGTGGTGGAGGCCGGCCGTGGCCTTGAACGGGATCCGCGCGGCCACGCAGGCGCGGAGGAAGCGGAGCACCTGGGCCGCGGTGGGAAACGCCTCGACCGTGACACCGCCGGTGCGGAGCTTGGCGCGGCCGCCGTGCCCGGCGATGGCCTCGACCAAGGGGCGCGGATCGGCCGCCAGCGGCACCTCGATGTACGCCTCGGCCCACGTGGGGACCGCGGCCAGGATGCGCTCGACGTCCGCCACCGACTCGGCTTTGGCCTCGACCGTGTCGGCGGAGAGCGCGGCGGCCCCGGGAGCGGCGTGGCGGCAGTTGAACTCGCCCAGGATGCGGAGCTCCTCCGCCGCGTCCGCTCCCACCAGCGCACTCAGCCGCCAGGGAGCCGCGGGAGCCCGAGGCGCCAGCGCCTCCGCCGAGCGCTCGAGCTCACCCAGCCGCGCCACCGGCACCACGAACCGCCCCAGCGCCCACGCGTCCGGGCCGGCCAGGTACTCGGCGTAGTTGGCGACGGCCTCGGCCATGGGCAGGCCGGCCGGCGGAAACAGTCCCGCGTAGTCGACTGCGCCCGCCAGCAGCGCATGAGCGGCTGTAGCCGCGGTGTCAGGCATGTCGAAGGATAGTAGCTGGAGCGGGCGAGCAGGGACCATGGCGACACGAGGACGGCGACGGAGGAATGGCGACGGAGGATGGCGATGGCGACGCCTCCCATCGCGCTATCGTCCTGTCGGCGCTTCACGGCTAGCTTTCCGCCATGACCATCGCGACCATCAATCCCGCCACCGGCCAGACGCTCAAGACCTTTCCATCGCTCACCGCTGACGAGCTCGAGGCCCGGCTCGCGTGCGCGGCCGCCGCCTATCGCCGGCATCGGCGCACGCCTTTCGCCGAGCGGCGCCGGCTCATGCTCAGGGCCGCCGAGATCCTCGAGGCCGAGAAGGAAGCCCTCGGCCGGGTGATGGTGACCGAGATGGGCAAGCCGCTCAAGGCGGCCATCGAGGAAGCGGCCAAGTGCGCGCTGGGCTGCCGGTACTATGCCGACAACGCCGAGCGGTTCCTGGCCGACCAGGCCATCGAGACCAGCGCGTCCCGGAGCTGGGTGGCCTACCAGCCGATCGGGCCGGTGCTCGCGATCATGCCCTGGAACTTCCCGTTCTGGCAGGTGTTCCGGTTCGCCGCGCCGGCGCTGATGGCCGGCAACGTGGGCCTGCTCAAGCACGCGTCCAACGTCCCCCAGTGCGCGCTGGCCATTGAGGACATCTTCCGCCGCGCCGGCTTCGCCGAGGGCTGCTTCCAGACACTCCTGATCGAGACCGACCAGGTGAAGGGCGTCATCGAAGACCCGCGCATCGCGGCGGTGACCCTCACCGGCAGCACCGGCGCGGGCAGCCACGTCGCCGCCGCCGCGGGCAAGGTGATCAAGAAGACCGTGCTCGAGCTGGGCGGGAGCGACCCGTTCATCGTGATGCCGAGCGCCGACTTCGAGACCGCGGTGAAGACGGCGGTCAAGGCCCGCGCCATCAACAACGGCCAGTCGTGCATCGCGGCCAAGCGGTTCATCCTCCATGAGAGCATCGCGGACGAGTTCGAGCGCCGCTACGTCGAAGGCTTCCGCGCCCTCAAGGTGGGCGACCCGATGGACCTGGCCACCGACATCGGCCCGCTGGCCAACGAGAACCAGGTGGTGACCATCGGCGAGCAGGTGGAGCGCTCGATCAAGAGCGGCGCGCGCCTCCTCACCGGCGGCAAGCGGCTGGACCGGGCCGGCTGCTGGTACGAGCCCACCGTGCTCACCAACGTCACGCCCGACTCGCCGGCCTACTACGACGAGGTCTTCGGGCCGGTGGCGATCCTGTTCCGGGCCAAGGACGTCGACGAAGCCATCCGGATCGCGAACGACTCACCGTTCGGCCTGGGTGCCAGCGCCTGGACCAACGACGCGGCCGAACGGAAACGGTTCGTGGAGGAGATCGAGGCCGGCATGGTGTTCATCAACGCCATGGTCGCGTCGGATCCGCGGGTGCCGTTCGGCGGGGTCAAGCAGAGCGGGTATGGGCGGGAGCTGTGCGTGGAGGGGATTCGGGAGTTCGTGAACATCAAAACCGTGTGGGTGGTGGAGTCTGCTGCTCCTGCGGCGCGGCTGTCGAACGCTGAATAACTGGGGTCCGGGTCCACGGCTCCGGCGGGGCGGCGAGGCTCCCGCCGGGGCGCTGCAGTCGCCGGCACGCATGCGTTAGTCGACCACCAGCGTTTGAGGTAGTGCCGTCGACTGACGCGCCCCTCTGGGAGCATCGCCGCCCCGCCTGCGCCCGGAGCTCTCGGACCCGCGACCTCGCGTTCGTGGCGAGCGCCGCGTGACTGCGGGCCTCAGAAATAGCACGGGCTGGTCCTTCCGTCTTTCCGTCTTTCCGTCACTCCTCCAACCCATACACCGTCACCCCGCTCGTCGACGTCACCGCCACACGCTGCTTGCCGTGGTCCATGAACGTGATCGGCGGGCCGAGGACGCCCTTGTCCACTTCGGTGCGCCAGAGGAGGGCGCCGGTCTCGGCGTCGACGGCGTTGAGGTAGGGCGGGGAGGGGTAGAAGACCAGGCCGCTGGCGGTGGCGAAGGCGCCGCCGTACTGGAGGGTGCTCTTGACCTTGTTCTGCCAGCGGATCTTGCCGGTGTTGAGGTCCACCGCGCTGAAGACGCCGTAGCGGCCGTCGTTCTCGAACTCGGCGAACCGGCTGTAGAGGTGATTGCGGTGGCCCGAGACCTGGTCCATGCGCGCGGAGGTGCCGAAGTCGGGCAGGTAGTTCATCGGGAGGTAGCTGCCCAGCACGTAGAGCGCGCCCGTGGCCGGCGAATACGCGGGCGAGGGCCAGTTGCTGCCGCCGCGGGTGCCGGGTGACACCGGGAAGGTGTCGCGGCTGGCCCTGGGCAACGGGTTCTTGAGCGGGACGAACGGTTCCGAGCGGCGGATCCGCTTGCCGGTGCGGCGGTCCACGATGTACACCCAGCCGGTCTTCCCCGCCTCCGCCGCCGCCGGCACGGTGTCGCCGTCCACGATGGCATCGAACAGGACCGGCGGGCTGGCCGGATCGTAGTCCCACACGTTGTGCGGGAGCGTCTGGTAGTACCAGCGCAGCTTGCCGGTGGCGAGCTCCACCGCCGCGATCGAGCTGGTGTACAGGTTGTCGCCCGGGGCGGGGCCGTCGAGCAGGCCGGGGTTCCCGATGGTGAAGATGACGAGCCCCTGCTCGACGTCGTACGCCGGCGTGGTCCATACCGGTCCGCCGCCGGTCTTCCAGGCGTCGGCGTAGCCCGCGCTGTCGCGGCGCTCTTGGGCGGTGTCGCGCGGGAGCGGGTCGCCGTCGGGCGTGGTCATGGCGAGCCGTCCCCACCAGCCGCCCTCCTCGGGCGTCGGCACGGTATGAAACCGCCACAGCCGGCGGCCGGTCTCGGGGTCGTACGCGTCGAGAAAGCCGCGGATGCTGAACTCGCCTCCGCTCACGCCGATCAGGATCTTCCCGCCGGCCGCCAGCGGCGCCATGCTGAACGAGTAGCCCTTGCCCGGGTCGGTGGAATCCACCTGGATGTCCCACACCTCCTTGCCGGTGCGCCGGTCGAGCGCCACCAGGTGGGCGTCGAGGGTCCCGACGTAGACCTTGTCGCCGTACACGGCCACGCCGCGATTCACCAGACCGCAGCACAAGGCGGCGGGCCCGGGCTTCTGATACCACGACCACACCTCGCGCCCGCTCGCGACGTCCACCGCGATCACGTGGTTGCCCGGCTGCGACAGCCGCATGCCGGGATCGGTGTAGATCAGGAGATTGTCCACCACGATCGGCGTGCTCTCGGTGCGGAGAAAGCTTCTGATCAGCCGGCGCGGGCCCTGGTGCCAGATGCGCCGGAGCTGCTTGACGTTGTCGCGGTTGATCTGGGTGAAGGGCGCGTAGCGCTGGTTGGTGAAGTCGCGTCCGTAGCTGATCCAGCCGCCGGCCGTGTCGGCCGCGAGCAGCATGGCGTCGGTCACCGGATGCACGATGGGCGCGGGGGCCCGCCGGTGGCGGACCAGCACGAAAATGCCCGCCCCGACCACGAGGACGGCCATTGTAGCCAGCATGTATTGGCGCATGCGGGAACTTAGGCGGGGCCGGTGCAAGTCCCTACGGCCCGTCGCACAGTAAATTGGTGTCGTGGCTCACACGCCTATGTTCGAATGGGGGAGTCCATCTTGCCCAACGGTGGCCGGCGAGAGAGCTCGTTCTGCGATCCGAGCGGCTTCGGCGATCGCCGAAACCTTTGCGCGGCTGGGTCGTCATCTGATCATCGAGTTCGTGCCCAAGGAAGACTCGCAGGTTCAGCGGATGCTCCGTTCGCGGCCCGATATCTTTCCGCAGTACACGCGGGATGGCTTCGAGGCCGCCTTCGGCACCCATTTTCGCATCGAGGACGCGCAGCTGGTGTCCGGCTCGGAACGTCACATCTATCTCATGACCAACACCGGTGGAGCATGACTCTGACTGCCAGACCACGCGCCGTCGTCCTGACGGCGCTTCTCCTGTGGACCTCGACCTCGTGTGGCGGCCATCGGCCGCCGGTCACCGCCGAGCCCGCAACTCCCAAGGCGGCACCTCTCGCGACGGCAGCCCTCGATTCCGCCTGGGCCATGTCGGTGCTTTCCGCGCTCGCCGACGACAGCATGCAGGGCCGAGGCACGGCGACCCCGGGCGGCGACCGCGCCGCGCGGTTCATCGCCGACCGCATGCGCGAGTACGGCCTCGTTCCGGCCGGCGACAGCGGCTTCTTCCAATTCGTTCCCCTGTCGGCCGCCACCGACTCTACCGGCAGGCGGCACCTCGCGCTGGTGACCGGCGATGAGACCCCCGCGGCGACCGTGCGGGCGGTGAACGTGGTGGGCATGGTGCGGGGCGCCGACCCCGCGCTCCGCGACCAGGTGATCCTGATCGACGCCCACTACGACCATCTCGGCATCGGCCCGGCGGTGAACGGCGATTCCATCTACAACGGCGCCGACGACGACGGCTCGGGCGTGGTCGCGGTGCTCGGCGCCGCGCGCGCGCTCGCCGCGGGCCCGCCGCCCCGGCGCACCGTCCTGTTCCTCACCACCACCGGTGAGGAGCTGGGCCTGCTCGGCACCCGCTGGTATCTCGAGCACCCGGTCGTGCCCCTCGAGCGCACCGTGGCTAACCTCGAGATCGAGATGATCGGCCGGCCCGACTCGCTGGCCGGCGGTCCGGGCAAGGGCTGGCTCACCGGCTTCGAGCGCTCCACCATGGGCCCGACGCTGGCCAAGGCCGGCCTCCCGATCGTGGCCGACCCCCATCCCGCCCAGCACTTCTACATGCGGAGCGACAACATCGCCTTCGCGCGCCGCGGAATCCCCGCCCACACCCTGTCGTCCTACGGCCTGCACCAGGACTACCACACGCCGGCCGACGAGGTGAGCCGGATCGACGGCAAGCACCTCGCCACCATGGTGCAGGCCGCGGCCCAAGCCGCGCGCCTCCTCGCCGACGGCGACATCCCCACCTGGAACCCGGGCGGCCGCCCGTGAGCACCCCGCGAGCGCAGGGCACCCAGTCTCCCGCGAGCGCGGTTTCCTGTCGCCCTCCCGTCCTCCCGTCTTCCCGTCTTCCCGTCCCATCGTCCTCTTCCCCCCGATGACCCGCACCCGCCGCTCCCGGATCGTGACCGCTTCCTCCCTCTGGTGGGTGCTCAAGCACGCCCTCATCGCCTGGTGGAACGACAACGTCCCGCGGCTCGGCGCCTCGCTGGCCTACTACACGCTGTTCGCGCTGGCGCCCATCCTGGTGGTGGCCATCAGCGTCGCGGGGCTCGTGTTCGGCGCCGACGCGGTGCGGGGCGAGGTGGTGGGCCAGATCCAGGGCCTGGTTGGCCGCCAGGGCGCGGAGGCGGTGCAGGGGATGATCCAGGGCGCCGCGCGACCCTCCGCCAGCCGGGTCGCGACCGTGATCGGCCTGGTGACCGCCTTCCTCGGCGCCACCGGCGCCTTCATCGAGCTCCAGACCGCGCTCAACGCCATCTGGCGGGTGCAGCCTCGTCCCGGCGTGAGCGTGCTGGCCTTCCTCAAGCAGCGCCTGATCTCGTTCGGGCTGGTGGTCGGCGTGGGGTTCCTGCTGCTGGTGAGCTTGGTGGTGAACGCGGCGCTGTCCGCGTTCAACCGCTATCTGGGCCGCATCTTCCCCACCCTCACCGCGTTCTGGGAAGCCAGCAACGTGCTGGTCTCGCTCGGCGTGGTGACGCTGCTGTTCGCGATGGTGTACCAGGTCCTGCCCGACGTGCGGCTCCGCTGGCGGGACGTGTGGGTGGGCGCGCTGGTGACGGCGGGATTCTTCAGCGTCGGCAAGCAGGTGATCGGGCTCTACCTGGGCACCAGCACGCTGGCCTCGTCCTACGGCGCCGCGGGCTCGGTGGTGGTGCTGCTGGTGTGGGTCTACTACTCGGCCCAGGTGGTACTGCTAGGCGCCGAGTTCACGCGGTACTACGTCGAGCGGTTCCGAGGTGA
>Ga0308175_100001506_pt1 | contig 15781 bp, 9 predicted proteins | sample PhyCR1_3_FD_203893 | JGI IMG/M metagenome (GOLD analysis project Ga0308175, IMG submission 203893) | Soil microbial communities from UC Gill Tract Community Farm, Albany, California, United States - DLSLS.C.R1 | ecosystem: Environmental > Terrestrial > Soil > Agricultural land | place: USA...
CCGGCTACGTTTCCTTTCATCTGGTGGCCGATGTGGAACCGGGCCAGCAGTATCAACTATCGGTCGATTTCCCTCTTCCCGTGGATGTGTATCGCGAGTGGTTCCATTTGAATAAACCGGACGCGCTGTATTATCCGGATGCGCTGATCCCGGTGCGCGGGCCTTATCGCTCGCGCATGCCCGAACCGGATAACCATGTACCGGGGCAAAGGGCGCAGTCTTTCTGGATCGACATCTGGATCCCGGCCGGCGCTCAGCCTCAGCTTTACCGGGGCGGAGCACAACTGACGAGCGGCGCCGCACACAGCAATGTTCCGATAGAGATCGAGGTGCTGCCCGCGGCAATACCGGGCACAGACGCCGTCACGCTGGATAACAATTCTTATGGCACGTCCTGGATGCTGAGCCAGTATCCGGAGACCCTGGCTCGTTTGCGCGCGGGCAAAGACGGAGAAGACGAGCTTTTCCGATTGATTCATGACTATCACCGGATTTTTTACGATCACCGGGGCACGTTTCATCAACTGGGCTACGGGCACGCGGGCAAGGTTGCGCCCGAGTTCGCGCCTGTGTTGAGCGGATCGGGCAAGACGAAAAAAATCGCAAGCTGGGACTGGTTCGATCGCCATTACGGACCCCTTCTGGATGGCTCGGCATTCAGGGATTCGCGGCGAGGTCCCCGGCCCATCCCTTACATGTACCTGCCCATAAACCCCGAATGGCCTGCTTCGTTTCTTTGGTGGGGAGAGCCTGGCTATGAAGCAGAGTTCAGAAATGTTGTCGGCGAGATGGAGCGTCACTTCCGCGAAAAGAACTGGACTTCAACGGCGTTTGAGGTCTTCTTTAATCAGAAAAAACGCTACAAAGGGTTCTCCTGGGATGGCGACGAGATCCGCTTTCGCCGTGATAACGATTACCTGATTGAATATCACCGCTTGCTGCGGACTGCGATTCCCTCCACCTCTCCTGTGCACTTTGCCATGCGCGCGGATACCAGTTGGAGCATGGGGGAGCAGTTCGAGCTTCTGAAGGGCGTGATTACGTTCTGGGTGGCCGGTGAAGGCGAGCTGAGCTGGTACGGCGATGCCATCGGCAAACTGAAACAGCGCGGGGATACGGTGTGGGCGTATGGGGGAACTCCTCCGGTCCAAAGCGTGAGCAGCGCGATCACGCTCAATCCGCTGCGCTCCTGGATCAGCGGTGTCGAGGGTTTTGTCCGGTGGCAAACCGTAGATCCGGGTCCTGACCCCTGGTTCGCGCTCGCCGGCGGCGGCGAGACATTGGTGTATCCGGGCGAGCGCTTTGGCGTGGCAGGGCCACTCGCCAGTATTCGCCTCAAGTTGCAGCGGAATTGCCTGCAGGATCTGGCGCTGCTCGAGCGCGCGTCAAAGACTTCCGATCGGGGTGGCATTCAGGAGGAAGTGGTTCGGCGATTCAACAGGACGCGGCTCGCCGACTGGCGCAACACCCGTCCTGCTCTTCTCGCCAGGCCTGTTCTCGAGTGGAACAATTCTGATATCAGTGACGCGCTGAAACCGTATGAGGCGAAGTTTTCCTCGCTGGAGCCCGGCGCGTGGCTGCGCGTGCGCGAGTATGCACTCGATGAAGGGGGGCGCACACAATGACCAGACGGCTGCTTTCTCGAATCGCGATGCTTCCTTTGATAGCGGCATCCTGCTCTGCGCAGAATACGGCCATCGATAAACAACTCGATGAGATCGCGCGCGTGGCGAGCGTGATGGTGGACGGGGACGTCTGCCAGCGGATCGTCACTCCCCGCGCCCTGAGTTTCATGTCGAAGAGAGATCCGCGGGATCAATGGGCGGACTCCGATAACTATGACGTGGATGATGCCGCATTCAACAGGGTGAAGAAGACGCTGATCCGGCTTTCGATGCTGGCGGATTTTCCTCTCGATGTGAACTTGTGGCTGCCGGCGCCCGGAACGCCTGCGCGCATTCAGATTGCCATCCGCAACCACAACGAGCTTAGCCAGTTCTGGGATTGGGGTAAGCTTTCACAGGAAATGTTCCCGGAGATGCAAACAGTACTCACCACCGGCAAACGCGTCACCGTGAAGCAAAAACCGGGACTGATTTCGGTTCTCGCGCCGGTGCGAAACAGCCTGGATGAAATCACAGGTCTGGTTGAGGTAGTGACGCGAGTGGTTCCCGATGTTCGCGAAAACGTCAAGTGAATCCATGCGACTTCTGATGTGGGTGGCACTCGCGGCCGCCGCGGCCGGTCACGCCTCAGCGGCTACGCCGCTATCGTCTCCGTTGTCTTCGCGGGGCTATTCGGTTTTACCCCAGCCGCAACAGGTGGAGCTTCAACCGTCGGACTTTCCGTTCGGCAGCGGATGGTCTCTGGTGCTTGCACCAGGCCTGGCGGCCAATGATGCCGCTGTCGAGACTCTTCGCCAAGATCTGCAGGAGCGATTCGGAATCGCATTTGTTTCCGGCTCCCCGCGCGTAGTCCGGCTTACGCTGAAGCGCGGCAGCGTCGCGATCGGAACAGCGCTCGACCGGGATCGCGCACAACTTGAGCAGCAGGCTTATCGAATCGAGCTTTCGCCATCTCGCATCGATGTTACGGCGAACGCTCCCGCCGGGTTATTCTACGCCGCGGCGACGCTGACCCAACTGGTGAAACCGCGAGGAGGTTCTTTCCTTCTTCCGGCAGGGCGCATTACAGACTGGCCGGACCTGCAACTGCGCCAGATTTATTGGGACGATGCGCATCATCTGGAGCGTCTTCCGGTGCTGAAGGCCGCTCTCCGGCAGGCAGCGTTCTATAAGATCAACGGCTTCGTGCTGAAGCTGGAAGGGCACTTTCAGTTCCGCAGCGCGCCTCCCGTTGTGGAACCTTATGCATTGACGCCCGCCGAACTGCAGGAGCTGACCGATTACGCACTGCATTATCACGTCCAACTCATCCCTTATCTCGATGGACCTTCACATATCGCGTTCATTCTGAAGCATCCGGAGTACAACCGGTTTCGCGAGTTCGCCGGCAGTAACTATGAACTCTGCGCTACCAATCCCGACGCGATCAACCTGTTACGTGGCATGTTCCACGATTTACTCGATGCAAACAAAGGCGTGAAGTATGTCTATTTGTCCACCGATGAGGCGTATTACATCGGCCTGGCGGATACACCGCAATGCCGCGAGAAGCCGGTGGGCACTCCCTCCCAGCTGCGGGCGAAATTCGTGACCGAAGTTGCGGGTGACCTGCACGCGCGCGGCCGCGACGTGATCTTCTGGGGCGAGTATCCGCTGAAGCCCCAGGATATTCCGCTTCTCCCGCAATACGTAATCAACGGGGAGACTTACGGTCCGCAGTTCGATCCGGAGTTCCGTGCGCGGGGCATCCGGCAAATGATCTATACATCGACGGAAGGCGAAGAGGATCTGTTCCCCGACTACTTCGCTCTACCCGCGTCTCAGCGTGTTCATGCGGGCCGTTCGCCGCAGCCGCGCGTGGAAGAAAATATCCGGGCCATTGCGTCGAGCCCCGCGCGCCAGCAAGCCATACTGACCGGCATGATCAATGCGGGCTGGGCGGATCGTGGTTTGCATCCGGAGACCTTCTGGCTCGGTTACGCCACATCGACGGCAGCGGGCTGGAATCCGGCGATGGCGGATGCAGGCGAAGCGCGCGAATCGTTTTATACGCAGTTTTACGGGGCACAGGCGACGCGCATGGACCGTGTGTATCAGCTGATGAGTGAGCAGGCGCAATTCTGGAAAGACAGCTGGGATACGGCTCCTTCCGAATCCCGCAAGCCCATCTGGGGAAATTCGGCCCAGATCTTCGACCCGCCTCATCCTGCGAAGGATCAGACCCTGCCGCTGCCTCCGGCCGATTCCGACACCGACCGGAAAAGATACCGGCTGGCTTCGGAGAACATGGCCTCTAACGACGAACTTATTGGCCTTCTGCGCGAGAACATGCGGCGCGTGGAACGGAACCGGTACAACCTCGAGATCTTCTTTTCGATCGCCCAGCTTTACCGGCATAATCTGAATCTTCTGACCCGGATCGATGATGCCGCGCACGCGGTGCAGGCTGCGCGAGAAGACACGGACAAGAAAAGAGCGGTAGCCGAGTTGGACCGCGCGCTTGCGACCATTCGCGCGATTCAGTCCGAGCGTGATGAGGTCCTCCATCAGGTGAGCGAAGTGTGGCAGCGTTCATGGTTTCCCCGTGTCGAACAGGCTAATGGGCGAACCTTCGTTCATGAACTGGATGATGTGAAGGATCATTTGCCCGACCGCACAGTTGGGATGGAATACCTTGTCTATCGCGAGTTCATCCTTCCATGGAAGAACTGGGAGACGAAGATCGAATCGGAACGTAGACGGCTGAAAGGCGAGTGACCGCGAAATTCGGAGTTTATTCGGGCAGAGCGAAGGCGTAAAGAACGCCGGCCGAACTGACCGCGACATATTGCCGGCCACCCACTGCGTAACTCATCGGCGATGAGGGCAGGTCCGCTCCCGCGCCAAAATGACAAAGGGCTTTGCCTGTTTTTGCGTCGAGAGCGATGAAATTCCCCTCGCGCGAGGAGGCGAACACCACGTCGCCGGCTGTGGCCAGAACGCCCGCGGATAGGGAGTTCTCCGCGAGTTCGAATTTCCACTGGACCTTGCCGGTTTCCGGATCGATCGCCATTACGCCCTGCGTATCAGGCCCCTGGCCCGGTGGAGGCGCTCCATAGCCACCGCCTCCACGTCCCCAGAACTGCTTTCCAGGTTCATAAGGAGAAGGGCCGTAGGCGTAACGCGAGCCGCCATCGTGATAGGCGAGGTAGAGCCAACCTGTTCGAGGGCTATAGGAGGGCGCCTGAAAATTCGAACCGCCGCCGAGGGCAGGGTAGACGTAGTTGCCCTGTTCGCTTGCGCCCCAGTCAGGCGTAGTGATCGGCCTGCCGTTTTCATCCCAGCCCTTCACCCAGCTTGCGCGAACGAAAGGCGTGGCGGAGAGAAGCTTCCCATTCGTCCGGTCAAGAACGTAGAACACGCCATTGCGGTCGGCATGCAGCAGCAGCTTTCTGTTTTGCCCATGCCATGGCCGGTCTACCAGAACCATATCCTCAGTCGAATCCCAGTCGTGCGAATCATTCGGCGTGAACTGGTAATGCCATTTGCGCTTCCCGGTTTCCGGATCGAGCGCCAGGACTGAGCAACTGAAGAGGTTGTCGCCTTTGCGCACGTCCTGATTGACGTCAGGCCCGGGATTGCCGACGGCCCAGAAGAGAGTGTTCGATTCGGGATCGTAACTGCCCGTGAGCCACGTGGCGCCGCTGCCGTGCTGCCAGCTGTCACCGGACCATGTTTCATGACCGAATTCCCCCGGACCCGGAACGGCATTGAACCGCCAGAGCCGCTTGCCGGTAGCCGGATCGTAGGCGTCGATAAAGCCGCGAATCCCGTATTCGCCGCCGGCAACGCCCGTGATCACTTTGCCGTTTACCACGAGCGGCGCGGCGGTGATGCTGTAGCCCTGCATGGTATCGGCAACCTGCGTTTCCCAAAGCTGAGCGCCTGTCCGGGCATCGAGCGCCACGAGGGCGGCATCGAGAGTGCCAAGGAACAGCCGGTTGCCGAGAATCGCGACGCCGCGGATGTATCGATTGCTTTCGTAAGGATTGACGACCTTCTGGCGGCGTTGATAAGTCCAGATGGTTCGGCCCGTTCGGGCGTCGAGCGCGAACACCTGTCCAGGCTGGCCAGTGGCGTACATGATTCCATCAACCACGATTGGCACGCCTTCCACGAGACTATCGCCGGGCATCTGGACTGCCCATTGCGCCTGCAGGTTTTTTACGTTCGAAACGGTAATCTGATTCAGCGCGGAATAGTGCTGGCCGTAGTACCCGCCCCAATAGGTAAGCCAGTTTTGCGGCTCCCGGTCGGCGTGAGCAATCCGCTCTGTTGTGACGCCCGTCTTGTCGACCGGCTCTTCAACGGATTCGTGACCTTTCAGGGTTTTCAGATAAGCGACCACGTTCTGGATTTCAGCCGGGGACAGGCGCTGCGCGAAATCGGCGGGCATGAGGGAACGGTTTTCGACGCGCAGGGAAGCGATTTTGGCGCGTTCGAGCAACTGCAGCCGCCCATGGGTATCCACCATCTGGATCGAGAAGCTGTCCTCATTCCGGCGAACTCCGCGATACTCCTGACCTTCGACCGTGCGTACGATGAGGGTTACGGGCGGGCGGCGGAAACCTCGCCTGCCGCCGCGGCCGGGCGCAGCCATCTGATTCGGGTTGACGATTTTCGCCTGTAACTGCGCGGCGGGTATGCTGGCTGCGGCGGAAAGATCGGGGCCGACCGGCGTACCTTGGCCATTCACCTGATGACAATCGATGCATCCGGCTTTTCCGTTGAAGACGGCTTTGCCGGCCGCGGGATCACCCTGGACCTTTTCGGTAACCTCGCTGTTCGCGCCCGCGTTCAGGCTTCGCAGATACGACACGATTTGCCAGATCTGCTCCGTGCTGAATTGGGCGAAGGCCGGCATACCGGTTCCTTTGATGCCGCCCCGAATGTTGAGAAAGATTTCGCCATCGAGCGCGCCGTGGCGGAAAGCGCCGGTATTGAGGGCCGGACCGCGGTCCCCGCGGGCTTCCGGCCCGTGGCAGGAGATGCATGCCGCATTATATAAACGCTGCCCAGCGGCGATTGCCTCCCGGTTCCCGGCGAACGGATTCTTCTGGGCCTCAGGCCGGTCCTGTTGAGCGCACAAGAGCGACGTGGCCAGAATCGCCGCTGCTGCGAACGAAATCGTTTTTTTCACTTGTTCCCCTTGAACAGCAGCGGCGCGAATTCGGCGAGACTCATGCGCCACACCGGCCACGTGTGGGCTCCTTTGTAGGTAGTGAATTTCTCGTGAAGGCCGTTCTTTTCCAGCGTCTCGGCCCAGGCTTTGATGCGTGGGTACTGCACGGTGGTGTCCTGATCGCCACAGGAAATCCAGATCACCGGCACCTTTGAATTGAAGGATTTCACATCGGCGAGTACCGATTTGAGCTGGGTTTCGAAATTGCGGGGCAGGCCGGGGCTGAAGATGCCAAGAGCACTGAAGAGCTCGGGATGGCTGAAACCGGTGTAGATCGTGTGACCGCCGCCCATCGACAGACCCGCGAGCGCACGATTTTTTGCGCCGGGCGCTACCCGGTAATCGGCCTCGACTGCCGGGATGACTTCTTTGGTCAGGTACTGCTCGAAGAGGGCGTTGTTGTTGCCAGCGCCCGGACCACGTCCGGCCCCGAAAGGCGCCGCGTGGCCGGCCGGCATGGCGACGATCATCGGCTTCGCTTTTCCGTCGGCGATGAGGCTATCGAGGATGAAATTGGCGTGCCCTGCGTTGGTCCAGGATTCGGGCACATCGCCGCTTCCGTGGACCAGATAAAGGACCGGGTATTTCGCTGAACCTTTTTGATATCCGGGCGGCAGATAAATGACGATCCGTTCGGTCCGGTTCAGAACGGAGGATTTCCGCCACTCGGTTACCCACGTTCCATGTGGAACGTCCCGCAGGTCCCAGGGCGACGGTGACGCCGCGGGAACTTCGACCAGGCTGGCTGAAGTGCGCTGCCGGAGCTTGATGACGGGATTGATCGGATCGGGGACCGACACGCCATCGATGTTGAACCAGTAAAGATGCCCGTTGGCCTCGAGCGGTTCGGTCGTGAGGGACCAGAGCCCCTCCGAATCTTTAGTCAGCGGCTGCGGTTTGCCCACCGGCATCCAGTCTCCGTAGAGACTGACCTCGGCAGCCTTCGGTGCGCGCACCCGGAAAGTAACGGTACGATCGGCATGGACCTCCGGCGAAACGGTTCCATCCGGCGCGGGCGTTTGCGCGAACACGGATCCGCACACGAGAGCTACGGACAGGGCGGCGATTCTCATTGTCTGGTTCAGGTTACGGGGGATATTCTACCGAGACGCCGCAACGGACGCCCGTGGTTACGCATCAAAATGGCAGCACCAGCCAAAACTACTGCGGAACTCCAGCTTTTAGCCACGTATAATGATAAGGATCGAGGCCAGTATTGTCCGTCCGCACTTTTCTTAGACTTTTCGCCCATGTTCAAATGCTGCCGATCCTCGAAAGCGGCGAGGAGACCCTGGTGGGCGGCCAGGCGGTGATGGAAGGCGTCATGATGCGGGCGCCGCACAGTTATTGCGTTGCCGTGCGCAAGTCGTCGGGCGAGATCGTCGCCGAGGAAATGCCGGTGCCGCGAATGTCCGAGAAGTACCCGCTGCTCAAATATCCTGTGCTCCGCGGTCTCGGAACCCTGGTCCAGGCCATGTCGCTGGGGATGAAGGCTCTGAAATTCTCCGCGAATGCGGCGCTTGATGAGGGCTCTGAATCCGCCAAAGCGAAGAAAGAGCTTCCGGCATGGATGATGACCGTGCAGGTGATCTTCTCGATTCTGTTTTTTCTGGTTGTCTACAAGCTGGTGCCGCTGAAGCTTACGGAAATCCTGGCGAACTGGAATCCTTCGCTCAAAGGCCAGATCGCCTTTAATTTCGTGGATGGAGTTATTCGTCTGGGAATCTTTGTCGCCTTCCTGCTGGCGATTTCACGCGCAAAGGACATCAGGCGGGTTTTCCAGTATCACGGCGCCGAACACAAAGTGGTCTTCAACTTCGAATCCGGCAAGCCTGTTTCGGTGGAGAACGCGCAGAAGTTCGTTACCTGGCATCCGCGCTGCGGCACGAGCTTCATGTTCGTGATCATGCTGATCTCGATGCTGTGCTACATGCTGATTCCGGTGCATACCTTCGCGGCGAAGCTCGCGATCCGGATCGCACTTCTGCCTCTGATTACCGGAGTGAGCTATGAACTGATCCGTTTTGCAGCGAAGCGGAGAGGATCATTTCTGGCTCTGCTGACAGCCCCCGGTTTGTGGACCCAGAGAATCACGACCAAATCACCTTCCGATGAGCAGACCGCGGTGGCCATTCACGCTTTGAATGGCGCCATGCAGCTTGAAAGCCAGCAGGGCGGCGAACTGGTTATCGCCTGATCAGCTGACATGCAATATACGCAGAAGCTTGACGAGCTGGAAAAACACTTTGAAGAATTGACGGCGCAGATGGCCGATCCGGAGGTGATTTCCGACGGCGATCAGTACAGGAAAGTCGCCAAGGCGCACAGCGACTTGTCCGAAGTCGTGGCGAAGTACCGCGACTACAAGAGTGCCGATTCGCAGCTGGATCAGGCCCGGGCCATGCTGGCCGAACCCGATCCGGAACTGCGCGACCTGGCTCAACTCGAAATTGAGCGGCTGGAACCTGAGATCACTCAGATCGAGCAGGATTTAAAGATTCTGCTGCTGCCCAAAGACCCCAACGACGAGAAGGACATTGTGCTCGAAATTCGAGCCGGCACCGGGGGCGACGAGGCGAGTCTTTTTGCGGCTGAGGTCTTCCGCATGTATACCCGGTACGCGGAGACGCAGAACTGGCGCGTTGAGGTCACGTCGTCCAGCGAATCGGCGGTTGGCGGACTCAAGGAAGTTCTGGCGCTCATAAGCGGGCACAAGGTATACAGCCGCCTCAAGTATGAAAGCGGCGTGCACCGCGTGCAACGTGTCCCGGCGACCGAGCAGCAGGGCAGGGTGCACACCTCCGCAATCACAGTAGCGGTACTGCCCGAAGCGGATGAGGTCGAAATCAGGATTGAAGAGAAAGATCTGCGTATCGATACCTTCTGTTCTTCGGGCCCGGGGGGTCAATCGGTGAATACCACCTACTCCGCCGTCCGAATTACGCATTTGCCGACCAATCTCGTCGTTTCCTGCCAGGACGAAAAATCGCAAATCAAAAATCGCGCCAAGGCGCTCCGCGTACTGCGTTCGCGGCTTTACGAGATGGAGTTGGAGAAGCAGCAGGCCGCGATCGGCGCTGAACGGCGCAGCATGGTAGGAACCGGCGATCGCAGCGAAAAGATCCGGACCTACAACTTCCCCCAGAATCGCGTGACGGATCATCGCATCGGCCTGACCCTGCATCAGCTCGATCTGGTAATGGATGGCCGCCTCGATCCGATCATCGACGCCCTGATCTCGCGTTACCAGGCCGAGAAGCTGCGGGGCGAAGGCAGTCTCGACGCCGCAGCCGATTGAGCTTCCTGAATATCCGCAGCGCGATTGCGCAGGGCACGGAGCTGCTTTCGGCTTCGGACATTCCGGAGCCGCGCTTCACAGCCGAACTGTTGTTGTGCCATGCTCTCGGCCGCGAGCGGGTTTATCTTTTTGCGCATCCCGAGCAGGAACTGCGGCAGATGGAATGGCTGCACTATGGCCGCTACCTCGATCAGCGCATGCGGGGTAAGCCGCTGCAGTACATCACCCACAAGCAGGAGTTTTTCGGGCGGGAGTTCCGGGTTACGCCGGACGTGCTGATCCCGCGACCCGAAACGGAACTGCTGGCTGAGGCCGTGCTTAAAATGAACAGGGCTGCAGGCGAACTGGCGATCGATGCGGGTTCAGGCTCGGGCGCGATTGCCGTGACGCTCGCGCTCGATTCGGGACTGCGTGTCGTCGGGACCGACGTGTCGCTTCCGGCCCTCGAAGTCGCGCGGTCGAACGCGGAGCGTCTTCAAGCCAGAGTGCAGTTCGTAGCGGCCGATCTTCTCGTTTCGTTCGCAGACGAATCCGCAGGTGTGGTGGTTTGCAATCCACCTTATGTGCCGGCGGCCGATCACGGATCTCTGCAGCGCGAAGTGCGGGACTGGGAGCCTGCTCTGGCGCTTTTCGGCGGCGCAGACGGCACGGATTTCTATAAGCGCCTGATCCCTCAATCTGCGCGTGTGTTGAAACGAGGTGGAGTTCTTGCGATGGAAATCGGTTTCGGCCAGGCGCGAGCCGTTTCGGAACTGGCGCTCGGATGGCGCGACGTTCGCCTGATCCCGGACCTCGCGGGTATTCCACGCGTGCTAGTCTGCGAAAAGCCGTGAGCCGGACGGTTTTCCATGTCGACATGGACGCGTTTTTTGTGTCGGTGGAAGAACTGTTCAATCCCTCTCTGCGCGGCAAGGCCGTCGTCGTCGGCGGCAAATCCAACGAGCGCGGAGTTGTTTCCGCGGCTTCCTACGAGGCGCGGAAGTTCGGCGTACATTCGGCCATGCCGCTGAGAACGGCATATAAGCACTGTCCGCACGCCATCTTCGTCGAAGGGCATCCGGAAAGATATAGGGGATATTCGGAACGCGTTTACGAGATTCTGCAGTCGTTCTCGCCTGCGGTCGAAATGGCGTCGATCGATGAGGCTTATGTCGATATGACGGGCACGGAACGGCTGCACGGTCCGGCGCTTCGGGCCGCGCATCTGCTGCACGAACGGATCAAATCCGCTACTGATCTGAATTGCTCGATCGGCGTCGCAAGTTCCAGACTGGTGGCGAAGGTCGCTTCGGACCAGGCGAAGCCCAACGGTATTCTTCGCGTTCTGCCAGGCACAGAGGCCCGATTTCTGGCGCCCCTCGCCGTGCGGAAGATTCCTGGTGTTGGCAAAGTGATGGAAAAGAATCTGCTTTCCATCGGAATTCGCCGAGTTGGTGATCTCGCGGCGATGGAAGAAGAGGATCTCGAGCGTCGTTTCGGAAAATGGGGACTGGCTCTTGCCGGAAAAGCTCAGGGGGAAGACGCCGGCGGCTGGTTTGATGGTGAAATCGGCGAGCGCGGCGATCCGAAATCGATCAGCCATGAGCATACGTTCATGGTCGATACGGCTGATCAGTCGCAACTCGAATCAACGCTGGTCCATCTTGCCGAAAAGGTGGGGCGGAGACTCCGGGAGCACCGTCTCGCGGCCAGGACCGTACAACTGAAGCTCCGCTATTCCGATTTCACGACCATCACCCGCGCGCACACGTTTCCTGCTCCGACGCAGCTCGATACGGATCTGATCGATGTAGCGCGTCGTCTGTTGCATGAGAACCGCGAAGGCGGACGGGCGATTCGCCTCATCGGCGTCCACGTCTCTGGCTTCGATCGCGAAGAACAGATGAGTCTTCTCGCGGATTCCCGCTCAGAGCGATGGACGAAAGCGCTGAAGACGGCGGATGAACTTCGTGACCGGTTCGGGGAAGCCGCTGTTTCCCTCGGTGGCGGACTGCGCGGGCGATACCGGGAGCGAGTCCAGGAAAATCCGGCGGCGTTGCCCGGAAAAGAACCGCTCAAACCATAGGTCGGCCTGGCGAAAGTAAGGGAGATTTCGTTCGGAGAAGTCGCCGCACATCGATTGGGCGATTGCAATAGCTGAAATATTTCACGATGTGAGATTTGTCATAACCGGGGAGCATCACTCATTTGTAATCTTTCGTTAGCAGCTTCGCGGTCATTTAGTTGAGTTTTCCTTTTGGCGCGAATTGGCCGGCGCGTTCAGCCGGCACGCCTGTAGTGTGCTCGATCTGATCGCGGGCGCCACTTTCTCAATTGGAAAGGGAAACGAAGACGTCTCATGGCACGCAACCACAACTCTGAAGGCGATGCAGTTCACCGTCGAACGCGCACACGTTGCGGGAGATTTATCGCCCTCGCCATCGCATTCACTCTGGCCGGAAGCGCATTCGCGCAGAGCACCAACTCATCCGATCTTCGCGGCACAGTGACGGACCCGACCGGCAGCGTAATACCGGGCGTGAGCGTCGATATTCTCAACACAGAAACGGGCGTTACGCGGAGGCTGACCACCAACGGGGACGGCCTCTACGACGCGGTCTCAATTCTTCCCGGACAGTATCAGGTGACATTTTCGAAGCAGGGCTTCGACACGCTGATTCGCAAAGGAATCAACCTCAACGTCGGGGCAGTAACGGTTAACGTTACATTGAGCGTTGGCGCGACGCAACAGGAGATATCCGTAAGCGAAGCGGCTCCACTGCTGCATACCGATACCGCAGAACAAAGCTCCACGCTCGAATCCCGGACCATGCAGGAAATGCCGAATGTGTCGCGCGATTGGGCGAACTTCATCAAAATTCTGCCCGGCGCGTCGGCCCAGGGAACGAACTCCGGCAACCCCGGCACCACGATCTCGATAAACGGCACGATGCCGAATTACGACAACTTTCTCGCTGACGGCGCATCCGTCACGCTGCCGCACAGCGCGAACGTAAACGACAACACCTTCGAAAGCATCGCAGAAGTCCAGATCAGCACCTCCACGTTCACAGCGCAGTACGGAACCGGCGCGGCGGTCTTCAATCAGATCAGTAAGAGCGGCACGAATCAGTGGCATGGCTCAGCCTATGAGTTCCTGCAGAACAACTTTTTCAATGCCCGGAGCTTCTTTTCACCCGCGGTGCCGAACAAACGCTATGACATGTTTGGCGGATCTGTAGGCGGTCCGATCAAAAAGGATAAGTTGTTCTTCTTTTTCAATCCCGAGAAGGTCATCAACAACAGTGTTTCGTATCCGTACTACAATTTCCCGACTGCGGATATGAGATCCGGGAACTTCTCGAATCCGATCTTCCCGACGATCTACGATCCGACGACTCACGCTCCATTTCCAGGCAATGTGATCCCCTCGAGCCGGTTTGACTCGCTGGCGCTCGCGGTGCAGCAGTATTTCCCGACGCCCAACCTGGGCGGCTACGTGAACAACTATCAGATTGCCCTCCCCTCCACCAACCCGCAACTGCGGTGGTTCGGGCGCATAGACTACAATCCGACTGCAAACAACCGCCTGACGTTCTCGATCATGCAGCAGGATTTCCCGAGCTTCGGCGCGGCGCCGGCCTGCCCGGTGAACTGCTACACCGGCGATACCGACTGGTACGATTCACAGCTCACGGACGTCTGGAGCGTGACGCCGAATACCGTGAACGAATTTCGATTCGGCTTCACGCGGCAGGGCAACTGGTACACGCCGCAAAGCCTGGGAAAAGGTTATCCCCAGAAGCTCGGCTGGACGTACGCGCAGGCCGATCTCTTTCCGACGATCACGATCAACGGCGTCGCGAACACCGGTCTGAACCCCGGGCCGAATTCGATCTATGCGGAAAACACATTCGATCCTTCGGACACGCTGACCCTCATTCGCGGCAAACACATCCTGCACTTTGGCGCGGAACTGCTCTATATGGAAGACAACGACACGCCGTGGGGCAGCATCTATTCCGGACAATTCACTTTCAGCGGCGTCTTCACGCAGCAGGGTCCGTTCAACGCGACAGGCCCGGGCGGAGTCGGGAAATCCGGTCTGGGTTACGCCGACTTCCTGCTGGGGCAGGTGGACAGCTGGAACGCGGTGCGCAGCCCGATCATCGCGATGCGGCAGTCCCAGCCGCAGTTTTTTGTGCAGGACGATTACAAATTGAGTCCATCGCTCACCCTGAATCTCGGTCTGCGATATCAAATCATGGGCGGCTGGCACGAACTGCATAATCGGCTCGGAGCGTTCGATCCGACGATCGTCAATCCTGTGACGAATACGCCCGGCGCAATGTGGTTCGCTCCGAACAACGGCCGCAACTCCATCCAGGCGCCCATTTACAACATCTGGCTGCCAAGAGTTGGATTCGCGTGGTCGGCGATGAAGAATACGGTAGTGCGCGGCGGCTTCGGCGTCTACAGCTATATGTGGAGCGAGGATACCTATGCTGGCGGCGCGGAGGGTGTCGGCGCGAATGCGAGCGGGTCGCTTACGGAAACCGGGCAGACAGCGCCGGTGTTCGTTTTTTCCAATCCGAATCCGCCGCTCAATTTCGTGAATGCTTCGAAGGATCCCGGCGCGTATAACGGGCACAGCGTCAACTACGCCCCGTATCACACGCCGGTGGCGAAGAACTATCAGTGGTCATTGAGCGTGGAACGGCAGTTGCCCCACGACATGGTCGTCTCAGCGGCGTACGTGGGCAACCATGTGACTGACATGTCCTTCCCTGTGGATATCAATCAGGTGCCATATAACCTGGTTGGGACCAGTTCGACCCCCCAGTCGATCCGGCCCTTCCCTCAGTTCCAGACGATCAGCGGCAATCGCTTCAACGCAATCTCGAATTATGATTCGATGCAGATCACGATAAGGAAGCGGTTCTCGAGCGGCTTGTCGTTCGACGCGAACTATACCTGGTCGAAATTCCTCAGCACGCAGGATTCTTCGGGCTGGGGTAGCAATGGCGGTAGCCAGTACTATCAAATCGGAACGCTGCCCGGCATCAATTACGGACTTTCGAATTTCGATCGTCCGCACATGTTCACGGGAGACGTCGTGTATCAGCTGCCGGTGGGCAGGAGCCGGAAGTTCCTCTCAAACTCGAACGCGTTGGTTGATGGCGTCGTCGGGGGATGGCAGGCTTCGGCCATCTTTACTGCCGAATCCGGTACTCCGTTCACGGCGATCATGGGCACGCAGAACCTCACTGGAGCGCTCTCGGGAACCTGGTACCCGAATGTCGTCGGCAATCCGTACATCGCGAACCCGACCATTCATCAGTGGTTCAACACAGGGGCGTTCGCACAGCCGGCGGCGTTCACGTTCGGCAATGAAGGCAGAAACATCCTTCGTGGCCCGGTGCTGACCGGTATCGACTTCTCGTTTGGCAAGAACTTCGCGTTCCCCGTATTCAACGAGCGGGCGAATCTGCAGCTCCGGTTCGACGCGACGAATATTCTGAACCATCCGAGCTTTGCGAATCCGAACAACCAGATCGGCACGCCGAACGCGGGCATCATCACCTCGACCACCGTCGGCGGACGCTCGCTGCAACTCGGAGCGCGGTTCTCCTTTTAACACGCTGCAATGCGACCCCG
>Ga0308175_100001507_pt1 | contig 15780 bp, 8 predicted proteins | sample PhyCR1_3_FD_203893 | JGI IMG/M metagenome (GOLD analysis project Ga0308175, IMG submission 203893) | Soil microbial communities from UC Gill Tract Community Farm, Albany, California, United States - DLSLS.C.R1 | ecosystem: Environmental > Terrestrial > Soil > Agricultural land | place: USA...
GCCCGCTCGCGTTCACCGTGATCGACCGCAAGGACCCGCGCTACCACAAGGCGGACTCGGTGGTGCTCGATCCCGACGACCGCGCCTATCTCGACGCGCTGCTCGGCGAGATCAAGGCGGTCGCCAAGCGCGATCAGGTCCCCGAGCTCGAGGACTTCGCCAAGCAGGTCGAGCAGCTGCTGCAGGACGCCGAGCTCGGCAAGATCTCCAAGGAGAAGCTGCTCGAGGCGCTCGCCAAGGCGGAGGCCAAGCTCGACCAGAAGGCCGAGCCCAACCAGGCCGACATCGACAAGCAGCTCGCCGAGCTCGGCAAGCAGCTCGCCAAGGATCAGCTGACCAAGGACCTCGGCGACGCGCTGCAGAAGACCGATCTCGACCGCGCCCAGAAGGAGATGGAGAAGCTCGCCGACAAGCTCGACAAGAACCAGCTGAACGAGAAGGAGAAGGAGCAGCTCGGCAAGCAGCTCGAGAAGGCCGCCAAGCAGCTCGAGGACAAGCAGAAGCAACAGGATCAGCAGAAGCAGGCCCAGAAGCAGAAGCTCGAGGAGCAGATCCGCCGGCTCGAGAAGAAGAAGCAGGAAGCCAAGACCGAAAAGGAGCAGCTCGACGCCGAGCGCCAGCTCGCCAAGGACAAGGAGGAGCTGAAGAAGCTCGAGAAGGACGACGACCAGAAGGACGGCGAATCGGCGCAGCGCCAGGCGCTCAAGCGGCTGAGCAAGGATCTCGAGAAGGCCGCCCAGGAGCTGCAGAAGAAGGACCAGAAGGGCCAGCAGGATCAAGACAAGCAGGAGCAGCAGGGCCAGCAGGCGTCGCAGAAGCTCAAGGACGCCGCGCGCGAGACCGGCCGCGTCGATCAAGATCAGCGCAAGCAGGCCACCCAGAAGAAGATGTCCTCGCAGATGGACGACCTGCGCGAGGCGATGCGGCGCGCGAAGCAGAAGGGCAACAAGGGCCAGCAGGATCCGTTCGGCAAGCAGGGCAAGAACCGCGACTTCGCGCAGCGCTCCCGCGGCCAGAAGGGCCAAGGCGAGGCCTGGAAACCCGGCCAGGGGCAAAGGCCCGGTCAGGGGCAAGGCCAGGGCCAGGGCGGCCAGGGCCAGGGCGGGCAAGGCCAGCAGGCCGGCGGCAAGGAGTGGGGGGTCGGCCACGATCCCAACCTCACCGGCGACCCGACCGACAAGTCCGGCAACACCAAGGACGACGACCTCCAGGGCAAGCAGGGCAAGGACGGCGGCGGCACCCGCGAGACGATCCTCGCCGCCGCGCAGAAAGGCTTCGCCTCCGAGCACTACCGCGACATCTACGGCAAGTACCACCAGATCGTCGAAGAGGTGATGCGCACCGAGAAGCTCCCCTCCAGCTACAAGTACTTCGTGAAGCGCTACTTCGCGAAGATCCACCCGAGCACCGAGGCGCCGGCGGATGCCGCGCCGGCCAGCAAGACCGACGGCAAGACCGGCGGCAAGACCGAGGACCACGCCCCATGACGACTGCTGTTGCGACGCGCGACGTCGAATCGACCGTTGGTAGCTTCACGACCGATCTGCGCCGGCTGCGCGAGGAGATCGGCACGATGATCGTCGGCCAGGAGACCATCATCGAGGGCGTCCTCATGTGCCTGCTCGGCGGCGGCCACGCGCTGCTCGAAGGCGTGCCCGGCCTCGGCAAGACGATGCTGGTCCGCACGCTCGCCGAGACGATCCACGCGAACTTCTCGCGCATCCAGTTCACCCCCGACCTCATGCCCGCCGACATCGTCGGCACCAACGTCATCACCGAGGATCACGGCACCAAGCGCTTCGAGTTCCAGAAGGGCCCGATCTTCGCGAACATCCTGCTCGCCGACGAGATCAACCGCGCGACGCCGAAGACCCAGTCGGCGCTGCTCGAGGCGATGAGCGAGGGCTCGGTCACGGTCGCCAAGCAGACCTACCAGCTCGAGAAGCCGTTCTTCGTGCTCGCGACCCAGAACCCGCTCGAGATGGAGGGCACCTACCCGCTCCCCGAGGCGCAGCTCGACCGGTTCTTCTTCAAGCTCGTCGTCGAGTACCCCGCCAAGGAGGATCTGCATACGATCCTCGATCGGACGACGACCGACGAGGTCCCCCAGCCCAAGCCGGTGATCGAGAAGGCGCGGATCCTCGAGATGCGCGAGCTGGTGAGGAAGGTCCCGCTCGCCCGCCAGATCCAGGATTACGCCGTGCGCGTCGTGCTCGCGACCCATCCCGAGAACCCCGAATCGACGCCGATGTCGAAGCAGTTCATGCGCTACGGCGCGTCGCCGCGCGGCCTCCAGGCGGTGATCCTCGCCGCGAAGATCCGCGCGTTGCTCGAAGGCCGCTACGCGGTCTCGATCGACGACATCCGCCACGTCGCGGCGCCCGCGCTGCGCCACAGGATGATCATGAACTTCGAGGGCGAAGCCGAGGGCGTCCGCACCGACGCGATCATCGCCGAGATCCTCAAGGCGACGCGAGAGGCGTAGGTCCCTTGCCCTCCTCCACCGCCGCATCGCTCCGCGCGCCGGCCCGGCCGACGGATAAGCCCCCGGCCGGCGGGCCCCGGATCAACCGGGCCCAGGACCGCTCGGGCCTGTTCGACGACCGGTTCCTGAAGACGCTCGAGCACCTGCACATGGTCTCGCGCAAGGTGTTCTCCGGGAACCTGCGCGCCGAGCGGCGTACCCGCAAGGTCGGCTCCGGCATCGAGTTCGCCGACCACCGCACCTACGCGCGCGGCGATGACTTCCGCTACATCGACTGGAACCTGTACGGCCGGCTCGACAAGCTCTTGCTGCGGCTGTTCGAGGAGGAGGAAGATCTCTATATTTACATCCTGGTCGACGTCTCCGACTCGATGTCGATCGGCTCGCCGCTGCCGAAGCTGCACTACGCGATGCAGGTCGGCGCCGCGCTGTCGTACGTCGGCCTCGCCAACCTCGACCGCGTCGCGATCATCCCGTTCGCCGATCGGCTGATCGATCGGCTGCCGCCGTCGCGCGGCAAGAACCGGATCTTCCGCGTGTTCGAGTTCCTGCGAACCTGCCAGCTCGGCGGCCAGACCGAGCTCGCCGAGTGCATGAAGACGTTCGTGACGCAGAACAAGCGGCGCGGGCTCGCCGTCGTGATCAGCGACTTCTACGATCCGGTCGGCTTCGAGCAGGGGCTCAACACGCTGCGCTACAACAAGTTCGAGCCGTTCGTGCTCCAGGTCTACGATCGGCGCGAAGCCGATCCGCAGCTCCACGGCGATCTCGCGCTCGTCGACTGCGAGACCGGCGACACCCGCGAGGTCACGGTGTCGAAGTCGCTGCTCGAGGCGTATCAACGCGAGCACGAGAAGTACTGCAAGGAGCTCGAGGCGTACTGCACCAAATACGCGATGGCGTTCTTCCGGACCCACACGGGGATCCCGTTCGACGAGCTCGTGCTGAAGATCTTCCGGTCGGGAGGGTTCCTCAGGTGAGTATTTTAGGGCCGATTCCGCTCGCGCTGTTCGCCTGGGTCGCCGGCGGTGCCGCGGTGCTCGCCATCGGCGCGTACATCATCAAGATGCGGCGGCGCCGGTTCGAGGTGCCGTTCTCGCGGCTGTGGCAGCGCGTCCTCGAGCAGCGCGACGCCAACGCGCTGTGGAAGCAGCTGAAGCGCCTGCTCTCGCTGCTCCTGATCCTCCTCATCATCGGCATCATGCTGTTCGCCGCGCTCGATCCGACGCTCGGCGCGGTCGATCGCCAGGCGCGCAGCGTCGTGATCCTGTTCGATGCCTCGGCCTCGATGAAGGCGATGGACGGCAACGCCGAGGGCAATGATAGAGGTGACAAGTCGCGGCTCGACGCGGCCAAGGACAAGGCCAAGCGCCTGATCGACGGCATGGGCGGCGGCGACGTCGCGATGGTCATGAAGGTCGACGGCCAGGCCACGCCGATGTCGCGGTTCTCGAACGACGGCCCGATGCTCGACAAGATCGTCGACGGCATCGCCGCGAGCGACACGCCGGCCGATCTCACCCGGGCGCTCGGCGCCGCCGCCGACGCGCTGCGCGACCGGCCCAACCCGCTGATCGTGCTGGTGTCCGACGGCGCGTTCCCCGAGCAGCAGCTCGGGCTCGTCGACTGGGGCACCCCGCCGACCGCGCCGGCCGCCCCGCAAGCCCCAACGACCGCCCCGCCGGCCCCCGGATCAAGCGGCGCGTGGAGCAGCAAGAACCTCGCCGCGGTCGACCTCTCGAAGATCGACGTCCGCTACCTCCCGGTCGGCCACCGCAGCGACAACGTCGGGATCATCGCGTTCAACGTGCGGCGCTACATCGCGAACAAGGCGGCGTACGAGGTCTACATCGAGGTCCAGAACTTCGGCCAGGAGCCGGCGCACCGCCAGCTGACGCTCTACAACGGCGAGACGCCCGTCGACGTCCGCAAGATCGATCTCGCGCCCGGCCAGCGGATTCATCAGATCTACGCCAAGCTGCCGGCGAGCGTCGACGACAAGCTGCGCGCGTCGCTGCGCCCGGTGGCCGGCCCCGGCGGCTCCGATCCGTTCGCGCTCGACGATCAGGCGTTCGCGCTGCTTCCGGCCAAGAAGAAGCAGAAGGTCCTGCTCGTCGGCTCGCCGAACCTCTACCTCGAGGGCGCGCTCCTGGTCTACGAGAACATCGATCTGATCGGCCGGGTCTCGCCGGCGGAGTACGACGCCAAGCCCGAGCTCGCCGACGGCGCCGACGTCGTCGTGTTCGACGAGCACACCCCCGAGGTCCTGCCGCCGCCGCCGACCTCGCTGCTCTACTTCCACCCGACCGGCAAGGCCAGCCCGATCGCCGTGCACGGCGAGGCGCCGAACCCGCACATCACCGAGATCGACGAGGGCCACCCGGTGATGCGGTGGGTGACGCTGACCGACGTCTACATGGACAAGACCGACGCGTTCGTCCCCGACGCCAAGAAGGGCGAGTCGACGCTCGCGTTCTCGGTGACCGACTCGGTGATCGCCGCCAAGCGCGACGGCAAGCGCAAGATCCTCGCGATCGGCTTCTCGCTGCCGGCGCCGGGCCGCGAGAGCGCGACCGACCTGCCGCTGCGCGTCGCGTTCCCGATGCTCCTGGTCAACGCGCTCGACTGGTTCGCGGGCGACCAGACCGATCTGCTCACGACCTACCCGACGGGTACCCGCGAGCGCGTGCCGCTCGACGGCGTCGTCGGCGCGACCGAGGCCGAGGTGCGCGGCCCCGACGGCAAGGTCACGCACACGCCCGTGATCGACGGGCTCGCCACGTTCTACGGCTCGCAGGTCGGCTACTACGACCTCGCGGCCAAGGCGCCCGACGGCAGCGTGCTCGCGCGCGTCGAGCTCGCGGCAAACCTGGCGTCGCCGGAGGAGTCCGACATCGCGCCGTCGCAGAAGCTCACGCTCGGCGGCAAGACCGGCCGGCAGCTCGCCGAGCCCGAGGCGTTCGCGATCACCCACAGCCAGAAGCTGTGGATCTACCTCATCATCTTCGCGGCGGGGCTCATCCTCGTCGAGTGGATCACCTATCACCGACGGATCACCGTGTGACGCCCATCCGCAAAGCTCTTCGTTCGCTGCTCACCGTCGCGGCGCTGGTCCGGATCGCGGTCACGGCGGCCGCGGTCGTCGCGATCGTCATCGGCCTGTCGGCCTGGATCGGCGATCGCACGAGCCTCCACATCGACTGGCTGCCGACGCGCCCGATCGACCTGCTGCGCCCCGACGCGCTCTACCTCGCCGCGATCGTGCCGGTGTTCTACCTGCTGCGCGTCCTGTCGCTCACCGACCTCTCGCTCGCCCAGCAGCTCACCCAGGCGACCCTGCGCTCGCTGGTGATCGCCGGGATCGCGATCGCGCTCGCCCGGCCGTCGTGGATCACCGAGCAGAGCAAGGTGTCGACGATCGCCCTCGTCGACGTCTCCGACTCGGTGTCCGACAAGCAGCTCGACGCGGCGCGCGCTTACCTCGATACGATCGAGGCCGCCATCGGCGACGGCAACCTCCAGCTCGTCACGTTCGCCGAGAAGCCGCTCGTCGCGCGCAAGCTCGACGGCAAGCCGCTGTCGGCGGCGATCGCGCGCCACCCCGGCGGCGGCGCCGGCACCGACGTGCAGGCCGCGATGCAGCTCGGCTACGGCCTCTACCCCGACGGCTTCCTGCCGCGCATGGTGATCGTCTCCGACGGCAACCAGACCCAGGGCGACGTCGCGGTCGAGGCGTACCGCGCCAAGGAGCTCGGCGTGCATGTCTCGTGGCGCACCTTCGATCAGGACAAGACCAGCGAGATCCGCGTCGTCGGCGTGACCGTGCCCGACGAGATCAAGGTCGGCCAGCCCTACGACGTCACCGCCGAGGTGTGGTCGACCGAGGCCCAGAAGGCGACCCTGGCGCTCCAGCAGGACGAGTTCCCCAACGGCCTCGAGCCCTCCAAAGATGTCGAGCTCCGCGAGGGCAAGAACCTCATCAAGTTCAAGTCCGACGCCAAGCACGCCGGCGCGACGACCTATCGCCTCACGCTCGCGAAGTTCGAGCACGATACAGAAAAGCAGAACAACCAGGCCGTGATGACCGCGCCGGTCAAGGGCCGGCCCAACGTGCTCTACGTCGAGGGCGGCATCCTGCGCGAGCCCGGCCAGGCCGGCCACCTCCAGCGCGCGCTCGAGCACGAGAACATCGACGTCGCGGTGCGCGGCCCGAGCGGCATCCCCTCGAACCCCAAGGAGCTAGAGAAGTATGACCTCGTGCTGGTGTCCGACGTCCCGGCGCACCTCATGGGCGCCGGCCAGATGCAGGCGCTCGACGCCTACGTCGCCCAGATGGGCGGCGGCCTCATCATGGCGGGCGGCGAGGACTCGTTCGGCTCGGGCGGCTACGAGCGCACCAAGATCGAGCAGATCATGCCCGTGCGGTTCGACTCCGAGAAGATCAAGGAGCAGCCCGACGTCGCCGTCGTCCTCGTGATCGACCGCTCGGGCTCGATGCAGGGCCCCAAGCTCGAGGCCGCCAAGGAGTCGGCGCGCGCCACCGCCGAGGTCCTGTCGCCGAACGACTACATCGCGGTCGTCGCGTTCGACAGCGAGGCCCAGGTGTTCGTGCGCCCGACCCGCGCGTCGAACAAGATGCGGATCTCCAACGACATCGCCCGCCTGCAATCCGGCGGCGGCACCAACATCTTCCCCGGCCTCAAGGAGGCGTTCGAGATCCTGCAGGGCATCAACGCCAAGGTGAAGCACGTCATCCTGATGACCGATGGTGAGGCCCCCACCGACGGTATCGCCGAGCTCGTCCAGGACATGCGCGCCTCGCGGATCACGGTCTCGTGCGTCGGCGTGCAAGGCGCCGATCGCAACATGCTGTCGATGATCGCCGACGCCGGCGACGGCCGGCTCTACATGGTCGAGGACATCGGCGCGCTGCCCAAGATCTTCATGAAGGAGACCCAGGAGGCGCAGAAGAGCCAGCTCGTCGAGGATGTCATCCACGTGCGGATCGCCAAGAAGGTCGAGGCGATCGAGGGCACCAACGTCGAGAACGCCCCGGCGCTCCACGGCTACGTCACCACCAAGCCCAAGCCCACGGCCGAGACCATCCTGATCTCGGACCTCGGCGAGCCGATCCTCGCCCGCTGGCGCTACGGCGGCGGCACGGCGGTCGCGTGGACCTCCGACGTCAAGAATCGGTGGTCGACCGACTGGATCCGGTGGAACGGCTACCCCAAGTTCTGGGCCCAGGTGATCCGCTCGTCGATGCGCCGCAAGGTCTACGACAGCTACGACCTCACCGCCAAGGTCGCCGACGGCCGCGCCCACGTCGTCGTCGACGCGGTCGACTCCGGCGACAAGTTCGTCAACGAGCTCGACACCCACCTCGAGGTCGTCGATCCCGCGAGCGGCAAGACGATCGAGAAGCTCCCCATGGCGCAGACCGCCGCGGGCCGCTACACGACCGACTTCCGGATCCAGAGCTACGGCAGCTACCTGCTCAAGGCCGTCCACCAGCGCGACGGCAAGACCGTCGCCGAGTCGCTCGGCTCGGTCGCCCTGTCCTACCCGCTCGAGTACCTGCGCACGACCCCCGATCCGGAGCCGCTGCGCCACGCCGCCCAGGTCTCCGGCGGCCACGATCAGGCCAAGCCCGCCGAGATCTGGGATGCCGGCGGCGAGAAGGTCAACACCACGGCCGACCTCTGGCCCTACGTCCTCATCGGCGTGCTCGGCCTGTTCCTGCTCGACCTCTACGCCAAGCGCGTCCGCCTGTTCGGCTACCGCACGATCAAGTTCCAGTAGCCTGCCCGACCGCCAGCGGTCACGCCGCGCGACCACGTTCTGATCGCTCAGGACGAACGGCGGATCGAGGTGTTTCGCCGCGAGCACGAGTGGCGTGGTGAGGTCGCAGGCCCAGGGAACGCGATCCGTATCCACGGTGCGGTCGTCGACGTGGACCGCGTCTATCGCGCGTGAGCGCGGTCAGAACCGGTAGGCGATGCGCAGGAAGCCGCTGAGGCCGGTCACCGTCGGATCATGCGTCGCCATCGCCATCTGGACCTCGGTGATCGACGTCCGGTTGAGGAACAGCGAGCCCATCGCGAACCAGTCGCGGTTGAACCGGTAATACACATTTCCACCGAGCGAGAGGATGGTCGACTGCGAGGCGCCGAAACACGTGCTGATGTCGGTGCACATCTTGCCGGCGTCATCGTCGCGCGTGTTGCTGTAGGCGACCTCGGCCTCCCACTCGCCTTGCCCGCCGGCGATCTCGTGCGCGGCGAACGCGCGCAGCGACTGCGACGACGTGCGCTGGAACGTCGCCGCCCCGACGCCGAAGATCCGGGACCCGTCCGCGCCGAGGCGCAGATCCTTGAACGAGCGGCGGTCGGTGATCGCGCCGTAGACCTCGATGCTCTGGGCCGCCGGGATGTGGGTCTCGGCCTGCGGTCCCGTCGTCTGCGGCGGCGCCGTGAGCGTGATGTCGCCCCGTCGGCGGTAGGCGATCGCGGCGGTGACCTCGAAGCGCTGGAGCTCGCCGAGGCCGGCCGACAGGCTCGAGCGCGCCTCGTTCGTCGCGATCCGCTGCAGGTAGGCCTCGTTCTGGACGACATTGATCGTCGGATCGGGGTTCAACAGGAACGCCTGGGCCTGCACGTTCAGGGTCTCGGTATCGACCCGGTTGAAGCTGAGCGTGCCGCGCAGCCGCTGATCGGGCTTGTAGTTGAGGCCGAGCGACAGGTTCGTCAGGCCGGTGTTGACGGCGTTGGAGCCGACCAGATCGATCACGGCGAAGTGGTAGAAGTCGAGCTTGGGGCCGGCGCGCCAGTACCCCGTCGAGGTGCCGAACACGCGCGGGCTCTCCGCGGCCAGCGGCGCCAGCGCCACGCCGCCGAACGAGCCGTAGGCGTCGAGGGTCCGGTACGCGGCGCCAAAGCCCCCCGCGCCGGTGAGGTGTCCCGCCTCCGTGCGCGCGGGCGGGTTCGACTCCAGCAGCGTGTAGTCGCTCGTGATCGATCGCGAGCCGCGGATCGGGTACAGCCCGCCGAAGCCCAGGAGCGTGAACTTGGCCGAGCTGGCGTAATCGATCCGCACGCCATCGATCTTGACGCCGCCGAGATCGGGGATGAACTGGCGGCCGAAGAACAGGTCGCTGCGCACGCCGTTGCGCAGGAGCCACAGCTCCTTGATCTCGAGCTCGTTCCGGCCGAGGAACCCGGACTGCGAGGTGGAGTTGGTGGCCGGGATGTAGCCCGGCGTGGCGCTCCCGGGATCGGTGACCACGCGCCCGCGCACGTCGACCCGACCATCCCACTGGCCGGCGCCGATGTGGCGAAAATCGGTCTGCAGCCGCAGGTCGGTGAACAGCCGGTTGAACGGACTGGCCGATGGCACCCTGGCTCCCACGGGCGAGATCGTCCCGCCGCTCTCGTGATAGCCGAACGAGGTCGAGGTCAAGCTGCCCTGCACCAGCGTGCCCTGCTCGGTCTTGTTGGTGTCGGTCTTGTCGACGAAGAACCGATCTCGCTCGAAGGCGTTCTCCTTCTTGGTGGTCCCCAGATCGTGGCCGCTCAGGTCTTGCTTCTGAAGGCCACTCGAGCTCGTGTCGGCATCGTCGGCCTTCTTCTGCTTCTTTTTCTTCGCCGGCCTGGCGTCATCACCGGTATCGGCCTGGGTATCATTGTCGTCCGACACGGTCACATCGTCGTCGGCATCGGCGGCCTTGGGCTTCGCCCAGCTACGCGCCGGCGAGACCACCGCGACCGCGAGCGCGAGCGCACAGATCCGGGTCATCGGCATACCGACTCACGGAGGGTCGGAGTCGCGGGGTTCCAGGTGTTCGGATTATGGCAGGACGAGCACGCAGTCTGGACCAGATGATTGACGTTCTGGATCAGCCCGACCTTCTGCGCGTCGTCGTGGTGGCAGCCCACGCACTGCGGCGACAGGCCGGCGAAGTTGCCATTCTTGTGGCAATCGAAGCACGCGATCGTGCGATGCAGGCCGGTGAGGTTGCAGCCGACCTTGGCGTGATCGAACTTCGCCGGGGCGAATGACCACTGCGTGTGACACTCCCCGCAGCGCGGCGACAGCGAGTTGTTGTGGATGTCGTCCTGGCGGTGGCAGTTGATGCACAGGTTGCCGCTGCCGGCGAGCGGGCGGTTGTCGCGGTGGCAGCGCTCGCACGCGAGGTTGTCGTGCATGCCCTTGAGCGAGAAGTCACCGACGTCGTGCAGGGGCTTGACGTCGCCCCACGTCCGGGTCGTGTGGCACTGCGCGCAGCCGGTGCCGTACTGGCCCCGGTGGACCGCGGGCTCGGGGTGGCAGCCGAAGCAATCCGACGGCCGCGGCTTGAACGTCACCGACGGATGGCAGTCGGCGCACCGCACCGTCAGGTGCTTGCCGTCGAGCTTGAACGCCGACATCGTGTTGTGGTTGAAGGTGTTGTCGCCGGTCTCGACGTGGCACTGCTCGCACTTGTCGCCGAGCCGGCCCTTGTGGGCATCGTCGTCTTTGTGGCAGCCCTCGGCCGCGCACGTGATCGGCGCCTCCGCGAACTTGCGCGCGGGGTGACAGGCCTCGCACTTGTTCTTCTTGTGCTCGCCCTTGAGCGGGTAGGCGTCGGCCTTGCCCTTGGCGTCCTTGGGGAACGGCTCGTCATGGTTGAACTTGAGCGCGTCCCACGTGCCCGAGACATGGCAGCCCACGCACTTGTCGCCGAGCGTGGCCTTGTGCAGCGAGTCCTCGTGGCACTGTCCGGCGGCGTTGCAGTTGGGCTTGAGCCCCGAGAACGAGGTCTTGCCCTTCGCGTCGCGGCCGGTGTGGCACTTCGTGCACGGCACGTCCTTGTGGCGCTTGATCAGCGGGAACGAGCCGTTCGGGCCGTGGGCCCCCGAGACGATCTCGTTGTCCTTGCCGGTGCGGATCGTCGGATCGCCGGGGTGCAGGTGGCACTGCAGGCACTGCGAGTTCTTGTACTTGCCGCCCGGGTGCTCGTCGTCCCTGTGGACCTTGGCGTGCGCGTGACACGACATGCACTCCTTGTTCGGATCGAAGGTGAACCGCTCGAAGTCCGCCGGGCCCTTGCCGCGGTGGCAGTTGCGGCAGGTCTGCTCGGCGTGCTTCTGCTTGAGCTCGAACTTCGTACGCGCGCCGTGGTTGAAGTTGCCCGGCGTGAATTTCGGGCCGCCCGACGGATGGCAGATCTCGCACCTCGGCGGCGAGCCGAACTCGCTGAACCGGTCGCCGTGGTGCGAGTCCTTGGCGTGACACTGCTCGCACGCGCGGCTGGGCTTGACCTCGCCGAGCGCCTTGGTGTGGCACTGCTCGCACTTGATCTTCCTGTGCGCCGGCCCCAGATCGAACCGCGTGCGCTCGGTGTGATCGAACACCTGGATGTTCTTGAGCGTCTTGAACGTCGGCGAGTGACACCACTCGCACGGCCGGGCGCCGAAGATGTGGCCCGCGTGCGGGCTCTGGTGGCAGCCCGCGTTACCGCACGAGTCGGGCTTGGCGAACGCCAGCTTGAACACGTTCTTGGGGTGGCACTTGACGCACGCGACGTCGCCATGCGAGCCGAGCAGCGGCATCGCCGTGTCCTTGCGATCGTCGTGGTTGAAGTTGAGCGTGGCCCTCGCCGGCTTCCACACGTTCTCGCTGTGGCAGCGCTCGCACGCGAGCATGTCCTTGCGCACGAACTTGTGCGGCTGATCCTTGGCGTGGCAGCTGCCGCACAGCCGATCCGTGCCCATGTATGTCTTGAGGCCCTGCTTGTCCTTGGCCTTGTGGCAGTCCTTGCACTCGGTGGTGGCGTGCTTGCCCTTGAGCTGCCAGCCGGTGAGCTCGTGATCGAAGCCCTTCTCGGCGCCCTTGATCGCCGACCAGCCCATGAGGTCGTAGCCCTTACCCTTGTGCTCGTGGTGGCAGGCCTCGCACTTCTTGCCCTTCACCGTGGCCGACGCGTGGAAGCCCTTGCCGGCGGCGATCCGCGCGCCCAGGTTCTGGTGGTCGTGGCAGCCGAGGCACTTGTCGTTCGCCAGCTCCTTGCTGTCGCCGACGTGGCAGTCGTTGCAGTGGTCCTTGGTGTCGAGCGCGCCGTGGCTCGACGTGAGCGGCCCCGGCGAGCTGCCGAAGAACTCGTCCGCGGCCGCGCGGCCCGCGAACGCGAACCACACGACGAGCACGACCAGCGGGAGCGCGTGGCCCACACGTTTCATACGGAAGATCCTACCAAGCACGTGACCACGAGACCCAGATGTGAACCGCGGCAAACCCGGTGAGGATCACGGTGAATGGAACGTGAACTTTTTTCCATGAATGGAGCAGGAGCTGCGCCTTGGGGGCGACGACCTGGCGGCGCGCGATGGCGATCATCCGCGCCGCGCGCCGGGCGAGATCATTGCGGGTCGCGCGGTCGACGCCGAGCTGCGCCAGCCGACCGCGCCGCGCGATCGTGTGGGGAAGCCGCCCGAGGTCCTGGAAGATCAGCCACCACAGCGCCCGCAGGACGCTCGGCGACATCGCCACCTCTTGCGCCCTGGCGCGCTGGATCGCCAGCTCGCGATCGATCTCGGCCATCGGCACGGTCAGCCGCGGCCGGGCCTGCTGGAACGCGCGCTCGTGATCGAGCTCCTCGAGCTCGACGCCGCTCGACAGCCCGGGCACCTGGGTATAGAGGTAGCGGCCGAGGAAGCCGCTGACCACGACGATGATCATGCTCCAGAACGCCGTCGAGACCCAGGTGTCGAGCCGGATCGCGGAGTGCAGGATCACGAACATCGGCCCGACCGTGCCGGCCATCAGGTGGAAGTCGAACCACATCGTGTTCGAGGCCAGCCAGCGGAAGATCTTGATCCGCCGGAACATCGGATAGATCGCCGCGATGATCATGAGCCCGGTCCCGACGAGGCCGCAGTAGACCGACAGCGGGTCACCGGCGCGGAAGTGGACGTTCTCGAGCTGGGCCTCGAACGGCAGGTCCATCATGTCCGGGTTCACGCGGACCTGCATCATCTGGTACGACATCGCGGGCGCGTACATCCGCAGCAGCACCTCGCCCAGCGCGAGCAGGAACGTGAAGATCCCGACCATCCAGATGAACAGCGGCGCGTAGCGGCCGCGCTTGACCTTGGCGAGGCCGCCGGACCGCACGGCGAGCCCCTCGGTGAACGGCATCACCGGCAGGACCTCCCGGCGATCCTTGCTGGTGAGGTCGCCGTCGTAACCCGAGCGCGCCAGCTGCGCCATCTTCGGCGAGCGCTCGCGGAACAGGTTGTAGGGGTTCACCTCGATGAGCGAGCCGGTCGGGCACGCCGACACGCACGCCTGATCGCCGTACGCCATGCAGTGATCGCACTTGTTGGCGATCCGGCGGGCGCGCGCGACGCGCGGTGTGCCGGCGCCGAACTGGAGCGCGTTGCGCTTGTCGAGCCGGTCCTTGAAGCCCTTCTTGAACAGCGGCGCGTCGGCCTCGACGTCGATCATGTCGATCGCGCCGTACGGACACGACTGGGCGCACGCCGAGCACCCGGTGCAGGTCGCCTCGTTGATCACGACCTCGCGCTTGTCGGGGTCAAACCGGATCGAGTCGTACGCGCACGGGTCGATGCACCGCTGATCGGTGCACGTCCGGCACGTGTAGATGAAGTCGAGCATGCCGAGCTGGTAGCCGCCCAGGGTCAGCCGGCGCGCGCCGTAGCGCTCCTCGCAGGCCTCCTCGCACAGCTTGCAGTCGATGCAGAGGTCGAGCTGGCGCACGCGGACGATCTCGCCGGCCACGCTCACGCCCTGGCGGACGAAGAAGTCGAGCAGCTCCTGCTTGACGCCCGAGACCCAGGCGAGCCGCTCGCGCGAGATGCTGAGGGCGCGGCGCAGGCGTTGCTCGAACACCGGGTGGCGCACCGCGAGCTCGGCGATCCAGCGCTGATCGAGCGAGATCAGCGCCGACGGCGCCGTGGTGTAGAACGCGATCGGCTGGCCGTGGGTCGCCGACAGCGCGCCGGAGTTGAACAGGTCACCCTCCATGAACAGGGCGACGTTCTTGAGCGCGAGCCGCGCGAGCGGCGCGGGCTTGATCAGCGACTCGGCCTCGCGCTCCTCGTGGCTCGCGCTCTCGTGCGCGAGCTGGGTGGCGCGGCGCTCCTGCAGATCGTTGTCGGTGAACACGGCGGCGGCGACCTGGCCGCGCGCGACGTAGATCACCGGCGCGGCCTGACCGCCCGCCAGGCCGATCGGATCGAGCACGAACATGTCGCGCTCGAGCGAGCGCAGCCCGATCCCGCCCTGGGCCATCGCGTGGACGAGCGCGTCATCCGGGATCCCCTCGAACAGCGGAAGCTGCCGGACCACGCCGTAGTCCGCTTCCAGACCGGGTGGTAGCATCCCCGGCGGTCCGATTGGGGCGCTTCGCTGGATGGCCAAGTTCGACATCTCGCCGGTGAACGGGGCTACGGGCAGCTGCGCCTTGCGGTCTTCGGTCCTCACAAAATCTGAGGACTGGCTAGAAGCAAACTACGCGCCCACTCCCCCGGCCCGCGTGGGCGCTGAATTTACCAGGATGTGGCCCCGTTATGTAGCCGTGAAACCACTCCCCTGGGGGCTTCTCCCCCAGGCGCGCCCTGGGAGCATCCAGCGTATCCTCGTATGTCTCCTCGTTGTCATGAAGGCAGCGGCGGCCGATCCGGTCGCCGGGGTCGCTCCCGACGCTCCCGACGCTCCCCAGCCCGTCATCGTGCCCCGGGCCACGTTCCGGCCGAGCTCCGACCTCGATGGCACCTACCTCTGGCTCGGCCCGGTCGGCGCGGCCAGCTTTATCGACGCCCGGTGGGATTCGACGTTCGGTGCCGAGGCCGCGGTCGTCGCGGTCCACGAGCACGCGCCGCTCGGCCTGTTCGGCGCCACCCTGGGCGCCAGCCGGTGGACCGTGCGGGGTGGAGGGCGGATCTGGGTCGATGGCCTGGTCGGAACCCACCTGCTCGGACGCATGATGGGGGCCTCACTCGGTCCGATCCTCGAACTCTCGGAGATCGCTCACCCCCGGCTAGGCGCGTCGATCGGCATCTGGGGGTTCGCCGGGATCACTCCGTTCGTCCGGGTCGGCTCGGTCTCCCAGCTCGGTATGTTCGCGGAACTAGGCGTCCATATCGCGCTCCCCGTCCTCCGGCGTTGACAGAACGAGCGCGGCAGGATACCAAACGTCTCCCTCACGGGGCGTAGCGCAGCCTGGTAGCGCACTTGGTTCGGGACCAAGGAGTCGCAGGTTCAAATCCTGTCGCCCCGACTACCCGTAGAGCCCA
>Ga0308175_100001508_pt1 | contig 15770 bp, 6 predicted proteins | sample PhyCR1_3_FD_203893 | JGI IMG/M metagenome (GOLD analysis project Ga0308175, IMG submission 203893) | Soil microbial communities from UC Gill Tract Community Farm, Albany, California, United States - DLSLS.C.R1 | ecosystem: Environmental > Terrestrial > Soil > Agricultural land | place: USA...
CGCCGCATCTCGCCGGCGAACGTGTTCGCGGGAGGTTGGGCTTGAGGGTTCAGCCGAACATTCAATTGATTGAGGCCAGCTCGCCCGGCGTCGACGGCCGATTGCGGATGAACGATCGCGTTTCCAGCGCTTCTCAGGAGCCCATTGGCTCCCTGAAACACCTTGTCCCAGGCCGCCGCACCGCGCGGGCTGCTCTCCGCGTCGTACGGATCGAACAACCGCGAGGCGAAATCCACCCCGTTCACAACATCTTTGGCTGTGTTCCACGCGCCCCGCGCCGCTCCTGGCACGAGGCTGGCATACCTCACAGCGTCGCCAGCGACGCCCTTTGCTATCGGGCTCCGATCCAACCAAGTCTCTGCGTTCTTTGGGGCCGGCGCCGCCGGTTTCCGCCCACCTGTCATTCCTGCGCCCGAGGTCGGGGCGGAAGGGGGCGGCAACGTTGATTGAGCCGTCGTCCCCCTCAGAATACCTGCGCCGTATCGCATGACGTCGCCGGAAGTCGGCAGACTGAGATTCTCGCCTGCACGAAGGGCGCGCCCATAGGCGTCGCGCGCCGCTGCGGCGGCTTCCTCGCCAAAGTGAGCCACCTCGCGCTGACGTCTCTTGTAGAAGTCTTCCATCGTTTCGAGCACGCCACTGCGCGCCGGCTGAGAACCAGCCATGCCAAGCTCCTCCAGTTTTCAAGGAGGCTCGGAACGCTGCAGACGCGCCTCGCCCATCAGAAGCCAAGCTTCGCATGGCTTGCATGGCGTGTCAAGAACAAAATGAGAACATTTTGCCGTCATCGACGCCTGCGATTGGCGCGGGCGTGGAGACCTCCGCTCGCCCGACTGCCTCCACCGCCATCCCGTCAGCGAACTGATCTCTGAATTCGCTGATCCCGGCTAACCGGCGGGAATTCCGGTGCCTTTCGGCGCGAATCCGCCGTACACGCCCGGCGGTCGTACGCGGCGCACTCGGCATATCGCCCTGGGCCGCGGATCGGCGCCTAGGCCTTCGCCAGCTCCGCCGGCGCAATCGGTTTGGCGGGGTCCTGGAGGTCCGTCACCGTCTGCAGATGGGCGCTGGCGAGATAGCGCAGGGCCTTGCGGCCCGGCATGAAGAAGTAGCCGCCGCCGCGGACGCGGACGAAGTCCGGCGCACGGTCAAGGCGGACCGGTCCCTGCACCGTCGGGATCGTGAAGCCGCCGCCGCCGCCGTGATGGCCCAACAAGGGGTCCTTCTCGTTCAGGTGGTGGAAGCTCGACCCGAGGATCCAGGTCTGCTGCAGGAATTCGAACTGCCGTTCGATGTCGGCATTCAGGCACATGAACATCAGGCCCGGCTTACCGCCTTCCGGCTTCGGGTAAGGACGGCCGATGCGCAGGATGCGGTGGCGGTTGCTGAGCAGCAGCTGCTCCAGGGAATCGGTATCGATGCTGTCGCGCGGGTTGGCGCGCCGGACGTGGGCGCCGAACGGGCAGGCGAAGCCCTGCGGGTCCTCCCGCTGGAAGGTGAAGTCGTTGTCGACGCCGCGGCCCGGCTGTCCGGACGGATTGCGCACGAGCGAGCTGCCGTCGTGCCAGCGGCCCATCATCTTGGCTTCGATGACCTTCTGCACGTGGCCGACGTCGACGTGCTGGAACGGCCCGCTGGCCGAGAGGAACTGCGCCTGGGCGGCGGTGTAGGCGTGGAACGCGTCCACGTCCTGCTCGAGCTGGCGGACGACCAGGAACGTGCCGTTCTGGCCCAGGTCGCGCTTGCCGTCGGATCCGCCGCCCTGGAACGAGACCGCGACCCCCGTGCCCCGCTGGGCGACCTCGGGCAGCATCCGGGCCGGATCGGACTTCGCCCAGACCGTGGGCGTCGTGGGCATGTATCCGCGGCTGTCGGGGTAGCCCAGGACGAACTCCCCGGCCTCGACCACATGGTCGGCGTTGCCGCCGATCCGCGCCCGCGGCGAGTCCCGCAGGATCGGCTGGGACATGCCGTCCGCGAAGCCAAACGGCTCCTTCACCTGCTCGTTCGGATCCGACGGGCGCTCGGTCAGCCGCTGCTCGAAGACGACGGCGCCGCCGGGATAGGCCGCTATGGCGTCGCGCGCATAGCCAACGCTCTGTTCCAGACGGTCCGGGTTGATGTCGTAGAGCACCAGGATGGCGTCGGTTCGCTCGGCGGGACGGTCGGCCCTGCCCCACAGCCACTGGTCGGGCGCGTGGACGCCCACATCGCCCAGCGCCTGGGCGCGGCCCGGGCTAGACATGCCGCTGTAGAAGGGCGCGGGAAAGGTCTTGAGGTCGTCGTCCGACACGCCCAGCGCGGCGAGGCCGGTGGCGGTGAAGGCGATGGCGCCGGCTTGGTTGGCGTCGGCGTCGTCGTCGTCGTTCCACGCCTCCCCGAAGGTGATCTGGGGCATCTGGCCGGTCACCCACGCCCGCGCATCCGTCGGCGAGTCGGGCAGGCGCAGCACCAGGACCGTCGAGAACCGCAGGCGCTTCAGTCCGCCCAGCACGAGCGTCGGCAGTTCGTTCTTCTGCAGCATGAAGGGCGGCCGGACTTCGGAACCGAAGGTGTTGATCCAGTCCTCGGCCGCGGCATGGGTGCGCGCGCCGCTGATCCCCTGCCGGATCGCCGCGTTGCGGCGGATCTGGTTCATCTTCAGGTCCGGGTAGGCGGAATACCAGAACGAGGGCGCGTACTGCTGGCGACGCGCCCAGCGGCGGAACTTGTCGCCGTCGGCGGCCCCGCCCTTGATCAGCCAGGACGTCGGTGGAAAGCCCTGGGTGTTGCTCCAGATCGCGGTCAGCCCGTCGGGCGCCTTGGTGATGAAGTCTTCGATGTAGCTCTCCCAGCCGTCGCTGAAATTGGACCAGAACATCAGCTTGTCGGTGCCGGGAATCCGCGTCCAGCGGGCGAAATGGATCACCCCGATGTCGCGCAGGAAGCCGTCGCGGAACATGTCGCGGATGTTCTCGACCGCGATCTGGAACGCGAGCTTCAGAAGGAAGCGGCGGAACAGCCCCGGCTTGATGACCGACATCGCGGCCAGCAGGTTCTGGCCGCCGATGTTCTCGTGGCGCAGCACGGCCTCCACCGCGTTGGGATCGGGCTCGGCGTCGTTCAGCGGATCGGTCTTCTCGAGATGCCGCAGCCGAATGAGAGCCAGCCCGCAGAATGCGGCGAAGACGGCGATCTCAGCCCCAAGGATCCCGGCCAACAGGACCATCAGGTGGCCGAAGCGCCGGAAGCCTCCGGGCAAGCCGCCGCCCGCGGCGTTGAAGGGCGACATGAACAAGGTGCGCAGGTCGCGCCAGAGCACCTCGGCGAGGTGGGCCGGCCATTGCCACAGGGGGACGTGCTGCTCCACCTGGGCCACCCACAGCATCAGCGGCGGGATCAGGAACAGCGGCCAGATGAACTTCAGGAGCGCGATCAGCGCCAGCCGGATCCGGGCCGGGACGGTGGAGAGGTGGCCGGGGTTCAGGAAGGCCGCCGGCGCGGGCCGGAACGCCCACTTCTGGTCCATGGCCCAGAGGTTGTCGCGGATCTGGTCCAGCTTCTCGATTGGCGGCAGATCGGCCGACAGGATGTTCTGCATCGTCGTGCGGATGCGGTGGGCGAGGGCCGCCTCCTCGCGGATGCGCCGGACCGACAGTCCGGGCGCGCCGTCGAAGACGGCGCCCGCCGTCTGGAACCACCTCGGGCCGACGTTCAGGCTGTACTTCAGCAGGAACGCGATCGTCGCTTGCTTCGCCGCGGCGCGGTCGGCGTCGTTCGCCGGCGGCGCCGATGGCGGCGAACGCACCTTCGCGGCGACCAGCGCCGCCTCCAGCGTCGCGCCGATGGCGTCATAGACCGCGTCCAGGGCCTCATGAGGGCCGCCGTCGCCGGTGATCTCGATGAACAGGTGCGCGGAGCCCGAGGTGAGGTCTTTCCCCGGCCGGTGATCGTCCGTTATCTTCAGTGGAAGCGGCGCGATGCGCTCGGCCGTGTCGGGCACGGCGCTGATGCTCATGAAGTGGATCACGGCGCTGGCGTTCAGCGCGTGGCGCGGATCGTCGGCGGCCGGATTGCCGAGCGGGTCCAGGATGCGGCTCACCTGCGGCTGCAGCTCGTTGGCAAACGGGATCGCGATCGTGACGAAGGCGTGGTTCATGACCGGCTCTCCAGTCCGAACTCGATGTGGAGATGTTCGTAGAAGCCGCCGTAGTACTTCGCCTTGCCAAGCGGGCCGCGCACGGCGCGGAACGGCCCGCGCTCGAGCAGCGGCTTGAAGGTCTGGGCGATCTGTTCGACCGCGATCTTGTAGCCGATGCAGAAGTGCTGGCCCCACCCGAACCGCATGGTGTCGGAGAGTTCGCGGTGATCGGAGAAGGTGTTGGGGTCCTCGACCTCTCGCGGGTCGAACGACGCGGAGTGGGTGGCGACCATCAACATCGCGTCCTTGGGCACCTTGCGCTCGCGCGGCTGGCCGCTGGCGATCACCGTGTCCTGCGCCACGAGGCGGAACGGCCCGGGATTGATCGGCCGGAAGCGCAGCGCCTCCATCAGCACCCGCTGCAGTAGGTCGTCGTCTCCGCTCCGGGCGGCGTCGATCGCGCGCTCCATGACGTCCGGGCGCTTCAGCAGGTAGCGCAGGATCTGGCCGCTCGCGCGGTTGTTGGTGGGGATGAACCCCAGCATGCAGCCCATGATCGTCGAGCGGATGACGTCGTCCGTCATCACGGATTTGGGGTCGTCCTGCTGGGCCTTCACGAAGCGGCCGAGGATCGTGGCCGGGTTCGGGTCGGGCGCCGCCGCCTTGGCGCGGGCGATCGCCGCGTCGACCAGCGGGCCAATCCGCGCGGCCGCCGCCAGCGCAGCCGGCTCCGCGGCGGGGATCGTCACCAGGTGCGGGAACGAATGCAGGTTCATCCCGATCAGCAGGATCGCGAAGTTCGGGTCCTGCACGGGGATGCCGTAGTAGCGCCCGACGATCTCCGTCGGCACCAGGGTCAGCAGGCCGCCGATGGCGTCGATCCTGTTCTTGTGGGCGGCGGCGAGCGCCGTGTCGGCGCGCTGGTAGGCGAACTTGGCGATCGAGGGCACGTCCTCGAGCCTGAAGGCTTTCATCGTCTCGCGATGGATGGCCTTGTAGGTGTCGTCGTTGGGCATCCCGAGAATGAAGTTCTCGCCCGTGCGGTCCAGCTGGCGCATGGGCTTGTCGAAGGGGACCGGGAAGTCCTGGTTGCGCTCCAGCACCTCCATCACGTCGTCGTACCGCGTGACCAGCCAGAAGCCGCGCTGGGGCGGATTGGGCTTGAAGACCCGGATGTGCGCGATGGGCGCAAACCGTCGGAAGAACGCCGCCAGCAGCCGCGGGTCCTCGAACAGGGCGAAGACCAAGCCGCCCGCGAGCTTTCCGAGCAGGCCCGGGTTGCGGACCTTGTCGGCATAGCGCTCGAAGTCGGCCCCCGAGACGGCTGCGGGCGGGACGGCGCCTCCGAAATCAGGCATGTCCGAGCTCCTTGCTGCGGTGGTCGCCGGCGCCGCTGGCCTGCGCCAGCAGGGTGCGGATACGGGTCACGATCGGCGCGTCGGCCTCGTCGGCGAAGCCGGCCAGGCAGTCGGCCAGCCATTGGCGCGCCTTGTCCGCCTGGCCCGCCTGAGCGAGGCGCGGTGCGAGCTCGCTCAGCACATAGGCCTGCAGCAGGGGCGACCCCTGCGCGCGCGCCAGTTCGAGCGCGCCCGCGAGCTCCTCATCCGCCTCGGCGTCGCGGCCCAGCGCCGCCAGCGCCCGCGCGCGCCAGGTGCGCACGAACGGCTCTTCGCGCCGCGAGCCGGAGCGTTCGATCATCGCCAGTGACTCCTCGAACAGCGGCAGCGCCGCCTCCGGCGACCCGGACTGCGTCAGCACGTCGCCATGCCGGCCAAGGAAGCCCGGAACGAACACGAGGCTGCCGGCCGCCTTCAGACCCGCGACCGCGGCCTCCACGAGCGGCAGGCCGCGCTCCGGCGCGCCGCCCCGCGCCAGCATGTGGCCGACATAGGCGGAGCAGATCGCGGTGAAGTAGGCCACGCCATGCTCGTTGGCGTACTCCAGCGTCGCCTGCATCAGGGGCTGCGCCTGGTCGTCCTGGCCGATGAGATCGAAGAAGACCGCTTCGGTGAACAGGCACTGCGCCACCATCAGGTGGTGCCCGGACTGGCGGCCCAGCTCCACCGAGGCGATGGCCTCGCGCCGGGCTTCGGCGATCCGCCCCAGGAACACCAAGGCGTACGAATAGTAGGTGTGCACGCTGATCACGCCGGGGTCGTGCATCAGCCCGGCGAGCCCCTGGGTGACGCCGGAATCCCAGTCGGCGATGGCAAGTTCGGCGTCGGTCAAGGACTCGGCGAAGCGGCCCACATGGAAATAGAGCTGGGCGCGGGCGCGCAGACCCATGAAGCGCCAGTCGGCGCTGCCCTCCTCGACCGCGCGGCGCAGGATGCGGTCGCACAACGCCAGGCCGCGCTCGAAGTCCAGGCGATGCACCAGGTGCACCCAGGCCCCGAATTCCACGGTCACCCTCTGCGGTGAGGTCGGCAGCTTCTCGCAGAGCTCCAACGCGCGGTTGAAGGCCTGCGCCGTCGCCGCGCCGCCGTGGCCCAGCGTGGTCATCAAGGCGCCGCCCGCCAGCACCTGCAGGTCGAGCTCGGCCTGCCAACGGCCCTCGTCCTGCGGCAGTTTCTCGAGCTCCGACAGCCCGTGGCCGACCTGGGCGAGCGCCTGGTCGTGCTCGAAGCGGGCCAGGGTGTTGCGCGCGCTGCGCAGCCACCACGCCGTCGATGTCCGGGGCTCGCCAGCCTCCGACCAGTGGGTCGCGATGAGCGCCGCCATCTCGTCCAGCCGCTCGGGGTTCAGCGCCTCGATCGCACGGGCGACGGCCGCGTGCGACTTGCGCCGCCGATCGGCCAGCTGGCCGCCCAGCGCCACCTCTTGCGTGAGAGGGTGGCGGAAGGTGTAGGCCATCGCCGGCCAGACGGCGGTCTCGTGCACGAACTCCGCAGCCTGCAATGCGGCCAGCCCCTCTCGCAGCGCGTCGGGCTCCAGGTCGGCGACCTCGGCCAGCAGCGTTTCGGAGAAGTCCTTGCCGATCACGGCGGCCATCTGCAGCAGGCGCTTGTCGCGGTTCGCCAGGCGATCGATACGAGCGGTCAGCACCGCCTTGACCGTTCCAGGCGCGCTCACCTCCGAGATCGGCGCCACGAGGCGCCGCGCCCCGCGCGGTCCCTCCAACTGGCCGGTCTCCACGAGGTCCTGGACCAGTTCCTCGACGAAGAACGGATTGCCGGCGGTGCGCGTATGGATGAGGTCGGTCAGCGGGATGATCGACGGATCGCGTCCCAGCAGGTCGGCCAAGAGCTCGCCGACCGCCGCTCGGCCCAGGGGCTCCAGCGGGATCTGGCGGTACCACGACTTGCTCATCCAATCGGCGTGGAATTCCGGACGGAAGTTGACCAGCAACAGGCTGCGCGCGCCGCCGCGCGGATCGATCACCTGCTCGAGAAATTCCGCGCTGGCCGGATCCAGCCAGTGCAGGTCCTCGATCATCGTGACGATCGGTTGCGCTTCGCTGAGCCGGCGGACCAGCTGGCGGATGACGGCGATCAGCTGCTGACGGCGGACCTGCGGCGCCAGCGCCGGCGCGGGGCGTTCCGGATCGGGCGCGCCGACGAAGTCGAAGATCAGCGGCAGGGCCTCGACGAAGGCCGGATCGAGCTCGCGCATCCTGGCTTCGATCTTGGCTCGGACGGTGGGCGCATCGTCGTCGGGCTCGACCAGCAGGTAGGCGCGGACGAGGTCGAGGATCGTGAGGAAGGGGATCTTGCGGCCGTGCGCGAGCGCGCGGCTCTCGTACACCTGCGCGCCGCTGTCGCGGCAATGCTGCAGGAACTCGAAGCAGAGGCGGCTCTTGCCCGCGCCGGCTTCGGCGACGACGCCGATCACCTGGCCACTGCCCGCCAGGCTCTGCTTCAGGGCTTCGTCCAGCGTGTGCAGGTCGGACGCGCGTCCGACAAAGGCGGAGAGGCCGCGGGTGCGCGCGATGTCGAGGCGGGTGCGCGACGGCCCAACGCCTTCGAGACGATAGCTGTGCTGATCGGCGCCGGCGCCGCGTGAACCGATCGGGCCCAGGTCGTGCAGCGACACATAGCCCTCAACAGCGGCGGCCGTGGCGCCATCGACGTAGACACTTCCCGGGTCGGCCAGGGCCTGCAGCCGAAGCGCCGAGGTGACCGCGCCGCCTTGCGCCGCATAGTCTGGGCCCCCGCCGCCCGGCCGCCCGACAATCACGCCGCCTGTGCCTGCGCCCATGCGCACGGACAGCTCGACGCCATGGGCTTGCGTGACGGTTTCGGCGAAACGCCGGATGTCCCCGCCGAGGCGAAGCGCCGCGTAGCAGGCCCGCTGGGCGTGATCCTCGTAGGCCACGGGCGCGCCGAACAAGCCGACGACGCCGCTGGGCGTCGTCCGCTCCACGAAGCCGTCGAATGCCTCGATGCCTTCCGAGAGGAGTGCGAACAGCCGCTGCCGCAGTTCGGCGACCTCATCCGCGCCCGCCACCGCGGCCAGCTCGGCCAGCCCGTCGATCTCGACCGTCAGCACACTGACCACGCGATGTTCGCTATCGGCCGGCTCGGCCTCGTCGTCCGCCTTCGCCGGTCCGCCGATCAGCGAACCGCGCACCGCGGCGATCACCTTGCCGACGATCTCCTCCTGAAGCGCAAGGAGATCGTCGGCCTCGCGATCGTAGCGGTCGCTCCAGAGGACGGCGCCGGACGCTCCGACCGTCAGTTCCGCACCGACCCGGATGCGCGCGCCCATGCGCCGCACGATCCCGTCCAGCACGTGGGTGGCGTGCAGCTCCCGTGCGGCGGCCTGCTTGCGCTCGCCGCGGAACTGAAAGCTGGCGGTGCGACCGACGACGCTCAGGCCATCGTCGCGGCCGAGCGCGTGGATGATGTCCTCGCCGATCCCGTCCGACAACGCCTGCATCTCGGGCTCGCCGGATGGCGTCTCGAACGGCAGGACCGCCAGGTGCGGCGTGTCGGTGACCGCGGCGGGCGCGGGCCGCTTGGCCTCGGCGTGGTGGCGGGTCAGCGTCTCGATGCCGGACAGCACCTTGCGCCACGCCGGCGCGTCGGCCTCGCCCTGCCACTGCCGCAGGTCGATGCACTGGATCTGGTCGAACGGCATCGGCAGCTGCGCCGTCTCGACGCGCACCTGGACGAGCTTGTGATCCCGCCGCCCGCGGTTGGCCTCGGAGCGCACCCACTGCGAGGCGACGGCGTCGGCGGACCAGACGACCACGACCGCGCGCGCGGCGCGGATCTGTTCGGCTATGACGTCGGCGTAGGCGCGATGCGATGGGAGTTCGTCATCGATCCAGACGCTGTAGCCCGCCATCTGGAGGGCTAGCGCGATCTCGCGCGCCTGCCGCACCGTCGAGCGGGCATACGAGATGAACACATCGGCCATGCCGCCGGGCCCCCACCCGTCTTGACCACAGACGCTACAAGCGCCTCAAACGTCAATTCAAGCTACGAATTTCACTCACGAAAATCAGTCACACACACGAGCAACACCCGTCCTCGGCTGTTCAGGTCGGCCGTTGGGGAGAGGCAACCTGGCGCCAGGGGACGAACACTTTTGGGCCCGACGGCATCAGCGTCGCCAGTTCGGGGCAATGGCGCTGGATGAGGCTCTTCATGCCGTTCTTCTCGATCCAGTCCAGGCCGAAGGGCGAATAGACCTCGGGCCGATAGTCCACCGTCAGGAACCGGTCGCTCTGGATCCGCCGCGACGCCATCAGGATGAAGATGCGGAACGCGGTGTCGCTGAAGCCGAAGCCGGTCGGCGGCGTCTCGGCCAGCAGCCCGACGACCGTGTCGACGAGGTCGATGTCCTTGTAGATGTCCTTGAGCAGGCGGACGTCCTCCGGATCGGCGGCGAGGTCCTCCCAGCGCCGGATCCGCGGCCGATGCAGGCCGGCGCGGAAGTCGTTGTAGCGCGGCACGCCTCGGCGGCGCGTACGCACCAGGTCGACGATCGACAGGTCGATGATCTCGCCGCCCGGTTCGCCCACCCGCTGCAGCTTCATGAGCGAGCGCGGGAAGTTGTGCAGGGTGATGGCGCCCGGGTTGGCGATGCCGAACGAGTAGAGCACGTTGGCGAGGCCGTGGGCGCGCATCTCGTCGTCCGTGTTCGCGCCCTGGATATCCATGAACGTCCGCTCGCCGATCTTCGCGCCTGTCCCGCTGTCGAAGAGGCAGTAGTCGTCCGGGATCAGCGGATGCATCCGGTAAGTGGTGACGAAGTCCTCGGTGAGGCTGTAGGGCACGCCGTTGTGGTCCGGCATCGTCTTGCGGATACCGGGGATCGTGTTCTTGTCCAGGAGCCACAGGCCGGCGCGCAGCCACCTGTCCTTCGGCGCGCCATACCAGTTGGTGTTCATCGCGATCTCGAGATCGCGGGTGCTGAGCAGCGCCGGCGTCCATTCGACCGTGTGGATCTTGGCGATCAGGGCGCAGACGATCAGGCGCGCCGTCTGGTAGATCCGCTCGTCGCTCCAGTTCGAATAGTGGATGCGCAGCTCGTCGCAGAGCAGGTTGTGCTCGCGGGCGAACAGCACCTGCATCGCCGACAACCCAAGCCACCAGCTCTGGTGGAAACCCGAGAGCTCCGACCCGTCCGCGCCGACCGGCAGATAGCCGCCGGGAAGCCGAAGCCTCGGCCCGTCGCGCACGTCGCGCGCCACACCGTGGGAGCTGCCGTAGATGTCCGAAGCGTCCCACCAGTGGGTCTCGGTGTTGCGGAAGTAGATCGGTGGGCGGCCCTCCGTGCGCTCGACCGGAAAGGTGTTGCCGCCGATCCGCATCACCGTTTCCTCGGGACCGTCGGCGCTGTTCTTCCAGGTCATCCCCGGCGGCAGCTTCACGCGCACGTCGTCCACCCCGAGCGGATGGCGCATGTGGTTGACCCAGTCATGGACCTGGAACTGGATCCAGGCGGCCGCCAGGATGTTGAGCGAGGCGGCGGGAATGAACTGGTTGCGCGCCAGAAGCTCGCGCGACACCCGGTAGGGATCGGGCGTGTCGAACAGCTCCGGCTGAAACTTGGGAGCGATGTTGCGGCCGAACGCGGCGCCCGCGGCGCCCATCGGTCCGGACGACAGGTCGGTGAAGCGACCATCGGCGCGGCGCATGCGCCGGTCGTCTTCCGCAGGCGCGGTCGGCACGGGTCGCGCCCGCGGCGGCGTCTCGGCCACCTCGGTGTCGATCAGGTTGTCGCGGCGCAGCTGGATGCGGAAGGCGTCCAGGTTGGCCAGCCTGACGTGCTGGAATGGAATCCGGTGCCATTCGATCACCTGGTTCACGGCGCCGAAGACCGCCACGGCCGCGCGCTGCGCGATGCGATTGAGCCACCAGACCGGCGTGTGCCAGCTGAGCGCCAGGCGGTGCGCGGCGCTCGCATCATAGGCGTCCTTGCGGGCGCGGTTGATGTTGCCGAGCGGGCGGAATTCGTCGGTGGTGTTCCACGGATTGAACGCCGCGTCCTCGACGGAGCGGCCGTGGCTCGCGGCCTCCGCGGCGTTGGCTGGCGGCTTGCGGATCGTCAGCGTCGCCACCTTCACCGGCGGCGACGCCGTTTCCGACCACAGCTTCGCGGCGTTCTCGATCGGCGTCGCGGTCGCGTCGACGAAAGGCTGCAGCCACAGATCGAACGTCACGTCGCCCTGGTTCAGGCGCCGCTCGAGATCCCTGGTCAGGAAGTCAGGCCCATCCTTCCGCGTCGCCATCGCCGCGGGCGTTCCGGCCGCGGGCGTGAAGCGGTAGCGCACCGCGAGCGTCGGGCCCCAACGCATGGCCCCGCGGCTCCAGTAGGTCTCGAGCGCCAGGCTTGCCGAAGGCCGGCGCGACTTGGACAGGTTGGACATCATCCGAACGACATCGCCCGGCCCAAACCGCAGTGCGAGGCCGACGATGCCGAACAGCCGTCCGACCATCCCGCTCGCCGCCAGCTTGCCGACGGCGACGAACTGGCGGGCGTTGCGGGCGTGCGAAATCGGATAGCTGGAGGCGAGGAGGTCGTGCGACGTGGTGTCGTCGACGAGGACCCTGACCGCCAGGCCGCGCATGTCCGGCTTGGCGTCGTCCTGGCCGACGCCGTTGGCGTTCGACAGGCGCACGAGCGCCGCGCTCGCGGCTCCTGGCCGCGCAAAGCCGTGGCGGAACTGCGCCGGCAGATCGTCCGTGAACTTCAGTTCTGCGTCGGCCGAACAGAAGACCGGCTTGGCATGGAACGTGCGCTTCGGCGACGACTGCCCGGCCTTCTTCGCGAGGCGATACTGAAGGGCCGCAACGTCCTGCGCCAGGCGCGCGAAGACCTTTTGCTCCGCCTGCGCGCTGCCGCCTTCATATTCCTCCGTCCAGCGCGCGAGCCCCGTGGTGGCGTTCATGGGACGAGCCGCCCCTGCGCGCAATCACGGCGCGCGAAAGTGCCGTTGGTGATCATCTCTGGCCCTCCCCGGCGCTCGAAGGTTGACGGTCGACGAACATTGGCTCTGGAAGGCCGCCACAACAAGACATTGCATTGAGGCGAGGGGTCGCACGCAGCACGATATGCAGGGCGCTGTCTTTAGGCCGGCCGAGCCGGTGACGCCTCGCCGGGCCGCCCCGTCAGCCGCCGCGGAACAGGCGCCTCCGTCCGACCTCGGCGCTCCACTGGTCCTCTTGCGCGCGATGCAGCCGAAGCGCCCCGCGCGCCAGGGCCTGGAGCCGCTCCAGCGTCTCGAGCGGGCCCGCCTCGGCCCGCAGCGCGTCGAGCTGGTCGGCAAGGGTGCGGCTGCGCCGCGCCTGTTCCCCGAGCGACAGGGTGGCCTCCAGCGCAAGGCCGGCCGCGCCGATGGCCGGCGCGACGGCGCCGATCATCACCACCAGGCCGCCCAGCCAGAACGGCGGGTGGCCATGGCGCGAGAGCAGCGCCGCGCCGGTGGCGAGGTAGGCGAAGAGGACCACGATCAGCGCGGCGAAGATCGCGTTCTCCAGCTGGTGCACCCGGTGCGAGATACGGCCGTCCACGCGGGCCTGGTCGCGATGATAGGCCACTTGGCCGGTCACCAACTCGGCCACGACCCAGTCGCCCCAGGCCTTCACCCGCGCGGCGTCGAAGGCGCCCCCCGGCAGCCCCGCGCGGCGGCGGGCGCGGCGGGCGGCCGGGCTGCTGGCGGAATTCGCCCCGTGCGGCGCGGTGCTGATGCCCACGACCCAGGCGGCGCGTTCAAGACGCAGATCCTCCGCAAGCTTGCGCGCGGCCGTCCAACGTCGGTGTCGTTCGCCCCGTTCGGACCCGAGCCAGATCCCCAGCGCCAGAAGCGCCAGCAGAAGTTCGCCGGCCACGAGCGCCGGCTTCAAGTCCGGCGCCAGCGCCGACGTCGAGCCTGCCGCCGCGGCCAGGATCGCGATGAAGAGCAGGATCAGCTGGTGGGAGCGATGGATGGACGCCAGGGCCCGGGCCTGCATCGCCGCCGCGCCGCGCACGGCCGAGAGGCTGATGAAGCCCGGCTCGGCGGCGAGGTCCTCCGGCGTCGGGTGAGCCGTCCCGGGCCGCGATCGCCCGCCGAGTGTGCGGCGGAACAGGCTGTAGGCCCTGGCCGGCCGTGGGGCCGGACCCAGCGTGGCGTCGAGCAGCCCGACCGCCTCGGTCTCCAGCCCTTGCTCCAGCAGAGCCGCCCGCACCGAGGCCGGCGTGGCCTCGGCGACCAGCGTCTGGCCGCCGGCCTCGAGAAGCCGCTGCAGCTCAAGCAGGCCGATCCCGGGATCGAGACGCTCCGGGCGGATCAGCCGGATGGCTTCGGCCCCCGGGCGCACCCAGAGGACGGGCGTCCCATGCTCCAGCGCCAGCCGCACCACGTCGCCCGTGCCGCCGGGACCGCGCGGGGGTTGACCGCTCCAGAACACGACGAGGATGTCGGCGGCGGCGACCAGCCAGCGCGCCTGCGCCAGATGCGGGCTGCGACCCTCCGCCCGGCTGGCCGCGCCCGGCAGCAGCGTCGTGAGGTCCGAGGGGTCGAGGTCGCCGCGGTGGTCGAGAAACGGCCGCACCGTGTGCACAGGGCCGAGGCCCCGCGCGCGCCAGGCCTCGATGGCGAGCCGGTCGGCGCCGGCCTCAGCGCCGGTCAGCAGGCGCGCCTCGGTGATCCCCGCCGCGGCCAGCAGCGCGAAAGCCGCGTCGAGGTTCGACGCGGCGGCGCGGCGATTGCCCAGGTCGACGGCGCGGCTGTGGCCGGAAAAGGCCACCTGTACGAACTCGAGCGCCGCGGCCGGCTCTGTCGTCGAAACGCTCTCGGCCGCTGCCCCTGCATCCATGCCCGCCCCCGAACGCCCGCTGCGGAACGACCGGGGCGACTATGCAGGGTCGGATTCGAAATGCCTACCCGGCAAGCCCCCCGTCCTGATCGCGCGGACCCATGCGGTCACCATGACCGGCCCTCCGTACGATCCCCTAGGGGAACCGCCCTAGGGCGCCGCGCGAAATTTCTGCGGCTCGACGGCGCCGCTAGCGTCGCCGTGTTGTGGGAGGCTGCGATGTCCCTGGCGTTTGCGATGGATGATGGGCGGACCGCGCGGCCGGCGAGCCTGCTGGCCGACGTCATCTCGCGTCAGGGCGCGCCCGCCCGCTTCGCCGCCAACGAAGAGCTGTACGCCCAGGACGATCAGGTCGAGCTCCTGTTCCTCGTCCAGCGCGGCGTCGTGCGCACCACGCGCCTGACGCTGGAGGGCCGCCGCCAGGTGGGCGGCTTCTACTATCCCGGCGACATCCTGGGTCTGGAGACGGGGCCGCTGCACCGGTTCGGAGCCGAGGCGCTGAGCGAAGCGGAGCTGTGCGTGGCGCGACGCGCTTCCGTGCGCGCGTTCGCCGGAGACACCGAACTCGACCGGGCCGTCCTGGACGCCACCCGCCTGGAGCTGGAACGGGCGCAGAGCCACATGCTGATGCTGGGCCTGAAGAACGCCCGCGGGAAGGTGGGCGCGTTCCTGCTTTCCATGGCCGGGGCCGGTGGCCCGATGTTCGAGCTGGCCATGAGCCGCCAGGACATGGCCGACTACCTGGGCCTGACCATCGAGACCGTGTCGCGCACCCTGAGCCAGCTGCAGAACGAGGCGCTGGTGGAGTTCCCCAGCGCGCGGCTCTTCCGCCTGCCGCGGCGCGACGCCCTGGAGGCCTTCGCGGCCTGAGGCCCTTTCGGCCCCCCTTTACAACCGGCCCCGGCAAGGTTCTCTTTCAGATTGTGGCTCGGGGTGGCGCAACCTCAAATGTGAACGGCGGTGGGCGAACGCTCGTATCGTCTCGTCGAGGCGACGCCTCGCCTCATAGGGGAATGCAGCGGACTTATGGTTTCTTCCCCATGTGTCTTGCGGTGGAGCTTGCGGACGCGCGCCCGCGAATTTGGTCGGTGAGGACCTGTTGGCAAGCAGTCGGCCCCGTCTGAGGGAGTGGATCGGGGCCTACGGCTTCGCTGTTCTCACAACTTCTGCTTGTCTGATCTTCCGGATCCTTCTCACTCCGGTTGCGCAAGACATCCCGACACTGATCGTCTTCACACCGGCGATCCTGGCGAGCGCGGCGATCGGGGGCGTCGGGCCGACGCTGGTGGCGGCCCTGGGATCTCTGGTCGGCCTGGCGCTGCTGCTGCCGCATGCGGCGAACTTCGCTCCCAGCACAATCCTGGACGCCGCCATCTTTCTGGCCATCAGCGTCGTCACCG
>Ga0308175_100001509_pt1 | contig 15765 bp, 11 predicted proteins | sample PhyCR1_3_FD_203893 | JGI IMG/M metagenome (GOLD analysis project Ga0308175, IMG submission 203893) | Soil microbial communities from UC Gill Tract Community Farm, Albany, California, United States - DLSLS.C.R1 | ecosystem: Environmental > Terrestrial > Soil > Agricultural land | place: USA...
GACGAGCCGCCCGAGACCGCCGCCACCGCACTGCAGGGGCACGTGTCGCAGCTGCGTCGCGTGCTCGGTGAAGACGTGATCGTGACGCGCACGCCCGGGTACGTGCTCGACGTCGCGCCCGATGCGGTCGACGCGATCCGCTGCGAGCGCGCGCTCGAGCAGGCGCGGCGCCAGCTCGCGGCAGATGATGCTGCCGGCGCGGCCACGACGCTGCGCGATGCCATCGCGGCATGGCGGGGCGAGCCGCTCGCGGACCTCGTCGACGCCCCGTTCGCGCTGACGGCGCTCCCGCGGCTGCGCGAGCTGCGCGTCGCGCTCGAGGAGGAGCGCCTTGACGCCGAGCTCGCGCTCGGCCATCACGCGGAGGCGGTCGCGCCGCTGCGCGACCTCGTCGCCCGCGAGCCGCTGCGCGAGCGCCCGCGGGGGCAGCTCATGCTCGCGCTCTACCGCGCGGGTCGCCAGGCGGAGGCGCTCGAAGTCTACGAAGCGGGCCGCCGCGCGCTGTCCGAGGAGCTCGGGATCGAGCCAGGCCAGCGGCTGCGGGCGCTGCATGAGTCGATCGTGCGCCAAGACCCGGCGCTGGGCGAGCCGCCGAGGGCAGACCCTCCGCCGCGCGGGCGCCCCTGGACGCCGGCCGTCGCGGGCCTGGCGCTCGTCGCGATCGGCATCGTGATCACGGTGACCGGGCGCGAATCGAAGCCCCCGGCCGCGCCGGCGGTGGCCAACGGGCTGGTGCGCGTCGACAACAGCGGCGCGCGTTCGGCAACGGCGCGCCTCGACGGCACGCCCGGGAGCGTGGCGGCCGCGAACGGCTATGCATGGGTGCTCGACGCCGACGGACAGACCGTCACGGAAGTGGCGGCGGACGGACGTCGGCTGCAGACGTTCGCAACCGGCGCGACGCCCACGGACATCACGGCGTCGCGCGCGGGCCTGTGGATCGCGCAGGGGAGTGCGACCGGATCGCAGTTCCCGGGTGCGCAGACGAACGCCGTCGCCGACGTCGACCAGCGCACCGGGGCGCTCGTGCACACCACCGGCCTGCCGCCGGCCGCAGCACAGATCCTGACCGGCCAGCGCGACCGCATCGCAGCGTCCGCGCACGCGATCTGGGTGCTGCGCAGCGACGGCGGTCTCGTCCGGATCGACCCACTGAGCCACGAGGTCGTGAAGGTCCTGCCGCTCGACGCCGTGGCCGTGACGGCGACCGCTGACGCGGCGTGGGTGCTGACGCGCGACGGCAGCCTCGTTCGCGTCCGTGAGCGCGGCAGCCGTGCGGGCACACCGATCGATGTCGGCGACATCGGCGAGGCCTCGCTCGCGGCCGGCGGTGGCGCGATCTGGGTGGTCGATGCCGCGCAGGGCATCCTCCAGCGCTACGCCGACGCGAGCGGCTCGCGCTCGGAGCCCATCGACGTCGGCGCCGGCGCCGGACCGGTCGCCTACGTCGCGGGCACGGTCTGGGTCGCACAGCCGGCGCGCGAGACGGTGCTGCGCGTCGACGCGCGCGATCAGAGGATCGTCGGCGAGGTGCGGCTCGGTGCAACTCCGCGCGACATGGCGGGCGACGGCAGCCATCTCTGGGTCAGCGTCACGTCCGCGCAGGCGACGTCGTCGACGTGCGGCCCGATGCGACGTGCGCCGGGCGCGCCGCCGGACGCGGTCGTCGCCGCCGACCTGCCGCTGCGCTCCAACGGACGGTCGCCGATCGCCGCGATGGTCAGTGCGATCGAGCGGACCCTGGCGAGCCACGGCTATCACGCCGGGACACATAGCGTCGGGCTGCTCGTGTGCGACGACTCGACCGCGGAGCGCGGCACCTTCGACGCCGGGAAGTGCCGCGCCAACGCGCGTGCGTATGCCGCCGACCGGCGAATCGTCGCCGAGATCGGGCCCTACAACTCGCCCTGCGCGTACGAGCAGCTCCCGATCGCTGCCGCCGCGCCGGGCGGCCCGCTCGCCGTCGTCTCGCCCACGAACACCGATCCGCTGCTCAGCCGGCCCGGCACGGGAGCGGCGACGGGGGCCTACGCGCGCGTCGTGGCGGCTGACGATCGCCAGGCGCAGATGGCCGCGCGCTTCCTGCACGACCGTGGCCACAGAAGGGTCTTCGTCCTCGACGACGGTGATCGGTACAGCCTCAACGCCGCAAGCTATTTCGCGGTGGCGGCGCGCAGCAGCGGGCTGACGGTGGCCGGCCGGGCGACCTGGGGCGACCGCGGGCGCACCGCGGCCGTCATCCGGCGCGCAGCGCGCTCCCACCCCGATGTCGTCTACGTGAGCGGCCTGCTCGACAACGGCGCCGGCCGCGTGATTCGCTCTCTGCGCCGCGCGCTGGGACCAGGCGTGACGATCGCGGGCAACGAGGCTCTGCTGCCGGTCGGTCGCCTGTATGACCGGGCGGGCGCCGCAGCCACCGGCGTGCTCATCGCGACCGGCACACGGCCGACGTCTGCTGCGCATCCGTTCGCGGACCTTGCCACGCGCGCGACCGAGGTGACGCTCACGGCGATCGGCCGGTCGGATGGGTCGCGCCGCTCGGTCGCGCGCGCGTTGCGCTCGCTGCCGCAGTTCGCCGCCAACGGCGACCTCAGGCGCGCGCCGGTCACGATCCTGCGGGCCGTCCGCCCGGGCGGCAGCCGCCAGAACATGTCGCTCGATGGCGCCCGCGTCGTCGCGACGCTGCGCTAGGACGCGGTACGCGTGAGCCGCTTGTAGCTGATGCGGTGCGGCCGGTCGGCCTCGTCGCCGAGCAGCTCGTGGCGGCGTTCCTCGTAGGCCTCGAAGTTGCCCTCGAACCAGACCACCTGCGAGTCGCCCTCGAAAGCGAGCACGTGCGTGGCGATGCGGTCCAGGAACCAGCGATCGTGGGAGATCACGACGGCGCAGCCGGCGAACGCGAGCAGCGCCTCCTCGAGCGCGCGCAGCGTGTCGGTGTCGAGATCGTTCGTGGGCTCGTCGAGCAGCAGCAGGTTGCCGCCGCTGTGCAGCAGCTTGGCCAGGTGCAGACGGTTGCGCTCGCCGCCCGAGAGCTTGCCGACCTTCTTCTGCTGGTCGGTGCCCTTGAAGTTGAAGCCCGACGTATAGGCGCGCGAGTTCATCGTCTGGTCGCCCACCTTGATCAGGTCAAGGCCGCCGGAGATCTCCTCCCAGACGGTCTTGTCCGGGTCGAGCGCGTCGCGTGACTGGTCGACGTAGGCCATCTGCACGGTCTCGCCGATGCGCAGCGTCCCGGCGTCGGGTTGCTCCTGCCCGGTGATCATCCGGAAGAGCGTCGTCTTGCCCGCGCCGTTGGGGCCGATCACGCCGACGATGCCGCCGCGCGGCAGCGAGAACGACAGGTCCTCGATCAGCAGCTTGTCGCCGAAGCCCTTGCGCAGCCCCTCGGCCTCGACCACGAGCGAGCCGAGGTGCGTCGCGGTCGGGATGTGGATCTGCACCTCGTCGAGCTTGACGTTGCGCTCCTGCGCGACGAGCGCCTCGAAGTTCGCCAGGCGTGCCTTCTGCTTGGTCTGCCGGCCCCTCGGATTCTGGCGCACCCATTCGAGCTCCGCCGCAATCGTGCGCTGGCGTGCCTTCTCGGTGCGCTCCTCCTGAGCCATGCGCTGCTGCTTCTGCTCGAGCCAGCTGGAGTAGTTGCCCTCGTAGGGGATGCCGCGCCCGCGGTCGAGCTCGAGGATCCAGCCCGCGACGTTGTCGAGGAAGTAGCGGTCGTGCGTGACCGCGACGATCGTGCCCTTGTACTCGGCCAGGTGGCGCTCCAACCAGGCGACCGACTCGGCGTCGAGATGGTTCGTCGGCTCGTCGAGCAGCAGCAGGTCCGGCGCGCTCAGGAGCAGCCGGCACAGCGCGACGCGCCGGCGTTCGCCGCCGGACAGCTGCGTGACGTCCGCGTCAGGCGGCGGCAGCCGCAGCGCGTCCATCGCGTATTCGAGGTTCGTGTCGAGGTTCCACGCGTCGGCGGCGTCGATCTTGGACTGCAGCGAGGCGAACTCGTCCGCGGTCTCGTCGGAGTAGTTGGCGGCCAGCTCGTTGAAGCGATCGAGCAGCGCCCGCGTCTCGGCGACGCCGTCCTCGACATTGCCGCGCACGTCCTTGTCAGGGTTCAGCTGCGGCTCCTGCTCGAGCAGGCCAACCGTTGCGCCGGGGGCGAGCATCGCGTCGCCGCGGAAGTCCGTGTCCTTGCCCGCCATGATCCGCAGCAGCGTCGACTTGCCCGCGCCGTTGTAGCCGAGCACGCCGATCTTGGCGCCGGGCAGGAAGGCGAGCGTGACCTCGTTGAGCACCGTCTTGTCAGGCGGGTACGCCTTCGTGAGGCGGTGCATCGTGTAGACGTACTGGGCGGACATCGGCCCAGCAGGCTAGCGAGCCGGTCAGCTCAGCCGCGTGCGGACGCGGATCTGCGTCAGGCAGTAGGCGAAGAAGCCGCCGAGCAGGAAGAGCACGATCGCGACGAACAGCTTCGCGTCGCGCAGGAACGTCAGCATCCCGAAGTACAGGCACACGGCGAACGCCGCCGCCAGCGCCGCGCGGAACGCCATCACGGTGCGCCGCTCGCGCTCGGGAGCATGCACGCCGAACGTGGAGGCGACACCCGCCGCCGCCGCGAAGCCTCCCGCGACCAGCGCGAGCACGATCGCCTGGCCGCCGGACATCTCGAGGGCGGCGCCCATGAGCCCGCAGAGGAAGCCCGCGGACCCGCCGCAGACGAGCGGGATGATCGCGCGATCAGGCACGTTTCGTTGCCTTCCCGGCATTTCGCGGGCGCTAACGTAGGTGGTTGTGCCACGCGTGCTGGACATCGAGCAATCGCTCCTCCTCCTGGAGCTCGAGCCCCCCTTCGACAAGCGCGACGTGCAGCTCGCCCGCCGGCGGATGGCGAAGATCTGGCACCCGGATATCGCGCCGCCCGGCAAGCAGTTCGAGCACGAGCGCCACCTCAAGGCGATCAACGAGGCCGCCGACCAGCTCGAGGACCTGGCCGAGGGCCTGCGCGGCGGGCGCGTCAGCCGCAACGCCGTCAAGGTCAGCGCCGCGGCAGCGCGCGCGGCCCGCGCGGAGGAGGGCCGCCGCGCCTACGAGGAGGAGCAGCGCCAGCGTGCCGCAGCGGCCGACCGCGCCAAGCACGACCCCTTCGGTGCGCGCGTCCCCGACCACTCGGTCGTGCACCGCTACGCGCGCTGTGTCTCCTATCCCGAGTGGGGCGTGGGCTCGGTCACGGGCATCTACTTCACGGGCGGCGGCGACGATGTGCAGCAGTGGGCGCGCGTGAAGTTCCAGATCGGCGTGCGCACGATTCCGGCCGGCTCGCTGCAGTTCGTCGACTTCTCCAAGCCCGACCCCGGCCACGAGCGCGTCCAGCGCTTCATGACGGCCGCCCAGCACGCCATGACCGAGGGCGACTACCAGCTCGCCGCGCAGCGCCTGATCTACGCGCGCGACGCCGAGCCCGACAACCTCGCCGTGCTGCGCCTGATGACGCTTGCGTTCTGGCAGTCGGGCAACCTTCCGGCCGCCGGGCGCTCGGTGCGCGACTGGGCGCGGCGCGACAACGACCGCCCCGCGCCACATCGCTTCGCCGCGCGCATCTACGAGGACATGGGCGCCATCGACCTCGCTGCCGAGGCCGCCGATCGCGTCGTCGCGCGTGCGCCGGGTGACGCGGATGCCTGGGAGCGCGTCGGCCGGCTGCGGCTGCGTCTGCTGCAGAGCGAGGCCGCGCGCGTCGCGCTCGAGCAGGCGCGCGCGATCGAGCCGAGCGTCGAGGGCCTGCTCGACCTGGCGCTGGCGAACCATCTCGTCGGTGACGTCGGCGGCGAGGTCACGGCGACCGAGCAGGCCACGAAGCTCGAGCCCGACAGCGGCCCAGCCTGGTCGCGCTACGCGCACGCACTCGCCCGCACCGACCGCGTGAGCGACGGGATCGCGGCCGCCGAGCACGCGCTGCAGCTGAATCCCGACGACCTCGAGGTCGCCGAGCTGCTCGAGCGGCTGCGCGACACGCTCCCGCGGGTGCTGCCCGCCGCATAGTTTTTGGCACGGGGGCTCTGCGCGCGAGTACGGTTGCTCCGATGGCGGGACGGACCCGCAAGTACGTCGGGCAGCATCACGTGGCCCTGCTGGCTCTCTTTGTCGCGCTGGGCGGCAGTTCCTACGCCGCGTTGCGCCTTCCGCCCGCTAGCGTCGGCACACGCCAGATCAAGAAGCACGCCGTCACGCCGTCGAAGCTGTCGCCCAGGACCGTCGCAAAGCTCAAGGGAGCCACCGGGTCGCCCGGTCTTCCGGGCGCCCCAGGTCAGCAGGGTCAGCAGGGAATCCCTGGGCCCACTGGCCCAAGCGATGCCTATGTCGACCGCGAGGACGCGATCGTGGCGCTGCCCTCCGACATCACTGCGGCCCAAGTGGCGGCGCTGTCCCTGCCGGCCGGCTCGTACACGTTTGTCGCCAAGCTGCTGGCCGACAACGACGGCGCAACGGCCGAGCGCATCGACTGTTCGCTGAAGGACCCCGCCGGAACAACCCTCGATTTCATGAAGTTGCGGCTCGGGCCAACCAATCCCCCGAACCTCGAGTTCGGGGACGTCGTCCTCGGCGCCGCCGCTACGCTCCCGGCCGCTGGAACGGTCAGCGTCGTGTGCACAGCAAGTGACGCGGCCACGCCGGACATCACCGTTGGGTTCCGCCAGCTCGTCGCGACCAAGGTCGGAGCGCTGCACACCCCATAGCGGCGGATAGTCTGCGCCGCGTGCCCGCCACCGGTGCTGACGTACTCGTCGCCGCGCTCGAAGCGCTGGGCGTCCACGCCGTGTTCGGCCTTCCCGGCGTTCACAACCTGCCCGCGTGGGAGGCGCTGCGCGAGTCGCCGATCCGGCTCATCGGCGTGCGCCACGAGCAGGCTGCGGTCTATGCGGCCGACGGGTTCGCGCGTGCGACGGGGCAGCTCGGCGTCGCGTTGGTCACCACCGGCCCGGGCGCTGCGAACACGCTCGCCGCCACCGGCGAGGCCTGGGCCAGCGGCTCGCCGGTGCTCGTCGTGGCGACCGACATCCCCTCGACGCTGCGCCGCCCCGGCGAGCACCGCGGCGTCCTGCACGAGTGCACCGACCAGGCGGGCATGTTCGCCCCGGTCACGAAGGCGCAGTTCGCGTGGCCCGACGTGCAACCGGCCATCGAAGCGGCCCTGGCGACGCCAACCAGGCCGGTCTACCTCGAGATCCCGACCGACCTCCTCTCCGGTCCCGCGAGCCTGGGCCCCAGCACTACGAATAATTCGGAGTCTCGGGGCCCAAGCGTGGATGTCGGCTGGACCGAGCGGCCCTTGATCTGGGCCGGAGGGGGAGCGAAGGACCGAGAAGAAGAGGTGATCGAGATCGCCGAGTCGCTCGGCGCACCGATCCTCACGAGCTATGGCGCAAGGGGAATCGCCGGCACGCACGAGCTCTCCGTGGGCCTCCCGCCGCACATCCCCGAGGCGGGCGAGCTGTGGGATCAGGCCGACCTCGTGATCGTCGTCGGCAGCGACCTCGACGGCATCAACACCCAGAACTTCAAGCAGCCGCAGCCCGAACGGATCATCGCGATCAACGCCACCCCGATCACCAATTACGAGATCGAGACCTACGCCGAGTCCCTCTCCCTCAAAGCCGGCAACAGGCGACCGTGGACCGATACACAGGCGCTGCGCACCAAGGCGATCGAGCGGCTCACCAACGAGCACCCGATCGAGATGGACTTCCTCGCGAAGTTCGCCGACGCGATGCCTGAGGGAGCGCTGATCAGCGCCGACATGTGCATCCCCGGCTACTGGATCGCCGCCCTCCACCAATTCACAAAGCCCCGCCAGCTCCTCTACCCGATGGGCTGGGGCACCCTCGGCTTCGGCTTCCCCGCCGCCATGGGCCCGGCGGCCGCCGGCATCCGCACCGTCAGCGTCAACGGCGACGGCGGCTTCCTGTTCGCCTGCGGCGAGCTGGCGACCGTCGCCCAGCAGGGCCTCCCGCTGACGATCGTGGTCGTCGACGACGGTGGCTACGGGATGCTGCGCTACGACCAGCGCCACGCCGGCAAGCAGACGTTCGGCGTCGACCTGCACCGCCCCGACTTCGCCGCGCTCGGCGAGGCGTTCGGCATCCCCTCGGTCCACGTGCCGGACTTCGGCAAGGACTTCAAGGCGGCGCTCAGCAGCGAGCCGCCGAACCTCGTCGTCGTCGACGCGGTCATGGACCCGCCGCCGACGACCTCGCCGCGCTGGTATCGCGGTCGCTAGCGGCGTAGCGTCGCGCCATGAAGCCCACACCGTCGATGGCCGTCGCGGTCACGGCGCTCGTCGTGGCCCTGGGCGGGACCGCGGCGGGCGCGAGCCACCTGCTGAGCGGCTCGAAGATCAAGAAGAACAGCATCCCCGCCAACCGACTGAAGAAGAACTCGGTCACGGGGACGCAGGTCAACGAGGCGAAGCTCGCCATCGTGCCGAGTGCGGTCAACGCCAACCACGCCGCAGCCGCTGACAAAGCCACGCACGCCGACAGCGCGACCAGCGCCGGCGGCGCGCCGCCGACCGGCGCCGCGGGCGGCGCGCTCAACGGCTCCTACCCGAACCCCTCGCTGGCATCGGCGGAGGCATGGCACTACGTCGGGACGCCCGGAGAGCCTCCGTTCCATGGGGACTGCGCGGACGCCAATGCGGGCAACGCGCCGGCGAAGGTCGCGTTCTTCAAAGACCTATCCGGGATCGTGCACCTGAAGGGGGTCTACAGCTGCGCAGCCGGCGCCTACGCCACACCGGCCTTCCTCCTTCCTGCGGGGTACCGGCCGAGGTCCGACGAGTCGCTGGCATTCGCAGTGGTGTGCGACTGCTCGGGCGGACCAACTGGCGCCGTCGCCGTGTTCGGGTCCGACGGCACTGTCCAGTTGTCGACGACGCTGTCGGGACCATCGGGAGTTGTCAACCTCGACGGCATCAGCTTCCGCGCCGACGGCTGAGCGTTACCCGATCCGGTACCCCAGGTCTGCCTGCACGTCGGCGACGTCCATCTGCGCCTTCTGCAGCTTGCCCGCGTAGTCCCAGTTCATCGACTGCCAGCGGGTGAACTGGTCGAGCACCCAGACGCCCGACTGGCGCGAGCCGTTGCCGGACTTGCCGTTTCCGCCGAACGGCAGGTGCGCCTCCGCGCCGCTTGTGGAGTTGTTCACGCTGACCATGCCCGCGGTGATCCGCTCGCGGAAGCGGAAGGCGTGTTTCGGGTTGGTCGTGTAGATCGACGACGACAGGCCGTAGCCGTGGCGATTGGCGAGGTCCATCGCCTCGTCGAATGAGCCGAACGACGCCACGCCGACGATCGGGCCGAATGTCTCGGTGTTGGCGATCTCGTCGTCGCCGCGCACGCCGGAGACGATCGTGGGGTGGGCGAAGATGCCGGCCGCCGGATCGCCGACGAAGCCCGCGCGCGGGTTGTCTGACGTGATCCGCCCGGTTCCCGTGGAGCCCGACACGGAGTGGTGGCCGCGGACGAGCCCGAGCCAGTCCTCGAAGCGATCCATGAACTTCTGGTCGATCATCGGCCCGTAGAGCACGTCCTGCTCGGGGTCACCGATGGAGGCGCTCTCGACCGCGCGCGTCAAGCGCGCCAGGAACTCGTCGTGGATCGAGTCGGCGACGATCACCGTGCCCAGCGAAGTGCAGCGCTGCCCCGCGGTGCCGAAGCCGCTGAACAGCGCGCCCTCCACCGCAAGGTCGAGATCTGCGTCCTCCATCACCACCATCGGGTTCTTGCCGCCCAGCTCGAGGCACGGGTTCTGCAGGTGGCGCCCGCAGAGCTCGCCGATCCGGCGCCCCACGTCCGACGAGCCCGTGAAGCCCACCTTGTCGACCAGCCCCTCGTCGAGCGCGCGGCCGAGCCCCTCCGAGGTCGTCGGGCCGTCGCAGAGGACGAGGTTCAGCACGCCCTCCGGAAGCCCGGCATGCAGGAAGAGCTGCGCGAGCGCCTCGGCCGTCGCGGGCGCATAGTCGGCGGGCTTCCACACCACCGCGTTGCCGCACAGCAGCGCCGGTACCAGGTACCACGACGGCACCGCGACCGGGAAGTTGCCGGCGGTGATGATCGCCGCCACGCCGACCGGCACCCGGAAGGTGAAGAGCTGCTTGTCGGGCATCTCCGATGGCACCGTCATGCCGTACAGGCGCCGTCCCTCGCCGAGGAAGAAGTTGCAGGTGTCGACGATCTCCTGCACCTCGCCCAGCGACTCCGGATAGGGCTTGCCGATCTCGCGCGTGACGAGATGCGCGAGCGCCTCCTTGTTGTCCTCGACGAGTCGCCCGGCCTGCTGGATCGCGCGCCCGCGGATCGGGGCCGGCACCTCGCGCCAGGCCTGCTGCGCCTCGCGCGCGGCGCGGCACGCATCCACGAACGTCCCCGCGTCGCCCAGCAACGCGGTGGCTACGATTTCGGAGGTTCGCGCAGGATTGGTCGAGTCCAAACGGCCGCCGGGGGCTTCCGCGAGCGTGCGGCCGGCGACGATCGAGGCGATCTCGGTGGCGGTCTGTGTCGGCATGAAGACCACGGTACCGCCCGCGCGTCCAGCCTCGGCGGCGCACGTTCAAGCGCGTGCAGCGCCGAACCGATGCAAAGACTGCCCATGCTGTCCCACGGTCCAAGATTCCGATTCCTGCTGCTCGCCATCCTCGGCGTGCTGGCGCTGGTGCCTGCCGCGCACGCTGCGTCCCCCGGCGTCAACGTCAACGGCGTGCCCACCGCTCAGAACGTCGACGACGTCATCGCCTCCGGGTCCAAGTACGCACGCTTCTTCGTGCTCTGGTCCGACGTCGAGGCCAACCGCGGGTCGTTCGACAACCTCCTGATGCAGACCTACTCCGATCAGTTCGGCCGCCTGAACGCCGCGGGCGTGAAGCCGGTCGTGGTCGTCATGGGCGCGCCGGATTGGGCCAACGGGTCCAGCGATCGGCTGGTACCGCCGCGCAACGCCGCCGACTTCGGTGCGTTCACCGGCGCGCTCGCCGCCAAGCTGCGCGGCAAGGTCGGCGGCTACGAGATCTGGAACGAGCCCGACGAGACGGCCTTCTGGCACGGCGGCGCACCCGACGTGGCGAAGTACGTGACGCTGCTGAAGGCCGCCTACCCGGCGATCAAGGCGGCCGACCCCGCCGCGGAGGTCGTCTCCGGCCCGACGACCGGCAACGACTACAACTGGGTCGACGGTCTCTACAACAACGGCGCGAAGGGCTCGTTCGACGCCATCGCGGTCCACACCGACACCGCCTGCCTGGACCGCGGCCCCGACTTCTTCTACCGCGAGGGCGGCCAGATCGGCCAGTACTCGTTCCTGGGCTACAAGACGGTCCACGACGTGATGGCCGCGCACGGCGACGGCGACACGCCGATCTGGATGACCGAGCTCGGCTGGTCGTCGACGAACAAGACCTGCACCCGCGGTCAGTGGGCCGGCAAGAAGCCCGCGGGCGTCGGCGAGGCCAACCAGGCGACGTACCTCAAGGCCGCCTACCACTGCCTCGCGCTCGACCCCTACGTGCAGGTCGCCCTCTGGTTCAACCTGCAGGACCTCTCCGCGACCGACGACGAGCTCAACCGCTACGGCCTGCTGCGCGCCGACCACTCGCAGAAGCCGTCGTGGGCCGCGTTCCACGACGTCGCCGTCAACGGCGATCAGCTCAGCGGCGACTGCGCCAAGCTCAACGGGCCGGCGATCACCGTCGCGGCGCCGACGGATGGCGTGCAGTACGCGGACGGGCTCTTCATGAAGGCCAGCGCCAGCGACCCCAACCTGCACAGCGTCAGCTTCTACGTCGACGGCAAGAAGGTCACGGGCTTCAGCGGTTCGAAGATCAGCGGCGGCAAGTTCGTGTCGATGCTCTGGCACGGCGCCGACAAGCTGTCCTACGGCACGCACACCGTGACGGTCCGCGCGTCGGACAACATCGGCAACGTCTCCTCGCAGGACGTCACGGTCACCCACGTCCGCCGCGGCCAGCTGAACTCGCTGCTGCCGGTGCAGATCCAGGTGAAGGTGCGCGGGGCGGGCCTGATCCGGCGCGTCAGCGGCAAGATCGTCGCCGCCCAGCCGACCGGCGGCCGCGTCCACGTGATGTTCCAGATCAAGCGCCACGGCAAGTGGAAGACGCGCCACCTCGTGTCGAAGAACGCCAACCACCCGTTCCGCGTGACGCAGCACCTCGCGGGGCCGGGCAAGTGGCGTGTGCGCGTGCGCTTCATGGGCGCGGGACTGTTCCAGGCCACGACCGCCACCGTGCGGGCCTTCGCAGCCCGGTAATTTCGGCGGTGTGCCATCCGTCATCGTCTGCGGCGCCGGCGTGTTCGGCGCCGCGACCGCTCGCCAGCTCGCCCGCGAGGGCTGGGACGTCACGCTCGTCGAGCCCGTCGCAGCGGGCCACGTGCGCTCCGGCTCCGGTGGCGAGTCGCGGCTGATCCGCTGCGCGCACGGCGCCGACGAGTGGCACACGCGCTCGGCCCGCCGCGCCCTCGAGCTGTGGCGCGAGATCGATCCCGCGCTGGTCGTGGAGGCCGGCATGGCCTGGTTCGCGCGCAGCGACGATGGCTGGGAGGCGAAGTCGGAGGCGACCCTGCAGGCGCTCGGCATCCCCTGCGAGCGGGTGGACCCGGCGACGCTGTTCCCGTCGGTGCGCGACGACGACCTGACGTTCACGCTGTTCGAGCCCGAGGCCGGGATCCTGCGCGCGCGCGATGCGACGCGGACGCTCGCGGTGCAGGCGGTGGCAGCGGGTGCGAGGGTGATCGCCGCCGCGGCGCGGCCGGACGGGGACCGCGTGATCGCCGGGGACGAGGTGCTCGAGGCCGACCACGTGGTGTGGGCCTGCGGCGCCTGGCTGCCGCAGCTCTTCGGCGACCTCGTTTCGCTGCGGATCACCCAGCAGGACGTGTTCTTCTTCGGCGCGCCCGCGGGCTGGGAGACACCGCGCGTCCCCGGCTGGGTCGACTACGACGGCGCCTTCTACGGGCTGGGCGACCTCGACGCGCGCGGCGTCAAGATCTCGCCCGACGTCGAGGGCCCGCCGATCGACGTCGAGGCGGCCGACCGCGTCGTGCTGCCCGAGCACCTCGCGTCCGCCCGGGCGTACGTCGCGCACCGGTTCCCGGCGCTGGCCGGCGCGCCGCTGGTCGGCACGCGCGTGTGCCAGTACGAGATCACGCCCGACACGCGCTTCGTCATCGCTCCGCACCCGGAGCACCCTTCCGTGTGGCTGATGGGCGGCGGCTCAGGCCACGGCTTCAAGCATGCGCCGGTGCTTGCCGAGCGCATGAGCGCCTGGCTGCGCGGTGACGATGCGCCCCAGCCCCGCTTCGCGTTGGGTGCGCGGGCCGCCGACAGTGCCCTGAGGACCGCGGGTGAGGCGGGTTCTCCGGCCACGCCCCGTTCGTGACGCGCAGGACGTTGAAGCCGCTGCCGCCGTCCGAGTACCAGATCTCATGGCGCTCGGGGGCGAACGCCGGCTGCGACATCGCGTAGTTGCTCCCGTCGTAGCCGTTCTCGGTGTTCGGCGCGGACGGCGCGACGTAGTAGCCGATCTCCTTCGGGTGCTCGAGGTTGCTGATGTCGAACACGCGCAGGCCGGAGGCGATGAACGAGCACGCGACGATGCGCGGGTCGACGCTCGTGGGGATGTTGCAGTAGTGCGCGGCGTAGCCCTGGGCGGGGTTGCGGGTGCCGGGGTCGCCCGCGGCGGCGTGGTGCGCGGCGGCCTGGTCGACCTCGAGGCGCAGGTTCGAGATCACGCGCGGCTGACGCTCGTCGGCGATGTCGATGATCCGCGCGGCGCCGACCGCGTCCGGGTTTCCGCTCGGGTTCAACGTCGACTGCGTGTACTCGTCGAACTCGAGCACGTACGGATGGCCGTCGCGCGTGAACGGGATCGCGTTCTGCGGGATCGAGGCGTTCTTCCAGCTCAGGCGGCTGATCTCCCGCGCCGCCGGATGTGGCTGGCTGCGCGCCTGGATCTGGCTGGTATCGAGAATCAACAGGTCGCCGCCCGTCGGGTCCGCCATGTAGGCGCGGTTGCCGTCGGCGCTCAGCGTCATGCCGTGGACCATCTCGGTGCCCTGCCAGACCGGGTGCGGGGCCTTCGGGTCCGTCACGTCGATCGCCGTGACCGACTTCACCGCGGTGCCCGTGGCGTAGAACGTCCTGCCGTCGGGGGCGAAGCCCGACTCGTGGCCGTAGCGCGCCACCGGCGAGGTCGAGTCCAGCACCGGGTGGCGGCAGTCCTTTGAGGCGTCGTAGATCGAGACGAGTCCGGGGTAGGTCGCCGGGTTGCCGTTGACGGCGGCGAGCAGGCCGCGCTTGGGGTTCAGCGCCAGCGACTCGTGCGGGCTGAGCATCGGCAGCTCGGTGAGCGTGTCGGTCTGGACCGGGTGCGCCGGGTCGCTCATGTCGAGCACCGCGACACCAAGCGAAGGGCCGGCGAAGTTGATCGCGTTGGTGGGGAAGAGCAGCGCGGTGTCGTAGAACGCGCACTCGTGGCCGGCGGTGTCGATGTAGCGCAGGACCTTGAAGCCGCCCGATGTGCCCTGGTGGGCGATCAGCTTCAGGTTGCACCACAGCCCGTTGGGATCCGAGCCGGACGGCACGCGGCCGTCGGGGATGTCCGTGGCGGCCGGCTGCGAGCCGGGGCCGCAGTGTGCGAGCGGCGTCGCGACCTGCGGCGGCTCGGACGGGCGCTGGATCGGGACCGTGTCGGGCTTCTGTCCGGGCCCGTAGCCGATCGCGAGCAGGTCGTTGAGCGCCGGCAGCGGGCCGAGCGGCCCGGCAGCGGCGGCGCCGCTCGGCAACGCGAGCGCGCAGATCAACGCGATGAGTGCGGCACCCCTGCCCACGGAGGGCAAGCTAGCAACGAGGATCTGCGCGGCGCGCCGGTTCCGCGGCCGTCCGCCGCGTTTCGTACGGTCCCGAACCCATGCGCCTGATCGTCGCCCGCTGCGAGGTCCGCTACTCCGGCCGCCTGACGGCCGTGCTGCCCGAGGCGCTGCGGCTGCTGATGATCAAGAGCGACGGCTCGGTCATGGTCCACGCCGACACGGGCGGCTTCAAACCCTCGAACTGGATGACGGCGCCGACGGTCATCGAGGAGACGCACGAGCGCATCGAGGTGCGCAAGCACAAGGGCGAGGACAGGCTCGAAATCCTCATCAGCGAGGTCGTCTCCGACGTGACGCACGACATGGGCGAGGCCGCGGCGCTGGAGAAGGACGGCGTCGAGCGCGACCTGCAGGAGCAGCTCGCCGCGGCGCCGCAGTGGTGCGGCGAGGGCTTCCGGCTCGTGCGGCGCGAGTGGCCGACCGACATCGGGCCAGTCGACCTGATGTGCCGCGACGACGAGGACTGCTGGATCGCGGTGGAGATCAAGCGCGTCGCCACGATCGATGCCGTCGAGCAGCTGACGCGCTACCTCGAGCGGATCCGCCTCGACCCGGCGATGGCGGGCTGCCGCGGCGTGCTCGCGGCGCAGTCGATCAAGCCGCAGGCCCGCGTGCTCGCCGAGTCGCGCGGCATCGCGTGCGTCGAGGTCGACCTCGCCGTGCTGCGCGGGGAGCGCGAGCCGGACCTGACGCTGTTCGCCGCGTAGGAGGGCTCCGCGGGCATAGGCTGCCCGGCCATGAGCACCGAACAGCCTGCCGTCCTGACGGAGCGGCGCGACAACGTCCTGGTCATCACGCTGAACCGCCCGGAGGCGCGCAACGCGGTCAACCTCGAGCT
>Ga0308175_100001510_pt1 | contig 15758 bp, 15 predicted proteins | sample PhyCR1_3_FD_203893 | JGI IMG/M metagenome (GOLD analysis project Ga0308175, IMG submission 203893) | Soil microbial communities from UC Gill Tract Community Farm, Albany, California, United States - DLSLS.C.R1 | ecosystem: Environmental > Terrestrial > Soil > Agricultural land | place: USA...
GCTGATGCCGAAGGCGTCCGGATCGTCTTCCTGGTTGGCATTGAACCGCTCGGCCCGATGGCGGCGGAAGTACACCGTCGCCGAGGCACGACCCAGGCCGAACTGCTTGTAGGCCTGCACCGAGCCCTGGTACGCCCACAGGTTCTCGTAGTCGCCGGTGGTCAGGTTCGAGTCGGCGTGTTCCGCGAAGATGGACTCAGGCAGCGATCCGGCGGGCTCGGCCCGGTCCCGCGCGTAGAAGCCCTGGAAGCGGATCCCGCTGGTCTCGCCCAGCTTGCCGAGGTTGACGAACCCCTGGTACCCCTCGTCGCCGGTCTCCTGGCGCCACCCGTCCTCGCGGTTGTAGTTCCCGCCGACATACCAATCCATGCCGTTGCGGGCCTTGCCGGACACGTGCGCCTCGCCGCGGGCGGCACCGAAACTCCCACCGGACAGCTCGACCGTACCCGACGTGGGTCCGGTCCCGCGCGCGGTGACGAGGTTGATCGCTCCTCCCAGCGCATTGCGCCCGAGCAACGACCCGTTTCCCGAGAGGATCTCGATCCGCTGGATGTGATCCATCGGGAGGAGGTCGAAGTTGACCTGCGACGCCTCGGGCTCGTTCATGCGGACGCCGTCGAGGAACACGGCCAACCCCTGCGGCAGGCCCACGACCGGCGACGAATAGAACCCGCGGCTGGCGAGATTGAGCTTGTACGGGCTCCCGAGATCGTCATAGGTCGAGAAGCCCGCCACGCTCTTGAGCGCATCCGAAAGGATCCGGGGCTCGTAGGCGTCCACCTGGGCCTCGTCGAGGGTCGTGACCCGCGCCGGTACTCCCGACCCGATCGTCGGCCCGGCCGCGGGCGCGATGCTGCCGACGACCTCGATCGGCGGAAGCTCGTGAGCCGTCGTGTCGGCCTTGGTGGTGTCGGGCCGCTGGGCAGTCAGCAAGCGTGGCACCAGGAGCAGACCCGCGAATCCGAGCGCACTCATCCACTTCATGGAGCTTTCCTCAGGGGAGTTCAGCGCAGCGGGAAGGTCTCGAGGGCGCGGCGGCCGTGGCGATCCGGACGCCGCTCGTAGATCGCCGCCATGATCACCCGGTCCGGCGGCACACTCATCACCACCAGCGCATCGTCATTGGGTCCACCCCCGTCGAAGTCGAGGCAGCAGTGCTCCGTGGTGACCAGGCCCGGGCCCGAGTCCTCCCGAATCGACGGCTGGTCGCCGCGATCGAGGCGGATGGGATCCCCCGGGGAGAAGCTGCGCGAGTTGTCACGATCCTCGTAGAGGCGAAGCCGATGGACCTTGGCGTCGCGATCGGCGACCAGGGTGACGCCGTCGTCCGCCGCGCCGCCGCCGTCGAGATCGAAACAGCAGCGGTCGATCAGCACCGGCGGGCGGGCGAGGAGGAACCCTCCGGCGAGCACCACGGCCACGATCGTCGCCGAGAGTCCGCAGGCTACCAGCAGCAACCGGCGCCGACCTGCCCGCTGGTCCGGCCGCTCGCCCCGGCGCACCCGGCCTTCGATCTCCGGGCCAAGCGATGGGCGCGGATCGAACCGCACCCCGCGCAGCGCACGGTCGAGATCCGCCAGCTGGGGTGGAACGCCGGTCGGGTCGCTCATGGGGCCATGACCCTCCGGAGCCGCCCCAGCACTCGCCAGAGGCGGGTCCGCACGCTGCCCTCGCTGATGCCCAGGAGCTGAGCCATCTCGCTGGTATCGAGGCCACTTCCGTAGCGAAGGCCGATCATCTCCCGGTCGGCCGGAGCGAGCGTGGCGACGGCGTCGAGGAGCTGTCCCACCTCCTCCTCGCGGAGCAGCCGCTCCTCCGGCGAGGGGGCCTCATGAACCAGGTCGTGCATGGTTCCGATCGAGACGTATTGCCGAAGCCGGGCCCGGCGGCGCCAGTCGGTCAGGACATTGCGGGCTGTCGTGAGGATCCACGCCTTGGCCGACCCCCGGCTCCGATCGAACCGCTCGGCCGCCCGCACCACCTTGAGAAAGGTTTCGGCGGTGAGGTCTTCGGCCACGTCGGCCAGCGGGACATGGAAGCGGAAGTAGTTGTACACCGCTGTTCCATGGGCTTCGAACCACTCCCGACACAGGAGCTGCGCATCGGTCGGAGCAAGAACGGGCCGGGTGTTGGCCGCGGGAGGATGAAATGCTGAGCTCACGCCAGATAGATACGCGGCAAACTGAAATTCGTCACGGGCAGGCGGCCGGGCAGCCGATGAGCGGGCGGGCAGGCGACGGGCGGGCGGGCGACGGGCGGGCGGGCGACGGGCAGTATCCGAGCAAGGGGACGCGAGCGGGCGTCCCAGGGCTCTGAGCTAGAAGGCGGCCAGCCCCGTAATCGCCTGCCCCACGATGAGCGAGTGCATGTCGTGGGTGCCCTCGTAGGTGTACACCGACTCGAGGTTGGCCATGTGCCGCATCGAGTGATACTCCGCCAGGATGCCGTTGGCGCCGAGCAGCCGTCGGGACTCCCGGGCGATGTCGCAGGCCATGTTCACGTTGTTGCGCTTGCAGAGCGACACCTGGTCCGGCGTCATGGTGCCCGCGTCCTTGAGCCGCCCCAGCTGCAGGGTCATGAACTGGGCCTTTGTGATCTCGGTGAGCATGTCCACCAGCCGCACCTGCTGAATCTGGGTGCCCGCGATTGCCTTGGCGAACATCACTCGCTGCCCGGCGTAGCGCAGCGCCTCGTCGTAGCAGGCCATGGCCGCGCCCATGGCGCCCCACGCGATGCCGTAGCGCGCCTGGGTGAGGCACATGAGCGGACTCTTGAGGCCGCCCGACCTGGGAAGGACGGCATCCTTGGGGAGGTGAACGTCCTGCAGGTGGATCTCGCTGGTGTCGCTGGCGCGGAGCGACAGCTTCCCCTTCTGATCCCGGGCCGCGTAGCCCTTGGTGTCGGTCGGGACTATGAAGCCGCGGATGGACTTGGCGTCGTCGATGGCGCCGGTCTTGGCCCAGATGATGGACACCGTGGCCTGGGAGCCGTTGGTGATCCACATCTTGACCCCGTTCAGCACCCACCCGTCCTTGGTCTCGCGCGCGGTGGTGATCATGCCGCCGGGATTGGAGCCGAAATCCGGCTCGGTCAGCCCGAAGCAGCCGATCTCCTGGCCCGATGCCAGGAGCGGGAGCCAGTGCCGCTTCTGCTCGTCCGAGCCGAAGGCATAAATCGGGTACATCACCAGCCCGCCCTGCACCGACGCAAAGGAGCGGATGCCCGAGTCACCCCGCTCGAGCTCCTGCATGATCAGGCCGTAGGCCACGTTGTTGAGCCCCGCGCAGCCGAACTCCTCGGGCAGGTTGGCTCCGAACAGGCCCAGCTCGGCCATCCCAGGGATGAGCTGCTTGGGGAACCGGCCCTCGACGTAAGCCTCGCCAATCACGGGAATCAGGTTCTCGTCCACCCAGGTTCGGACCGTATCGCGGACGGCGCGCTCCTCCTCCGACAGCAGGCTGTCGAGGTGCAGAAAATCCACGCCGGTGAACTGGGATGCGGCGGCTGCCGTGGCCATGTGATCGCCTCGTGCGGGGGTCTCGGAATCGCCGGTAAGATAGCCGGGGCGTAGCCCCGGCGCAGGCTCAGACGAGGGCGGGCTGGCGGCCTGCGGTGGCTCGCGCGCGCTCGATCACGGCACGGTAGGCGGCGGCGGTGCGCGGAGCATGCTCGACCGGGGTGTTGCTTGCCGCCAACCCCATCATCCGCAAGGTGTTGCGGGAAGGGCAATCGCGCTGCAGAAAGCGGATCCAGGACAGGACATCATGCTCCACGGTGAAGCCCGACACCAGCTCGGGAGCGGGCCGGCGAGCAGCTCCCGGCGTGATTCCGACCGCCACCGGCCGGGCCGAGCTGAAGCATTCGAGCAGCGTGAAGCAGGGGTCGGTGGGCTGGTGCAGCTGCACGCACAGATCCGCGGCGGCGAGATGCTGGGCCAGGAGCTCGTCGGAAACGGCGCCATAGAAGCGCACCGCCGCGCCGGAGCCGGCCAGGCGCTTGAGCGGGGCCAGGCGCCCGCCATCGCCCAGCACGTGGAGTCGGAGCGCCGGATCGCCGGTGCGCGGCACCGCCTCGAGCAGCGGGGTGAGATCGTACCCACGGCCGAATCCGTCGCCGGCAACGATCACCCGATGTGCCGGATCGATGCCCAGACGGCGGCGCGCTTCGTCCTGGTCGCGAGGCGAGAACAGCGTTCGGTCGATGGCCGGACCGATCACGACGAGGTTGTTCGGGTCGACTCGCCACCGCCCGACGATCGCCTCCCGTACCCCGGGGCTGCTCGCGACCACCACCGGCGCTCGACGCAGGTAGCGGCCCGATGCGCCCAGACCCAGCCAGGGGATGTCGGAATCAAGCGGTCCCAGCCAGGACGCGTCAGGCAGCTCGTCAACCAGCGGAATGGCGGGAATGCCGCGCTGGCCGCACCAGGCGGCGAGCTTCCCGGGCATCGCCGAGGCCGCCTCGAGGATGACCCCGAACTCGCCGGCTCGACGCTCGAGAAAGCGTCCGAGAGCGCGCCGTGGCACCGCCCCCGCCACCTGGTCCGAGGGCTGGCGACCCGGTTCCAGGGCCGACACCGAGCAGCCGGCACCATCGGGATCGCCCGCCAGCCGGCGGAAGACCACCGACATCTCGACGTCGCACGCCAGGGCGCGGGCCAAAGTGCGCACCTGACGCGTATGGCTCGAACCCGGGCGATAGTCGCGTCCGGGGTCGACGTAGCAGACCGAGAGTCGCTGCTGCCGTGTCATGGCTGGCTGGGAGTTGAAGGGGGTATCGCTGCCGGGAGCTGCAAGTCTCACGCCCCGCCCATGGGACACAATCACCAGTTGCGCAAACGGGTTCGGCGGCTGCAGCTTTGTACCGTTCCCGGCTATAGCACTTTTCTGCACCGCAGCCCCGGACCCCATCTCGGGGCAGGGTCGCGTTTTCGCGCTGTGGGGCACGGCGCGTGCACCGGGTCCGGTAGACGGCCGCGCCGGCTCCGGCCCGGCAGTCGATGCTCGTGTCCCGATCGGCAGATGGTATGTAGATAGGGCCCTTGGAAGCGGTACCAGGGGTCATTCGTGGCGTGGCCTGATCGCGTCATGACGGCCCGATGCTGTATCGCTCGCGCCACATTCCCTCGCGGTTGCCAGGCTCGCTTGGCTGGCTGGAGGCGGTCGGATGCGGATCCTGATGACCTCGTACGAATTCCCGCCCATCGGCGGCGGCGGAGCGGCGGTGGTCGCCGGGATGTCGCGCGAGCTCGCCGCGAGCGGTCACGAGGTCGACCTGGTGACCATGAGCTTTCAGGATGAGCCCCGCGAAGAGGTCGTCAACGGAGTCCGGGTGTACCGGGTCCCCTGCGTGCGCAAGACCAAGCACAGCTGTTCCACGCCCGAGGCGTTCACCTACCTCGCCGGCGCCATGCCGACCGTCCACCGGCTCCTCGCCAAACAGCACTACGACATCGCGCACGCGCACTTCATACTCCCGGACGGACTGCTGGCGTGGCAGGCCAAGCGCTATTCGGGCCTGCCGTACGTGATCACCGCCCACGGGAGTGACGTTCCGGGATACAACCCGCACCGGCTGCGGGCGGCGCATCAGATGGTCCGGCCGCTCTGGAAGGCGATCGTCGAGGGCGCGAGCCGGGTAATCTGCCCCAGCGAGATCCTGGAGCAGCTGGTCCAGGGGCAGCAGCCGGGCCCGAACAAGACGGTCGTGATCCCGAACGGTCTCCAGGTCGGACCCTATGCGCCCCGGACGCTCACCCCGCGGGTGCTCCTGGTGACCCGCATGCTGGAGCGGAAGGGCGTGCAGTACGTGCTGGACGCGCTGTCGGAAACCCCCATCCCCACCGAGGTGAACATCGTGGGGGACGGGCCGTATCTCCCCGAGCTTCGGCGCAGGGCCGTGGCGCTCCGCTCCCCGGCCAGGTTCTGGGGCTGGCTCGACAACCGCTCGCCGGAGCTGCGCGGCATCTACGAGTCTTCGGGGATCTTCGTGCTGCCGTCGGAGGCGGAGAACTTCCCGATCGTGCTGCTCGAAGCCATGGCGGCGGGTCTCGCGATCATTACCACCGCGGGCACCGGCTGCGCCGAGGTGGTGGGCGACGCCGGACTGTTGGTGCCGGTGCGGGACTCCCGGGCGATCGGCCGCGCCCTGAAGCAACTGGTCGAGGACCACGACCTCCGGCAGCGGCTGGGCCGCGCGGCCCGCAGGCGGATCGAGGAGAACTTCACCTGGCGCGCCGTGGCTCAGCGCTATGTCGAGGAGTATGAGCGCCACGCGACGTCGGGCGGGGCCGGCCATCGGCCGACCCTGGTACCAGCCGAGACCGGCACCCGACCCTCAGGCGAGCTGACCCCCGTCACGGACGATCCCCGCCTGGCGGTAAACCCGGGCCCGCGGGTGTCTCCGTCCATTCGAGCGTCGTAGCGCCCCGGCCTAGTCACCCGCATCGAGAAATCGCGCCCGCACATCAGGGCCCGGCACCAGGCAGCTCGGCCCGTCCGCCGAGAGCTGATGCCGGTGCCGCGCGACCAGGTCGTATGCGGCGTCCCGAACCCGGCGCGGGAGCACCGCGGCGACCCGGGTCAACTGGAACCATCCCCCCAGGTACCCCGCCACCTCGAGCGCCGCGTCCGAGCGCAGCAGCACCCGCTCATCCCTGCCCGAGGCAGCGGGCTCGACCCAGACGACCGTGTCCGCCCGCGAGAGCTCGGGGTGCCGGGCCCGGACTGCCTGCCCGAATGCGCCCTGCAGCGACGCGAACCGAAGGGTGCCTCGGCGATCGTGCCGCAGGACCAGCTGGACGCTGTCGGCGCAGAAGCCGCAGGTGCCGTCGTAGAGCAGCACCGGGCCGGAGTCAGCGCTTGAAGGTATCGCAGTCCTCGGGCCGGCCGGATTCGAAGCCCCGGCGGAACCAGCTGGCCCTCTGCTCCGACGAGCCGTGGGTGAACGCTTCGGGCGTGACCGCCTGGCCGGACATCTTCTGAATCCGGTCGTCGCCCACGGCGGCCGCGGCCTTAAGGCCTTCGTCCACGTCCCCCGGATCGAGGATGTTCCGCTGCTGGGTCTCGTGGCCCCAGACGCCGGCGTAGCAGTCGGCCTGGAGCTCGAGGGCGACGGAGAGCTGGTTGGCGGCGTCGGGGCTCCGCTGCTGGGCCTCCCGCACCTGCGCCTCGGTGCCCAGCAGACGCTGGACGTGGTGGCCCAGCTCGTGGGCCAGCACGTAGGCCTGGGCGAAGTCGCCCGGGGCGCCGAAGCGCTGCTTCAGCTCGTCGTAGAAGCCCAGGTCGATGTAGATCTTCTCGTCGCCCGGGCAGTAGAACGGCCCGCTCGCCGTCTGGGCAAACCCGCAGGCCGACTGGATGGCGTCGCGGAACAGCACCAGCTTGGCGTGCTCGTAGGACTGCCCCCGCGCCTGCAGCAGCCGCTCCCAGGTGGCCTGCGCGTCGTCCAGCACGAACGACACGAATTGGACCTCCTTGTCCTCTTCGGGCGTGCTCTGCACCGGGCCGGCCGCGCTGGGCGTCCCGCTATCGGCGCCGCCGCTCAGGAGCGCGAAGAAGTTCTGCTTGAAGACCAGGCTGAGCACGAGCAGCACCACCGCGCCGCCGAGCCCGATCCGCATGCCCCCGCCGCCAAAGCCCCCGAACCCGCTTCCGCTTCCCCGGCGATCCTCGACATCGCCGCTGGTCCCACCCGGCGTCCACCGCATGAGGCCTCCCCGTGTGATGCTGTGATGCTGCAAGATATCTCGGGAATCGACCAGCGGCTGTGCGGGGGGACACGAGGGCGGGCGGACGGTGGTCATCGCTTCATTCGGCGCCCGGCGCCCAGCCGCTCGGCGCTCCGGCCATTTACCCCTCCGACCTTCCGACCGTCTGACCATCCGAGGGCCCGACCGTCCGACCATCCGACGGCCCGCCCGTCCACCCGTCCGACCGTCTGCCCGTCCGATCCACCCTGCGCCTGGCCTGCGGCTCGATGCCCACCTCCCGCGCCTTGCGCCGGAAGCTGGGACCGTGATCGACCGGTAAGCCCGACTCGGCCTGCCACTGGTGCACCATCTCGTGCAGCACGGTATGCTCGACCTCGGACCAGGGATGGCGCAGAATGTGGCGGCGGCTGATGGCCATTTCGGTCGGGCGGCCGGTCCTGAGGTCGACCGCCAGCTCGCCCAGGCGGGTGCGCATGCGGGCGCTGAGCCGGATGGGAATGGCGCCGAGCGCGGCGCCGAAATGCTCGCGGTTGAGCCGCTCGTGCGCCGACGTGAGCCGCTGAAGCAGCGTGATGTCCCCGGGTTGGGCGCGCTCCGCGCGCGACGGCCGCTCGGCCGGCGCGTACAGCTCCACCGGGAAGCCGAGGAACTCGCGCTCGGCCAGGCGCCGCATGGCCCGCGGGAGCCGCGGGTTGAGAAACCGTACGATGGCCCGGAGCACCCGATCGGGCGCGCTGGCGTAGCCCTGGTGCAGCCGGAGCTCGCCCCGGGGTGTGAGGGAAACCATCACGGTGCGGTTGGTGTGGGTGCGGACGGGCCCGATATCGCGGAGGCCGAGCAGCTTGAGGCGGTGGGCAAGCAGGTCGTTCACGTCAGGGTCCCTGATCTCCGCCGGCGACGGACACGGCCAACCGTGGCGCGCCCTCCCGGGCGAAGGAGAATACGTCGGAGGTGAGGAAGCGACGGGAACCGGACTCCCAGCGGTAGTGGCGAATGTGAACTGCCCGCGGCTCCACGCGCACCAGGTTGAACACCGACGGCCGGCCGCCGCGGGTCCGGAAGCTGTGCGTGCCCGAGGTGCTGACGGCCAGGCTCCCATCGATCTGTCCCGCCGACTCGTGATGGTCGTGACCGCACAGAATGACGTCGGCCCCGCTGGCCAGAAGCCGGCGGGATGCCGAGCGCCAGTTGGCCAACCCCATCCGGCCCGAGTGGGCGCCCCGCAGCACGTTGTGATGGAAGACGAGAATACGCACGGCCTCCGGGGGCGCGTCGGCGAAGACCCCGGCGACACGCGTGGTCTCCGAGGCCGGGAGGTGCCCCTTCACCGCCACGTCGCGCAGGTTCAGGGTGAGCGACCCCAGCGCCACCCCGTAGCTGCTGAGCGCCCCGGCGATGATGGCGCCGGGAATCTCGAGCACCGGCGTGAGGTCGCCGAAATACCGGGCATACTTGGCGTACTTGACGTCCTGCCCCGCCAGGCCGAGCGGGCTGCGCCACCATTCGATATCGTGGTTGCCGGGCACCAGCAGCACCGGCGCGTGCTGCTTGAGCCGCTGCACGAACGCATGCGTGGCCTGGAACTCGCCGTGACGCGCCCGCTGGCTCACATCGCCGGAGATCACCGTGGCGGCGGCGCCGAGCGTGGGGATGAAGGACTCGAGGGCTTCGATCTGGGCGAGGTCGGCGTAACCGCCGAAATGCAGATCGGAGAGGTGCACGACCGTGATGGGCGCATCGCTCATGCGCAGCAAGCTACATAGGGGGGCGGTGAGCGGTAAGCGGCTACCAGATCACGCGCACCTTGTACGTCAGCGTCGCCTCACCTTTGGCCGGCACCTTGACGCGAAACCGCGTGATCGTAGAGGAGACCTTGTCCGCGGGCACGCTGCTCTGCAGCACGGTCCACTCGCCCGCCCGCTCTTCCTGGACATCCACGCTGACGGCGCTGTCGGTGGCGTTGCGCAGGGTGACCCGATAATCGGCGGTGGCCTGGGTGCGCCAGCCGGCGCGGGTGCTGTCCCGCCGAGTCACGTACGTGGTCTGCACCCGCTTGGCCGTCAGATCGAACGCCTGGCCCGCCGAGAGCCGCACGTCCTCGCCGGCCGGCGTGTGGTCCATAGCGGCCTCACCGACCAGCTGGGCGCGTCCGCCGCTGTCGGCCTGGAACAGGCGCACCACGCCGCCGGGCAGCGGGCGATCGCCGAAATCGGACTTACGGGGCCGCTTGAGGGTGTACATCACCTCGACCGGCACCTCGGTCTCGTCACCCTGCTGCGGCAGCATTCCCCACCAGGGTACTTGGCCGTGCACCACGTAGGTGCGCTCGTACTTCACGCCGGCCGGCTGGAACAACGCGATGGTGCTGGTGAGGCCCGGCAGCAGCGTGGTCTTGCCCGGGAGCGAGTACAGGTGGAACTCGCCCACCCGCTGCTCGCTCGCCACCTCGCGCTTGTCGTAGGCTGCCGCCATGTCGACCCGCGCTGCCTGAAGCGGCATCGGCGGCGGCGCGCCCGCTTCGGCGCGGCTCACCGAGCCCGCCAGCAGCTGGAGGTCGGCGTCCTCGGCGCGGAGCGTCTGGCTCTCGACGACGGCGCTTCCGGTCACCCGCGCGTCGCTCGCGCCGAGCAGCACCTGGTAGCTGGCCCGCCAGGCGGCGCCGCCGGTGAAGTAGCCGAGCCGCAGCTTGTCCTGGGAGCGGTCGCTGTCGAGCCGGAGCACGGCGGTCGGGTCGGCCACGACGACATCGCCCGGGTAGAGCGCGGCGCCGGGCATGACGAAGCTCACCCGGCCATCGGGGAGCTGCAGCCGGAGCGGATCCACGCCGAGCACCAGCGCGCTGATGGTGTCTTTCGACTCGGGGAGCCGGAACACCACCCGCCGGCCGACGGAGCGCCGCAGCACGCTGGCTTCGTCCACCGCGCCATCGTAGGTGAGCCCGGCGATGGTAACGGTGGAATCGAGCGAGAAGAGCGTGGCCGGATCGAGCGGGCCAAGGGCCACGCGTTGGGTGCTGGCGCCTTTCGGCACGGCGACCGAGACGATGCGCCGCACCAGGACCCGGCCGTCGTTGTAGATCGTGAGGGAGGTCTGGGCCTCGAGCGCCGCAGGAAGCGCGGAGGCAAGGCACAGCAGCAGGCCGGCCACACGGGCGGTGGTCATCGGGGGAGAAACTCCATGGCGGCGCGGCTCGCGACCCGCCGCACGATGATGTAGGTGGCGAGCACCGCGATGGCTCCGTAGAGCCGGGAGGTGGGATCGCCTGGGAGTCGAATCGCGACGTACGCCGCCATCAGCGCCGTCGCCGCGAGAGAGATGCGGTGGGCCAGGCGATTTGCACGGCGCTGCCGTTCGGCGCGGCAGTCGGGGCAGAGCTCCCCCCACGGAAGCCCGGGCACCCGCCGTTCACATTTCGGGCAGGGGACCTCAGGCAACCCGCCGGGCAACCGCACGCCCGAATTCCTCCGTGGAGGCGGTGCCGCCGAGATCGCGGGTGCGGATGTTCTCCCGCACGATGACATCGGCGATGGCCTGGCGGATCCGCTGGGCGCGGTCCTGCTCGCCGATGTGGTCCAGCATCATCGCGGCCGCCAGCATCTGCGCCGACGGGTTGGCCACGCCCTTGCCGGCGATGTCGGGGGCGCTGCCGTGCACCGCCTCGAAGATGGCCGCCTTGGTGCCGATGTTGGCGCCGGGCGCCAGGCCGAGTCCGCCCACCAGCCCAGAGACTTCGTCGCTCAGGATGTCGCCGAACATGTTGGTGGTGACCATGACGTCGAACTGCTCGGGGCGCATCACCAGCTGCATCGCGGTGTTGTCCACGATCATGTCGTTGGCCTCGATCCGGCCCTCGTACTCCTGGGCGACCGTGCGCCCGACCTCGAGGAACAGCCCGCTCACCATCTTGAGGATGTTGGCCTTGTGGACGATGGTGACCTTCTTGCGCCCCTGGCGCACCGCGTACTCAAACGCGTACCGCACGATGCGCTCGCACCCCGCCCGGGTGACGATCGCCATGGATTCGCCCACGGCGCGGGGATCGTCGCCGATCTGGACGAAGTGCTCGACCCCGATGTAGAGGCCCTCGAGGTTCTCCCGCACCAGCACGATGTCCACGTTCTCGAACCGGCCGCCCGGCACGATGGTGCGGGCGGGCCGCACGTTGGCAAACAGCTCGAACTCCTTCCGCAGGCCTACGTTCACCGAGCGGAAGCCGGTGCCGACCGGCGTGGTGAGCGGGCCCTTGAGCGCGAGATGGGTGCGGCGGATGCTGTCGACCGTGGCGTCGGGCAGCGGTGTACCGGTCGCTTCCACCGCGGCCATCCCCGCGAGCTCTTCTTCCCAGTGGAAGCTGAGGCCGGCGGCCTCGAGCACCCGGACGGTCTCCACGGTGATCTCCGGGCCGATGCCGTCACCCGGAATCAGGGTCGCGTCGTACGTCATTGATCGAGCGGGAGGACCGAGGCGAGGGCGCTCCCGAGCGCCGCGGCCGGCGTGCTTCCTGTCGCCGCCGGAAGGCTGCGCCACAGGATGCGCCCCGAGCGCGCGTCGGCGGCCACCAGGGACAGCTCGGCGCGCACCTGGCCGCCCGGGTCCTTGGTGAAGCCGAGGGCCGCCGGCACGAACACGATGCGGCCGTTGATCAGGGCGGTGAGATTGCGCAGCGAGGCCTGCAGCTGGTCGGGAATGTCCTTGAGCCGCTGCGAGCGGAGCACAGCCTGGCCCATCTCGTCGGGGTCGTCCACCAGCCCCGGAGCCCGGCGCGCCAGCTTCCGGAGGCGGGGCGGCAGCACCCACTTGACCTCGGGGGCGCGCTCGGTGAGCGCGCCGCCGATCACCGAATCGGCCCAGCTGAGCGTGGCGCGGTGGTCGCGGTAGCGGGCGAACAGCGAATCGCCCTCGAACGCCGGATCGATGGCGACCAGCGTAATCGGGAGGACCGCCACATCCTGCCCGCCCAGCGAGTGGGTCGGGACCGGCGGCTGAGGTGTCTCCTGACCGGCGAGCGGGAGGGCCAGCAGGAGCGCGAGTACGATTGTGACGAGAGGGGTGCGGGGCACGGCGGGAAGGTAATCGGGCGAGGGGGTGGGAAGAAGGCGGCGTGACGGGGGGCGTACTCCTCATGCCGAGGTACGCACTCCTCATGCCGAGGGACGCACTCCTCATCCCGAGCGAAGCGAGGGACCTTGTTGGGCCGTATCCGGAAACCAGTTTGCAGCCAGGTCGAGCCAGCCGGCATTCGCCTGCTCGATCAGCTGAATTTTCTTGAATCGCTTCCAGCCTTTGATCTCGCGTTCGCGCTCGATTGCAGATCGAATACTGCGATGCGGTTCGTAGTAGACCAGACGGGTGGCTTTGTACCGGCGGGTAAAGCCGGGAATCAGGCCGGCCTTGTGCTGGAAGACTCGACGGTGAAGATCCGATGTGATACCGGTATATAAGACTCGCGTGGTACTTGCGAGCAGGTAGACATACCGCGGGAACAGGTCGGACTGCATCCGACTAAGGTCCCTCGCTTCGCTCGGGATGAGGGATCCGCTTCCCGCAGACCGTACCCTACTCCAGCGACAACCCCCCATCCACCACGATCGTCTGCCCGGTGATGTGCCGCGCCGACTCCGAGCACAGGAACGAAATCACGTGCGCCACGTCGTCCGGGTCGGCGACGCGGCCGAGCACCGAGCTCTTCTGCGCCCGCTCGATCACCTCGGCGGGCAGCATGGCCATCCGCTCGGTGCGGATGAACCCCGGCGCGACCGCGTTCACGTTGACGTTGGCGGGGCCGAGCTCCACGGCGGCGGCACGGGTCAGGCCCAGCAGCGCGGCCTTGCTCGCCGCGTAGTTGGCGACGCCGAACCCCGGCCGCTCGGCCTGGTGCGCGCTCACGCTCACGATCTTGCCGTGGTGCTGGCTCCGGAAGATCGGGGCGACGGCGCGGATGCAGTTGAACGCGCCGGTCACGTTGGTCTCGAGCACCTCGTTCCACGCGTTCTCGCTCAGCCGCCACAGCGCGCCATCGCTCGCGATGCCCGCGTTGTTGACGAGGAAGTGCACCGCGCCCAGCCGCTGCCGGGCTTCGCTCACGAACCGCTCGACCGAGTCGCGATCGCGCACGTCGCATTTGACGGCGAGCACGCCGACGCCCATGGCGGTGAGGGCGGCCTCGGTGAGCAGCGCCTGCTCGCTCACGTCGCGGCCCGGCATGTTGACGAAGCAGAAGGCGACGTGGCAGCCCAGCTTGCCGAACTCGATCGCGATGTGGCGGCCCAGGCCGGTGGCGCCCCCGGTCACGATCGCGACCTTCCCTCGCCACCCCCGGGACACCGGTTGCGGCTGGGGCTCCTCGAGCGCGGCTCCGCTTCCCTCCGGACTCTCGTACTCCCACGAGGGCCGGTGGCCGAAGCCGAAGGATGGCAATGGCATGGGCTTCGAAGGTACGGCTCGCCCCGAGCGGCGGCAAGCCGGGGCGAACCCTGGTCCCAACCCTGGCCACACTATTAATTGACATATGCTTCGAAAATTCGGGTGGTTCCTCGTCGCCGTGGCGGGCGCCGCCGGTTGGGGTGCCCTGGCCCTCCATCGCGGCGAGACCATCAGCGCCGCCTGGCTCGTGCTCGCCGCCGTCGGCACCTACCTCGTCGGCTATCGCTTCTACAGCCGCTTCCTGGCCGATCGCGTGTTCGGCCTCAACGACCGCCGGGCCACGCCGGCGGAGCGGCTGGCAAACGGGCGCGACTTCGTCCCCACCTCGCGCTGGGTGCTGTTCGGCCACCACTTCGCCGCCATCGCGGGCCCGGGCCCGCTGGTGGGACCGGTGCTGGCCGCCCAATTCGGCTACCTGCCGGGGACCATCTGGATCGTCATCGGCGTGGTGCTCGCCGGCGCGGTGCAGGACTTCACCATCCTGTTCGCTTCCATGCGACGCGATGGGAAGTCGCTGGGACAGATGGCCAAGGAGGAGACCGGCACGGTGACCGGCGTGCTGACCATGGTGGCGGTGCTCGCCATCATGGTGATCCTGCTCGCGGTCCTGGCGCTGGTCGTGGTGAACGCGCTCAAGGACAGCCCGTGGGGCGTGTTCACCATCGCGTGCACCATACCGATCGCGGTGCTGATGGGCTTCTGGATGAAGGTGTGGCGCCCGGGCAGAACGCTCGAGGCCACCGCGGTCGGCGTGGTGCTGCTGATGGTGGCGCTGGTCGGGGGGCGCTACGTGGCCGAGTCGCCGACGCTGGCGCCGCTGTTCACCTGGTCGGGGCTCACGATCGCCTACGCGGTGATGGGCTACGGCTTCGTAGCCAGCGTGCTGCCGGTCTGGATGCTGCTCTGCCCCCGCGACTACCTCTCGACCTTCATGAAGATCGGCACCATCCTGCTGCTCGCGTTGGGCATCCTGCTGGTGCTGCCGCCGCTCCGAATGCCGGCGCTCACGCCGTTCATCGATGGAACCGGACCGGTGTTCGCGGGCAAGCTGTTCCCCTTTGCCTTCATCACGATCGCGTGCGGGGCGATCAGCGGGTTCCACGCGCTGGTCGCGTCGGGCACCACGCCCAAGATGCTGGTCCGCGAGAGCGACGCCCGCCTGATCGGGTACGGCGGCATGCTGATGGAGTCGTTCGTGGCGGTGATGGCGCTGTGCGCCGCGGCGCTGCTGGACCCGGGGATCTACTTCGCCATCAACGCGCCGCTCACCGCCCTGGGCGGCACCGCCCAGTCGGCGGCGGAGGCGATTCGGGGGTGGGGCTTTTCGGTGACGCCGGACCAGATCACCGCGCTCGCGGCCCAGGTCGGCGAAAAGACCCTGCTCGGCCGGACCGGCGGCGCGCCGTCGCTTGCCGTGGGCATGGCGCACATCCTGAGCGGGGCCTTCGGCGAGGGACTGATGGCCCTGTGGTACCACTTCGCCATCATGTTCGAGGCGCTGTTCATCCTCACCACGCTCGACACCGGCACCCGGGTGGGCCGCTTCATGGTGCAGGAGCTGGCCGGGCACGCCTGGGCCCCCCTGGGCCGAACCTCGTGGTACCCGAGCACGGTCATCACCTCG
>Ga0308175_100001511_pt1 | contig 15755 bp, 11 predicted proteins | sample PhyCR1_3_FD_203893 | JGI IMG/M metagenome (GOLD analysis project Ga0308175, IMG submission 203893) | Soil microbial communities from UC Gill Tract Community Farm, Albany, California, United States - DLSLS.C.R1 | ecosystem: Environmental > Terrestrial > Soil > Agricultural land | place: USA...
ACTGGGCTAATGGTGCAGGTGCCACCATTTATAAACCAGGGCGAACGGATTCGCGTCAGCACCTCGGAAGGCGCTTACCTGGAACGGGCATAAAACCCGCTCCAGTTCTTATTGGACCCTTAGTTCTAGCGTTGGTTTTCCCTGAATCTGACCGCGCTCGATGAGGACTGCGTTGCCCTGCAACTGTCCCACGCTGGTGGATGTTAGTTTACGGCCGTTCGGTGGGTGAATGTGAATCATCAAATCGCCACGAAAGCCTTGTGGCGTTTCGATCACCACAGACCAGGAGCCTCCGCTAGCGGGTTGCGTGTTCCAGCTGATTTTGCCGAAGCGAGTGGGGCAGTTCTCTACCTTTATACGTTGCCCTTGCGCGAACCAGTGCTTCGGAGCGGCCTTTTGCAGGTGGCAAAGGTCGCGATCGCTTTCTTCGTAGCAGAGCAGCCACCGGAGCCCCAGCGTGGGCTGCAGAACACTGTTGATCACCGCTGACCAACCATAAGGACTGCCTTCACCCGGATGGCTTCCCGGAACGAAAGCGTCCTCCGGCGAGTACCGGTTGCCCGAATCCGCAGCGTAGCAGCATAGAGAGTAAAGCGTTAGCAGAAACGGGCGATAGTTCTCCTGCCGTATCTTCACCGCGAGGGTTCCATGGGCCATAAAGTTGGAGGTGCGCGGCCAATCACCATCGGTGTGCAGACCCATGATTTGTTGCCCGGCGAGCTCGCGATGCCTTAGGTGGCCCACATCCAATTGCTGATCGCCCCAGTCCGCCGTGAACCAATCCATCATGAATCGGTGATTCTCGTAACTGCTCAACTCCTCCGGCTTTCGGTGAATGTCGTCCGGAGTAAACGACGTGATACCGGCCGCCCGCATGGCCGGATTCTGGGCTGCTTGGGTAGCCTGTAAAGAACGTTCTACGAGCGTACGCATCTCCGAAGCTACGCCCGCTAAGTGTTTCGCTTCGTCTCGTAAATCATTCGAGTTATGCTCTTGGCCGGCCAAATCCAAGCAGCGGGCATGCTCCTTTAACCCCCGCCATGTCCACGCCGCATTCTGGTAGTAATAGGGATGCGAATTCGGAAAGTCGTTGTTCACTTCGCCCAGATCTGCTTCGGGTGAGCCCCAAATCAGGCCATAATGGCGGTCGTCCGGCCGAAACGTCGTTTTGCTGTACTCATATCTCTTCAGGACGTAGTCCAGCATGCGCCGCAATGTCGGCAGACGCTTCTGCAGTGCCTCGAAATCGTGTGTGTAATCGTAAGCACGCGCCGAGTTCCACAGGAACACTCCTGCGTTCAATGGCCCCTCTACCTGATCCTGAGTGTTGTAAAGGAAATTGCCGTCGGGAAGAATGTATTTGTGCAGGTAGTTCTGAAAGTACCGGTCCGCGCTGTCTGCACGATTCCACAGTTGATGAGCCCAAATGAACTCGTAGAAGGAAACCGGAAATAGCGCATGGCTTCGTTCGGGAATCTTGGTATAGGCGCCCTCTCCCACCTGATAGGAGGGTTCCAATCCACGATAACTACAGCGGGCGAGCATGATTCCTGCGCGCGCGGCGTTTAGCAGCCACTCGTCGGGGATTTCAACCCGCATATGATCGTTGAAAGAGTGCTGCCAGTAGTTGCCGACTCCTGCCAGGGCGTTGAAGAAGCCCTCAGGCGAGGTATGCCAGTAACGATCCAGGTATAAAAGTCCGTCCGCTTCTTTCACGACGTGCTCACCCGGACGCAAGTGCTTCAGCATCCACTCCGGCACAACGGACCGAACACGTCCGATTGGCTGAGCATCGACGCCCTCGGGCAGAAGTACGATTACTTCGTATCCGGCTCGCGACTGAGGGTTCCAGACGCCAGTATCTGCAACAGGCAAATAGCCGCCTAACAACGTGCGCTTACTATAGCCGGGTAGATATTCGTAAACGCTCGGATCATTGCCAGGCGTCAACCGTGAAGGGTCGAAGAGCGCTCCGGCTAAATCCGGCGCCCAAGCGCTCTCTCCGGCCGGACCTTTGTTCAACTGCCGGGACGTGCCGTCTGCTTCGAGAAACAACGATCCCAAGGGACCAGCTTGCTCATTGCCCACCAGCGAATACCCGATATATTCTGCGCCGAGTGCTGCCACGTTTTCATAGCAGGGGTCCTCGTTCGAATGAAGAATATAATTCCCAAGCTTGTCCGGTCCAGGCACATAGGGTGCTTGCCGAACGAACTTCACGGTTTCCGGCGCGTTAGTGGGCCGGGGGCGGATACTGGCGAGACTGCCGACTCCTTTGGGGATACGAAGGATCACACCTTCGACTTCGGTGACGTAGACGATCTCACCTGCATGCGTCACATGCTTTTCAAAGACGGCGGTTTCTGTCCCATTCATTGAGAAAATCGCCTTCAAAGTCCAGCCGTCAATCGTGTCACCGGGCTTCAGGTTTTTCTGCTCCGCCCGGCCGACTTTCGCCGCTACCGTGCCAACGCCGAAGTTGCCGCAGGAGAGCTGAGCGGAAAGAGTCTCGCGCTCTCCCGGAAGAAAGCGCACGTAGTCGTTTTCAATTCGTTTTGGTGCATACGATGCCTCAGCCGAAGGACTTGCGGACCCTTGTCGTTGGGCTCGTACGGCGCTGGCGGCAAGTGAAGCGGCGGAGGCTGCCGTTAGAAAGGTCCGACGTTTCAATTTTGGCTAGCCCTTCATCACGGATGACAAATACTGATAGCTTTCCCGAAGGCTGGCGACGGGGTCTCCGGGCGTTTGATCTTGTTCTACAAAATAATGCCTGACCTGTGTGGAAGCCGCGGCCGCCAGGACAGCCGGTATGTCGATGGACCCATGTCCGACTTCTTTGAAGGTGCTTTTGGGAACGTGTTCGTTGTATTGGGTGGGAAAACCACGCTCCTTATCTTTTAAATGGAGGAGCTTAACCCGATCACCATATTTCTTCAGCATCTGAACCGGATCATGCCCGGCAACGCTCACCCAAAAAATATCCATCTCCCAGGACACCAGGTTTTTGTCCGTCTCCCCAAGCAGGATTTGTAAGGGAGTCGTGCCATTCATCGGCTGGAACTCGAAAGCATGATTGTGATAGCAAAACGTGAGCCCGGCCTTGTTTGCCTGCTCGCCGATCTTGTTGAAATCAGCAGCGAGCTTTTTATAGACATCGATGCCGCCGCGCTGCGGCTCACCCAGGTAGGGGAATACTGCGTAGTGAAATCCACGTTGCCGAAGATTACCAAAAGCATCGTCCAACTGGCTACCGCCGGCGATCAGAAGCTTCGTATCCACATGGACGCTGACTGCCTTCAGCTTCGTCTGCTCCAAAGCTGACCAGATCTTGGGTAAATCAGCATAGACCGCTTCTACCTCGGCGTAGCCAATATCTTCGATGGCTTTCAGGGTTTTAGCGGGATCGGCGTCAATGACGTTGCGCACCGTGTATAGTTGAACGCCGAGGTTGTCTTTATGAAGCGCTTCTCTGGCTGAAAGCGCTGCCTGGGTAATGGGGAGAAGGGCGGCGGTCTGTGCGAGGAACGCTCGCCGGGTTGAAGCCAACATGCCATCCATCATATGCAACTGCTTTGGCCATTTTGGGAGGAAAGCTCGGCGCGCCTACAGGCCGGCCTTTGCTTCGCCCGAGGAATCCCGTTTCGTAGAATCCAGAATCCGCAGCAAGACGACAGAGAGAACGGCCAGCCCGGTGATGACGATTATGACGAACAGCGCATGATGCTTCAGATATGCAAAAGTTTCAGTTCCGAAGTGAGCGCCCAATGACGCCAACGCGATATAGCGAATGGTGCGCGACAGAAGTACGATCGCGATGAAGTAGGACCAGCGGACTTCCAGCGCACCAGCGCAAAAAACGGGAATCTTCATTGGCATAGGAAGCGGCGAGATCGCAGGAACGAATACGGTGATCAATCCGTATCGTTCAAACCAGTCGTGAAGCTTCTTACCGCGGCCGTGAGAGATGTATTTTTCCAGCAGAACTTCTCCACCCTTTCGCGCAATCGCGAAAAGGATGAGACTGCCCAGCAGTGAACCTGCAATTGCGCAAGATGTGGCGAGATAGGTCTGTGATGGGCTCACGACAGCGATGGTGACAAGCAGAACGTCAACTCCGCCGATAATAGGCACACCCGCAGAATCGAGAAGAGCGAGAAAAAACAGGCCCGGCGGTCCCCACGAAACGAATATTTGAATGAGATGCTTCAGCGTGTACTACCCCGATGGCCGATGAGAATCGTGCTTCGAGCCCAGCATAGCGAACAGCCCGGCCTCGTCCAAGACCGGAACGTTCAGAGCGCGTGCCTTGTCGAGCTTTGAACCAGCTTCGTCACCCGCTACCACGTAAGACGTCCTGCTGCTTACCGACCCCACGACTTTCCCGCCTTCTGCTTCAATGCGCGTCTTTGCGTCTTCCCGTGTCAGCGTGGGGAGCGTCCCGGTCAGGACAAATGTAAGCCCTGTAAGGGCTCCCTTCGATTTTCTTTGTTTCGTGGCTGTGAACTGAAGCCCTATTTCCCGAAGACGCTCAATCAGTTCACGGTTGCGCTCCTCTGCGAAAAATTGACGGATGGAATCCGCGACCTTTGGACCGATCTCGTCCGCTTCCTGAAGAGCTTCAGCGGAGGCTGAGGCAATCTCATCGAGGCTTCCGAAGTGGTCGGAAAGAATTTGGGCCGTCCGTTCGCCGACGAATGGAATGCCCAATCCGTTCAGCACCCGGGCAAGTGGCCGCGACCGCGAGCGGTTGATATTCTCGATCACTTTCGCCGCCGACTTCTTGCCCATGCGTTCCAAACCGGCGATCTGCTCGGCTGTGAGGCCATATAAGTCGGCGATGTTGCGGACATACCCACGACTGAGGAGTTGATCGACCAGGGCGTCGCCCAGACCATCGATATCCATAACACCGCGAGCAGAGAAATGAAGCAGCGATTCGCGGAGACGCGCGGGGCAGTTTGTGTTTACACAGCGACGGGCCGCTTCTCCCTCTTCTCGCACGACATGTCCGCCGCAGACCGGGCAGGTGTTGGGCATGTGGAACGGGCGCCGATGCGGGCCTTGCTCCGTTACACGCACCACCTTGGGAATGACATCACCGCTGCGCTCCACGACCACGGTGTCACCAATTGCGACGCCCAGCCGCGCAATTTCATCCTCATTGTGCAGGGTAGCGCGGGAGACGGTGACCCCACCCACATTGACGGGGCGCAAGTGAGCAACCGGGGTGAGCGCGCCGGTGCGGCCCACTTGCACTTCGATCTTCTCTAGGACCGTTGATGCCTGGCGCGCAGGGTATTTAAAGGCGATGGCCCAGCGTGGCGCTTTTGCGGTCCAGCCAAGGGCTTCCTGTTGTTCTACGGAATCGATCTTTGCGACGACGCCGTCGATTTCATAAGGAAGGGATTCCCGTTTCTCGTCCCAGTCGCGAATGAAATCCAGCAGATCATCCAAGGTGCGGCATTTTTGGCGATAGCTGTTGACCTTGAAGCCGAGTTGAACCAATGTTTCGAGAGTCTCCCATTGACTTGGCAGCAGCGGGCGGCCGTCTCGCAAAAGGAAGTACGTGAAGTAATCCAGTTGGCGGCTGGCGGTTACGGCCGGATCGAGTGCGCGGAGCGCTCCGGCAGCGGCATTGCGTGGATTCGCGAAGAGGGGTAGACCCTGCCGCTCCCGTTCGTCGTTGAGACGCTGAAAGGACTTCCGTTGCATCACTACCTCGCCGCGAACTTCGAAGTCGGCCCGTCCGAGATGATCCTTCCTGACTCGCAGGGGAAGCGAACGAATGGTACGGGCGTTCTCGGTAACATCCTCCCCGATGCGCCCATCGCCCCGGGTGAGTGCTTGCGCGAGGTGGCCCTCGCGGAACTGCGCGGCCATCGAGAGTCCGTCCAGCTTCAGTTCGGCAACGTACTCATATGGCGCAGATCCGAGAAGGCCTCGAACCCGGGCGTCGAACTCGCGCAGTTCCTCTTCGTTCAGCGCGTTATCAAGGCTCAGCATCGGCGAACTATGCGCCACCTTCACGAATCCCTCGCGGGGCTGGCCGCCTACGCGCTGCGTTGGGGAATCCGGCGTGCGACATTCGGGGTGAGCCCTTTCGATCTCGCGGAGCTCGCGCATTAACGCGTCAAATTCGGCATCCGTAATGACCGGCTGGTCCAATACGTAATAGAGATATTCGTGATGCTCCAGTTGTCTGCGCAGTTCCTCCGCGCGTTCAATTAAGGGCTGTTTCATACGCGAATCTATAATGATGGGTTGGAGTCTCCACAGGCCAGACGTGCCGCAATCATCCACAACCCCATCGCCCGAGGGCTTGTTCACCGTGGACACCTGCTTCAACGTACCACCACGATCCTTGCACGGCAGGGAATCGCAGCGCATCTGGTCGCCACTACCGCGCCTGGAACGGCAACAGTTCTGGCGCGGGAGCAGATTGACGCTGGTTGTGACCTGATTATCGCGGCTGGCGGTGACGGGACCATCAATGAAGTGGCAAACGGTATGCTGCATTCGGGCGTTCCGCTGGCAATATTGCCAGGGGGAACTGCCAATGTGCTGGCACGGGAGATTGGAATGCCAATCCATCTTCAGGAGGCCGCCGAGCAAATCTCAGCATTCCAGCCTTGTCGCATTTCTGCAGGCGCAATCGGGTTCGCAGGAGCGGCCGCAACGCGCTGTTTTCTCTGCATGGCGGGAGCCGGTCTGGATGCCGAGATTGTGGCGCATCTCAATCTCGATCTGAAAGCAGCCATTGGCAAGTTCGCCTACTACGTGGGTGGATTTTCTCAGATTCTTCGGCCTCTGCGCGAATTCGAGGTGCTGGTGGACGGAGTTCCGTACCAGGCAAGCTTCGCATTGATCAGCCGCGTGCGGAATTACGGCGGCGACCTTGAGATCGCCCGAGGTGCATCGCTTTTGAAGGAAGATTTCGAAGTAGTGCTGTTCCGAGGCACCATGAGCGTCCAGTATCTCCCGTATCTGGCCGCGGTGGCACTCAAGCGAGCCGAACGAGCGAAGGGCATCACGTTTCTGCGCGCGCGCTCGGTGTCGTGCACACCATTCTCCGGCGAACAGATTGCCATACAAGTGGATGGGGAACTTGCGGGCAAGTTGCCTGTCACGATGGAAGTACTGCCGGAGGCAATTACATTGATGGTGCCGCAAAACTATTGGACACGGGAGCAATCGCGCATCGCTGTTCCGGCATTCGCTTAATGCGAGATTCTCAGCTGCCCGTCTGAATGGATAACGTCACTCACTCCTTAACGGGTCTCGCCATAGCCAGAGCGGGACTTGATCGGCTGTGCCCCAGAGCCACAGCCTTGCTACTCCTTTCGGCGAATATTCCCGATATCGATGCATTAGGGCTATTGAATAGCCCGTTGGAATATCTCAAGTTTCATCGCGGCTACACCCATTCCATTCTTGGGCTGCCGATTATGTCCCTTTTGGCTGTGCTGATTGTGGCAGCTCTCTTCCGCCAAAAACTTCCATGGGGAAAAGCCTGGCTGCTGTGTGCAATCGGTGTCGCCAGCCATCTTCTGATCGACTGGACGAACAATTACGGCATACGCTTTTTGCTTCCGTTTTCTTCGAAGTGGTTCGCACTGGACATTAACAGCCTCTATGACGGCGCCATTATGGCTGCCTTGGTGTTTGCCGCGCTGTGGCCGTATCTGGAAGGTTTAGTTAATGGGGAAATTGGATACCGACGGCCAGCAGGACGGGGCATCGCGGTCTTTGCCCTGCTCTTTTTCGCTTGCTACGACGGGGGCAGGGCATTGATGCACAACCGTGCAGTGAGCCAGCTTCAATCTGTCTTATACGCCGGCGAGGCTCCTCTGCAAGCTGCAGCTCTGCCGAACCCCTTCAATCCTTTTCGCTGGAAGGGCGTGGTGGAGACCTCCCGAAGCTACCGGTTGGTGCCAGTGGACGCGATCGGGCAATTGGAGCCAGAAAACTCGCTTATCTTTTATAAGCCCTCCGTTCGGAAATCTCTGGAAATCGCCAAACGCACCGAGCCGTTCGAGTATTTTCTTTACTTTGCCCGCTTCCCGGTCTGGTCTGAAGATAAAACCTTAAATGGGGAGGAGCGGACCGTGCGAGTAGAACTCTCCGATCTACGCTTCGGACTCCCGGGTGCGGGTCTCTTTCATTGCGAGGCCATTGAGGATGGGCACGGGCATCTGCTGAAATCCGGGTTCAAATTCTAGGTTTGAGAAACAACTCCGCTGCAATCTGAAACGTTTGTGCGTGGGCTGAAACGGTAGGTTCGATGGGCCTCGAATAGCCACCGCCGAGCGTGATCACAAGCGGGATGCCTCGGGAGCGAGCACCTTCGATCACAAGCCTGTCGCGGGCGGCAAGCCCGGCGTGAGTCAGTGCCAGCCGTCCCAAGGTGTCGGTATTCAAGCCGTCCACACCGGACTGGAAGAGGACCAGATCTGGCCGGAAGGCCCAAACGCGGTCCAGGGCCGGTTCCAGTAGATTCAAGTAGGTTTCGTCCTCTGTCCCGTCGGTTAGTTCGATGTCGAGGCGGCTCTGCTGCTTGCGAAATGGAAAGTTACGAGCGCCGTGGACCGAGAGTGTAAAGACGGATTCGTTGCCGGCGAAGATTGCAGCGGTGCCGTCACCCTGGTGAACATCGAGGTCGATGACGGCTGCCCGGCCGATCCGGTGTACGGCTTGCGCCCGGCCGATGGACACCGCGATATCGTTGAACACGCAAAATCCAGACCCCTCGTTCGCCGAAGCATGATGGGTGCCTCCCGCGAGAGTACCGCTAAGGCCTGTTTGGAGAGCATTTTCGGTCGCCAGCACCGTTCCGCCCGTGCTCGCGAGAGTGCGGGCCACCAGTTCTTCAGACCACGGGAACCCGATTCGGCGCATCACGCGCCAGTCGAGCGTTCCGTTTAAAAATTGGTTGACGTACCCCGGGTCGTGAATCCGAACAAGATCATGACGGGCAGCGAAACGGGCAGGCTTTAGGCAAAACCCGGAGTCGGCTTCCAGGCACTGGCGAAGGAGTTGGTATTTACCAAGCGGAAACTTGTGTCCGTCGGGCAGCGGAAAGTGATAGTGATCGGCGTAGAAGAGGGTGAGGGCTGAGCCGGATGGCGGAGAATAGGGCAAGGTTCAATTTCTCAAGACGAGCTATGCGTTACAGCACCCAACTATTGGCCATTCCTCTACTTGCATTCTCGATGTTGGCACAAACGCCGCGAGCGCCCGGGGCACTGAACGACCATGTGACCGGTAAACCGGATTTCTCCGGACGCTGGCGGATGGTAAAGGACAAAAGTAATTTCGCCGGATTTACAACGCCAGACCTTCTGGTGCAGATAGTGGAAGATCGCAGCCCGACGCTAAACATACATACGGTTCAAACGAGAAACGGCAAGACCTCGACGGCTGATGTCACGTACTTCACCGATGGAAGAGAGTCGAGCAATGTAATCAATGGCCGGGACGCATCGAGTAAGACCTATTGGGATGGCCCTGTGCTTGTCGTGCGCACGGACACGAAAGACTCGAAAAACGACGAAGTGGAAATGGAAGATCGTTGGGAGCTTTCCCAAGACAAACAGACTCTCACCAGATCGAGCCACATCGTGACGTCAACGGGTGGCGAAATCAACATGACACTGGTCTGCCAAAAGGAAAAAGCAAGCTAACGCTTAGAAAGATACTGTAAAGCCCACTGGGCGGCATAGTATCCGCACATCCCATGAACGCCGCCGCCGGGCGGAGTGGACGAGGAGCAAATGTAAATTCCTTTCAGGGGCGTTGCATACCGCCGCCAAGTAGGGCGCAGGACGAATTGCTTCAACGTGGGAGCACCGCCATTAAGATCGCCTCCAATCAGGTTTGAATTTAACTGCTGCATTTCAACTGAGCTCCAAGGGCGCCGTGCGAGGATGCAGTCCTGGAATCCCGGGGCGAAGCGTTCGATTTGTGCTTCAATTTGGGCCAGTGCCGAACCCGGCCAGCCGTTCGGGACGTGACAGTAAGCCCATGCCGTATGTTGGCCTGCCGGCGCTCGGCTGCTATCGAATAGACTCGGCTGTACCAGAAGAACAAACGGATTGTCTGGCGGTTGGCCGTGCCACGCGGCGCGTTCCGACGCCGCAATCTCTTCCAGGGTTCCGCCAAGATGAACGGTAGCCGCCCGGTAACATTCTTTGGCCTTCCACGGTATGGGTTCACGGAGGGCCCAATCCATCTTGAAAATGCCCGGACCATATTGAAAGCGATTCATGGCGCTTTCAAACGGGGAAGGGAGTCGACCGTCTGCAAGCGCTGCAAACTGCCGGGGTGTAACGTCGCAGAGGACTGCGTCACGTCGGCTAAGGTCATTTAAGGACGTAACCGGCGCGTCGGTAGCAATCCGGCCGCCCAGACTGTTCAGAATCCCCGCTAATGCGTTCGAAATTCGTTGTGCCCCACCTTCCGGAATCGGCCAGCCCACTGCATGGCCAGTGACCCCGAGTATGAAGCCAAATGCGGAACTCAACGGTGCTTCGAGCGGTAGCACCGAGTGTGCGGACAGCCCCGCGAACAGCGCGCGAGCACGCACGTTGCGAAACGAACTCCGGGCGAGCACGGTGGCGGGCAGGATGGCGCGAACGCCGAAGCGCGCCATAAGAAAAGGGTGGCCCGGAATGCCAAGCGGGCGAAGAACTTCGGGCGCCAGAATCGACCAGTTCCTAACCAGGGGATCAAAGAGCCCGCGGTAGGCTTCGGCATCCTCGCCCAGTTGGGCCGCCGTTTCGGAAACACTGCGCTCCAGGGTGATCGCAGTCCCGTCGTCGAACGGGTGGGCTACGGCGGCCGGGGGCCAATTCCAGTGGAGCCCATGGTCCCTGAGAGGCAGTGTCGAAAAAAAGGGCGAACTGAGTGCCATGGGATGGACGGCCGATCCCAGGTCGTGAACGAAACCTGGAAGCGTCACCTCGGCAGACCGTGCGCCTCCTCCAAACTGGGGCGCCGCTTCACGAACGTCCACGTCCAGTCCGGCCTGGGCCAGAGCAATGGCGGCAGCCAAGCCATTCGGCCCACTTCCAATGACGGTCGCAATGCGCTTCATGATCTATTAGAGCCTTTTAAACGCAGAGCTTGTACTGAAGTTTGCGAGGGCGGATTGGGCGGTGCGAATACGGAAAGAACCTGAGCAAAGATTGCCTGCCAAGGAGATCAAATGGTCTGGTCCTGCCGCGGGGTGGCAAATATCCGACGACGATAGCTTCGGTGGTCGTGATCTGCCCGGGTCGGGGGTCCGCCTTCGGCCTGAGATAATGAAGGGTTCTGCCCCATGTGTCATCATCCCTCGCGCGTTTTGTTTAAGGCACTTGTCCTCTTCGCAACCACCCTTGCGGCTTCCGCCTTCGGACAACGGCTCCCCCAGACCATTCAACCTGAGCAGTATACGTTAGCCCTGAGTCCAGATTTGAAGGCCGCCAGCTTTGCAGGACGGGAATCGATAGAGATCACTGTTCGGCAGCCTGCCGGCGAAATCACGTTGAATGCTCTGGATATCCACTTTGACCGGGTCTCCGCAACGGCAGGAGGCAAAGAGTATCCGGCGACTGTTTCTTCCGACCTTCCTAAGCAGCAGGCAACCCTTCACTTTAGCGAGCCAATTCCCGTCGGCAAAGCGACCCTGAAAATCCGCTACACGGGCATTCTAAACAGCAAACTGCGCGGCTTTTACCTGAGCAAGACGAGTAAACGCAATTACGCCGTCACCCAATTTGAAGCGACCGACGCCCGTCGGGCCTTCCCGTGTTTCGATGAACCAGCGTTCAAGGCAACCTTCAGTGTCAGCTTGACCGTAGATGACGGAGACACCGCAATATCCAACACGAAGATCATCTCCGACACTCCCGCGGGAGCCGGAAAACACACTCTAAAGTTCGGTACCACTCCAAAAATGTCCACTTACCTGGTGGCCTTTTTAGTGGGCGACTTTCAATGCGTCGCGGGTGAAAGCGATAACACGCCGATTCGGGTTTGCACGGTCCCAGGAGACCAGCAGGACGGCCGATTTGCCCTATCGGCTGCCGAATTCGTTCTGCATTATTACAACAACTACTTCGGAATTCAGTATCCGCTCCCGAAGCTGGATATGATCGCGATCCCCGATTTTGAAGCGGGCGCAATGGAGAACTTCGGGGCCATTACTTACCGTGAAACCGATCTGCTGATTGACGAGAAAACCGCTTCGCTTGCGGCGAAAAAGCGGGTGGCTTCGGTGGTGGCGCACGAGATGGCCCACCAATGGTTCGGAGATTTGGTCACCATGCAGTGGTGGAACAATCTATGGCTGAACGAAGGGTTTGCCACCTGGATGGCAAATAAACCCGTGGCAGCCTGGAAACCCTCGTGGTTGATTTCGCAAGATGTGGCGGGCGACCTGGATACCACATTGAATTACGACGCGCAGCCAACCACGCGCACCATACGAGCCAATGCCAGCACGCCGGACCAGATTAACGAAATGTTCGACGGTATAGCGTACGGCAAGGCTGGGGCGGTGCTTGGGATGGTGGAGCACTATCTGGGCGAGGAGAAGTTCCGGCAAGGCGTCCATAATTATCTGGCTGCGCACCTGTACTCCAATGCGACGGCGGAGGATTTCTGGAATGCGCAGACGAAAACGAGCGGTAAGCCGATCAATCAGATTATGGGCAGTTTTGTCGTGCAGCCGGGCGTTCCCTTGCTGACCTTTAGTGCGCCGGAGAATGGCTCAGTGCAGGTGAGTGAGAGCCGCTTTTTTATTACCGGGCCACAGACGATCGACGCCTCCAAGAAGTGGATGATTCCGGTTTGCTTTCATACGCCTGTCGGAAACGGCTCTCAGTCCAGACAGTCTTGTGAAATCCTGAATTCGCTGGAGGAGAGCCTGAAAATACCACCGCGCGCGGTTCTATACGGAAACGCTGCGGGCAAGGGATATTACCGCAGTCTTTACCCAAGGAGCGTGCAGACTCGGATCTTCAGCGTTCTTGAAAAGTCCTTTACGCCGGAAGAGCGAATTGTGATTGCGGGTGATCAGTGGGCGTTGGTGCACACCGGGCAGCGTGATGTTGGTGACTACCTGAACATAGTGGAGGCCACCAAGGGAGACGTGAATCCAGAAGTTTTGAGAACTGCAGTGGAAACGCCTCAGGCAGGCAGCAGCACTCTCAACGGAAAACTACAGACCATTCTGGACGACATCGCTTCGGAGAGCGATCAAGACCAATTTCGGGCTTGGATAGACCAGGAGTTCCATCCTCTTTACGAGAAGCTCCATGCCGTTACGGAACATGGCGGGTCGCAGGACCAGCGGGAGCGGTTGGCGATCCTATTCACACTGCTGGGCAGGACCGGAAAAGATAAGGCTGTAATTGCTGAAGCCCAACAGTTTACGCAGAAGTACGTTCGTGATCCCGCTTCAGTCGACCCAATCCTGGCAACAACGGCGCCCACGGTCGCGGCAGCGAACGGCGATGCGTCGCTCTACGAGCAAGTGATGAAGCTCCATCGGACGGCCAACGATCCGACGATCCGGACGCGAGCGCTGTATTTGTTAGCCGCCTTCGAAGCCCCCTCGCTAGTCAAGCGAACGCTTGATTTCATCGTGTCCGGGAAAGTGCGCAACCAGGATTCCGTTTCCCTGTTGAGTACGTTGCTGAAGAATTCGAGTACGCGTGCGCTGACCTGGCAGTACATTCAAGAGAATTGGACCAAAGTACAAGCTCAATTCACGCCCTCAAATGGTGTTCGGCTGGTGACGGCTGCTGGAAACTTCTGCCAGCCTGGAGATGCTGAAAAAGTCGGCCAGTTCTTCTCCACTCATCACGTCGTGTCTTCGGATCGTGCCTTGAAGCAGGCCGAAGAAAAGATCAACGGGTGTGTGAACCTGCGGGAGCAACAAGGTCCACAATTGGCGCAGTGGCTGGCAGCACATGCTCAGACGCAGTCTGCACGAGAATCGGGTGAATTGCACAACAGGCTGGCACAAGATAAACGGTAAGGTGGGACTCGAACAAAGGCCGCAAACGTGGCCCCAATAGATCATTGCCGGATCTCTCGTTAACTTCGACCTAGCGCTTTAGTCCGATTCCGGGATAAACGCCATCCTGGATCTTGCCGTTTCTGACAACGGGAACACCGTTGACCACAACGAACGGAATGCCTTCGGAGTATTGAGCCGGATTGGCGTAGGTCGCCTTATCCTGGACCCGAGCGGGATCAAAGATAGTGAGATCCGCATCGGCGCCCTCCTGAAGGCGGCCTATGTTCGATAGTCCGAGACGTTCGGCGGGCAACTCGGTCATCTTACGAAGAGCTTCCATAAGAGTCAACGCGTGCTGTTCCCGCACGTAATGGGCGAGAACACGAGCGTAAGTTCCAGCGGCCCGGGGATGACCTTTGCCATGAATCAGCCAACCATCGCTTGCGATGATGACGCCTGGATGTGCAAGCGTAAGAGCGACAATGTTTTCCGGAATGCTGTGAATGATAACGGGACCGCCCTGTTGCCGGTATTTGTTGAAGGTGTCGGAAGTGAGGCGTTCCCCTGTGGCGGTCCATTGAAGATCGCCGTAAGAGATTCCCAGTCGCTGCTGCCAGCCCGGGTCAAAGATAGCGCTCTCGATGTTCGTCATGCCGGCGGTATAGGGATAGCACTCGGTGGTAACGTCCAGCCCATTCTGGCGGGCGCCATCGATCATCTTTAGCGCTAGTGGCGTCTGGCGAAATGCCATGCTCGGCAGATGGACGATATGCAGGGATGCGCCGGTCATGACCGCGTCACCAATCACCTCCTGCAGCGAATCGACGACACCAGGCTCGACGGGCCCTGGATTTCGCATGTGAACGTAAATGGCCGCCGCGCGAGCGTGGGCAAGTTTGAATAAGTCCAGAATCTCCTCACGACTAGTCTTGGGCATGTAGGCGATTCCCATTCCGATCCCGAGTCCGCCTTCATTCAGACCCTCCTGGACACTTCGCAATATCTGTTCCACCTCGGCTGGACTGGCTGCGTTGTTTACTGCATTGTCCCGGGGCAGAAATGTGCCGGAGTCGTGCAGAACGTGCATTCGCGCGGGAATATGGCCTGACGAGGCGCCAAAATTGACCAGTGCCTTGCCCTCCCGCGCGCGGTACCATTCATCGACCGGCGAGGCACCAACCTCCATTTCGAGCGCCGTCGTGACTCCATCGCGAGCTTTGTAGCGGTAGTTCTCGTCGTCTTGCCCGTGACAGTGGATGTCGATGAATCCCGGAGCAACCACAAGCCCGCGCGCATCGATCACGTCCTTGCCGCTGAGCGGAGAAGTCGAGATCGTGCGAATCTTATGACCGATTAGTCCGATAAACCGGACTGCATCGAGGCCGGATTCCGGGTCCATCACGTGCCCATTCGCAATAACTAAATCGTACTGTTCAGCCGAGGCTGAGAACGCAACAAGGATCCATGACAAAAAGAGTATCGCGCGCATCTTGGAAGGCTTCGATTAGCGTATCGCGGGCGTGGCGAAGAATTGACCCAATCTAAATAATTGCCTAAAATGTTATAGTCTAGTTGGGCTCTGGCGGGAGTAACTCAATGGTAGAGTCACAGCCTTCCAAGCTGTTGGTTGCGAGTTCGATTCTCGTCTCCCGCTCCATGTGTTCAACAACTTGCAAGGAATTGAGTTTCACGGTTGTACTCCGATGACTCCGTTTTCTTTCCTGACCCTTCCAGAATGTCAATTTCAGGA
>Ga0308175_100001513_pt1 | contig 15748 bp, 19 predicted proteins | sample PhyCR1_3_FD_203893 | JGI IMG/M metagenome (GOLD analysis project Ga0308175, IMG submission 203893) | Soil microbial communities from UC Gill Tract Community Farm, Albany, California, United States - DLSLS.C.R1 | ecosystem: Environmental > Terrestrial > Soil > Agricultural land | place: USA...
AATGACAACGTCGCGTAAAAAATCAGAACTCTGTAAATGTTCCTCGTGGTGAAGATGGATTTCCATGAAAAGGTTGGTGGTTTACGGTTTGTGGTTTGTAGTTAGCGTGATGTGCGCAGGTACTTTGCTTTCGCGGGCTGTAGATTTTACCGCAGAGAACAGGAAATGCGAAGGTTTTGCGGAGAGACATTCATTCTTTCTTCTCCTTTCCTCCTTTGCTCTGTGCGGAAAGGCATTGCTTTCATTTGCATATTGGTACATTCATCCCTTGAGTACCGCAAGGCTTTTTTCAATGAGGGCAATGCATTCATCTATTTGTTCTTTGGTAACGACCAGTGGTGGAGCAAGGCGTATTTTATCGCCGTGTGTGGGCTTTGCCAGCAGACCGGCCTCTTTTAACGTTAAACACAAATCCCACCCTGCGTCCTTGCTCACATGTTCAATGACGATTGCGTTCAGCAAACCCTTGCCGCGAATTTTTTTGATGAAAGGCGAACGCAAGGCTTGTAACCTTTCTCTAAAATAAGCACCCAGTTCGGCCGCATTTTGAATCATGTTCTCTTCTTGCAAAACATCCAGCGCAGTCATGGCCACTTTGCAGGCGAGCGGATTACCACCGTAGGTTGAACCGTGTTCGCCGGGGTTGATGGTGAGCATGATTTCATCGTCGGCTAAAACTGCACTTACAGGCAACGTGCCGCCGCTTAAAGCTTTACCAAGAATTAAAATATCGGGACGCACATCTTCGTAATCGCAGGCAAGCATTTTACCCGTTCGGCCAAGACCCGTTTGAATTTCATCAGCCACAAACAATACATCGGCTTCTCTACACAAACGATACGCTTCTGATAGGTACCCATCATCGGGCACTACCACGCCGGCTTCGCCCTGGATGGGTTCTACCAAAAATCCCGCAATGGTTTCATCACGCAAGGCTGTCTTCAGCGCCAGTAAATCGTTGTAACGGACGGAAGCAAAACCCGGCATGTACGGACCGAAAGCCGTTCGTGCCGACGGGTCGCTGCTGAAGGAAATTACCGTGGACGTGCGGCCGTGAAAATTGTTCTCGCAAACCAGAATTTTTGCGGAGCCGTCTTCAATGCCTTTCACTTTGTACGCCCAGCGGCGCACAAGCTTAATGGCCGTTTCCACGGCTTCTACGCCGGTGTTCATGGGCAACACTTTGTCGTAATCAAAAAGCCTTGTGATGTAGCGTTCGTACTCTCCCAACAGGTTGTTGTGAAAGGCGCGGCTGGTCAGCGTAAGCATTTGCGCTTGTTCCGTTAAAGCAGCAATTATTTTTGGATGGCAATGGCCCTGGTTTACTGCTGAATAGCCGCTTAAAAAATCATAGTAGCGTTTGCCTTCTACATCCCAAAGAAAGACTCCCTGACCGCGTTCCAGTACAACGGGCAAAGGATGGTAATTGTGAGCGCCGAATTTCTCTTCAAGGTCGAAATAGTATTGTGTGTCGTGTGCCACGGGGGTCGTAAGCATAAAAGAAGATTTAAAATGAGTGATGGCGGAAGTAAGAATTGTAACGGAAAGATAGAGAAAGAAACGGCCGTACTCAATGGTTGAGCAGGTCTAAGTTGCGTGAGAGAAAAGAAAGCGAAACAGGCTTCATAACTTGTGGTAAAGTTATACAAGGATGTACAAAGTACCGGCAGAAACAAAAATTGGTCACGTGCATTTAAAGGTAGCCGACATTGAAAGAGCTTTAACCTTTTACCGCGACTTGTTGGGTTTTGAAGTGATGCAGTGGCACGGAACAAGTGCGGTGTTTTTGTCGGCGGGCGGCTATCATCATAACATTGGATTGAACACCTGGTACAGCAAAGGCGCTGCGCCGGCGCCGGTGCGTTCAGCGGGGCTGTTTCACGCAGCCATTTTGTATCCAACGAGAAGAGATTTGGCTGAAGTTTTTAAACGACTGATGGAAGCCAGTTATCCGTTAACCGGCGCATCGGATCACGGCGTATCGGAAGCGCTTTATTTAGACGATCCTGACCAAAATGGTGTGGAGTTGTATTGGGACAAGCCGAGAGAACAATGGCCGTTTGACGAGCAGGGAAATTTACAGATGATCACAGAGTCACTTGACCTGAATGACTTGCTTGCTGAAAACCCCCTTTAGGGGCAGGGGGATTACTCGCCGTTGTAAATCACACCCGTTGTCGGCGTTTCGTACAATTCTATTTTGCTAAGATTGGAAAGAACCGGTTTGATGTTGTCCCAAATCCAAACCGTAATGTTTTCGGCAGTGGGGTTTTCCAATCCTTTGATGTCGTTAATGAGTTTGTGATCGAGTTGATCTATCAAAGGGTTGATGATGTCTTTGAGTTCTTTAAAATCCATGATCCAGCCGAGGTGCGGATGGCGCTCGCCTTTTACAAATACACGCAAGCGGTACGTGTGACCGTGCATGGTTCTACACTTGTGTCCATCGGGCACATGCGGAAGAAAATGCGCTGAGTCGAAAGAGAAGTCCTTGTAAATTTCCATCAGGCGGCAAAGGTACGCTGCTGCAAAAGAAGAGGAAGTAAGGCTAAAGAATTTTCACAAAATAGTCTTTGGGGAAATTAAGCTGCAGTGCCCTGTCTTTTAAAAACATGCCAAACACAGTAGAACCGCTTCCCGTCATTGAAGCATAAACGGCACCTCCCTTGTAAAGTGTTTTTTTGCACTCTTTGATTTGCGGATGCTGCGCAAACACGGCTTCTTCAAAATCGTTTTTCAATTTCTCTTTCCATTGCTCAACCGGCAACGAAATAATTTCTTTCAAGGATCTTCTGTCGGCGCCGGATTTAATTTGTGAAAAAGCCCAGCCGGTGTTGACGTGAATTCCCGGATTTACCAGAACAAACTTGTAGGCAGACAAATCAAGGCCGATGCTTTGCATTTTCTCGCCGCGGCCCGTTGCGTAACAAGGCGTATTGCGAATAAAAAAAGGGCAATCACTTCCAAGCTGAAGCGCATATCGAATCAAGGCTTCTTCGTCAAGACCAAGGCTGAATTTTTTGTTTAAAAGCAACAAGGTGAATGCACCATCGGCACTGCCGCCGCCAAGACCTGCGCCCATCGGGATGGTTTTGTGCAAGTGCATTTTTATAGGGGGTAATTGCGAAAAATCTTTTTTTAGAAGGTGATAAGCTTTCACGCAAATATTATCCGAAAGGTTCCCTTCAACTATTAATCCTGAAGAACTGAATTCAACATCGGTTGTTGGCTGCGGATGTTGAATGACTTCAACCGCATCCTGCAAAGGAGTTGGATAAAACACCGTTTCCAAATCGTGAAAGCCGTCTTCGCGTTTGCGAAGAATGTGCAGGCCGAGATTGATTTTGCAATTGGGGAAAACGATCAAGGGGTTTGTGGTTTGTAGTTGGTGGTTTGTGGTTATCGTGCAATGCGGAGATGCTTTTTGCTTTCAGTCCGTCATTTGTTTGATAAAGGTTGACGCGGGAAAAACTTTATCCTTATCACGCCAACCACAAACAACAAACCGTAAACAACAAACAATTATTTGCCTTTACCGCGGCTGTTGATCTCGTCGCGGATGGCGATGGCGCGGATGTAATCTTCCTGCTCCAGCACTTCGTTGAGCAGTGTGTTTAAATCTTCCAGCGACATGGTTTTGAGGTCGTCCTTGCCGCCGCGCTGTTCTTCGTGCTGGGTGATGGTAGAGGTGCGGCTCTTTTTGCCTTTGCTACCGGTGTCTTCCATTAAAATGCCGGCGCTTTCCAAAATGTGTTCGTAGGTGTAAACCGGGCAACCGAAGCGAACCGCAAGCGCCAGCGCATCGGAGGTGCGGCTGTCAATTTCAATGGTGTCGTGGTCGGAGGAGCAAATGAGCTTTGAGTAAAAAATGCCTTCCTGCAAATCGGAGATGATGATTTCGTGCAGTTCAATATTGAAAGCCGTCATGAAGTTTTTCATCAGGTCGTGCGTAAGCGGACGGCTGGGTTGCATTTTTTCCAGCGCCACTGCAATGGCCTGCGCTTCAAAGCCGCCGATGACGATGGGCAGGCGGCGTAATCCGTTCACTTCGCCCAAGACCACAGCGTACGAATGCGTTTGCGTAATGCTGTGGGAAAGGGCCACAATTTCCAGTTCTATTTTTTTCATATCAGGCTCTTACTCTGTGTCAAAATTGCGCCAAAATTAAGCAGGAATCATTTATGACAGCAAATTGTATGCTGTTGCTTTTCCGCAAGTCATAACCCTGAATTTCTAAAACAAAAAGCGGAATGAGGCATTCATTCCGCTTTTGAAAAAAGTTCTTGTTTAATGAGCTTTTATCTTCTTCACTGCTTCGGTGATTTTAGGCACAACTTCAAACGCATCACCCACAATGCCGTAATCGGCGGCTTTGAAGAAAGGCGCTTCGGGATCTTTGTTGATTACCACAATCGTCTTGCTGCGGTTCACGCCTGCCAAGTGCTGGATGGCGCCGCTGATGCCAATGGCGATGTAAAGATTGGGCGCAATGGCAATGCCGGTTTGGCCAACGTGTTCGTTGTGCGGACGCCAATGCGCATCGGCCACGGGACGACTGCAAGCCAATGCTGCGCCCAGTTCGTCGGCCAGGTCTTCCACCATCTTCCAGTTCTCAGGACCTTTTAAGCCGCGGCCTGCGCTAACAACAACATCGGCTTCGGTTAAGGAAACTTTGCCACTTGTTTTTGTTGAACCGACAATCTTTGTTTTGGGCGCATCAACCGTTGCGTTGAAAGGAATCACTTCGGCTGTGCCATCGCTTGTTGAAATGGTGAAGGCATTTACGTTCAGCGAAATCACTTTCACATTGGTTTTGATGGCAACGTTGGCCACGGCTTTGCCAGAGAAAACGGCCTTGCGCACAACAAAGCCATTGCTTGTGTCGGGCAGTGCCGTAGCGCCGGAAACCAAGCCGGCTTTTAAGCGAACGGCCACACGCGGGGCAAGTGCCTTACCGCTGGAATTGTTGGAGAATACAACCACTTTCGCGCCGGTTTGCTCTGCGACTTGCACAAGCACTTTTGTATAAACCTGCGAGTCGAATGTGTTCAACGCATCGCTTTGCACGTGGTGTACTTTTTTTACGCCGTGCTGTCCAAGTGCGGCTAAATCTTCCGACACGTTTCCGAGCACAACGGCTTCGGCGGTGTCGCCGGTTTGTTCGGCTATTTTGGCGCCGTAGGTCAGGGCTTCGTGCGAAGCTTTTTTTATGTGTCCGTCGAGGTGATCAACAAAAATTAAAACACTCATAAATCAATTTGATAAGTTGACAATTCGACAATGTGACAATGAAGTCACGTGCCGTTGTTTGCTGAACAGATTTGCTGCCGTACAAGAGTGCGACGCAACAGACGATAATAGTAGTGCGGCTGCTGGTTACAAAAATGACGAACGTTGTAAAAGAACTTCATTGGCTAATTAGCGCATTGCCGCATTGCCAAATTTTATATTGCTCTCGCTTCTTCGTGCAGCAGGCGAACGAGTTCGTCCACGTTGTCGGGCGACACAAGCTTGACGCCGGCTTTGGCGGGCGGCAATTGAAACGATGTGTATTGCGTCGCTGCTTCGACGTTCGCAGGCTCCACAACTTTCAACGGTTTTGTGCGGGCCGCCATGATGCCGCGCATGTTGGGAATGCGGGCTTCAGCCATTCCCTTCTGGCAACTGATGACAAGCGGCAGTGAAACTTCAACCGTTTCTTCGCCGCCTTCAATTTCGCGTTTTATCGTGGCGGTGCCTCCGGCAATTTGAAGATTGGTGGCGTTGGCGATGTAGGGAAGGTCCAGCAGTTCGGCCAACATGCCGCCTACCGCGCCGCCGTTGTAATCAATGGTTTCTTTGCCCAGTAAAATGAGGTCATAGCCTTTCGCGGTTTCAGCTAATTGCGCTGCCACAAAATAACTTTCGGTGGGCTCAGCGTTAATGCGGTGAGCTTCGTCGCCGCCAAGCGCAAGCGCTTTGCGAATGATGGGTTCCGCGTCGGCGCCGCCAACGGTTGCCAGGTGAATCGTTGTGGAAGCATCGGCTTCTTTTAACTCAATGGCGCGAACCAGTGCATACCATTCGTCGTAAGGATTGATGATCCATTGCACGCCGGCTTCGGCAAACTTCGTGTTGTTGTCGGTGAAGGCTATTTTTGCCGTCGTATCGGGGGTTTTGCTGATGCAAACCAAAATCTTCATACCGCGAATTTAGGGGTAAATTAATTAGTTGCTTATGCAACTAAGTTTGTTGTTTGCAAATATAAGTGCGGGAAACCGGAATCAAAATGACGGAACGAATTCAAAAATTAAAAGCGTTGTTGGAACAGGCTCCAGCGGACAGTTTTGTGCAGCATGCGTTGGCTTTGGAGTACGTAAAACTGAACCGGGACGAAGAAGCGAAGGCTTTGTTTGAATCGCTTTTGCAAAAGGATGAAACTTATGTTGGTTCGTACTATCATTTGGCGAAGCTGCTGGAACGAATGAACAAACGCAACGAAGCCGTTGCGGTTTATGAAAAAGGAATGAAGATGGCAAAAGCCGAGAACGACAATCATGCGTACAACGAGTTGCAGTCGGCGCATGAAGATTTGATTTATTAACTCCAATACTTTCTCTTGCTCGAAACTTTTATCCGTGTTTTCAAGAAAAAAAATCTTCCGCTTGCGAAAGACAAATTTTTGCTTGCCGTCAGCGGCGGTATAGATTCCGTTGTGCTTTGCGAATTAAGCAAACAAGCCGGATTGACCTTTGCGATTGCGCATTGCAATTTTGGTTTGAGAGGAGCGGAGAGTAATCGCGACGAAGCCTTCGTAAAAAGTCTTGCAGCAAAATATTCGGTTGATGTTTTTGTAAAAAACTTTGACACGACCGCTTACGCAAGTGAAAGAAAGATCTCCGTTCAGGAAGCGGCAAGAGAACTGCGTTACAACTGGTTTGAAAAGCTGCGGAATGAAAACGATTTTGCTTATACCTTGCTTGCGCATCACGCCGATGACAACATCGAAACACTGCTGCTGAATTTTTTTCGCGGAACAGGACTTGAAGGCTTAACCGGGATACCCGAAGAAAAAAAAGAAGCGCATTGTCTCCGGCCGATGTTGCAAATGCGACGAAAAGAAATCGAAGCTTTTGCCAAAGAGAATAATTTATTGTGGGTGGAAGATTCGTCCAATGCCTCCAACAAATACACCCGCAATTTTTTCCGCAATGAACTGCTTCCGCAGTTGCGAAGTGTGTTTCCGCAGGTAGATGAAAATTTGTTGAACAACATCCACCGCTTTGGGCAAACGAATCTTCTTTACAAAGAATCAATTGGCAACTTGAAAAAGAAAGTTTGCGAAGTCAGAGGAGAAGAAATTCACATTCCGGTGCTGAAGCTGATGAAGTACAAAGACAGTTCACTCATCTATGAAATCATCAAAGACTTTGGCTTTGGTGAAACCGCTGTTGACGAAGTGCTGAAGCTTGCCAAAGCCGAATCAGGAAAATATATTGCGAACAAGGATTACCGCATCATTCGTCACCGCGCCTGGTTCATCATTGCACCCACAAACGCCGCAGCACAAATCATCGTCATTGAAAAAGAAGACAGCCTTGTTCATTTCGGCAACGGTCAATTGAGACTAAAGTTTGTCTCTCGTGAAAAAGTTTCGCTTGATGCGTCGCCGCAGATTGCGCAGCTGGATGCGAGAGAGATTGCCTTCCCGCTTGTGCTGCGCAAATGGAAGGCCGGTGATTATTTCTACCCGTTGGGAATGCGCAAAAAAAAGAAACTGGCCCGCTTTTTCATTGACCAAAAACTTTCCAAAACCGAAAAGGAAAAAGTCTTGGTGCTCGAATCGCACAAACGCATTGTGTGGATCGTTGGCCACCGTATTGACAACCGCTTTAAATTAACGGATAAAACAAAAGACGTTTTGCAAATCAGTGTGTCCAGCCTTTAAGTTTCATGTAAAATTTGATGTGCTCAATGGCGGCTTCGATGGCGTTGTAGCCCACCAGCCGCGAAACAAAAATTACAAACACCAATCCATAAATGGAGCCCCAAATGTGCGCCGAGTGATTGATGTTGTCGCGGCCACGACGATCAAGGTAAAAGGAGATGAGCAAATAGAGCGGCGCAAAAATGAAACCCGGAATGGGAATTGGAACAAAGAATAGATAAACCTCTGTTCCGGGCGATAACATCAGGCCCGCAAAAATAACGGCACTCACGGCCCCCGATGCGCCGAGGCTCCGGTAATGATAACTTTCCTTGTTGCGAAAATACGTGGGCAGCAAAGACACGAGCAGCGCTGATACGTACATGCCTAAATAAATGTAACGGCCTGTATCGCCAAACAATTCTACAAAAGCATCTTCCACCGACCGGCCGAAAAGATAAAGCGCCAGCATGTTGAAAATAAGATGGCCGTAATCGGCGTGTATGAGTCCCGAACTGAAGAAGCGGTACCACTGCCCGCGGCGACTGACGGCGGGTGGATAAAAAATTAAATCGTCAATGAGTTTTTGACTGCTGAAGCCACCGATAGAAACCAGTGCAGTGATGATGACGAGAATGATGGTGATGGAGAGTTGCATGAGAGAGTTCGTGGTTTATAGTTGGTAGTTTATGGTTGCGTGTTGTGTGCAAAGTCACTTCGGCTTTGGTTCGTCCGAAGGCGTAAGGTAATTAAGCAAAAGTTTTTTGCTTCATCACGCCCAACCACAAACTACCAACTATAAACCACAAACGTTTACTTGTGATGATATTTTTCGTTTTGCAAAATAGTGCAGGCCCGGTAAACTTGTTCGGCTAAAATTAAGCGCACCAACTGGTGCGGAAACGTAAGCTTCGAAAGCGACCATTGCAGTTTTGCCGCTTTCAAAACTTTTTCATCGAGGCCGTAAGCGCCACCAATCAAAAACACAAGACTCTTTGTGCTTTCGTTGGCTCGCTGCTGAATAAATTTCGCGAGTCCTTCCGATGTGAATTCTTTTCCTCTCTCGTCCAGCGCCACTAAATAATCACCTTCTTTCAACAAGTTTAATACGAGTTCGCCTTCGCGGATTTTTAAATCCACTTCCGATAAGTTGGCGGCGTTTTTTAGCGGCGCAATGACGTTCCATTGCACGGCAAAATATTTCGAAAGGCGTTTGGTAAATTCTTCGATGCCTTCTTTCGCGTAAACTTCGTGTGCTTTGCCGATGGACCAGAAAGAAATTTTCATGAACGATGTTTGTGCTTTTTTGCCGCGTCTGAAAAGCAGAACGAGACTGCCTGCAATACTACTCTATTTTGAAAAAGGCTGACAAAACCTCCGCTCGTTTAAAGGAAGTACTTGCACAAATCCTGCGCTTTTGTATTTTTCGTTTTTATGAAAATTGCAAAGCCGCTTATTTTTTGCCTGACCTTTTTCTGCACCTTTTTTTCTTCTTGCAACACGTCCGAAAAAGACCTGGTAAAATCACTTGCCGGCAACTGGCTTATTCTTTATCCCGATCATCAATTAACCACTACGCACCAACGCGAAGTGTACGCAAAATACCAGGATTCAATCCTTGCGCTTTACGGACTCAAATTGATAACGCTTGATGCAAACGGTTCTTTCAAAGAAATAGACAGCCTGGAAAAGCCACCGGGCAAATGGATGATTTCGCAAGACAGTTTGCTGAAGATTCGCGAGGCCGGAAAAGGCTTTAATCCGTTTAATACGGCTTTGACGAATTTGAAAGACAGCGAACTGCTTTTAACGCAATACCTGCCGCTTCAGGACGAGAAAATCAAAGTTGTCTGGCACCTCAAAAAGCTTAAAGAAGACAGCATCGTCGCAAAATTATTTTCAAGCGAAGCCAATGCCTGGCGAAAAAAACCTTCGTCGCCGCAATCATCCGAAGCGATAAAAAAACGATTTGCGGCCATGCTGAATTATTACGCGAATTATTTTGATCTCGTTGGAAAATCGTCGGCTTATTTTGCGCCAGGAAGGGTGCCTTTGCCCTTTCGTTATTACCAACACGGCATTGGATTAAAGACCGAAATGCCGCTTGCCTTTGTCAATCTTTTTTACAACGAAGCCGAAGCGGCAACGGCTTACAAGTTGTTGGAGCAAGCCCTGAATCTTTACAAAGACGACTTTAGCTGGGGCGGAAATCTTGTGCAGGAATACGGTGCTTTTTTAAAGAAACTGGCTGGCTGGCTAAGCCGTGATTATTTGCAGTAATCCGGCGCAAAATTTTTTATTATTTTGAGGTTGGCCGCAATTAATAAGAGCTTGTTATCTTGCGTTGCGTGCCTGCTTTTGAACGTTCGTTCCTAAGCCACGATCCAACCTTCTTTGCAAAGCCATTCAATTTATCCCTGGAAAACGCTAATCCATTACCTCGCGAAAGAACCTTGCTAAAAAATAAAAACCTGAAATGAAGCGGTTCCTGTTTTTTCTTTTCCTGCCCTTTGCCTGCGCCGCGCAGGGAGTGAAGCTAGCTCAGTACGATGTCTTTCTCAAAAAGCAGCGCATTGAGATGGAACCCTTGACGCTTCTTTCTTCTCCGTCTAAATTAACCCTTACGTTTTCTTCGCTTGCGCCGGACCTTTTTGTTGAACTAAAAGGAGCGGGTTGGGGCGCTACCACCGTTGATGAAGGCAACGAACTCCTCTTTCTTTTTGCAAACGATAGTTCGGTAACCGTTACCTCAACCGGATTGCAAACCTTTGAGCCTGGCGTACCGCAAAGCACGTACAAACACCGCTATCGCATTACCGAAGCGGCCTTGCAAGCCCTTGCCCGCAACGAATTGGTGGGCCTTCGCAAGTTCAGTTTTAAAGAATCATCGGAGGTGCGCATCCCGAAAGAATACGCCAGCAAATTGCAAAAGGCAAGTGCTCTTTTTTTGAAAGAATTAAAAAATGAAACGAAGGTGAAGTTCTTGCAACAGATAAACGCTAAAGACGTGGCCGGGCACATTGGCGATTCGGTGCAGTTTTGCAGCAAAACGTACAACTACCGTTACAATGCCGCTTCAAACAACGGGGTTGCGGTGTTGGAATTGCAGGCCGATTTCAGTGAGCCGATTGTAAACGTCATCATCGGGCCCGAAGACCGCCTAAAATTTGGCGACGCACCGGAAAAAAATTTCCTGAACCAGGATGTTTGCGTAACCGGCGTGTTGGAACTGCGCGACGATACGCCTTCGGTAGTGGTGCGCAACAAAGAGCAACTGAAATTAAAATCATCCACCTCTGAAACAACGACCCGGTAATGTTGCAGCCAAACGAACAAGCAGTTGAACAACCTTATGCCGACGGTGCAGAAGAAGAAACGGTGCGAACCGCAAAAGGAAACTTTTTTCTCCCGCTGCTTTTGTTCGTTGCCGGCTTGGCCCTGGGTTGCGCCCCGCTCTTTTACAAAAGCGGTTCGCTTGCATTGTTACAACTGATCGGCTTTCTTTTGCTGGGTTTCGTTTACGCAATCGCCGTACAGCGGCGGCGCAGTTTTGCAAAGGGTGAAGCCTTCCGGCCGGCTTTGTTCTTTGCCTTTGCTCTTTTGGTGATTACCGGCCTTGCATGCTACTTCACAAAGACTTTGAACGTTGCGGACTTGTTTGCTTTTGCGGGTGCTTTTCTTTTGCCGTGCACCGTTGCAGAAGCCTGGCGCCTGTTTCGTTTGCTGGCCGTTGCGCCAAAGCCCGTTTGGCAATACGACAGGGCAATTCCGGAGGAAGCGCCTTTTGCTTATCTCGAAAAAAAACCTTTGCGTATCGTGGTACTGAACAGCGACGAGATACCGGAAGAATATAGCGTTGCCGTGCCTTTGTCGCTGCCGCTTGGCCTCGCTTTTTTCTACGCTGTAAAACAAGACCGTAGCCGCGAAGAATGGCAGCCTTATTTTTTGGATGAAGACGGCCGCTCGTATAGCTGGCAGTTTTATACAAAGAAGCCGGGTCTCTGGAAAACCTATCTTCAGCCGGGAGAAACCATTTCTGAAAACAACATCAGCGCAAGATCAGAGATTGTGGCGGAGCGCTTGCCCATTGCTTACGCAAACGAATAAAATTTCTTTGGTATGATAACACGTGCGGAACAACAAAAAACAAAACTGCGGTTTGCCGTTATTTACACGCTAAGCCTTTTGTTGGCTTTTGTGGTAACGACCGCTTTCTGGCAAAAGCTATCCTCGAAAAATTCGCCCGACGCAGCTCCGCAAACAGCGGAAACGGAAAAATATTTCATGCAACTCGACACGGCACTTCACGCAAAAGCAGAAACACTTGGCGCTATGAGCAAAGCTTACGTAAAAGGCCGCCAGGCGGGAACAGAGCCCGACCTTACTGCCTTGCTGTCGGCAAGAAGCGCATTGCGCGGCAGTCTTGATAGCATTGATCAACAAGCGGCGTACTTAAACGAAGGACCAAAGAAGACAGCCATGAATTTGGCGGTAAGCAATTTTCGAAAAGAACTCGATGAGAAGGAGAACCTGCTGAACGGAATTACGGTATTGCCGAAAGCTGCGTTCAACGCAAATACTTCGCCTTCGAACAGCGCTACGGCTAACAACGAAGAAGTAGAATCGTTGAAACGTTTGCTGCAACAAAAGGACGAAACCATTGCGGCTTTGCAAAAGGAATCGCAATTGAATACAACGCCGTCCAGCGGCTCCGGTGATGCGCTTCAAAAAGCGGTGGCCGATAAAGACAAACTTATTGCCTCGCTGCAAACACAACTAAAGCAAAAAGAAGCTGCTTCACAAAACGCATCTACATCAGGCAAGACTGCAAGCGGCGGCGAATGGCAGCAGAAATACCAATCGCTGAAAGCGGCTTTTGACAAAGTATCGGCCAGTGAAAAATCGTTGAAGAATTCTTACCAAACCCTGGCCGATGACAACCGGCGGTTGTTGAGTCAATTGCAGTCAGCACGGAAGGGATAAGAGGGCAATGAGCAACCAGAAGTGGAAAAATCTACGCAAGGCTACACGGGTGATGGTTTGTGTCTAAAGACAACCTTTATTGCCGATTGCTCACCGCCATCCTCAGTTCATGCGCAACATGATCTTTCGCTCAATCAGCGTGGTGCTTTTGCTCACGTCAAACAAATCGGCTTCTTCGTCAAGTGTGATGTAAAACAGGAAGGCTTCCAGCAAGGTGGAAAAAATTTTCTCTTTCTTTTTTTGGTAAACAACTTTAAACCGGCCATCGCGGGACTTGTAGCGTTCGGCGCCGTCAGAAAGGCGAAAGAGCAAAGCGTCAGCCGTTGGTTGAAAAATGCGGTTCATAGACATTGGATTTGGATGTTATACGAAGTTAGGCGCATCCCTTATTTGCGCCAAGCGTAGAACAGCGCAAGTTGTCCGTAGAATTACGGTTTGGTGAAAACTTGTTTGCAAGCGATGTTACGTCGTAAATAAGTTTCTGTACCGGAAAGAATGCACCGCGAAAAATTTCGGCGCTTATCTTTCACGCATGAAGGACAATTCCGTTTTGGAAGAAATCAAGCGGCTAAAAACAATCGCCGATATTGGGCTTCTTTATGCCAACAATGATTACGATAAGGAACGTTACCTCGAACTGCAGGAACTCAGCTTTCGTTTGTTGCACAAGGTTAGCGGCCACGATAAAATGGCGCTGGCGGAAACCTTTCCGCCGGTAAAAGATTATCCCACCGCAAAGGTTGACACCCGTGCGTTGATTCTTTCCGAGGATAAAAAAATTTTACTGGTGAAAGAGCAAAGCGACGGTTGTTGGGCCTTGCCCGGTGGTTGGGCGGAGATTGGTTTTAGTCCTTCCGAAACCATCATCAAAGAATGCAAAGAAGAAACGGGGCTTGACGTGGAGCCGCAAAAACTGCTGGCCGTTTTCGACAAGCGAAAGCATCCGCACCCGCCCGAATCGCTTTACGTGTACAAACTTGTTTTTTATTGCACCGCTTTGTCAACGGAACTCAACAAAGGCTTTGACGTGTTGGATGTTGACTATTTTGCCATTGATAATTTACCACCGCTATCGGAGATGCGGATACTGAAGTCGCAGATTGAATTGGTGTATGAAAAAGTTATCGAAGGTGACAACGAAGTTTATTTTGATTGAAATAGAATTGAGTGAAAGCCAACGTTCGAGGCTTGCTGCAGGGCTGGGATTGTTGCTGTGTCCGCCCGGCAACTGAAGCCGATTGAAAAATTGAAGTTGAAGTTAACAACTAAAAGCCAAATAGAATTCGGTCAAGCCCGATATTAGCTGATAGTAGGACAACTGCCGATTGTTATTCCGTCCGCCAGCCTTGCGGCAAACCTTTTGTTGCCTGCAGTTTTATTTCATGTCGTGAATTTCTTCCAATATAAAACTGTAATGCTCGTCCTTAAAACTTGTTGTGTATTTTAGAAGTCCTAAGTTCTTGCCATAGTAGAGATTGTGATATGATGTCAATTCTTGTCTTGCTGAACTATCTGATGAGCTAATTAATTGAGTTGTCGAAGTTGCTCTCATAACGATACAGTCAATTTTCTTGTTTTTCCAAGTGAATAATGTGTCTTTCAAATATTCAAGTTTAGAAATATTGTCGCTTACAAAATCACTTGCTTTAAAAACAGTTCTTTTAGTTCTAAGTCCAAGTTTAGTTCCGTTTTTTAATATGGTGTCTTGTACTATTAATCCTTTCAAAGGTTTCCCATCGTCAAAAGAAAATGAATAGATTTCTTTTGTTTTGTCGTTCACAGCTAACGATGAGTCGAAAACTTTGTCCGATGAATACTGTCGAGATACAAGATATCTTTTGCTTCCAATAACATTTACTTTCAAATCTGTAAAACTTTTATCGTTTGTCCCTTCCTTCCCGTAAACAAAAGTCTTTCCTGTCAGCAAGCTATCTTCAGGGAATTGATATTCTTTAGGAATAAAAGGTTCGTCATTTCTTGTCATCATACAAGAAGTCATAACTGACAAGAAGAATATTAGTATTGGCATTCGCATGAGGTTCTTAAAAATTGCAGGCAACGACCAGGTATTGCTGCAGGTGGGATATTTTATTGTGTCCTGCCCGGAACAACTGCTGATTGAAAATATTTATTTAAGTTACCGACTAATGCTAAATTATTAACGTCAAGCCCGAACTAAAGCACAGCGATGCAAACTGATGATGTTTCAATGTCCGGCCCCACTTGCTGCAATACCCATGTTGCCTGCAGTAATTAGTCGGACAGTTGTTTTGATTTTATGATGTTAAAACCGAATGCACCTTTTGAATAGGTCAGATTTACTTTTGTAGAATGCTTAACGATGTCAGCAGAGTCACAGTAAAATACCAATTGCTTTTCGGTTCCATTGAAATCGATATTTACATAAGGTTGAAAACAGCTACTATTTTTCCCCCGTCCTAAAGTTCCTTTTTTTATAATTGGAAACTGTCCTGTCAGAAATTCTTTGTCAGCAAACTGCTGGTTAATAAAAAGTAAGCCAAAATAAAAAAGTCCACCGCCAATGCCTGCTTTAATTAGGAGAGTCCAAATTCTCGAATAACTATTTTTTATTAGCAAAGTCAATATTGCAAATGCTATAATAATGCCTAAAATAATTGTCGCAAATAAATACTTTGTGTCAATGATTGTAATTCTATAAATATTGATGCCCCAAAATGTCAAACCGATAGAAGTAAAAAATAAAATAGTCAGAACTGTGTCCGCCGTTTTAAAGTAAAATTTTTTATTAGGGTCTTTGCTTTTTGTTGTCATTAGTAGGATGGTCAAATATTATTGCAGGCAACACGTTCATTGACGCAATATACGTACACTCAAGAG
>Ga0308175_100001516_pt1 | contig 15733 bp, 14 predicted proteins | sample PhyCR1_3_FD_203893 | JGI IMG/M metagenome (GOLD analysis project Ga0308175, IMG submission 203893) | Soil microbial communities from UC Gill Tract Community Farm, Albany, California, United States - DLSLS.C.R1 | ecosystem: Environmental > Terrestrial > Soil > Agricultural land | place: USA...
CGCCCGGACTCCTCGCCATCCGTCGCCGCAGGACGAACCAACCTGCACCGGCTTTCCAGCCCGAAGGTGCGGGAACGCCGCGACCAGCCAGGACGGCTGATGGGCCGGGGGAAGGCCCTGAACGAGCCTCCCAAATCTGTTGCGAGAGAAGGGCCTTCCCCCGGCCCGCCGGCGCTACCGTCCGCGGCGTTTGAGGCCTTCGCGGCGCAGGCGCTTAGCGGCGGTCACTTCGGCCTTGGACGGGCCTTTCTTCTCCGGGCCCGGCGTCTCCAGGGTCGCCGGCAGGCCCTCGAAGCGGGGCTCGGAGAGGAAGGCGGAGAGGCCGCGCTTGCCCATCTCTCCCTTGCCGATGTTGGCGTGGCGGTCGCGACAGGAGCCGAGCGGGGCGGCGGCGTCGTTGACGTGGACCGCTCCCAGCCGCTCGAGGCCCACCTTGGCGTCGGCTTCCTCGAGCACGGCCCCGAGGTGCGCCTCGTCGGTGACGTCGTAGCCCTGCACGAAGAGGTGGCAGGAGTCGAGGCAGAGGCCGAGCCGCTCGCCGCCCCCCGCCAGCTCGATCAGCTGGGCGGTCTCGGCGAAGTTGCGGCCCAGGAGGCCCTGGTGCCCGGCGGTCTGCTCGAGCAGGAGCGAGCAGCGGTCGGTCTCCTCGAGCGCGGCGGCGATCACCTTCGCGGCCCGCTTCATCGACGGGGTGTGCGGCTCGCCTTTCTGGGCGCCGGGGTGGAGGACGACCCCCGCGGCGCCGATCCCGTCGCCGATCCGCAGCGCGTGGACAAGCGAGGCGAGGGACTTCTTGCGCAGCTCGCGGTCTTTGGTCGCGCAGTTGATCAGGTAGACCGCGTGGATGATCACCGCTTCGACGGAAGAGGCCTCCATCGCCTCACGGAAGGCGGCGAAATCCTCGTCCCCGTACCGGGTGGGACGCCACATCCGCGGGCTCTGGTGAAAGATCTGGATAGATTCGCAGCCGCGCTCGCTGCCGCGCTGGATGGCGTTCGGCAGGCCGCCGCTGGTGGAAACGTGCGCCCCGATCAACATGACTAGCGATAGCTCCCGTTTGAGATTTGCCCCCTCGCCGACCGGTGCGCTGCACATCGGCGGAGCGAGGACGGCACTCTACAACTGGCTCGCGGCCCGCCACAGCGGCGGTGCCCTGGTGCTGCGGATCGAGGACACCGACCGCGAGCGCTCAACCGCGGAGAACGTCGAGCAGATCCTCGACGCGATGCGCTGGCTGGAGCTCGACTGGGACGAGGGCCCCGTTTCGCAGGCCGGCCGCGCCGAGCGCCACCGGGAGGCGCTGGACCGGCTGCTCGAGGCCGGCGTCGCCTACCGCGACCCGGCCACCGCGAAGGACGTGGAGGCTTGGAAGAAGGTCCACGGCGCCGGCCGCGGCTACCGCGGCACGCCGACCGACGAGCCGGGCGCGGCGATCCGGCTGCGGGTCCCCGACGAGGGCGAGACCGTGGTAGAGGACCTGATCCGCGGCCCGGTCGCCTTTCCCAACGCCAGCTACGACGACTTCGTCATCGCCCGCGCCGACGGCTCGGTCCTCTACAACTTCGCGGTCGCCGTCGACGATGCGGAGATGGGGATCACCGAGGTCGTCCGCGGCGACGACCACCTCTCCAACACCCCGAAGCAGCTGCTGGTCCTGGCGGCGCTCGGCCACGAGGCGCCCCGCTACGCGCACCTGCCCCTGCTGCACGGCCCCGACGGCAAGAAGCTCTCCAAGCGTCACGGCGCCGCCTCGGTGCAGGAGCTGCGAGAGGCCGGCTACCTGCCGGCGGCGGTGCGCAACTACCTGGCGCTGCTGGGCTGGGGGACCGACGACGACACCACGCTGATGGGGACCGACGAGCTGGTCGAGCGCTTCCGGGTCGAGGACGTGGGCAAATCCGCGACGATCTTCGACGAGCGAAAGCTGCGCTGGCTGAACGGCCGCTTCATGCGGGAGCTGCCCCTCGACGAGTACACCGCCGCCGTCGCCCGCCGCCTCGGCCGCGAGCCGGATGCCGAGCTGCGGGCCGCCTGCGAGATCGCCCAGGACAAAGCGCAGACCCTGGCCGAGGTCTGGCCACTGATCGGCTTTCTCTTCGCGGAGCCCGACGAGGACCCGAAGGCCTGGCAGAAGGTGATGAAAGGCCGGGCGGGGGAGATGCTGGAGGCGGCCGGGGCGGCTTTGGCTGCGGTCGACCCGTTCCAGCCCGAGCAGATCGAGTCGGCGCTGTCGCCGCTCCTGGAGCGCTTCGACGTCAAGCCCGGCAAGCTCTACCAGCCGATCAGGGTCGCGATCACCGGCACCTCGGTCTCGCCGGGGATCTTCGAGTCCCTCGCGGTGCTCGGCAGGGAGCGCTCGCTGCGCCGGATTGAGGCCGCTGCGGCCCGCCTGGCGGCGCTTCCCACCAAGGATTGAATCGACCCCGTACCGAAAAAGGGCGATTCCGCTAAACAATCGAGGCGCGACTGCCGATGGTTCGAACAGTGACCGTCAGCACTGCCCAATCCGAGGGAAAGGTCTCCTCCGCCGGCGGCTCCAAAGCCGGCTCTCGCGCCCAGGCCGCCCCCGGCTCCCGGCTTGCCGAGGCCTTCGAGGCCGTCGAGCGCTTCCCCGTCCTGCTCGAATCGCGCGAGCGCGTGATCCGGGCCGCCACGGCCGACAGCGTCCGCGTCGGCGAGATCGTCGGTGCGGTCGAGGCAGACGTCGCGCTGGCGATCTCGGTACTGCGGTTCGCCAACCGCAACGGCGCCGTCGGCGGCATCCCGGAGGCCGTCGACAGGTTGAAGCCCTCGGGCGTCCTCGCGATCGCAGGCACGGCCCCGAGCTTCGACTTCTTCGAGTCCAACGGCGGCTGGGAGCTGAGGCCGGAGCGCTTCCGCGTGCACGCCCTCGCCACCCAGCGAGCCGCGGATGAGATCGGCCGCCTGGTCGGCTGGGTCGACCGCGACGAGCTGGCGGTCGCGGCCCTGCTCCACGACGTCGGCCGGCTCGTGATCTCCCGCCTGCACCCCGGCTACAAGGTCTACTTCGACGCCAACTCGCGCACGCCCGAGCAGCGGCTGCGCGAGGAACGCGAGCAGCTCGGGATCGACCACGCGCTGGTCGGAGGCGTGCTGGCCCGGCGCTGGAACCTGCCGCAGCGGCTGGCGATCGCGATCGAGCGCCATCACGCCGACGGTGCCGACGGGCTGGCGGCGATGGTCGCCACCGCCGACATGGTGGCCCACTACTGCCAGGGCGAGGCGGTCTCGGCCGAGCGCCTGCGCACCAGCGCCGAGCGCTGCGGAGTCGCCCCCGACGCGCTGCGCGAGCTTCTCTACGAGCTGCCGCTGCCGCGCCAGGACTGCGCTCGGGTCAGTGAGCCGTGCCCGCTGTCGGCCCGCGAGCTCGACGTCCTCCGCCACCTCTCCGAGGGCATGGTCTACAAGCAGATCGCCAGCGAAATGCACCTCTCCGTCTCCACGATCCGGACCCACCTCCACAACGTCTACGGCAAGATCGGCGCCGTCGACAGGGCCCAGGCCGTGCTCACGGCGAGAGACCGCGGCTGGATCTAGCCCGCCTCGCGCGAGGCGCCTGCGGCCTCAGTCGATCAGGCACTCACGCAGGGCGATCGCGACCGCGTGGCTGCGGTTTCGAGCGCCGAGGCGTGCCAGCGCGTTCTTGGTGTGCGTCTTCACCGTCTCCTCGCTGAGGTCCAGCTCGCGGGCGGCGACGGTGGTCGGCTCGCCGTCGGCCAGCAGCTGCAGGATCTGTCGTTGCCGCTGGGTCAGCTTGCCGCGGCTCCCCTTCGGCGGCACCGCCGGATCGACGAAGCTGCCCTGGCTGGCGGCCGCCTCGACCGCCTGGCGCAGCTCCTTGGTGCCGGTCGTGCGGGCGACGTAGGCGCAGGCGCCGGCCTGCATCGCGATGTTCGCCAGGTGGCGCTCAGGGAGCTCGCCATGGGCGACGATGCCGAGCGCAGGCGAGGAGCGGTGCAGCATCTTGATCGTCTCCGGGCCGCTGATCGAGGCGCCGGCGCCGTTCAGGCGCCAGCGCATGTCGACGATCGCGACGTCGAAGCCGCCGATGTCGCGCACCAGCTCCAGGGCCTCCTCGCGACTGCTCGAATCGTGCACCTCGAACCCGTCCTCGAGGGTCTGGCGGACGCCGATCCGGACGAGCGGGTGGCCATCGACCACAAGGCAGTTTGGGCGCTCGCTCAGGACTGCTTCCGATCACTCGTTTGCGGTTTCGGGAGGGCGGTGGCTTCTCCGCGACCCGTCGTCGCGATCCTAGCCCAGGCGGCGGGGGTGCGGTAGAAAGTCCTCGTGATCTCGATTACCTCCAAGTCCCGATATGCGGTAGTTGCGCTCGCCGAGCTGGCGCGGGCCGGCGAGCGGCCGGTGCCGATCAAGGAGCTGGCCGAGCGCCGGGAGATCCCCGAGCAGTTCCTCGAGCAGCTCTTTTCAACCCTGCGGCGCAACGGATTGCTCACCAGCCATCGCGGCATGCGCGGCGGCTACACGCTCTCCCGCCCGGCCGAGGAGATCACCGTGCTGGAGGTCGTGCAGGCGCTTGACGGCAAGGTCGGCGACGAGGCCGACGAGGCAGGCGGCATCTGGGCCGAGGGCGTCGCGGCGCTGCGCAAGGTCTTCGGCCAGACCACGATCGGCGAAGTCGCCCGCCGCGAGGCCGAAGAGGCCGGCAGCGGCATGTACTTCATCTGAGACCCCGGCCGTGGGAAGGCGCCTTTGTCACCCCAAATGAGACAAATGCGCCTGTCGTCTTAGAGTGCGGGGCGTGCGAGGCGGAGGAGTGAGGAGTCGATGAAGATCGGAGCCGAGGCCTCTGCGGTCGTCGGGAACACGCCGCTGGTGCGGCTGGAGCGCCTCACCGAGGGCGCAGCGGGAGAGGTCTGCGTCAAGCTGGAGTACTTCAACCCCGGCGGTTCGGTGAAGGACAGGATCGGCGTCGCGATGATCGACGCGGCCGAAGAGCAGGGGCTGGTGGGCCCCGGGAACTCCGTGGTCGTGGAGCCGACCAGCGGCAACACCGGGATCGCGCTGGCGATGGTCTGCGCCGCCCGCGGCTACGAGCTGATCCTGACCCTGCCGGAGGGGATGAGCCGGGAGCGGGCGAAGCTGCTGCGCGCCTACGGCGCGGAGGTGAGGGAGACCCCGTCGCTGGGCGGGATGAACGAGGCCGTCGCGCTGGCCGAGGAGATCCGCGAGCAGCGCAAGGCGTTCATGCCGATGCAGTTCTCCAACCCCGCCAACGCGGAGGTGCACAGGCAGACGACGGCGGAGGAGATCTGGAGCGACACCGACGGCGAGATCGGCGCCTTCGTTGCCGGGGTCGGCACCGGGGGAACGATCACCGGGGTCGGCCAGATGCTGAAGGAGCGGGCGCCGGAGGCCCTCGTCGTCGCGGTCGAGCCGGCGAGCTCGGCCGTACTCGCCGGCGGCTCGCCCGGGCCGCACAAGATCCAGGGGATCGGCGCCGGCTTCGTCCCCGAGTTGCTCGACCGTTCGGTGATCGACGAGGTGCTGTCGGTCGGAGACGAGGAGGCGCTGGAGACGGCGCGCCTGGTGGCCCGGGAGGAGGGGATCCTCGCCGGCATCTCCGCAGGGGCCAACATCTGGGCCGCCCTGCGGGTGGCGGAGCGCCCCGAGATGGCGGGCAGGAGGGTGGTGACGATCGTCTGCGACTCGGGTGAGCGCTACATGTCCCTACCCTTCTTCTCGCCATGAGCCGCTGGAAGAGAGTCGTCTCTGAGGTCCGCTCCGACGTGGCCGCGGCCCGGGAGCGCGACCCGGCCGCACAGGGCGTCTCCACCCTCGAGATCCTCACCAGCTGGGCCGGCGTGCAGGCGCTGCTCGCCCATCGCGCCGCGCACGCGCTGCTGGAAGGGGGCGTGCCGCTGCTGCCGCGGGCGATCGCCTACGTCAGCCGCGCCGTCACCGGCGTCGAGATCCATCCCGCCGCGGAGATCGGCAACTCGTTCTTCATCGACCACGGCTCCGGCGTGGTGATCGGCGAAACGGCGAAGATCGGCAACTGCGTGACCCTCTACCAAGGGGTCACGCTCGGCGGCACCGGCTTCCAGCGCGGCAAGCGGCACCCGACTCTGGGCGACAACGTCACCGTCGGCTCCGGGGCCAAGCTGCTGGGCCCGATCGCCGTCGGCGACGGCGCCAAGGTCGGCGCCAACACCGTCGCCGTCGAGGACGTGCCGCCGGGGGCGACGGTGGTCGGCAACCCCGGCCATCCCGTCCGGGTGGAGGGAAAGCGGGTGGAAGGTCCCGACGCCGACTGGATCCACCTCCCCGACCCGATCGCCGAGGCGATCAAGACGCTGTCCGAGCGGATCGCCGACCTCGAGCAGCGGCTCGCGCGCCTCGACGGCGGCTCGGCCGAGGGCTCGGAGGCGAGGCTGACGCCGCGCACTGGCCGCTCCTCGGCCGGCGGCTGAGCCCTCCGCTCGCCTCTCTATTCTCGGAGCGATGCTGCAGGAGAGCGATCCCGAGCGCACGCGGATGGAGCCGGAGGCCGACGCCGCCGCCCCGACGGAGCCCGGAGCGGACCGCGTCGAGCGGTTCTTGGCCGGCCTCAACGAGCACCAGCGCGACGCGGTCCGCCACAGCGAGGGCCCGCTGCTGGTCCTCGCCGGGGCGGGCTCGGGCAAGACGCGGGTGTTGACCCACCGCATCGCCTACCTGCTGGCCACCGGCGCCGCCCGGCCCGGCGAGATCCTGGCGATCACCTTCACCAACAAAGCGGCGGCCGAGATGCGCGAGCGGGTGGGACAGCTGGTCGGGCGCTCGGTGCGGGCGATGTGGGTGACCACCTTCCACTCTGCCTGCGCGCGGATGCTCCGCGTCGATGCCGAGCGGCTCGGCTACTCGAAGGGCTTCACGATCTACGACGAGGGTGATTCGCTGCGGATGCTGAAACGCTGCCTCTCCGAGCTCGGGGTCGACCCGAAGCGCTATCCGCCGCGGGCGGTCCGCTCGAAGATCTCCGGCGCCAAGAACCAGCTGATCGACGCCTCCGCCTACGCCGAGGCGCCGGGCAGTGTCTTCGAAGAGGTGGTCGCCGAAGCCTTCCCGCTCTACGAGAAGCGGATGCTGGAGGCCAACGCGATGGACTTCGACGACCTCCTGGTCCGCGCGGTCAACGCGATGGAGCTGTTCGAGGACGTCCGCGAGCGTTGGCGCCGCACCTTCCGCCACGTCCTCGTCGACGAGTACCAGGACACCAACCACGCCCAATACCGCCTCCTGCAGCTGCTCGCCGCCGAGCACGGCAACCTGATGGTCGTCGGCGACGAGGACCAGTCGATCTACGGCTTCCGCCACGCCGACATCCGCAACATCCTCGACTTCGAGCAGGATTTCCCCGAAGCGGCGCTGGTCAAGCTGGAGCAGAACTACCGCTCGACGCAGACGATCCTCTCGGCGGCCAACGCGGTGGTCGAGCGCAATCGCGAACGCCGAACCAATCCGAAGGCGCTCTGGAGCGAAATCGAAGGCGGCGAGCTGGTGCAGCTCTCCGAGCTGCGGGACGAGCACGAGGAGGCGCGATGGGTCGCCGGCGAGATCGAGCGGCTCGCCGAGGAGGACGGCGTCGCCCGTTCCGAGGTCGCGGTCTTCTACCGGACCAACGCGATGAGCCGGGTGCTGGAGGACACGTTGCTGCGCTTCGACCTGCCCTACCAGGTGATCGGCGGCACCAAGTTCTACGAGAAAGCCGAGGTGAAGGACGCGGTTGCCTACCTCAGCCTGCTGACGAACCCCGCCGACCTCGTCTCCTTCTCCCGGATCGTCAACTCGCCCCGGCGGGGGATAGGCAGCACCAGCCAGGGCCGGCTCGCCGCCCACGCCAACACCACCGGGCTGACGATCTGGGAGGTGATCGAACGGCCCGAGGAGGTCCCCGGGCTGAGCGCAGCGGCGATCAAGGCCGTCGGCCGCTTCCACGAGACCGTCGACCTGTTGCGGGCACGCGCCGACGCGGGCTCGCCGGTCGCCGAGGTGCTGCAGGCGGTCCTCAGCGAGACCGGATACCTCGAAGCCCTCGAAGCCGAGCGCACGGTGGAAGCCGAGGGGCGGATCGAAGCGCTGCAGGAGCTGGTCGGGGTGGCCGTCGAGTTCGACCAGAACCGACAGCGTGAAGGGGAGAGCGAGACGCCCCCGGTGGAGGAGTTCCTGCAGCAGATATCGCTGGTCAGCGACCAGGACTCGATCGAGGACCGCGACGAGCTGGTCACCCTGATGACCCTGCACAATGCCAAGGGGCTCGAGTACGACACGGTCTTCATCGTCGGCTGCGAGGAGGGGGCCTTCCCTCACATGCGGGCGCTCGAAGAGGGTGGGGAAGAGGAGGAGCGGCGCCTCTGCTACGTCGGGATAACCCGGGCCCGGCGCCGCCTCTACATGACCTGGGCGCGGGAGCGGCGGCTCTTCGGTCGCGCCGAGCACAACCTGCCGTCCCGGTTCGTCGACGAGCTGCCGGCCGAGCTGACTGAGCGCCACTCGACCGCGGCGCGCAGCCTCGGCACGACCTGGGGGAGCCCGACGGTCGGGGCGACGCCCGCCGAACCCGTGCAGTCGCTCGACCCCGGACCGGCGCTGGAGCTGCAGACCGGGGACGACGTGGTCCACGCCAGCTTCGGCGACGGAGTGGTGACGGCGGTGGAGCCCGGCGGGGTGATCGTCGTCCGTTTCGCCGGCGACGGCTCGGAGCGCAAGCTGATGGCGGACTACGCCCCGATCCGGAGGCGTTGACGGTGCCGGCGCGGGTGATCGACGGCAAGGCGGTTGCCGGGGCGGTGCGCGAGCGGGTCCGCTCCGACGTCGTGGCGTTCGCAGCCGAAGCGGGCCGGGTCCCGACCCTGGCGACGGTCATCGTCGGCGACGATCCGGCGTCGGAGATCTACGTCCGCAACAAGCACCGTGCCTGCGAGGAGGTGGGGATGCGCTCCGTCCACCACGGGCTGGCGAGCGAGACCACCGAAGCCGAACTGCTGGAGCTGGTGGCGGCACTGCGCTTCGACGAGGAGGTGGACGGGATTCTCGTCCAGCTGCCGGTCCCCGCGCACATCGACCCCGACGCGGTGGTGGCGGCGATCGATCCCGGCAAGGACGTCGACGGGCTGACGCCGCTGAACGCCGGCCTGCTGGCGCACGGCTCCCCGAGCCTCGTTCCCTGCACGCCGAGTGGCGTTATGGAGCTGCTGCGCCATGAGGAAGTCGAGTTGGAGGGGACCGAGGCGGTGGTGGTCGGGCGCTCGAAGCTGGTGGGGGTGCCGGTGGCGCGCCTGCTGCTGGCGGCGAACGCCACGGTGACGATCTGCCACTCGCGCACCCATGAGCTGGCCGCCGTCTGCCGGCGGGCCGACGTGCTGGTCGCCGCCGCCGGCGCTCCGCGGCTGCTGGGCGCCGACGCCGTCAAGCCAGGCGCCGTGGTAATCGACGTCGGCATGAACAGGCTCGAGGACGGCCTCTGCGGCGACGTCGATTTCGAGCCGGTCGCCGAGGTTGCGGGGGCGATCACCCCGGTGCCGGGGGGCGTGGGGCCGATGACGATCGCGATGCTGCTGGTCAACACCCTGCAGGCGGCGCGGCTGCGGGCGGTCGCCGGCGCCGCCTAGCATTCAGCCGAGGGGGCGGAAGAATTCTCCGCCTGTGCCAGGTGTATGGTCGGGCCACCGTCGACTGGAGGAGGAGCGGGATGAACGTGGATCTTGAGCGGATGAGCACCGGCGAGAAGATCGCCGGCCTATCGGGAGTCCTGCTCTTCATCTTCATGTTCTTCGACTGGTTCAGCGTCGACGTGTCCGGTGGGGGCGTCGTCGGCGGCAGCGTTACCGCGGGGAACGCCTGGGACTGGCTGGATGTGATCCCGATCATCCTTTTGATCGCCGTTGTCGCCGCCGTTGGAGTAGCCGTGATCCGGCTCACCGACGCGATCTTCGAGCCCCAGATCTCGATGAACGTGGTGGTGGCGGCGCTGGGAGCGATCGCGGTGATCCTGATCCTCTTCCGCATCTTCGACCCGCCCGGCGGGGGGAGCGTCCCCGGCCTGTCGGTGGACGTCAACCCGGCGCTCGGAATCTTCCTCTCCCTGCTGGCCGCGGCGGGCGTCACCTACGGCGGCTACCGGGCGATGCAGGAAGAAGGCACCTCCTTCGCCGACGTCGGCGATCGCCTCGGCGGTGGGGGCCACGCGGGTGGGCCTGCCGCGCCGCAGCCGCCGACCGCGACGCCGCCCCCGCCTCCTCCACCGCCGCCGGCGGATCCGGGCGGTCCGCCGCCTCAGTAGCCGGCTGACCGGGCAGCGGCCGGCCGTCGCGCCTGCTCAGCCCCGGCGACGCCGCGGGCGACCTGCTTGGCGAAGGCGATCACGGTCATCATCGGATTGACCCCGAGCGACGTGGGGAAGAGCGAGGCGTCGGCGACGTAGAGGCCACGGGTTCCGTGGACCGAGCCGTCCGGCCCGCAGACGCCCTCTCCGGGCGGGGCGATCCGGGCGGTGCCCATCGGGTGGAAGGCCTCGAGCCGCAGCTCGGGGGGGCGGATCGCGGTGGCCTCGAACACGGGTAGGTCGCCGGGTCGCAGGGTTCCGACCCGCGGGATGTTCGGGTAGACCTCGGTGGCGCCGGCGGCGAAATGGATCTCGGCGGCTCGGGCGATGCCGAAGGCAAGCCGCCCGGCGTCCTCGCGGGTGAGCCTGTAAGCGGCGCGCAGCTCGCCGCCGCCCCTGAGCGAGACCCGACCCCGCGAGCGATCGGAGAGGTGGACCCCGATCGAGCCGACGCGGCCGAAATCCAGCAGCGCACGTTGATGGTCGGCGCCGGTGCCCGGCAGCCAGGCGCCCCCGAAGGCGAGCGGGGTGAAGGTCGCCTCCAGCAGGACGCCTTGCGGCTCCCACTCGTCGACGTAGTAGCTCTGCATCACGCCGTCCCAGCCTCGGACGTCCTCCTCGTAGCGGGCGCCGACCCAGCAGGCGGGGTGGATGTGGAGGTGGCGCCCGACTTGGGTGCCGCCGAGGCCGGAGCGCAGCAGCAGCTCCGGCGTCCCCAGGGCGCCGCCGGCGACGATCACCGCGCGACGCGCGCGCACCGAGAACGGTCGCGGGCGGCCGCCGGAGCGCGCCGTGCAGGCGAGGCCGACGGCGCGGCCGTCCTCGACGAGGACCGCCTCGGCCTCGACCCGCGCCCGCACCCGCGCTCCGGCCGCGACCGCCCGCGGCAGGTAGCTGACGTGCATGCCCCGCTTGGCGTCGATCTCGCAGCCGAACGGGCAGGAGCTGCACTGGACGCAGCTGCCGGCGTTGCGGGCGATCGGCCCGCCGCCGGCCCCGATCGCGGCGGCGCCCTCCATCGCCAGTTGGCCGTTGCGGCCCATCCGCTCGGGGTCGACGGGCGCCACGCGGAGGAAGCTCTCGGCCTCCGCGTAGTCCTCGCCCAGCTCGGTGGCCCACTCGATCGCGAAGCGCTCGCGCCAGGCGGCGAGGACGGGGGCGGGGGCGCGGAAGCAGGTGCCCGAGTTGATCACCGTGGTGCCGCCGATGGTCTTGGCGACGGGCACCGGGATCGGCGGCCGCCCCTCCGCGATCGTCAGGCCGGCGTCGCGGTAGAGGGCCGCCACCGCCTCCAGCCGATCGACGGGATAGCTGCGGCGGTCGAAGTGGCCGCCGGCCTCGAGCACGAGGACGTCGAGCCCTGCCTCGGCGAGCAGGGCTGCGGCCGCGGCCCCGCCGGCGCCGGAGCCGACGATGGCGACGTCGCATTCCTCGCCGGGGCCGGCTGCGTCGGTGTCGCCGAGGTCTCCGGCCGCGGCGGGCAGCGAGCCGTCCGCCAGCTCACATGCGACTCGCACCCCGATTCGCGCCTCCACCTCCGGCACGACCGCGTAGCCGAAGCTCGTCAGCACCTTCGCCAGCAGCAGCAAGTCGTGGTGCAGGGCCAGGCGCGAGCGCTCGAGCCGCTGCAGGAACTCCTCCGCCGCGGGCGGCTCGAGGCGACTGAAGCGCCAGGGGAACGGGAGCCACTCGAATGCCAGCAGGCCGAGGCGCAGTCGCCGCAGCATCCGCGGCGAGACCGAGGCGAGGAACTCTGCGACGGGCCCGGCGACGTCGACGTCGCGCTCAGCCGCAGGCAGGCCGGCGAGGCCCGGCGCCATCGCCGCGCAGATCGCGCTCAGGGTGCGCTGCTCGGCGGACGAGAGCCCCGGCGGGCGCTGTCAGCCGGGGGCGGCGGGGCGGCCGACGCGGCCGGCGAGCGCCCAGAGCCAGAGCGAGGCGACGGCGAGGAAGCCGTCGAGAAGGAAGTTCAGCAGGTAGGCGAAGACCTGTTCGTCGAGGAGGAAGAAGGCCAGCGAGCCGAGCGAGGACGCGGTCTTCCCCGCGGCGAGGACGAGCAGCAGCGGCCGGTAGCGGACGACGTCTGCCTGGGCGAGCAGGCAGATGCCGGCGATCACGACCATGTAGGCGAAGCCCAGCGCCAGCCACAGGTCCTCCTGGGTGTGCGACGCCCGGGTGTCGTTGCCCAACCATTCGCCCACGTCGGAGACGACGTCGAGGACCCCGCCGGGGACGACGATGAAGAGGATTCCCACCAGCGCGAAGACGAACGCCAGCAGGCGCAGGTTGAGGACGACGAATCTCTCGGCCGCAGCGCCCCTCATCCGCCGCCACTCTAACTGGCTGCCCAGCCAGTCGCCACACTTCGAGGGCCGATCGCAGACGGGCCTGGCAGAATCGGCCGCCGATGATCGATCGCGACCAGGTGCTGCACGTGGCGAGGCTCGCCCGCCTTCGCCTCTCCGAGGAGGAGGTCGAGCGCATGGTCGGAGAGCTCTCGGGAATCCTCGACCACGTCGACCGGATCGGGAACCTCGACCTCGAGGGGGTCGAGCCGACCTCGCACGTGGTGGCCCTAGAGAACGTGTTGCGCCCCGACGAGCCCTGGTCGAGCCTGCCGAGGGAGGTCGCTCTCGCCCCCGCCCCCGACCCCCAGGAGGGCGCCTTCCGCGTCCCCTCCCCACAGGCCGAATAGATGGCCGCGCTGCTCGAGCTGACGGCCCGCGAGGCCCACGAGGCGATGGTCGCGGGGGACCTCGATGCGGCCGAGTACACCGCCGCATGGGTCGAGGCGGCGGCCGGCGACGACCTGAACGCCTATCTCTGGCGCGACGACGGGATCGAGGAGGCGGCGGCGATCCGGGTCGAGCGCGACTGCATCGCCCCGGTCGCCGTCAAGGACATCTTCTGCACGGAGGGCGTGCCCACCACCGCCGGCTCGCGCATCCTCGAGGGCTACCGGCCGCCCTACACCGCCACCGCCGTACACAGCCTGCTCGAGGCGGGAGCGCCGATCCTCGGCAAGACCAACATGGACGAGTTCGCGATGGGCTCCTCGAACGAGAACTCCGCCTACGGCCCGGTGCTGAACCCGTGGGACCGCGGCCGCGTCCCCGGCGGCTCCTCCGGCGGCTCGGCCGCCGTCGTCGCCGGCGGCCTCGCCCCATGGGCGATCGGCACCGACACCGGCGGCTCGATTCGCCAGCCGGCCGCCTTCTGCGGGATCGTCGGCCTGAAGCCCACCTACGGCGCGATCTCGCGCTTCGGCATGATCGCCTTCGCCTCCTCGCTGGACCAGTGCGGGCCGCTGACGCGGGACGTCAGCGACGCGGCGCTGCTGCTGGCGATCCTCCAGGGCCGCGACCCGCTGGACTCGACCTCGGTCGGAATCGCCGGCGGGGTGCGCCTGCCCGACCGCGAGGACCTGGCGGGGCTGCGCTTCGGCGTGCCGGCCGAGCTGGCGCGCGACGCGGTCGACGCTGGCGTCCGCGGCGTCTTCGAGCAGACGCTGGCCAAGATCGAGGCGCTGGGGGGCGAGATCGCGGAGGTCTCGCTGCCGAGCACCGAGCACGGCATCTCCGCCTACTACGTGATCGCGCCGGCCGAGGCCTCCTCGAACCTCTCCCGCTACGACGGGGTCCGCTACGGGATGCGGGCGGGGGGCGACGGCGACCTCCTGCAGATGTACGAGACGACGCGCTCGCAGGGCTTCGGCGAGGAGGTGAAGCGGCGGATCATGCTCGGCACCTACGCGCTCTCCTCCGGCTACTACGAGGCCTATTACGGGCAGGCGCAGAAGGTGCGGACCCGGATCGCTGGTGATTTCGACGCCGCCTTCGCCGAGGTCGACTTCGTCGTCACCCCGACCGCCCCCTCGGTCGCCTTCGAGCTGGGCGAGAAGGCCGACGACCCCCTGGCGATGTACATGAACGACTTCTTCACGGTGCCGATGAGCCTGGCCGGGATCCCGGCGATCTCGATTCCGGCCGGGACTGCCGCGCCCGAGGGCGGCGGCGCCGAGCTGCCGGTCGGCTTCCAGATCGCCGCCCCGGCCTTCGCCGAGCAGCGCCTGCTCGACGCCGCCTACGCGCTGGAACAGGGAATCGGGTTCGACGCCAGGCCGGGGGGTGGCGGCGGTGGCTGAGCTGGAGGCCGTGATCGGCCTGGAGATCCACGTCCAGCTCGCCACCCGGACGAAGATGTTCTGCGGCTGCGAGCTCTCCTTCGGCGAGGAGCCCAACGTCCACACTTGCCCGATCTGCCTGGCCCACCCGGGGGTGCTGCCGGTGCCCAACGAGCAGGCGATCCGCTACGCCCTGCAGATCGCCGCCGCTCTGGAGTGCGAGGTCGCGCCGCGCTCGATCTTCCACCGCAAGAACTACTTCTATCCCGACAACCCGAAGGCCTACCAGATCAGCCAGTACGACATCCCGCTTGCCAGCAACGGCAGGCTGGGGGGGATCCGCATCCACCGCGCCCACCTCGAGGAGGACGCGGCGAAGATGGTCCACGTCGGCGAGTCGGGCCGGATCCACGGCTCCGGCGCCTCGCTGGTCGACTTCAACCGCGGCGGCACGCCCTTGGTCGAGATCGTCACCGAGCCTGATCTTCGCGGTGCCGCTGAAGCCGCGGAGTGGGCGCGGCTGCTGCGCGAGACGGTGCGCCAGCTGGGGGTCTCGGACGTCAACATGGAGGAGGGGAGCCTGCGGGTGGATGCCAACGTCTCCGTGCGGCCGGCCGGCAGCGAGCAGCTCGGCACCAAGACCGAGCTGAAGAACATGAACAGCTTCCGCTTCCTGCAGCGCGGGATCGAGGCCGAGCTGGAGCGCCAGCGCGCGCTGCTCGCGTCCGGGCGGACGGTGGTGCAGGAGACGCTCCACTTCGATCCCGCCAGCGGGACGCTGATGCCGCTGCGCTCGAAGGAGGAGGCGCACGACTACCGCTACTTTCCCGAGCCGGACCTGGTGCCGCTGGCGCCGACCGAGGAGATGCTGCGCGAGGCGCGGGAGGCGCTGCCCGAGCTGCCGGCGGCGCGGATCCAGCGCTACGAGGGGCTGGGGCTGAGCCACGACGTCGCCCTGACGCTTGCCACCGACCCCTCGACCGCCGGGTATTTCGAGGAGACGGTGGCGGCCGCGGACGGGATCGAGCCGCGGGTGATCGGCAACTGGGTGACCGGGGAGCTGGCCGCGGCCCTGCGGCAGGCTGAGATCGAGGGCGGGGCCGCCGCGTCGACGGTAGCGCCCGTGGCCCTGGCCGCACTGGTCGCGATGGTGCAGGACAAGCGGATCTCCCACGGCAGCGGCAAGAGCGTGCTGGCGAGGCTGGTGGAGGAGGGGGGAGACCCCGAGGCGATCGTCGAGCGCGAGGGCCTGGCGCAGATGT
>Ga0308175_100001517_pt1 | contig 15728 bp, 17 predicted proteins | sample PhyCR1_3_FD_203893 | JGI IMG/M metagenome (GOLD analysis project Ga0308175, IMG submission 203893) | Soil microbial communities from UC Gill Tract Community Farm, Albany, California, United States - DLSLS.C.R1 | ecosystem: Environmental > Terrestrial > Soil > Agricultural land | place: USA...
AAGCCGATTCCTGCCGGATTACGGCTCGAATCAGGTCTGCCGAAACCGACTGCTTCCGGGCGGCCGTCTCAATCAGCCTCTCTCTTTCACGAGTGGGAAGTGCACCGCAATCCGGATAGTCGAAATACTGAACTTCGTTTCGAACCGGCTGAAAGATAAATCCCCGCTTCGGAGCCTGACGGAAGACTACCTCCCGCTTTGCTATTGCCTGTCGCTGTACTTCGACCGACAACATCTGCTCCCGCACGGAAGCCAACTGAGCATCCAGGCCGTTTACCGGGGTTTGCGGCAAAGCCTTCGGAGCCGCCAGGAGGCTTGAACTTACGAGCCATGCTGAAAGAAGAATCTTGGTCAACTTCGTCACAACAAATGACTGCTTGCTCGCGGGCTCAGCTTTTCGCTGTGTTCGCTTTGGCAGAATCTTTATACTCGGTCGTCTTGATGCCGGCAGTCTTACCGCCACTGGCCTTGGAATCCGTGCCCGAGTGTTTGCCTGCTGCTTCGGCAGCGGGCTTCTCTTCCTTGCCGCTTCCCGTTTTCTCTTCCGTCTGTGCGAGCGCAGCATTGTATTGAACAATGATGGAGACCCGGCGATTCGAGGGGTCTTGAGGCTTTTCCGGAATACGCAGCCGTTGATCAGCGAAGCCGCGAACCTGGCTGACTTGGCTCGCCTTCAGTCCGGAACTCTGCATGATGCGCCGTGCTGCGTTCGCGCGGTCTGCGGAAAGCTCCCAATTCGTGTAATTTTCCGTTCCATAGCGCTGTGAATCCGTGTGCCCTTCCAGCGCAACAGGACCGCTCATCTTACTAAGTTCCTGCGCTAATTTGATCAGGAGATCCTTTCCCAATCCAGTCGGGAACGGCTGGCCACTTTCGAAGAACAGCCCTTTCTCTGATTCCACCAACTCGATCCGTAAACCTTCTCCTGTCACCGTCATCTCAACGTTGTTCTTGAGCTTGTCGAATTCGGGATTCTGCTGGATGGCCTTTTGCAGCTTCTCCTTGAGGTTCTCGATGTTTTTCTTGTCCAGAGTCATTCCGGCGCCGGCTCCGGCAACATTCGTCCCGGTCAGGGAGGCTGTGCCGCTCGGATCCTTGAAATAACCACCGACGGCCTTCTGCACTTCAGGGCTTGCGTGCATAAGCCAAAGGACAATGAAAAGCGCCATCATTGCAGTTACGAAGTCGGCATAAGCGACTTTCCAGGCGCCGCCATGGTGGCCACCATGCCCGCCCTTCTTTTTGATAATGATGATTGGCTGAACGGGAGCTGCCATCGCTACGCGGCCTTTTCACCTCGGCATGCGGCTTCCATTTCTTTGAAGCTGGGACGCACATCCGAGGGAATCGCGCGGCGCGAAAATTCTACGGCGAGAATCGGCGCGGCACCGCGAACGTATGCGATGATTCCGGTTCGCAAGCAGTGGTAATACTGCGATTCAGCTTCGTTCATGTGCGTCATGCTGGACGCAAGCGGAGCCAGGAAACCGTAACACAGCAAAATCCCAAGGAACGTTCCCACGAGAGCAGCCGCGACTTTGTGCCCGATTTCATCGGGAGGTCCGCCCAACGATCCCATCGTGATCACGACCCCTAACACGGCCGCGACGATGCCCAAGCCAGGTAAGGAGTCGGCAACTGTGGTTAGAGCGCTGACGGGCTTAGCAACTTCCTTGTGATGAACTTCCAGATCCACATCGATCATCTGATCGAGATCAAAGTGAGACACCGTGCCGCTGAGCGCCATTCGGAGCGTGTCGCAGATGAACACCAGCGCGTGATGGTCTTTGTGCAGGAACTCGTGCTTTTTGAAAAGGTCGCTCTTGTCCGGCTCCTCGACGTGAGGTTCCAGGCTGACCATACCGCCTTTTCTGCCTTGTGAGAAGAGGTCATTCAACATCTTCAGGGTGTTCAGGTAAAGGTTCTTGTTGTATTTGCCGGAGCCGAGAATCCCAAGAACGCCTTTGATGATCTTGATGATCACCGGGAGCGGATTGCCGATCAGCAGAGTCCCGATCGCAGCCCCGCCGATGATCACCAGCTCAGCGGGTTGGATCAAAACCTTCAGATTGCCGTGCTCCATCAGATAGCCTCCGATGACGGCTCCGATAACAATTACAATTCCAATGATTGAAAACATGCGTTTCTACGAATTTTCTTCGCGGGCTTCCGGACAAGAGTAATCTTGCATTCCTGGTCATAAGAGAGTCGAGAGGGAAGGTTAAGTCTCTCAACCGTTTCTCTCTCCGAAGTTCTCTAAAACGCGTCGATTCGTATCGATATTGTTTGTGAGGACAGAAGGTTGAACGACCAGAACTTCTATACGATGTACGCGCAATCGAGCTTGCTCGAGGCCAACCCGTTGCAGCTCATCATCGCGCTATATGACGGTGCTATCAGCGCGACAGAACAGGCGAAAGCGGCGCTGGTCTCCCGTGACGATATGGCCCGTTCCCGGTCGATCACGAAGGCTGTCAGCATTCTGGCCGAGCTTATGTGCTCGCTCGATCACGAGAAAGGCGGCGAAATTAGCGCTAATCTCAAGCGGCTCTACAGCTACATGCAGCAGCGTCTGCTTCTTGCTCACGCCACCAAAGCGGCAGAGCCGATGAACGAGGTCGTGGGACTGCTTTCGAGTCTGCTCGAATCATGGCGGCAGGTGTCCAACACCAATCCGGGTTTCTCATCCGAAGGGAATGCCTTGACCAAAGCGGTTGCTGTTTGTGCTCCGGAACAAGAGGGTGGAGTCTCTTATGGAGGCTACTTCCTCGAATCGGCCGAAACGATGGGCCGGGAAGTCTACTCCTTCTGAGTGCCGGCCTGCTGGGAGACGCTCTGCTCGACCATGTGAGAGAGTCCCAGGCCGCCGCTCCTGGCGAGTGCATTCGCAAACTGGGATTCAGCCATTCCTGACAAGCTGTCCTGGCCGGGATCAGACTCGTCTTCCGTCAGTCCCCAGGAGCCGCTTTCCCGTGCGGATTTCAGCATCTCGCCAATCAGGAGCGCCTCGAATTGCTGGGCTGCGTCGTGAATCTTGGAAGGCTTGCCGCTTCCGCTCGCAGCGTCGCTGAGCGATGCGACGGCCGAAAGATCTGAAGTAATGTTCATGCTAGATAACGTCCAGTTCGGCATCCAGAGCCCCGGCAGCCCGAAGGTTCTGTAAAATCGCAATCACGTCACGGGTCGTAGATCCGATAGCCGCCAGTGACCTGACAAGTTCTTCTACGGTGGCTCCGTCTTTTAAAACAACGTTCCGGGTCTTCTCGTCCTTCGCGGCCACGGTGGTTTGAGGTACAACAACCGGAGGCGTGGATGAGAACGGAACCGGCTGCGTAGCCGTGTAGGTCGTCTGAACCTCCACGGTGAGATTGCCGTGCATGATCGCCACCGGTGCAATGCGCACATCTTTGCCGAGGACCACTGTGCCCGTTCTTTCGTTCACAACAACACGTGCCACACGGTCCGGCTCGACCGAGAGACGTTCGAGCTCGGAGATGAATTCGATGGACCTTGCCGAATATTGCGGAGGCACGGCCACGGACACGAGAGCTGAGTTTTCAGGATGTGCCAATGCGGCGGGGCTTGGGAAATGACGATTGACAACCTCTGCGACCCGGGCAGCGGTTGTAAAATCAGCTTCCCGCAATTGCAGGTGCACCGTGTCTCCAATTGCAACGGACGGCGCCAGCCGCTCGACCGAAACGCCATTCGGAATCCGTCCCACGGTCGGATGATTAACGGTTGCAGAGTTCGCGCTTCTTCCTGCAACGAAGCCACCGGTCACCACAGGCCCCTGTGCCGTCCCGTAAACCTGACCATTGACGCCTTTCAAAGCCGTCAGTACCAGTAATCCGCCCTGTAGATTGCTGGCGTCTCCGATAGCCGCGACTGTTGCATCGAGGGACATGCCCGGCTGTGCAAAAGCCGGAAGTGTAGCCGTGACTAGTACGGAAGCCGTATTCTTGATGGTGATCGCCGACGGATTGACGCTCACACCCATACGCTGCAGAAGATTTGTGAGACTCTGAACCGAGAAAACGGTTTGCTGCCGGTCGCCAGTGCCGTTCAACCCGACCACAAGTCCGTAGCCGAGCAACTGATTACTCCTGACTCCCTCGATTGTTACCAGGTCCTTCAGGCGTACGCCGTGAGCTTCAGGTTGTTGCATGGCCGAAAGAATCGGCGCAAAAGAAAGAAAGAGGTATAGGGCAGATTTCATGTTGACTAGAAGGGCAAAAGACCGAGTAACAAGCGGTACAGGAAGTTAGGCCTGCGAACCGCGTCATTGATAACGCCTTTGCCATTGATCTTGAGCTCCATCTGGCCGATGTTGCCCGACTCTACGGTGTTCGCGACACTCAGGTCTACCGGCCGCACGACTCCTCGAAGGGTGACGACTTGATTTTCGGAATTGACGAGAACGGTTTTGGTTCCTTCTACCACCAGGAATCCATTGGGAAGAACATCAATCACCCGGGCAGTGATGGTGGTGGTGAGCGTTGTTGTTCGCGACGTCGTTCCCGACCCGTCCAAGCTCGTCTTGCCGGAGGTAGTCAGAACGTTGCCAAGTCTGGTAGGAACCGCGAACTTCCCGGCCGCGGAACTGATAGACGCAGTGGCGTCCGAGCTTCTTGCCGTCTTCGTCGCGCCGGTTGATACCGCGGAGGCGATCTCGTGGACGATTATGGTCACCATGTCATCTACCCGGCGAGCCCGCAGATCACTTGAGATGTCAACAAGCGTTGCACTTCCCGACCATAGAGACCCCGGACTATCGCTGGGCGCCGCTTCAGCTGCCCGATGGGCCTGTTGAACGTATTCGTCCAGAGCCGAAACTGCTTGCTTGTCGCTCTTCTTGTCTTTCTTTGCAGCGAAGCCTGAAACGACGGACAAAGCAATCAACGCGACGACTTCGAAAGTTCTTCTCATCTCGATTTCAAATCCTCATCCGTCGCCAGCCCCGTCGGACCTTCGGGAACCACAAGAACTTTGCCTTTCTCCTGCACCTTCGCCCGGAATTTACGGCCGCTCTTCGCGTTGCGAACGGTAATTAATGAACCCGACCCACCACTTTCCTCGGCGACAGCTTGTGCCTCAATACGCGTCCGCTCTGTTTGCACCGTTACCTGCACCAGGTCTCCGCGTTCGACTTGTTTCCTCTCCCGCACCATGCTGGCGAGGAGCGCCAGTTCGGGATTGATCGTCGTTCGGGGTGTCATCCCGGCAACGGCTGCCACCGAAGTGAAATAGTGCTCGCGTGTGAGCGGTCCCTGATAATCAACCAGCTTCAATTGGTCCGCGCGGATTTCATCTCCGGGATGCAGAAGCTCTGACGCGGCCACATGACGTTCCCGAACAGTGATGCGCACGCGAGCCCATGTGAGGAGCGTGCGCCCACTTCCGTATGTGACTGATCCGCGCCACATAACGGGACCGTCGGATGTGCCGCTGAGTCCGGAGAGTGGAAAACTCAATTTCCCGTGAGGGAGAGGAGCATTGCTTTTCTCCACAATTTCCACGGCTGCGTTGCGATCTGCGAGTGTCTCGTTCATTGCGGCCAGAACATCGGCTCGCTCCGTCGCCTTCAGTTCCCACGCAAAACAGACCGGCCGGGTGACAATGCCTTCGATGTGATGAGTTCGCGCAATGGTGGCGAGTTCGTCAGAACGGAAGGTGCGTTGCTGCCCGGGAACGGGCGCAAGGCCGATTTCGAGGTTTGCCGGAAGCGCTGCGAAAGCGGGCTCTGCCGTGGCCAGATCGCGCCCATAAATACGATCTTTGTCGATCGTGTGACAGCTTAAGACTGCCTGGATCGATGCGGCAATCAGAAGGCCGGCGATCATTGAGTGACTTGGTTGATCTGCTGATACATCTCGTCAGCAGCCTTGATTACTCTTGAATTCGCCTCGTAAGCGCGCTGGCTCTGAATCATGTTGACGAATTCTTCGACCACGTTGACGTTTGATTGCTCCGTGTAACCCTGCAGCACGGTACCTAAGCCTTCTGCGCCGCCGGGTGTTCCCACTTGCGCATCGCCGGACGCGTCCGTCGGCGTGAATAGAGAATTGCCGAGACTGTTCAGCCCGGCGGGATTCTGAAAGTTCGCTAATTGGACCTGTCCCGCTCGCTGCGCTGCGTTCTGGCCGGGCATTGTGTAGCTGACGGTTCCGTCCTGCGCGATTGAGACCGATTGAGCATTCGCGGGAATCGTAATTTGCGGTTCGAGCGCGTCGCCCTCAGCAGTCACCATCACGCCATTGCGGTCCAGTTGGAATGAGCCGGCGCGCGTGTAGGCAAGTTCACCGGTTGGCCGGCGAATCTGGAAGAAGCCCTTGCCCTGAATGGCAAGGTCCAGGTTGTTACCAGTCTCCGCGAGATTGCCCTGCGAGAAGATGATCTCGTTCGACACAGTGCGCGTTCCTAAACCGATCTGTAGACCGACAGGAGTCGTCGTTTGCTGGCCCGCTGAAGCACCGGGCTGAACCATGTTCTGGTAGATCAGGTCTTGAAACTGGGCTCTACGCTCCTTGAAACCGGCGGTGCTGGAGTTCGCCAGGTTGTGCGCGATGCTGTCCAGGTTCAGTTGTTGCGCCGTCATGCCGCTGGCGGCCGTGTTCAATGCTCTTATCATTTTCTATTCAATCCCGAAGGTGAGTCGTTATCCGTTTACGCGCGCTACTTCTTCGACCGCGTGCCGGTTCATTTCAGTGCCGATCTTGATTGCGTGCTGCAGCATCTCGAAGCTCCGAAGCAGGGTGATCATTCTTGCTGCTGATTCCGCAGGTGCGGCGTTGGATGTCTCCGATGATCCCTGCAATACTTCGGCCGTTGGTGTATCGTCCGGCACGGACTTAGGATCTGAAGTCGAGAAATACGTGGAACCGTTTTTCGCCAGCGTGTGTGGATCTTTGAAAGCGACAATCGAGAGTTGACCGATGACGTTTGCGCCTTGCGAGACTTGGCCATCGCGGCTGACCACGATCGGCTCGCCCGGTTGAGTTTGCACTACCTGACCTGAAGACAAGCGAACCGGATAGCCTTCCGCGGTCGCGAGGACACCCTGTGAGTTGATGTGAAAGCCGCCGTTGCGGGTATAGAGAGTGCCGTTGGGTCCGTTCACTGCGAAAAAACCGGTGCCTGACAGAGCCAGATCGGTTTCGTTGCCCGACTTCACCAGGTTGCCCTGTGAGAAATCAGTCCAGTGCTGCTGCAGTAGCGGTGTTTCACCAACAATTGGACTGGATTCGTTCGCCAGCTCGGGCGACATATAGGTTGTATAGAACTCTCTGTCAGCCTTGAAGCCGCTACTTGAACTGTTCGCCAGATTGTTCGCGAGCATGTCCAGTGCTTCCATGCGCGACTGGACTCCGCCCGCCGCAGAAGTGGTTAAAGCATCCATGCGTGTTCCTCTGGGAATCGGTTTTCCACAAAGAATTGGTCGGAAGAAGGCAGAAAGATTCTACAAATTGATCAACATTTTCGATGAAGGATGAGAAAGCCGTTCTCAGCTGTCGAGATTTCGACGCTTTGTCATCGCGGCTGCTCAAAAAATTGACATACGCGCCGGCATCTCGCCCGTAAGTAGTTGAAGTCTCGTGTCCGCTGACTCTGGCGCGAGACGTGCAATAGGGCAAACGCCCATGACCGCCAGCCTGAATGCTGCCAGCTCCCTTTCGCATCTCGCGTCACATCGTGACACGCGCGAGCTGAATGCCGGGAGCCCCAGGGGTAACGGTGAGAGCTTTTCTCAGGTGCTTCGTCGTACTTCACGAGATCAGGGGTCCTCAGGCCCGAATCGAAAGGGCGAGGCGGAGAAACGCGACAGCAAGTATACGAAGAAGGATGATGACGCAAACACGACCGCGTCAGTCGCCGCGGATGGCAATGCTGCCGTCGTAGAGAAATCAGCGCTGCCCATCACCTTTCTGTTTGGATTGCCAACTGAGCTGCGACTGCAAAATTCCGGCCCGCAGGATGGCACCAATGCTCCTTTATCCGCACAGATCGGAGCGAAAGACGGAAGTTCAGATCGAGCCCTGCAAGCGAGGCTTGGTGTTTTTCCGGGTGACTCGGTGGTCTTGATGACCGGTGCGCCAAGTTTCACCCTGGCCGATAAGGTCGATGCTTCTCCTGCCACAGCTGATAATTCTGACTTAAAGGTCGGGAGCAGTGGGGACAACTCTAGAGGTGCTGCCGGTGCGCTGAGCCCGAACACGCTTGCGTTCGCCATGCGGCTGGGCAGCGGCGACGCAGTGACGGCTGCGAAGGCGCCGGGGTCCACCGAAGGCGGCTCATCGCCGGCCAGCGAAGGCACGCGGGTGAATGCGAGTAGTGCGATGCCGAATATGGTTCAAGCCGCTTCCGCTTCTGATCTGGAAGAGAACGCTCATCAGCACCATCCCTCTGCGCAAGACCAGCACATTGTTGAACTCTCGGCCGCGCCAGCGCCAGAACCCTTCGACGCAACGAACATAGCCGAAAACAGCCCGGCGGCGCCGGCCGGCCAGGTTCCCGGCGATCTCGCAGCGCCTACCGCAGAGCCAGTTCGTAACATGCATATGCAGTTGGTCAGCGATGATAACCGCCGGGTTGACGTGCGCCTCATTGACCGGGGCGGAGAACTACACGTTAGCGTCAGATCGGCTGATCCGGCACTTACGCAGAGTCTTCAGGACCATATTCCCGATCTCACCGCGCGGTTAGACAAGCAGCATATGCAGAGCGAAGTCTGGGTTCCCAAAACGGCAGAACCGACGAAGGCGGACGCTGGAAGTACGAACGGGTCTCTGTCCGATTCGAATGCCCGATCCTATTCGGGCAACTCGGATGGCAGGAAAGACGGAAGGCAGCAGGAAAGACCGGATTGGGTTGACGCGCTCGAAAGCTACACGTAGAGAGCAGAAAGAATTTCACTTATATGTCTCAGATCACAAGCACATCATCGGCAACTTCCACGGCCAACAGCAGCATGGCGGCTGCCACCACGGCGTTGACCGGGAATAATAATCTTGCGAATGAGGGCACGTTCCTCAAATTGTTGGTTGCCCAGTTACAGAATCAGGATCCGTTGCAACCGCAGGATGGCACGCAATTTGTGACGCAACTCGCCCAGTTTTCCGGGCTCGAACAGAATCTCGCGATGCGTAGTGATCTTGATGCGATCAAGACCCAGGTCGTCGGCTCGGCAAACAAAACAACAACGGGCGGAGCGATTACGAGCGCGTAGCTATGCGCTTAGCGTAAGCCTGCACATCGTTCAGCAAAAAGGAAAATCATGTCAAGCGCATTCTCCATCGCACTTTCTGCACTGAAAGCACAATCGGACGCCATCAATACGACCGGTAACAATCTCGCAAACATCAACACAACGGGATTTAAAAGCAGCGACGTTAATTTTCGCGACCTGGTCGCCTCCAACCTGGGTTGGTCAAGTTCCTCGGGTATGGGCGTTAGCCGGCCGACTACTCAACAGAGCTTCTCGCAGGGTACGATCACGAGTAGTGATTCCCCTTGGTCCGCCGCTATCCAGGGGAACGGGTTCTTCGTGTTGAAGGGCTCTGGCGGCCAGTCGCTCTACACTCGCGACGGGAATTTCACTGTCGGCGCCGACGGTACGTTGACGACTTTGACAGGGGAAAAAGTCCAGGGCTGGATGTCTGCTACAAGCGGTCTGAACACGGGAATTCTTCCGACGGATATTACGATTCCGGCCGGGCTGACGTTCCCTGCTAAAGCTACCTCAAACATTTCATTCACGGCAAACTTGAACGCAGCTGGCAACGCAGCCGCATCGACGAATCAGTTAAGCGTTAGCGTGCCCGTTGTTGACTCCCTTGGAAATAACCATACGCTAACGATAAATCTGACCAAAAGTTCGACCGCAAACACCTGGACTTACGACGTTACGATTCCCGGCGACGAGCTTGCCGGCGGAACGGCGGGAACTCAAAACTCGATCCTTTCTGCGCCAGGAACGCTTGCCTTCAACCCAGATGGAACGCTATCGACGGCCTCTTCCGCTTCCATTCCTGTGTCCATCACCGGACTAGCCGATGGCGCCTCGAACATGAGCATGAACTGGAGTCCGCTCAACAGCGATGGAACCTCCAGCATCACGCAATACGCTGAAACCTCGTCTTACACCGGCGTGACACAGGACGGTTCAGCGTCCGGTACGTTGACCAAAGTTGCGGTCGCCGAAAACGGTCAAATCGCCGCGTCTTTCTCGAACGGTCAGGAGAAGATACTGGGTCAGCTTGCCCTGGCGACTTTCAAAAATCCAGATACGCTCGAAGGCGTTGGAAACAATAACTTCACGCCGACCGGAAGGACCTCGACGGCTTCGATAGGAGCGCCGCAGTCCGGCGATCGAGGACAGATCGTCAGTGGCTCACTCGAGAACTCGAACGTCGATATTGCCACCCAGTTCACGAACCTGATCACCTATCAGCGCGGATATCAGGCAAGTTCGCGCGTCATCACGACGGAAGATAACATGCTTCAAGACTTGCTCCAGGTTATCCGGTAGGGTGACGGATAAATCTGAGAGCTTTTAGCTCTACCCACAACCAAGTTGTTTCATAGGTTCGGTCCGGCCGCGCCGGATCGGACGTAGGAACTTAACTTGGAAACTTTTAGCCAATCCATCGCGGCGTTCCTGGTTGTTGCTCTGCTGGTTGCCTTTCTCTGGGCGATGCGGCGCCGGGGACTGGCGAGCTTTAATCTTGCCCTCACGAAAAGCCTGGCTAAGCAGAAGGCCATGCAAGTTGTTGAGCGCCTTCCACTAACGGCCCATCATTCGCTCCATCTGGTTCGGGTTCAGGACCGGGTGATCCTCATCGGCGTTTCCCCTTCCAGCTGTACCCAGATCGATACTTTTGCGGCTGCGGCGTTGGTCCCTGAAATGGCGGAAAAGCGATGAGATGGCTTCGTCCCGTAGCATTGGGCGCGTTTTTTAGCGTGCTCGGCATGGCTCAGACAGTGGCCGCGACAAGCTCAACCCTGAGCTCGCTCGGGGTGTCGACGTCCGGGAATGGACACGGCGTGACGCTCAGCGCCCCCATGCAGATCGCTCTTGGCCTCACTCTGTTGACTCTGCTGCCGGCGGCAATAATGTGCATCACGCCGTTCCTCAGAATCACGGTTGTTCTGCATTTCCTCCGGCAGGCTCTGGGGACCCAAACTGCCCCATCGAATCAGGTGTTGCTTGGACTGTCATTGTTCCTGTCCATGTTGGTGGTCCAGCCGATGTTCTCGGAGATCTATACCAAAGCCTGGCAGCCTCTGGAACAGGGAAAGATCACCACGGACCAGGCTATGGACCAGGGTGCAGCACCTCTTAAGCGATTCCTCAGCCGCTTTGCGCGGGAACGCGATATCCATCTGTTCGTTAACATTTCACGCGAGCCCGCGCCTCATAACCCATCGGACGTCAGCCTGAAGGTACTCATTCCGGCGTACATCCTTTCCGAGTTGAAGGCGGGATTTCAAATCGGCGCGATTCTCTTTCTGCCCTTTCTCGTTATTGACATCGTGGTTGCATCCGTCACGCTCTCCATCGGCATGATGCAACTGCCGCCCGCCATGATCTCGGCCCCGTTCAAAATCCTTCTCTTTGTCCTTGTGGATGGCTGGAACCTGGTGATCGGCTCGTTAATGAAGAGCTTCCTCCAGTAGACATATGACTTCACAGTTCGTTATTCACATGGTTGGACAGGCGCTCATGGCAGCCTTCTGGATTTGCGCGCCGTTGCTGGTCATTTCGTTCGTCCTGAGCGTCATCATCAATCTGATCCAGATTGCCACCTCCATGCAGGATGCGGTGTTCAGCACTGTGCCCCGTCTTCTGGCCTGCCTTGGGGGCATATTGCTCCTGATGCCATGGATGTTTCACCGCGCCGTCGCATACGCGGCGTCCGTGTTCGGAGACCTTGCCCGGTATGCACAGTGACCTGACTCTGTCAGCGTCTACTCTCCTCGGTTTTGCCCTTGTGCTCTCGCGAATGGCGGGAGTCTTCGTTTTTATTCCGCTGCCTTCCCAGGACGCCGGACCTGGTGCGGCCAGGATAGCGATGTCGTTGGCGTGTACTCTGGCGCTGTTTTCGCGGTGGCCCGCCGTGGACGCGGCAAACACCGGGATGGCGCTCATGGTTCTTTGGATCATCTCGGAACTGGCGCTTGGAACAGCGATTGGTCTGATGGTGAGTTTCATTTCGGAGTCACTCACTTTTGGAGCTCAGGTGCTTGGGTTACAAGCGGGATATGGATATGCGTCCATCGTCGATCCCACAACGCAGGCTGATTCGAACGTATTGCCCGTCCTGCTTCAGTTGACGGCGGGGTTGTTGTTCTTCACAACGGGTCTCCACCGGTATGTCATAACGGCATTTGCGGCGAGTCTGGATGCGTATCCGCCCGGCAGTTTCGTCCTCAACCGGGAGTTCGCATCCACAGTAATTCAGCTTGGATCGAGCGTATTCTCCGTCGGTTTTCGCCTCGCGTTACCCGTCATCGCGCTCCTGCTCATGACCGATTTAGCGCTTGCCGTCGTTGGCCGTATCAGCTCACAGCTCCAGATGGGTAACAACGCGTTCCCCCTCAAGATGTTGCTGACCCTGTTCACGCTCGTGACAACGCTCGCCGTTGCGCCCTCGCTATTTGAGAGTTTCTCGACGAAAGTCTTCGAAACCATCCAGAAGCTTCTGCACCCCTGATCCATGGCTTCTCACGACGGGAACAAGACCGAAAAACCTACTCTTCAGCGCCTGAAAAAGGCGCGTGAACAAGGTCAGTTCCTCTCCGCTCGGGGCATGATCACCGCGGTGGAATTTGTAGCAGCACTGATCCTGATTAGCGCGCTCTTGCCGCCCTGGATGACCAAGCTTGAGGCCATCACTGCAAACCTGCTTCAATCCGCGATTGCCGGTGACATGGCGGACGCGGATTGGGTAACGGTTCTCGGGAATTTGTTCCGTCAGGCTCTGGTTCCCGTGGCGTATTTCGGTGCGGCTCTTCTTCTCATTGTGGGCGCCGCAAATCTTGCTATCACGCAGATGGGATTCAGTTTGCAAAAGCTCGCTCCCCAGTTCAACCGGCTCAACCCGGCGGCACGGCTGAAGGACCTGCCAGGCCAGAACCTGCATGCGGTGATCGAAGCTGCCGTTTTGATCGGCGTTTTAGGCCTTTCCATCACGACGATTTACCGGGACAACTTCACCGCTTTGATGCGACTCCCCTTCGAATCTCCGGCCGTCGGCGCTCCAAAAGTCGCCGAAATGGTCCAGAGCCTCTTGTGGAAGGCGGCCGGCATATTCATCCTGTTCGGATCTGTCGATTTCTTCCGCCAATATCGCAAGCACATGTCTTCGCTCAAGATGAGCAAGGAAGAGATCAAGCAGGAGAACAAGCAGAATGAAGGCGATCCGCACATCAAGGGCAAGATAAAGCGGCTCCGGCGAGACCTCCTGCGCCGGCAGATGATGCGCGAGGTCCCGAAGGCGACTGCCATTATCGTGAACCCGACTCACTATGCGGTCGCGATCAAGTACGACATCGATACCATGGCCTGCCCGGTGGTCGTGGCCAAAGGTAAAAACTGGCTCGCGCTCCGGATGCGCCAGATCGCGGTCCAGAACGAAGTCCCAATTATCGAGAATCCTCCGCTGGCCAGGGCACTTTATAGCGCAATCGATGTTGGACGCGCGATTCCACCCGAGTTTTACCGGGCCATGGCAGAAATCCTGGCCTACATCTACAAATTGATGGATCGAAGGTTACCCGCTTAGCCCTTAAGCCTCTCGAATGTCAGCGCAGCCACAAGCGATACCGCTATCGAAGATCAAGCCCAGCGGGCGCACGTTCGGGCTCCCGAACATGGGTCAGCTCGGAGTACCGATTGCGGTGCTGGCCATCGTTGTCGCATTGATCACGCCCTTGCCGTCGTTCATCCTGGACATGCTGATCGTGATCGACATCATGATGTCCGTGATCGTGCTGATGGTCGCGATGCACATCCTCCGGCCGGTCGACTTCAGTGTTTTTCCCACTACTCTCCTGCTTTTAACGCTGTTCCGGCTCTCCCTGAATGTCAGCTCGGCGCGACTCATTCTGCTCAACGGGAATGGCGGTACGTCTGCCGCCGGGAGTGTTATCGAGGCGTTTGGAAGCTTCGTAGTCGGCGGAAATTACATCATTGGCGCCGTCATCTTCCTCGTTCTGATCGCGATCCAGTACATCGTGATCAACCATGGTGCGGTCCGCATCTCCGAGGTGTCAGCCAGGTTCACATTGGACGCCCTTCCGGGTAAGCAGATGTCCATTGATTCCGAAATGAATGCCGGGCTGATCGACGAGGTTGAGGCGCGCCGGCGTCGCAAACAGGTGTCCGCGGAAGCTGAATTCTATGGGGCCATGGATGGTGCGTCTCGTTTCACTCAGCGTGACGCGATCGCCAGCATCATGATCACGGCCATCAACATCATCGCCGGATTCCTGATCGGTGTGTTCCAGCACGGGATGGAGTTTAAGCGTGCTCTTCAGACCTACACGGTGCTGACGATCGGGGATGGTCTCGTGACTGTAGTCCCGGCGCTGATGATTTCGGTTTCGGGTGGTTTGATCGTGACCCGCGCCGCCTCTGAGTCGCGTATCAGCGAAGACTTCCAGAAGCAGTTGTTCGGCAAAGCCGAGCCTTTGATGCTCGCGAGCGGTGTGCTGGTGGCACTTGCGGCCTTTCCCGGACTTCCAACGATCCCGTTCCTTCTCCTGGGCGGCGGCTTAGGAACCGCAGCCTGGAAGATGCGAGCGAAAGCCAAGATCACAGAAAAGAAAGATGTCGTGATGCCACCGGCCGCGGCAACGGACAACCTTGAGACTCTGCTCAAAGTGGAGCCGATCGCGATCGAGGTCGGTTTAGGATTGGTCAACCTCGTTGCGGGCGGAGCCACATCGCCGCTCCTGAAGAAAATCGCCGGTATTCGCCGTCAATTCGCCTCCAATCTCGGTTATCTTCTGCCCCCGGTACGAGTCACGGATAACCTGTCGCTTCGTTCTCGCGAGTATGTCGTGCTTCTCAAAGGAAGCGAGATCGGGCGTTATGAACTACTCCCCGGAAGCGAACTGGCTTTGCCCACAGCGAAAGCGGATAAGAGCTTCCCGGGCCAACAGACCCGCGAGCCTGCTTTTGGACTTCCGGCTCTTTGGATTCCAGCAGATAAGGTGGACGCTGCCCGCGCTGCAGGCCACACCGTGGTAGATGCCGTGAACGTCATCGGCACGCATTTTTCTGAGCTGCTCCGGCAGTATTCAAGCGAAATGTTCGGCCGCCAGGACGCAAAGATGTTCTGTGATCGGGTATCGCAGGACAACCCGAAAGTGGTTGAGGATCTGGTGCCGAAACTCCTAAGTTTGGCCTCTGTGCAGAGGGTGCTGCAGAATCTCCTCAGAGAGCGGGTTTCGATCCGGGATGGTGTTTCGATCCTAGAGGCGCTGGGCGAGGCAGGCGGGACTACGAAAAATCCGGTACTCCTTACAGAATTTGTCCGACAATCTTTGCGACGAACGGTCGTGAAACCCTACTTGAATCAAAAGGGCGAATTGCCGGCGTACATCATGGATAACTCCACGGAACAGGCGGTTGAGTCGGCGGTTCAGCACAGCGAGTCGAACAGCATCTGCATGCTTTCTCCTCAAATCGTCCGCGATATTGTGGCCCGATTTGAGCGCAAGTT
>Ga0308175_100001518_pt1 | contig 15725 bp, 9 predicted proteins | sample PhyCR1_3_FD_203893 | JGI IMG/M metagenome (GOLD analysis project Ga0308175, IMG submission 203893) | Soil microbial communities from UC Gill Tract Community Farm, Albany, California, United States - DLSLS.C.R1 | ecosystem: Environmental > Terrestrial > Soil > Agricultural land | place: USA...
AATCCCCTCGAGCCGCTCCTGGTGCTCGACGTCGGTGATGGTCAACCCGATCTCGACTCCCTCGAGTCCCGCCATCGACACGATCTCGCCGGCCGAGGCTTCCTGCACCTCGGTGCGCTCGAGCCCCTCGAAGGCGATCAGCTTCGTCACACGCGCGCGCTCGGCGGCGCGCGACTCGTCGGTCGCGAGCAGGGCGACGGTCTCGCCGACCTTCACGGTCCCGCGCTCGATGCGCCCGACCGCGAGGCGGCCGACGTACGGCGAGTAGTCGATCGTCGAGACGAGCATCTGGAACGGACCGTTCGCGTCGTGCGGCGGCGCGGGCACCTTCTCGATGATCGTGTCGAAGAGCGGCGACAGGTCCTTCGGCGTCACCTCCATGTCCATCGTCGCCACGCCTTCGCGCGCGGACGCGTAGACGACCGCGGCCTCGAGCTGCTCCTCCGTGGCTTCGAGCTCGATGAAGAGGTCGAGCACCTCGTCGTGGACGCGCATCGGGTCGGCGCCCGGACGGTCGATCTTGTTGATGACGACGATCGGCGTCCTGCCTAACGCGAGCGCCTTGCGCAGCACGAAGCGCGTCTGCGGCATCGGCCCGTCGAACGCGTCGACGAGCAGGAGCACGCCGTCCACCATGCGGAGGATGCGCTCGACCTCACCGCCGAAGTCCGCGTGGCCCGGGGTGTCGACGACGTTGATCTTCGTCCCCTTCCAGCGGATGGAGGTGTTCTTGGCGAGGATCGTGATGCCGCGCTCGCGCTCGAGCGGGTTCGAATCCATCACGCGCTCGTCGACGACCTGATTTTCGCGGAACGCTCCAGCCTGGCGGAGCATCTTGTCGACGAGGGTCGTCTTCCCGTGATCGACGTGCGCGATGATGGCAATGTTGCGGATTTCCATAGCCTTTGAATATAGCCGAATCGGCCCCGAAAAACACCTCCCACACGGCTCACCTTGCCTCAGCCGCCGACCGGGTACATCGTGCCCGGTACAACGCTGTAACCCCGTCCAACGATGGAGGTGTCCCGATGGAGGAGCGCGACGAAGCATCTCGGCAGAACTACCCTCTGGGTCGCGGCTATGGCGCGGACTACATGCGCGGCGGCGAGGTCCTCGGCGGCTACGGCTACAGTGCCCGCGAGGAATACGCCAGACCGAGAGGGGAACTCCAGGCGCGACGAAGCGACGACGGGACGGACGAGGAGGAAAGACCGGAAACGGACTGACGGCGGGCGACCAGCAAGCTTCAGGCAGTAAGCGATAAGCAGGCAGCGGACGGCGTTACCGCATTGCGGTGACGCCGTCCGCTGCCTGCTTATCGCTCATCGCGTACAGCCGTCGGCGCCGGAGCCTGCCGCGCCGCACTGACCACGCCGCCTAACGCTTCGCCGCCGGCTTCACCGCGGGAGAGGCGCCCGTCGCCGGGCGTCCGGCTGCCTTCGGATCGGCTGCGTCGGCGCCGCCGATGTCGAGGAAGCTCACGTCGTGGTTCCGGTTGCGGAGCATCGTCGCGAAGTTCGGCTTGTCGATCGCCTTCGTGTACGCCTCCTTCGGCTCGACGAGCTTGCCGTCGACGAGGTCGATCAGCGCGTCGTTGAGGGTGACCATCCCGAGCTTGCGCGACGTCTGCAGCACGGAGTTGATCTGGAAGACCTTCGACTCGCGGATCAGGTTCGAGATCGCCGGGTTGGTGAGCAGGATCTCGCGCGCGGCGACGCGGCCGCCGCCGATCTTCTTGCACAGCGTCTGCGAGATGACGCCCTTCAGCGACTCGGCGAGCATGACGCGGATCTGTTCCTGGCGGTCGGCCGGGAACTGGTCGATGATGCGGTCGACGGTACCCGCTGCGGTCGTCGTGTGCAGCGTCCCGAAGACGAGGTGGCCCGTCTCAGCCGTCTCGATCGCGATCGCGACGGTCTCGAGGTCGCGCAGCTCGCCGACGAGGATGATGTCCGGATCCTCGCGCAGCGCGGCGCGCAGCGCGCTCTTGAAGCTCTTCGTGTGCACGCCGACCTGACGCTGCGTGATGATGCAGTTCTTGTTCGGGTGCACGAACTCGATCGGATCCTCGATGGTGATGACGTGATCCGTGCGCGAGCGGTTCACGAGGTCGATCAGCGAGCAGAGCGTCGTCGACTTGCCGGAGCCTGTCGGGCCCGTGACGAGGACGAGACCCTTGGTCAGGTAGCAGAGCTGCTGCACTTCGGGGGTGACGCCCATCTGCTCGACGGTGACCATCTGCGCCGGGATGACGCGGAACACCGCGGCCGGACCCTTGCGCTCCATCGCCGCGTTCGCGCGGAAGCGCGCGATCCCTTCGATCTCGTACGCGTAGTCCGTATCGTGCAGGTCTTCGAACTCGTTGCGGTTGCGCTCCGGCATGATGGAGAGCAGCATCGCGCGCAGCGCATCGTCGGTGAGCATGGGCTGCCCCTCGATGCGCTGCATCTCACCGTGGAGTCGCAGCACGGGCGGCTCGCCGACGCGCAGGTGCAGGTCGGAGGCGCCCTTCGATACCATGTGCTTCAGCAGCGAGTCGATCTCCACCTTCGCCCGCGGATCGGCGACGACGACGTCAGGCGCGGCTGCGGCGCGGGCGATGACTGGCTGCGCGCCGGTCGGCACCGGACGCGTCGCGGTCGCTGCCGGCGCGGCGGTGCGCGCAGGTGCAGCGGCGGCTGGCGCGGCAGCGCGGCTGACCGCGGGTGCGGCGACCGGCGTTGCAACCGCCGTCGCACCAGCCATCCCCCCTGACTCCTGCAGGAACGCGCTGTCATCATCGACGCAGATCGACGCTTCCCAACGGCCGTCAGTGAGCGCCGCGCGGGCGATGAAGACGCCGTCGTCGGAGCTGTACTGGAAGGTCGCTGCCGTCCCGGCTTCGAGCTTTGCACCCGCATCCGCGGGTGCGATCTCGCGCAGCAGCGCGACGACCTGCTGCGACGTCAGTGGCTGCTTCGTCACGGGGCGGACTCCGCCCGGTACTTCGAGCTGCGCGACGTCGCCTTCGTTGAGCACGAGGGCATTCGCACGGTTGCTCACCATGACGGACAGCAAGCGATCTAGTTGTGCCATGTTTTAGTCGAGCGGACGGACGCGCTCGATCACCCGACGGTTGATCAGGAGGCGGCGTTCCGTGCCGTGCAGCGTGAGGAACCGCTGGACATCGCGGTTCAGGAAATCCAGGAGCCGTGGGCGCTCGAGGGGAAGTTGCAGAAAGATCGCGCCTGCGTGCGTTGCGCCGTTGACCAGGCGGACCTCGATCACCGTCGGCCGCGCGAGCATCTCATACTCGACGGCATCGTGAGGATCGAAGTCGATGGAGACCTCGACGACCTGTTCCTTCGCAATGAGCACGGTCTCCGCTTCGGAAAGCGCCAGCGGGAAGAAGGGGTCCTCGCCGTTGAGGATGTCCTGCGGCCGCTCCATGCCGCCGTCGTGGCGGCCGAAAGGCTGGAGGAACATCTCGCCAGTAATCGTCTCGCCGCTGTGCGTCGTGACGACGACCGGACACCGGCTCTTCTCGATGTGGTAGTCGCTCATAGGCATTCGCAGATCATCGACCAAGGACGCGCGGCCGGTGTGGTTCGTCACCTGTTCAGCGAGCCTTGACAGAGCGTTAGCCGCGGGTAGGAGTGGTCGCCGTTGATGCCATTCCTGCCGGGTGCGGGCAGCGCTGGCCGGAGACCCGTCGGCCGGAGTAACTTTCGCGCGTGATCTTCCGGTTGATCGTCATCGTCGTGCTCGTGCTCCTCAACGGCTTCTTCGTCGGGGCCGAGTTCGCGCTCGTTCGCTCGCGGCGGACGCGCCTCGAGGCAATGACACGGTTAGGCGACCGCAAGGCGCGGATGGCATTACGCGCGCTCGGCCACCTGCCCCGTCTCCTCTCGGCGACCCAGGTCGGCGTGACACTGGCGAGCCTTGGACTCGGCTGGGTCGCCGAAGCGGCACTCGGCGAGATCTTCGAGGGACTGCTCGAGCACCTTCCGCTCGCCATCGAGCTCTCGCTCCGCCTGACGATCGGCGCGACGATCGCGCTGATGGTCGTCACCTACCTCCACGTCGTCTTCGGTGAGCTCGTCCCGAAGGGTGCGGCGCTCAATCATCCCGAATCGCTGGCGCGCTGGTTCGCGCCCCCGCTGATGGCGTTCGCCTGGCTCGTCTTCCCCTTCACCTACATCCTCAGCAAGTCGTCGACGATGGTGCTGCGGGCGATGGGGCAGAAGCCGATCAACGCCGACGAGCAGGTCCACTCCGCGGACGAGCTGCGCCTCCTCGTCGAGCAGAGCCAGGAAGGCGGAGTCCTCGAGCAGCGGGACGCAGACCTGATCGAAGGGGTCTTCGAGTTCTCGGAGAAGAACGCGCGCGAGGTGATGACCCCGCGCACCGAGATGGTCGCGCTCGACATCGAAGCGACCCTCGACGAGGCGGTCGCGATCGCCGAGGAGAGCGGCTTCTCGCGCTTCCCCGTCTACGAAGAGACCATCGATCACGTCATCGGCCTGGTGCTCGCGAAGGACCTGCTGCGCGTCCTCGTCCGGCGGCCGGAGAACTTCGCGATGCGCGACATCATGCGTCCGGTGCACGTCGTCCCGGGCACGCGCGAAGTCGAGGAGGTGCTCTCCGACTTCAAGCGCCTGAAGGAACACATGGCGATCGTGCTCGACGAGTACGGCGGCACGGCAGGCGTCGTGACGATGGAGGACCTGCTCGAGGAGATCGTCGGCGAGATCCTCGACGAATACGACGAGGCGACCGAGCCCTTCGCCCGTCCCGCCGCCGGCGAGGTGCTCGTTCCGGGCAGCACGAACATCGACGAGCTGAATGAGCGCTACGGCCTCGACGTCGCGTCGGAAGACTACACGACGATCGGCGGCTGGGTGTTCGGCATGCTGGGCCGGCTGCCTGTCGTGGGCGACCGCGTCACCGGCGGGGGCGCCGTGTTCACCGTGCGCGCGATGGACGGCCGGCGGATCGACAGCCTCGCGGTCGACCTGCACTCCGCCGGTGACCGCCGCGAACGCGCGCGCGAGGAGCAGCCGCTGTGACTGTCGGCTGCAGGCGATAAGCGGTAGGCAGTCAGCGAACCGCGCAACCGCAACGCGGTTCAACGCCGTTCGCTGACTGCTTACCGCTTACAGCTTATCGCCCCCATCGAGCCTAACGGCGGCGATCACCGCCCGGGCGGAGTCCCCCGGGGCAGCAGCTCATCCAGGTTCGCCAGCTGCCAGGCGTTCACGGCCATCACCGTCGCCGCCTGCATCACGTCGGGGATCACGGCGTGATCGAAGGTGTCGATCTGTGAGTGATGCGTGTGGTCGTAGCCTCGCGACTCCTGGTCGTAGTTGAAGGCGGGGACGCCATACGGCAGGAACGAGAGGTGGTCGGTGCCACCCTTGTTGCCGGGGCGCACCTTGAAGGGGCCGATGGCGTTGGCGGGGGCAAGCATCGCCGTCCACATGTCGCGCAGCTCATTGCGCCCCTGGAGTGCCATGCCGAGGATGCGGCCAGTTCCATTGTCGAGGACGAGCACCGACTCGAACTTCGGCAGCTCGGCGGCGTGATCGCGGGCGTACATCCGCGATCCGTACAACCCTTCCTCTTCCCCGCTGAACAGCACGAACCGAATCGTGCGCCGGGGCTTCATCCCCGATGCCTGCAGGATGCGCGCAGCCTCGAGGACGGCGATCGAACCGGTACCGTTGTCGGTCGTCCCGGTGCCAAGGTCCCACGAGTCGAGGTGGGCGCCGAGCAGCACGACCTCGTCGGGCTTCTCGGTCCCCCGGATCTCGGCGACCGTGTTGTAGACGGTGACCGAGTCCGTGCCTAACGTGTTCTGGATGTTGGCCTCGAGCGCGACATGCTCGCCGCGGCCGAGCAGGCGATGCATCTGGTTGAACGTCTCGTTGTCGACGACGAGGTACGGGAACGGATAGATGCGCGCCGGCGAGCCGCTCATCGTCTCGAGGCCGAACTGCTTCGCGCCCGACGTCACGTATCCGGCAATGCCTTCACCGGCGAGCGCGGCGACCACCGAGTCGCGGAAGGGACTCGCCGGTGTCATGAACTGCGCGCGGCGCAGCGAGTCGGCGCGTACGCTGTCGGCGTGCGTCATCGTCGGGCCGTCGGGATTCCAGATCGTGACCGGACCGCGGGCGAGGACCCACTTGCCCCTTAGCTTGCCGGCGAAGCGCGTGTTGAAGTCGGCTCGCGTGTTCGCGTCCATGTACACGACATCGCCGTTGACCGGGCCATTCGTCCCCGGGGCCCACGCCCACGAGACGGCGTTGAGCCAGCGCTCGTGCGGTGCGGTCATGCGCACCGCGGCCGGGCCGCGCGTCCAGCGCTGGCCGAACCGCCACGGCTCGAGGTGCACGTTGGCCAGACCGTATTCGCGAAAGCGCTCCGCGGTCCAATCGTTGGCTCGCTTGAGCGCTGCGCTTCCGGTCAGTCGGGGCCCGATGACGTCAGCGAGGTACTCGAGATCGGCGCCGGCGTGCGAGCGCTGCATACCCTCGGCAATCATCGCGTCCACTGCGCCCTGGTCGGTGGCGACGGCGACCACGTGCTGGGGTCCGCTGAACGCGGTGTCGAGCGCCCGCGCATTGCGGTCGCGCGGAGGCTGGGCAACGGGGGCCGCGGCTGGTGCCGGCGTCGCAGGCGCGGTCGGCGCACAGGCGGCGGCCACGACGATGAATGCAACGAGCGAGTGCCGCAGCAGGTGAGACAGCGAGCGTGTCATCGGGGGGAGTGCAGGTTGTGAGGGGTCCCGCGCGCGGCGATCCGGGCGCAGAGGAGGGTGGCTTCGATGAAGCTTGACGGATCGGCGCGGCCGGTGCCCGCGATGTCGAGCGCGGTCCCGTGATCGGGCGAAGTCCTCGGAAACGGCAGGCCTAACGTTACGTTCACGGCGCTCCCGAACGACGCGACCTTGATTGCGGTCATCCCGACATCATGGTAGGGCGCGATCACCGCGTCGAACGCGCCGCGCATGGCGCGGACGAAGACCGTGTCGGCGGGAAATGGACCATCAATGCGCGCAGCGCGGGCGGCGGGAGCGAGGAGCTCGTCATCCTCGCGGCCGAAGCGCCCGCCGTCGCCGGCGTGCGGGTTCAGCGCGCAGAGTGCGATGCGCGGCTCGGCGATCCCGAACCAGTCGCGGAGCCCGGCGCGGGTGATTTCGGCGGCGTGGACGATCGCATCGCGCGTCAGCGCCCGGGGCACGTCGCTCAACGCGATGTGCGTGGTCGCGAGGACGACGCGCAGCTTCTCGGAGGCGAGCATCATCGCGACCGGGACGCCGGCGATCGCCGACAGCATCTCGGTGTGGCCGGGATAGTCGAAGCCGCCGGCGAGCAGCGCGCTCTTGTCGAGGGGGGCGGTGACGATGCCATCCACCTCTCCGGCGAGCGCCATTCGCGCGGCACGCTCGACGGCGCGTCCGGCGAAGGCGCCGGCTTCGGCAGCGCTGCCCCCCGCGCTCCACCTGCCTAACGGCTCGTCGACGGAAGCTGCTGTGCCCGACGGGCCGATGACCTGCCAGCTGCAGGCGGCGCGCACGCGATCATCGGTGAGCGCCCGGGCGACGATCTCCGGGCCGATGCCGCGCGGATCGCCGAGGGTGATCGCCAGGCGGGGGCGACGCGGCGCACCGCCGTCACCGGCGGCGCGCACGCGATCACCAGCCCCCGGCTTCACCGTCAGATGCGGATCGACACGTAAGTGGTCTGTCGCAGCTGGTCGAGCATGCGCCGCATCGCCTTCTCCTGCGACAGCTGGTCGCGAATCCGCTCGCGCAGGTCGTCGATCGTGAAGTCGCCGCCCTCGACCGAGGTCAGCATCGAGACGACGACGAACTTCGCGCCGCGCCGCGCGTCCTCGATCCGGAACGGGCCGGCGATGTCACCGGCCTTCTTTCCCTCGAGCGCCGTCGCGTATTCCGGCGGGAGCTGCGAGCGCTCCCACGGATCGAACGCACCGCGCAGCTCCATCGGATCGTGGTGCACCTTCGACAGCGAATCGAACGAGATTCCTCGCTTCAGCTGGGCGACGACTGAATCGGCCTCCGCCTGTGCGGCGGCGACCGCTCCCGAATCGATGACCGGCTTGATGAGGATGTGGCGGACCTTCACCTCCGCGGGCTGCACACGATCGACGCGAATGATGTGGAAGCCGAACGGAGTCTCGACGACGTTGCTGACGACGCCTGGCGGGAGCGAGAACATCACGCGCTCGAATTCCGGCACCATCGATCCGCGGCGGTTCCAACCGAGGTCTCCACCCTGCGCCGCGCTCGGGTCCATCGATTCACGCTTCGCGATCTGCTCGAAGTCGCCGCCGCGGCGAATCTCGGCGAGCAGCGACTCGGCCTTCACGCGCGCGACCTCGCGCGCGGCGGGCGACGGCTTGGTCGCGATCACGATCTGGCGGAAGGTGACGGTCGCCGGCCGCTTCGGAAGATCGGCTTTGCGCTCTTCGTACGTCTTCGACACGTCGGCTTCCGAGACGCCAACCTGCACCAGCTTTCCATCCTGCTTCAGCTTCTGGATGAGCTGCGACTGAAGCGCCTGACGGCGCGCATCGTCGGTCAGGCTGCGGCGGTATTCCTCGGGAGTACCGAAGCCCGCCTTCCGCAACTCGGTGCGGTACTCCTCCTCGCTCTGGAACTGGCCGCGCACGCGCTTGATCTGCGCTTCGACGGTGGTCGCGAGGTCGTTGTCGGCGACGACGACCTTCTCCTCCTTCGCCTTCTGGACGAGCACCTCTTCGTCGATCAGGTCATTGAGGACGGTGCGGAGCACCTTCTCCTGGCCGACCGAGTCGGTCGGGAGGACGAGCCCCTGCGCGCGGCGGACGTTCACCGCTTCCATGACGTTCGAGTAGAGGATCGGGTGGTTGCCGACGACGGCGACGACGCGATCGACGGAGACCTCACCCGCCGCGGGGGGCGCGGCGGCGGTCGAATCCTGGGCGTGGAGCGGGCGCGTGACGAGCGCGGCGGTCGCGAGGGCGACGACTATGGAGAGCTTGCGTGGCATGTCTGGAAGATACCCGCCGATGCGCGCCGGGGTCCGGCGCCGCGAATGCTGGAGTCCAGCGTGATGAAACGGCGCGTGGCGGGCCGATGCATAGGCCCCCCACGCGGCACGACTTGTTACGGCTTCGGCGCGGGGGCCGGAGCGTTGCCCTGCGGAAGCGTCGGCAGCGGCACGTTCGACTGCGGCTGACTCGCGCGGTTCGTCGAATCCGCCGCGGCGCGCGATTTCTGCGCCCGCTCGAAGGCCCGATCGATCCCCTGCGGGATGATCTTCGACTCGTACTTCGTGCGCAGGATCGTCGCGATCTCGTCGGGCACCGGCACGAACTGCTTCCGGCCGGCGACGAGATCATCGAGGTACGCATTGATCCGCTCGCCCGCGATCTTCTCGCGATCGGCAACCGTCTTCCCCGCCTGCGCGAGCGACGACGGATCGACGTTGAGTGCCTGCCACATCTGCACGACTACACCCTTCACGCCCGAGTACATCTGCGCCTTCTCGGTCGAGTCGATGTCGATGTGGAGGCTGTCGGCGCGGCGGAGCATCAGCTCGTTGCGAGCCATCGCCTTCACGAGGTCGGGGAGCATCGAGTCCGGCGCCTGCAGGATCTGCGGGCGAACCTGCGGCGGAAGCGTCGCCGCCCAGCGCACGAACTTCGCGCCGGTGAAGTCGCCGATCGCGGTGGTGGCCAGCACGGTCTTGTCATCGCGGAACGCGTCGGGATCGCGCATGATCGCCTTCACCTTCGACGGCGCGTCCTTCTTCACCTCGATCTTGCCCGACTGCTCGAGCTGCGCGACGTAGGTGCTCTCGGCGCCACGCGTCGACTGCGAAGCGAACTTCTTCGTGAAGGCATCCTTCGCTTCAGCGTAAGGCAGCCGCTCGATGATGTGATAGCCGAACTGCGAGCGAACCACCGGCGAGATCTGGCCCGGCTTGAGGTCGCGGGTCGCGACCTCGAATTCGGGGACCATCTCACCCGGCGCGAAGGGTGGCAGCAATCCGCCCTGCGGCGCCGAGCCGGGATCCTGGCTGACGCGCTTCGCAACCGACGCGAAGTTCGACGGCGTGAGGCCGGCGCGAATGGATTCGGCCGCGCGGCGAATGGAGTCGACCTGCTGGTCGGTGTACGGCGCGCCACCCTGGCGCTGCGTGAGGAGCAGGATGTGGCGCGCGACGAGGAGCCCGCCCTCGTTGTACTTCTGTTCCGTCGCCGAGTCGTGCGGCAGCGATGCCGAGACCTGCTGGTAGAACTTCTGGAGCTTGGCCTGCGCGACCGCGGGCCACATCGCGTCATCGATCGCCTTGCGATCGGTGAGCGAGTCGCCGTGCGCCGCGGCGTCGCCGAGGAGCTGGTACGAGACCCAGACCTTGGTGAAGTCCTCGAAGATCGGCTTCTGCAGGGGCAGCTTCGTCCCGCCGATGACCTGGGCGAGGCGCTCCGACGAGAGCTCCTGGCTGCCAGCGCGCGCGGCCACGTCGACGTGGGCCGACATCGCTTCCTTGAATCCTTCGCAGGCGACTACGGTGGCAGCCGCGGCGACGACGGACAATGCTTTCCAGCGAATCATGCGGGGGGTGGGAGACGGACGTGAATGTCTGGCGAGGCTGGCTTTCGATCGCGCCGCCGTCAGGCAAGCAGCGACCGGAGCGCACGCACCAGACCGTCGAGCATCGGCGCGCCACCGAGCCGCGTGAGCTTGAGCGACAGGGGATGCGCGCGTCTCACGTCGGCCTGGAACTGAACCTCATGGAACGCGGCCGACAGCCCCTTCATCCGGGGCACCGCGTCCGGACGAAAGGTAATACGGGCTTCCGTGCCGCGCACCAGGATTCCTTCGACGCGGAGGAGGCCACCGACGATGCGGAGCATGGCCTGCGCGAGGAGGGCGTCCGCCTGTGCCGGAAGCGGCCCGAAGCGATCACGCAGCTCGAGTCGAAGCGCCTCGACCTCGGCGGGCTGGGTGAAACGTGTCAGCCGCCGGTAGACGTCGAGCTTCGCGTCCTGCGAGTCGATGTAGTCGTCGGGCAGGTACGTCGGAAGGTCCATCGAGACGTCGGCGGGCACCAGCGCGGGCGCCCCCTCGGCGCGCGTCACGCGGGTGACCTGCTCCTCGAGGAGCCGCAGGTAGAGGTCGAAGCCGACCGCGTGGACGAAGCCGGACTGCTCGGGGCCGAGCAGGTTCCCCGCCCCGCGCAACTCCATGTCCTTGAGGGCGACGCGGTAGCCCGACCCCAGCTCGGTGTGGTGCTCGAGCACCTGCAGCCGGCGCTCGGCGTCGGGATCGACCTGGTCGGGGACGAGCAGGTAGCAGTAGGCGCGGCGGTGCGAGCGGCCGACGCGGCCGCGGAGCTGGTAGAGCTGGGCGAGGCCGAGGTGGTCGGCGCGGTTGACGAACATCGTGTTCGCGTTAGGCACGTCGAGGCCGCTCTCGACGATCAGCGTCGAGACGAGGACGTCGATCTCGCCGTTGACGAACCGGCGCATCACCTTCTCGAGCTGGTGCTCCTTCATCTGCCCGTGGCCGACCTCGACGCGGGCGCGGGGGACGATGCGCCGGATGTGGTCGGCGATCCCCTCGATGGTCTCGATCCGGTTGTGGACGAAGAACACCTGGCCGCCGCGATCGAGCTCGCGGGAGACCCCCTCGTCGATGAGCCCATCGTCCCACGGCTCGACGAAGGTGAGCACCGGCGAGCGGTCGCGCGGCGGTGTCTGCATCAGCGTCATGTCGCGGAGGCCGGCGAGCGACTGGTGGAGCGTCCGCGGGATCGGCGTCGCCGTGAGGGTGAGGACGTCGGTCTCGAGGCGGAGCTGCTTGAGCCGCTCCTTGTGCTTGACCCCGAAGCGATGCTCCTCGTCGACGACGATCAGGCCTAACGCGGCGAAGGTGACGTCTGCGCTGAGCAGCCGATGGGTGCCGATGATGACGTCGATCTTGTGCTCGGCCAGCTCGGCGAGCGTCTTCGCCTGTTCCTTCGCCGTCTGGAAGCGGCTGAGCACCGCGACGCGAATCGGGAAGTCGGCGAGCCGGTCGCCGAAGGTGCGCGCATGCTGGTCGGCGAGGATCGTCGTCGGGACGAGGACCGCGACCTGCCGTCCGGACTGCACCGCCTTGAAGGCGGCGCGGACCGCGATCTCCGTCTTGCCGTAGCCGACGTCGCCGACGAGGAGCCGGTCCATCGGCCGCACGCTCTCCATGTCGTGCTTGACGTCGGTGGTCGCCTTGCGCTGATCGGGAGTGTCCTCGAAGAGGAACGAGGATTCGAGCTGGCGCTGCCAGGCGGTGTCGGGGACGTGGGCGGGACGGGTGGCGACGTGGCGGCGGGCGTAGAGGTCGAGGAGCTCGACGGTCATCTCCTGGATCGCCGCCCGCGTCCGGTCGCGCTGGGCGCCCCAGCGCTTGCCGCCTAACGTGTGCAGCCGCGGCGGCGGGGCGTCGTCGCCGACGTCGCCGGCGGCGCGGTAGCGCTCGATCTGGTCGAGGCGGTAGAGCGGGACGTTGAGCCGGTCGCCCCCCTCGTACTCGATGACCGCGACCTCGATCGCGCTCTCCTGGACGAAGGTGGTGACGATCCCGCGGTAGATCCCGATCCCGTGCTCGAGATGGACGACGTAATCGCCCGGTGTCAGGGCGCTGGCGACGTCGAGGGCGGCGCCGGCGTGGTAGCGGCGGGCGCGCCGAAGCCGGCGCTCACGGCGAAAGATCTCGTGGTCGGTGAGGATCCGCAGCCCGGGATCGTTCCCGTTAGGCGGGATGACGAAGCCGCCGTGGAGGACGCCGACCGTCAGCGCCGCCGGCGACGGGCCGTACTCGCCCTCGCTCAGCAGCTCGTCGAGGCGCTCGCACTGCCCGGCGTTGTCGCAGAGGATGACGGTCGGCGTCGGCCCGCGGACGACCTGCCGCAGCCGCTTGATGTCGCGATCGATCTGGTCCGGTTCCCGCAGCGGGAACATGATCGCCCGCTCGTCCGCAGTCGCGCGGTCGACGACGCGGACGGTGCCTAACGCGCGGAGGGTCTCGAGCACGCTCGCCGGCGGGTCGAAGAGCTCGCCCCGGCTCGGGGTGTCCTCGCCGCGACGGCGGGCGAGGTCGATGTGATGCGCCGCCTCCTGCCAGGTGCGCTCGAGCTCGGGCGCGAGGTCCGTCCCCTGCGGCAGCACGAGCAGGGTGTCGGGAGGGAACAGCGAGCCGATCGACACGCGCTCGACGCTCTCCTCGTCGTCGCCGGCCGCGGTTTCCACGGGGAGCACCAGCGCCACCTCGGCGGCGCGGGTCGAGCGCTGCGAGTTGAGGTCGAAGTGCCGCAATTCCACGATCTCGTCGCCCCACAGCTCGGCGCGCACAGGATCCGTCATCCCGAATCCATAGACGTCGAGAATGCCGCCGCGAACGCTGAACTGCGCGACGTCCTCGACCATCGTCACGCGCTGGTAGCCGACCGACTCGAGGTGCGCGACGAGGTCGCCGAGCCGCCAGCGATCGCCGCGGCGGAGCTCGAGCCGCGAGGCAGCGACCGCCCGCGGCAGGCGGGTTCGCTCGAGGAGTGCGCGCGCGGTCGTCAGCAGCACGTGCACCGCTCCGCGCGACATGCGCTCGAGCGTCTCGACACGCTCGCCCGCCACTTCGGCGTGCGGCTCGGCCTCGCCGAGCCCTTCCCGCGGTGGATAGAGCGCGATCACCGCCGGATCGTCGACGAGTGCGCCGAGGTCGGCGAGCCAGCGCTCCGACTCGGGGACGCTGTCGGTGGTGATCACGATGAAGCGTCCGGGGTGCGCGCGGGCGACCGCGGCGACGACGACCGCATCGCTCGACCCGTGCAATCCGGCGATCGTCGCCGTCGCGCGCGGCGCGGGAAGCGACTTGCTCAGCCGCGTGAACGCACCGAGCCGCTCGACCGCATCGAGCACCGCGGGAAGCGGCATCAGCGCACCTCGGCGGCGCGGTGCGGCGCGACCCGCCCGCGGGCCGGCACGGCGGCGACCAGCGTCTCGACGAGGAGGACGGCGAGAACGGCGGCGAGGAGCACGGTGCCTAACGGCCGCCGCGAGGCCCGGCCCCATGCCGCGGCGGCGGCCGCGGCGGCATCGTGCGTCACCGTCGCCCCGGGCAGCCGGTGGCGCATCTCGTCGTCTCCCATTCGCTGCAGCACCGACTCCTCCACTTCCCCGTTCACCGTCACCGCACCGACCCGCGCACCGCCCCGCGTCCAAAAATACACTCCCGCACGCGATGGCCGGAGCGAGTCGGCTACCGGCAGCTTCTCGCCTTCAGGCGTCTCGACACCATCGATGCCTGCAGGCACTGCGACCATCGACCCGGGCGCGAGCCGGGTCGCCGGTCTTCCGCTCCCCGCAAGCCGCTCGCTCAGCGTGCTCGCCAGCCAAGGCACGAACTCCGCAGTCGCCGGCAGCGTCGTCGCCGCGGTATCGAAGGCCGACGCGACGAGCACGTATCCGTCGCCAGCGACGATCCACGGCTCGCCGGCGACGGTGGCAAGCGTCTCCGCCGGCGCTGCGGCGGTCGCGGTCAGGGCATAGCGCCGGCGCACGTCGACGTTGGCAAGCCCGGCACCATGCGCACGCGACGATTCCCTGCGTTCGGCGCCAAGCCGCCACGGGATCCCGGCGCGATCGAGAGCGCGATTCGCGGCGCCGATGCGCGACGGATCGAGCGGCGCGACGGCGAGCGCCGGACGACCGACGACCTCGTCGGCCGATGCGACTGTAACCTCGCGACCGGCAGCGACGATCCCCGCAGAAATCAGCGCGTCGATCGCCCGGTCAGCGAATGCGCCCGCGCGCGAGCTGACACGCGGTGGCGGTGCGTTCCAGCTCGCGAACCACCGCTCGTCGTCGGCGGCCAGCTCGTCGGGGGCGAGGACCGCGCGCGCGGCACTCCAGCCCTCTGGCGCGTCGGCGACCGTCACGTCGGTCTCGCCCACGCCCGCCGCGTCAGGCGCGACGACGCCGCGGCCGAGCGTGCGGCCGGCGATCTCGATGCGAAGGGGGACCGTGTCGCCGGGTGCGGCGCCGCCTAACGCGACGTGCACCGCGCCGCTCCCCGTCCAGCGCGCGGGACGCGGCTCGGCACTGGTGATGGAACGGTTTGGCGGCGGCGAGCCGGACGGAATGAACACGACCTCGGCCGCGAGCCCCGCGACGGTGCGCCAGGTGGTGGACTGCGCGTCGGTGAAGACGACGACAACCGGCGTCGCTGGCGAGACGCCGCGGGTGCGCGCGATCGCGGCGCGCAGCGCATCGCCGAGGTTCCCCGCGCCGGGCAGCACGGTGATCGTGTCGATGGCTGCTCGCAACGTCGCCCCATCGCCGCCGGTGACGCGCCCGTCCGCGGTGACGAGCCAGACGCGGTCGCCGGGCGACGAGCCGGCGACGAGCGCGCGAGCGGCCGCCTTCTCGTCATCGAGTACGCGGCGACCGCCTGAGACCGCGCTCGTGCTGAGCGAGTTGTCGAGAAGCAGCGCGACCGCGGCGCGACCATGCCCCGTGCCGATCCGGGCAAGCGGTCGTGCTGCGGCGAGGGCGAGGAGGAGCACGAGCAGCATCCGCAGCAGCGCGAGCAGCGAGTTGCGAGCGCGCAGCGAACGCTCGTGATCGTGCGTCGCCCGCGCGAGATAGCGGACCGCCGGGAACTCGACGATGCGCCCCTGCGGCCGGCGCCGCAG
>Ga0308175_100001520_pt1 | contig 15711 bp, 14 predicted proteins | sample PhyCR1_3_FD_203893 | JGI IMG/M metagenome (GOLD analysis project Ga0308175, IMG submission 203893) | Soil microbial communities from UC Gill Tract Community Farm, Albany, California, United States - DLSLS.C.R1 | ecosystem: Environmental > Terrestrial > Soil > Agricultural land | place: USA...
GCGCTCGCGCGGGCGGTGCTGCGCCGGCGCCCGAAGGGCAACAGGACGAAGGTGACGATCCTGATCGCCAACGCGTATGGCATGGGCGGCACGGTCCGGACGTGCCTCAACGTCGCCGGCTTCCTTGCCCGCGCCCATGACGTCGAGATCATCAGCACGCACCGCACCAGCGACCGCCCGTTCTTCCCGTTCCCGCCGGGCGTGAAGGTCCGCGTCGCGGACGACCAGCGCGACCGGCCGCTCGGGGGCCGGGCCGGCCGCGTTCGCGAGCTGCTGCGCCCGCACCGCAGCCGGCTCGTCTTCCCCGGCGACCTGCGCTTCGCCGGCAGCTGCACGCTGTGGACCGACCTGATGCTGGTGCGCCACCTCTGGGAGGTGCGCGACGGCGTCGTGATGGGCACCCGCCCGGCGCTGAACCTGCTGGCGCCCGTCCTGCGGCGCCGCGGGATGACCGTGATCGGCCAGGAGCACATGAACCTCGAGACGCACACGCCCCAGCGCCAGGCCGAGATCGCCCGCCGCTACCCGTCGCTCGACGCGGTCGCGGTGCTGACCGAGCGCGACCACGAGACCTACGCGCACGCGCTCGGCGACAGCGTGCGCCTGGAGCGCATCCCCAACGCGATCCCGCGGCTGGAGGCCGAGCCGCCGGCGCTCGATGCGCCGGTCGTCGTGGCCGCGGGCCGGCTGACGCTGCAGAAGGGCTTCGACCTGCTGATCCCCGCGTTTGCCAAGGTCGCCGAGCGCCACCCCGAGTGGACGCTGCGCATCTGTGGCGACGGCGGCCAGCGCAGGCGCCTGCAGTCGCTGATCCTCGAGCACAGGCTGTCGAACAACGTGCTGCTGATGGGCGCCGTCGACCGCCTCGACCTGCAGATGGCGCAGGCGTCGTTGTACGTGCTGAGCTCCCGCTTCGAGGGCCTCCCGATGGTGATGATCGAGGCGATGAGCCTCGGGCTGCCGGTCGTCGGCTTCGACTGTCCGACCGGCCCGCGCGAGGTCATCCAGAACGGCCGCAGCGGCGTGCTCGTGCCCGACGGCGACATCGACGCGCTCGCGGACGCGATGCTCGCCGTGATCGAGGACCCGGAGCACCGCAGGCGCCTCGGCGCCGGCGCGTCCGAACGGGCGAAGGACTTCGCCCTGGACTCCATCGGGCCCCGCTGGGAGGCCCTGATCGACGAGCTCAGCCGCCGCCCAGCGCGCCGGTGACGGTGTCGACGGCGCCGCCGACGACATCGCCGGTCTTCGTGCCGGTGTCCGTCGTCACGTCGGTGATGGTCGGCAGTGCGTCGGTGACCGGTGCCAGCGGGACGGACGTCGTGCCACTGGTCGTGCCGCCGCTCGTCGGGCGCGAGGCGTCGCCGCTGCCGGGCAGGCTCGGCGCCGTCACCGGCGACGTCGAGGTGGACGTCGACGGAACCGAGGCCGTCGTGCCGCTGCCGCTGGCCCCGCCCGAGCCGCTGCCGGAGGACGTGCCCGAGGAGACCGGTGTCACGGTCGTCTTGGTGACCGAGCCGCTGCCGCGATGCTTGGAGGCCGGGCGCTTCGTCGCGGTGCGCTTGGACGGGCTCGCGGACTGACGCGCGTTGGTCGCAGGGGGCTTGGCCGAGCTCGCGCTCGACTCGCTCGCCTGGTTGCGCAGCTTCTCCAGGCCCGGGAAGCCCTTCGCGATCCCCGCGTCGCTGTTGACCGCGGCGCCGGCGCCGGCGCCGGCGATCGCGATCGTCGCCGCGGTCGCAGCGGCTTTGAACCAGCCCGCGGCCGACGGATCCGACGCGGCCGAGGACCACTGCGCGATCGCCGGCGCGTGGCCGGAGGCCATGCCCGAGAGGTTGTCGTGGCCACCGCCGCCCCAGCGGCGCCGCAGGAAGGCGGGAAGCGGCAGGAACGCCGCGATCTTCGCTCGCACCGGCGTGTGCACGAGGACACTGGAGTCCAGGCCGGCCAGGCGCGCCTGGCGCCGGCAGGGCTGGCAGTAGGAGACATGTCGCGCCATGCGGCGCTGGTCGCGGGTGCCCAGCGTGCCGGTCGCGGCCGAGGCGATGATGGTCTGGATGCGCCGGCAGCGCTCGCCGCTGATGAGCTCGGAGTACTCCTCGGTGAGGCGGCGGCGGGCGCGGAAGAGGGTGGACTCGACCGACGGGCGGCTCATGCCGAGGCGCTCGCCGATCTCGCGGTAGCTGAGGCCCTCGAGCTCACGCATCACGAGGATCTCGTGATGGGTCTCGGACAGGCCGCCGAAGGCGCCGCACAGGTGGTCGAGCGACATCTTCTGGTCGACGGCGACATCGGGAGTCGGCCCGGTCGTCACGAGGCGGCCGTAGTCGGCGGCGCCAAGTCCCTCCTCGGCGTCGTAGGAGACCTCCTCGGCGCGGCGGGCGCGGCGGAACTGGTCGATGCACGCGTTCTTGGCGATCTCGTAGATCCACGGCTTGAACGCGATCGGCCGCTCTGTCTCTCGCATGCGCCGCAGCGCCGACATGAACACGTCCTGCGCGATGTCCTCCGCGCGGGCGTAGTCGTTGACCATGCCGTAGATGTAGGCGGCGATCCGCCGGTGGTAGCGCTCGTACAGGCGCTCGAATGCGCGGTCGTCGCCCACGCGAACGGCTGCCACCAACTGGTGGTCGGTCGGATCCCCTACCGTCCGCGCCGCCGGATTCGGCGCGACCGGGGGCGCGATCGTTGCCATGCTCCCCATTCCCCTTGCCGCAGCTGATGCGAGCCGATCATCCATGACGACCGCCTCGGCCAACTGAACTGTAGCGTTCATTCAGCATCGTGCAAGCTGGTACCGAACCACTTTCTGGACCGATTCGTTGCAAACCGCCCCCCTCAATGACCTCATCGGCCACCTCGACGCCCTCCTGAACCCCTCGGCGTTCGACGACTACGGACCCAACGGGTTGCAGGTACCCGGAAATGACGCGGTTGGCACGGTGGTCACGGGCGTCAGCGCGTCAATCGAGCTCTTCGAGCGCGCGATCGAGCACGGCGGGGACCTCGTGCTCGTCCACCACGGGCTTTTCTGGGGGAACACATCCCCACCCACCCCCGTCGACGCGCAGCTCAAGCGCCGCCTGAAGCTGCTCTTCGACCACGACATCGCGCTCGCCGCCTACCACCTGCCGCTCGACGCGCATCTCGAGGTCGGCAACAACGCGCTGCTCGCCCGCGCGCTCGGCGCGACCGAGATCGAGCCGTTCGCCGGCATCGGCGTGCGCGCGCGCCTGCCGGAGATCGCTCCGGACGTCCTTCACGCGCGCGTGCGCGAGGCCACCGGCGGGCGCGAGCCGCTGTCGTTCCTGGCCGGGCCCGACCCGGTGCGGACAGTCGGGATCGTCTCCGGCGGCGGCGCCAAGCACCTCGACGACGCGATCGCGGCGGGCCTCGACGCGTTCGTCACGGGCGAGCCGCGCGAGCCGGCCATGAACGATGCGCGCGAGGCCGGGATCCACTTCCTGGCGGCCGGCCACTACGCGACCGAGACGTTCGGCGTGCGGGCCCTCGGCGAGCGGCTGACGTCCGAGTTCGGGATCCGCCACCTGTTCGCAGACGTTCCGAACCCTGTTTAGACAGTATTAAGTTGAGCGCGTCCGACTGAAGCGGTACAACCCTTCTGCACGGCATACGACAGAGGAGAATCCTCCAATGGCCATTCACCTGACGCCCACCGAGCTCGCCCGCGAGTCCGGTCTGGAGCGTCGAGAAGTGATCGTCAAGTGCATGGAGCTCGGGGTCCCGATCTTCCAGGGTCGCATCGACAAGACCCTCTTCCTGGCCAGCCTCGACGAGTTCGGCCTCGCCGAGACCCCCGAGGTCAGCGCCGCTTAGCGAACCCCGCAGTACCGAGACGGGCATACTTCCTCCTTGTCCCGCGTCAAGGAGGAAGAGTTGATGGAGGCTGCGGCCCCGCCGGTCACGACCGGCTCGAAGACGATGGCCGACCTCTTCGGTCGGGCTGCGGAAATCCACGGCGACCACGCCTTCGCGCGCCACAAGGTCGGCGACGAGTGGCAGGACATCAGCTACGCGCAGTCGTGGGAGATCATCCGCGAGATCGGCCTGGGACTGGTCGACCTCGGCGTCCAGGGCGGCGACCGCGTCTGCATCCTGGCCAACACGCGCCCCGAGTGGTCGTTCGCCGACTTCGGGGCGGCCAGCGCCGGCGCCGTGGTGGTGCCGATCTACCAGACCAACTCGCCGGCCGAATGCGAGTGGGTGGCGGGCAACTCCGAGGCGGTCGCGGTGATCTGCGAGGACGCCGCGCAGGTGGCGAAGATCGTGGAGGTCCGCGACAACCTGCCGAACCTGCGCCACATCGTCGTCATGGAGCCCGAGGGCGCGGACCCCGGCGCGATCGCGCTGGACGACCTGCGCGAGCGCGGCCGCGGGCGCGACGCCGCCGAGCTGCAGGCGCGCATGGATGCGGTGAAGCCCTCGGACGCGTTCACGTTCATCTACACGTCCGGCACGACCGGCCCGCCGAAGGGCTGCGTGCTCACGCACGGCAACTACCGCTCGATGCTCGACATGTGCACGTCGCTGAGCGTCCTGCGCGGCGGCGACGAGTCGGACGTCATCTACCTGTTCCTCCCGCTCGCGCACTCGTTCGCGCTGCTCATCCAGCTGCTGAACGTGGACCTCGGAGGGACGATCGCCTACTTCGGTGGCGACACCCGCCAGATCATCCCCGAGATCGCACAGGTCAAGCCGACCTACCTGCCGTCGGTCCCGCGGATCTTCGAGAAGCTCTACACGCTGGCCCAGACCCAGCTGCCGGCCGAGGAGATCGAGCTCATCCGCAGGGTCGGAGGGAGGATCCGTGACCTCGAGGTCGCCGGCCAGGATGTCCCGCAGGAGCTGCGCGACCAGTTCGAGCCCGTGGCCGCGAAGGCCGAGTTCGTGCGCAACCTGTTCGGCGGCCGCCTGCGCCAGGCGGTCACCGGCGCGGCGCCGATCGCGAAGGAGATCCTCGAGTTCTTCTGGGGCGCCGGCGTGCCGGTGCTCGAGGGGTACGGCATGACGGAGACGGCCACGGCCGCGACGTACTCGACGATCGAGGAACACAAGTTCGGCACGGTCGGCCGACCGTTCCCGGGCTGCGAGATCCGGATCGCCGACGACGGCGAGATCCTCGTCAAGGGCCCGAATATCTTCGACGGCTACTACAAGATGCAGGACGCGTCGTTCGGCGCGAAGGACCCCGACGGCTGGATGCACACCGGCGACCTCGGCTCGCTCGACGCCGACGGCTACCTGTCGATCACGGGCCGCAAGAAGGACATCATCATCACGGCGGGGGGCAAGAACCTGACGCCGGCCAACATCGAGAACGACATGAAGCAGAGCCGCTGGATCAGCCAGGCGGTCATGCACGGCGACCGCCGCCCGTTCCCGGTGATGCTGGTGACGCTGGACGAGGAGGAGATCGTCCCCTGGGCGCAGGGCGAGGGCATCCAGGACACCTCGATCCCGGCGCTGGCGCGCGACGAGAAGGTGATCGCGCTGGTCCAGGCCGAGCTCGACAGGGCCAACGCCAACTACGCGCAGGTCGAGCAGGTGAAGAGGTTCTTCATCCTCGACCACGACCTGTCGCAGGAGACCGGCGAGCTGACGCCGACGCTGAAGGTCAAGCGCAACGTCGTCAACGACAAGTACGCCGACCGCTTCGAGGCGCTCTACGGCGGATCGGGCGGGTAGACCCCCCTCGTGGCCCGCACCGATCCGACCGACAACGGCGGCCTCTTCATCGGCCGCCGGCCGGGCACGGCACCCGTCAAGTACCGCGCGCTCCCGCAGCGCGGGACGCACAAGCGGCAGGTGATCGACCAATGGCTCGCGGCCGGGATCCTCGCGGCGATGGTGTTCGTGTCCCTGCTGTTCTTCGGCCCGGTCCCGGTCGCGTGGCTGTGGATCGCCTCGCGCGTGCAGTACTGGCTGAACACCGTGTCGGTCGCGATCTTCGTCGCGTTCCTCGGAATGCTGCTGACGCTGCTGCTCGGGCTGCGGATCCTGCGGCGCATGGACCTCACGTGGATTCTCGTGCGCCGGGCGGCCGGCGTCGACCAGCGCCAGGGCGTGATGACGCGGGTGTTCGGCTACACGGCGGCACTGGCGGCGATCCTGTTCTTCGGGTGGCTGATCCTCATCGCCGGTCCGGGCTCGACGCTCGCGCCCGGGCAGTAGCCCGTGGGCTTCCTCGACTACTACAAGCAGTTCGAAGGCATGCCCGAGGAGGAGGTCAACGCGCGCCTGCGCGAACAGGCCGCCGAGCGCAAGCGCAAGGCGCTGGCGGTCGTCGACCCGATCGACCTGAGCGCCACGACCTGGCCCGAGTACCCGCACCCGGCGGTCGTCAACGCGATCACGTACACGGCGCGCCGCGGGCTGCACCGCTACCTCGATCGCAGCGCGGGCGCATTGCGCTCGGAGCTGGCACACCGCCACGACGTGCCCGAGGAGCGCGTGGTGGTCGGGGACGGAGCGGCGCAGCTGCTCAGCTCCGCTGCCTACGCGCTGATGGACGAGGCGCTCGACGAGCTCGTGACGCCGTGGCCGAGCTACGGCCTATATCCCGTGATGGCCCACCGCGCCCGCGCGCATGCCGTGCCGGTGCCCGGCTACGGGGTCGACGCCGTGCTCAGCGCCGTCAACGAGCACACGCGCGTCGTCGCGCTCTGCTCGCCGAACGACCCCACCGGCGAGATCGTCGAGGCAAGCGAGCTGCGCCGACTGCTCGAGGCGCTGCCCGAGCGCGTGATCGTGCTGCTCGACGAGGCGCTCACGGACTTCGCCGACGCGCAGCCGCTCGATGCCGCCCTCGCGCTCCTGGACGACTTCCCGCGGCTGCTGTGCTTCCGCTCGTTCTCGAAGGCCTGGGGCCTTGCTGGTCTGCGCGTCGGCTACGCGCTCGGCGGCCCCGGCTCGGAGCCGCTGCTCGAGCAGCTGGCGCCGGAGCTCGGCGTCAACGAGCTCGCGCAGGCCGGCGCGCTGGAGGCGCTGCGCTCGACCGAGCACATCGTGTCGCGGCGGGTGGAGCGCGTGCGCGGCGAGCGGTCGCGCCTGGCGATGGAGCTGCGGTCGCGTGAGCGCGTCACGGCGACGCGCAGCCAGGCGAACTTCGTGTGGCTGGAGGCGACGGGCATCGACGGCGCCGAGCTGGTGCGGCGCCTGGATCGTGCCGGCGTGCACGTCGCCGGCGGCGGCGCGCTCGGCGACCCCAGGCGCATCCGCGTCGCTGTGCACGACGGCGCGGCGACCGACCGGTTCCTGCGCGCGCTCGACGGCGCGTTAGCCTGAGGGCATGGGTCTCGATCCCACCCGCACGGCCGTCGGCACCTGGAGTGGTGGGCGCTTCATGCACTTCGGCGATGCGCTCGACGACGAGCGCTTCCTCGCGCTGATCCGCCCCGGCGGCGGCATCGACACCGTCCTCACCGCCGACACCTACGGCCAGGGCGAGGCCGACCGGCTCCTGGGCCGCGCGATCGAGGGCGTCGACCGCGCTGCGTTCAGCCTCGTGGGCGCCGTCGGGCACGACTTCTACGAGGGCGAGCGCCAGGGCGCGAAGGGCTTCCCGCGCTTCACCGATCCCGTGCTGCGTGGGCCCGGCGAGTACGCCGGCTACCTGCGGATGGCCGCCGAGCGCTCGCTCGAGCGCATCGGCGCCGACGCCTTCGACCTGCTGCTGCTGCACAACCCCGACCGGACGGGCTACAGCTCGGAGGCGGTCTGGGACGGCATGGCCGCGCTGCGCGACGCCGGGCTGACGCGGCTGATCGGCGTGGCTCCGGGGCCGGCCAACGGCTTCACGCTGGACGTCCTCGACTGCCTCGAGCGCTTCGGCGACCGCATCGACTGGGCGATGGTCATCCTGAACCCGCTCGAGCCCTGGCCCGGCGAGCTCGTCCTGCCCGCGTGCGCGCGCCACGGTGTCAGGGTCATCACGCGCGTCGTCGACTACGGCGGGCTCTTCCACGGCGGGCCGATCGCGCTGGGCGAGCGCGATCACCGCGCGTTCCGCCCGGCAGGCTGGATCGAGGCCGGCGAGGAGAAGATCGCCCGCATGCGGCCCGTCGCCGAGCGCCACGGCCTGACGACGCTGCAGCTCGCCTGCGCGTGGAACCTGTCGCACGAGGCCGTCGAGTGCGTCGTGCCGACGCTCATCCAGGAGGCCGGCGGCCGGCCCGTGGAGGAGCAGCGCGCCCAGCTCGCGTCACTGCCCGCCGAGCGCCTGACCGGCGACGAGGTCGCCGGGATCCGCGCGATCGGCGACAACACCGGCTGCATGGCCCTGAAGGGGGCCGCCCCTGACCACGAGGGCGACCCCCTGCCGGACCGCTGGGCGCTCACCCCGGAACTGGCCGAGGTGGGCGCCCGCTACGGCATCACCGGACTGTGGGGACAGTCCCCTCAGTCCGGTTCCGGACTGAGGGGACAGACTCCCCATGCAGATCAGCAGGTGGCGACGAGGTCGAACGGGCGCTGAGCCGGCGCGACCGCGCCCGCGCTCGTCCCGCTCGTCTGCACGTCGACGGTCTTGGCGTCCACCCGCTGGACGGCCACGGGCCCCGCGTCCTTGAGGACCTGCTCCGTCGCCGTCAGCGCGCACTTGCTGATGTCGTCGGCGAAGACGAGGCGGTAGGTGCCATCGGTCGCCGGGCCCTGGACGGTGACGCTCGTGACGCCGCGGCCGCCGTTCAGCTTGCCGTCGGCGGCGACGTCGGCGAAGCGGCTGGCCGCGTTGACCGACTCCTGCACGATGTCGTCGGCGCTCTTGGAGTCGACGCGATCGGCGTTCAGGCCGGTCGCGACGCCCGTGGCGTTGGTCGTGAACGGCTTGTTGGCGTCACCGCCGCCGCCGACCGTGATCGTGCCGGCCGTGTTGCCGTGGGTCGTGTTGAACTCGAACGCGAAGCCCGTGGAGAGGTTGTTCGCGCGGACGCACGGCTCCGTGGCGGGGCCGTTCTGCACACGCAGCGCCGCGCGGCAGCCATAGAAGGCGCCGCCGCCGGTGTCCGAGAGGTTCGACTGGCGTGTCGTGTAGCCGCCGGTGTTGTTGTCGGTGCCGGCGATCCTGCCGACGATCTGCGTCTCGCTCGTGGCCGTGGGGTTGCGGCCGTTCTCGCGCAGGACGTGACCGGTGGCCGCGACTGCGAAGGGCGAGATCGTCACGGCGAGCACGACGGTCGCGAGCAACACCGAACGCGTGCGTGGAGAGTTCTGCTTTTTGAACATGTCTCTCGCAACAGGTCTCGGCTGCCGGGGATGCGGGCCGATGTCAGAACGCGGTCGTTAGGCTCGCTGTCGTGAGCTACACGATCAAGAACCTGCGCGATGTCGAGGACGTCGCGCCCAGGGCCGGCTTCGACTCGCGCCTCGAGGCCCGCTTCTGCTTCGAGGCCCTCGAGGCGCAGGACACCGGGCTGGCCTATCACCGGATCAAGCCGGGCCAGCGCGGGCTCGCCCACCGCCACGACGAGGCCGAGGAGATCTACGTGGTGCTCGCGGGCAGCGGCAGGGTCAAGCTCGGCGACGAGGTCCGCGACATCGGCCCGCTCGACGCGGTCCGCGTCGCGCCGGCCACGATCCGCGGCTTCGAGGCCGGCGCCGACGGGCTCGAGCTACTCGCCTTCGGTCCCCGCCACCAGGGGGACGGGGAGATCGTCAAGGACGACATCTGGGGCTGACGGCACGAACGTCATCGCCCGCTCCGCCAGCGCGGTGATCGTCAGCGACGGGTTGACGCCGACGTTGGCCGGCACGACCGAGCCGTCGACGACGAGCAGGTTCTCGTAGCCGAACACGTGCTGGCGGTGGTCCACCACGCCGGCCGACGGGTCGGGCGCGATGATCGCGCCGCCCAGGATGTGCGCCGTCGACGGGGCGTTCGCGATCGCCTCCGTCAGCGAGCTCTGCGCCACGCCGCCGATCCGCTGCGCGAGCCACTCGGCCGCCTGGTTGGCGACCGGGATGAACGTGGGGTTCGGGCGCTCGGGATCCTGCTCGGTCTGCAGCCGCAGGCCGCCGAACAGCCCGCGCTTCGGGCGCAGCGCGATGTGGTTGTCGAGCGTCTGCATCACCAGCAGGATGATCGTGCGCCGCGACCAGTGCCGCGGCCACAGCAGCTTCACCGAGCGGATCGGGTGGCGCCACAGCGCGGCCAGCCACTTGATCGGGCGCGTCACCTTCGTGCCGTCGCCGACGAGCGCCGTGTACAGCAGCGACATGCTGTCGCCCGCCTCGCCGTAGCTGACGGTCTCGATGTGCGTGTCCGGGTCCGGGTAGATCGAGCCGCTGATCGCGACGCGCTTGCCCAGGTCGATGGAGTCGTCGGGCGCCGTGACCGCCAGGATCGCCTCGGAGTTCGTGCGCACGACCTCGCCGAGGCGGTCGGAGATCAGCGGCAGCGACCCGCCCAGGCGACAGCGCTGCAGCAGCCTGTTCGTCCCGAGGGCGCCCGCGCTGACCACCACGCCGCGCGCGCGGTGGACCTGGCGGTCCTTGCGCAGCCACGCGCCGCTGCGCTCCGAGACGACCTCGTAGCCCTCCGAGCCGTCGGGAGCGCCGATCGGCCGGACGTCCACGACGGTGCGCTCCGGATGCACCTTCACGCCGAGCTTCTCCGCGAACCACAGGTAGTTCTTGACGAGCGTGTTCTTCGCGCCGTGCGGGCAGCCGACCATGCAGCGCGCGCAGGCGATGCAGCCCGTGCGCGCCGGGCCCTCGCCGCCGAAGTACGGGTCGTCGACCGTCACGCCCGGCTCGCCGAAGAACACGCCGACGCGCGTCTTGGCGTACGTCTCGGCGGCGCCGATGTGGTCGCCGAACTCCCGCAGCAGCTCATCGGCCGCGTCGTCGGTCGTCACCGCCGCGACGCCCAGCATCCGCTCGGCCTCGTCGTAGTGGGGCGCAAGGGCGCGCTCCCAGTCGTCCAGCCCGGCCCAGCGCTCGTCGGTGAAGAACGCCGGCCGCGCGCGGTAGAGCGTGTTCGCGTAGCCGAGCGACCCGCCCCCCACGCCGCAGCCGCTCACCACCGAGACGTCCTTGAAGATCGAGAGGCGGAAGATGCCCTTCAGGCCGAGCTTCGGCGCCCAGAAGTACCGGCGCAGGTCCCACGTCGAGGACGCGAACTCGTCGTCGGCGTAGCGGCGGCCGCATTCGAGCAGGTCGACGCTGTAGCCGCGCTCGGCCAGGCGCAGCGCCGAGACGCTGCCGCCGAACCCCGAGCCGATGACGACCCAGTCGGCGTCGTACTCGTTTGACACACCGTCAGGCTAGCAAAGTGACGGGGGCGTCATGTTTCGCCACCCGTCCCCGGATCAGGTCGGCGGCCCGCTCGGCGACCGCGATCGTCGGGGCGTTCGTGTTGCCGCGCGGCACCATCGGCATCACCGACGCGTCGACCACCCGCAGCGCCTCCACACCGTTCACGCGCAGCTCCGCATCGACGACGCCACCCATCGCGCACGTGCCCACGGGGTGGTAGAGCGTCGTCGTGTGCCGGGCGATGTGGTCGCGCAAGGCCTCGTCGGTGTCGTCGGCCGGAACGGTGAACGGCGCTGCGCAGTACGACTTCAGGGACGGCTGGCGCGTGATCTCCAGCAGCAGCCGCACGCCCTCCATCTGCACCTGCATGTCGCGCTGCGCCGCGTAGTAGTTGTGGCGGATCACCGGCTTGGCGCTCGGATCGCTGCTCGCCAGCGTCACACTGCCGCGCGACTCGGGCTGCAAGAGGCACGGCGACAGCCACATGCCGTGGTCGGTCGGGTCGGTCGTCCCCTCGTCGACGATCTGCACCGGCACCGCGTGGTACTGGATGTCGGGCGCGTCGCCGCCCATCACGCGGGCGAAGGCCCCGGCCTCGGCGAGGTTGGAGGCGAACGGACCCGTCTGGTCGGTCTGGAACTGCTCGAGCGCGGCCGGCTCCAGCGCCTGCAGGAGCGACACCGGCTCGGGCGTCGTGAAGACGGTCGAGACCGCCGGGTGGTCGATCAGGTTCTCGCCGACGAGCGGCTGGTCGAGGAGCACCTCGACCTCGCGCATCGCCAGGTGCTCGGCGGGCCCGATGCCCGACAGCATCAGCAGCTGCGGCGAGTTGTACGCCCCGCCGCTGACGATGACCTCGCGCTCGGCCCGGAACTCCTTGAGCTCGCCGAGCTGCTCGGCCGCGACGCCGACCGCCCGCGTGCCCTCGAACAGCACCCGGTGCGCCTGCATGTACGGCATGACGGTCAGATTCGGCCGCTCCATCGCCGGGTGCAGGAACGCAACCGCCGCGCTGCAGCGCATCCCGCCGCGCTGGGTCAGCTGGTACATCGCCGCGCCGTCCTGCTCGGCGCCGTTGAAGTCCTCCGTGCGCGCCAGCCCGGCCTCGACGGCGCCCTCGACGAACGCGAGTGCCATGGCGTTGTTCGAGCGCGAGTCCGACACGGTCAGCGGGCCGCCGGTGCCGTGGAACTCGTCGTCCAGGCGCTGGTTGTCCTCGGAGCGCTTGAAGTACGGAAGCAGGTCGTCGTAGGACCAGCCCTCGATGCCCCAGCCGTCGTAGTCGCGGCGGTTGCCGCGGATGTAGACCATCGCGTTGATCGAGCTCGACCCGCCCAGCACCTTGCCGCGCGGAAGGTAGATCCGCCGCCCGCCGCAGAACGCCTCCGGCGCGGTCGAGTAGTCCCAGTCGACGTCGGTCTTCGCCAGGCTCAGGTAGCCGAGCGGCACGTGGACGTTCTCCTTGACGTCCGGCGGCCCGGCCTCCAGCAGGAGCACTCTCACGTCCGGGTCCTCGCTCAGGCGCGCCGCCAGCACGCACCCCGCAGATCCGGCCCCGACGATGACGTAGTCGTACGTGGACATGGCGCGAGGCTACGCTGTGGCGACCATGTGCCGCAACATCCGCACCCTCCACAACTTCGAGCCGCCGGCGACGACCGAGGAGATCCACGCCTCGGCGCTGCAGTACGTCCGCAAGATCAGCGGCTCCACGAAGCCCTCGCACGCCAACGAGGAGGCCTTCGACCGCGCCGTCGAGGACGTCGCCGCGATCACGACGCGCCTGCTCTCCGAGCTGGTCACCAGCGCACCCCCGAAGGACCGCGAGACCGAGGCCGCGAAGGCCCGCGCCCGCGCCGCCGAGCGCTACGGGTCCGCCGCCTGACGGCGCTGCGCGCACCCGGCCCTGAGTACGGCTCCGGCCCGGTCGCGCTGCGCCTGCTCGCGCCCTCGGACGCGGCCGACTTCCTGGCGGGCTTCCGCGATCCCGTCGTCCACGAGAACACCTACGGCGGGCGGCTCGCGCCGACCCCGACGGCCGTGGAGGCCTACCTCGACGGCGTCGCCGGCCGGCTGGCCGCCGGCGACGCGTTGACCCTCGCCGCGACCGACCGCGCGTCCGGCGCGTTCCTCGGGACCACGATGCTCTTCGGCTTCGAGCCGAGCGGGCGTGCCGAGGTCGGTTTCTGGCTCGGGCCGGGCGCGCGCGGGCGAGGCCTCGGCGCGGCCACGATCGCCCTCACGCTGCGGTGGGGCTTCGACGAGCTCGGCCTGACGCGGATCGAGGGCCTGACGGCACCGGCCAACGCCGCCTGCCGGGCCGCGATGCAGCGAGCGGGGATGCGCCGCCGCGCGGACCGCACCGGGTTCGTGGTCTACGCGTCCGACGAGGACTGACGCAGCAGCGAGCCGGTCGTCTGCTCGAGGATCTTGCGCCAGGCGCGGGTCTTCTCCTGCTCGGCGCCGAAGTGCTTGATCACCTTGCGCACGCGCGTGGCGGAGATCTCGATGCCGTGGCGCTCGCACACCGTGCGGAACTCGTCGTAGTCGGAGGCGAGCTTCAGCGTGACCGACTGGAAGCCGTGACGGGCGATCTCGACGCGGCTGGTGAAGTTCATGATCGACGTCTGGAACATCAGCTCGTCGTTGGGCTCGGGCTCGATCAGCACGATGTCGACGCCCGGGTACTTCTCCTCCCAGCGCCGCGCCATCTCGTGCAGGCGCTGGTAGGCCATGAGCTTGAACGCCTGGTAGCCGATCTGCGGCAGACCCATGTCGCTGATGTGGCGCACGCGCGAGCCGAACGGGGTCGAGACGCGCTGGCTGAAGTCGTTGACGTACGGGACGAGCGGGTTGACCACCACGATGAACTTCGCGCCCGCCTCGACGGCGATGTCGAGGTTGGTGGTCGAGACGATGCCGCCGTCGACGAGCTCGCGCTCGCGCACCCGCACGGGCTTGTAGACCATCGGCAGCGCCGTCGAGGCGCGCACCGCGGTCGAGATCGGCACGTCGTCCCAGCCCTCGGCGCCGAAGACGATGCGCTCGCAGGTGTCGAGATCGGTCGCCGCGAGGTACAGCTCGTTCTCGAGCATCCGGAAGTCGTCGGCGCGATCGGGGTCGCTCAGCACCGTGCGCACGTACTTCTCGATGCCCGAGCCGCTGTAGACGCCCGACGGCAGGCCCTCCGCCAGGCCGAGCGCCAGGTCCATCACGCTCACCGAGCCGACCTGGGCGGCCATGTCGCGGGCGAGCCGCGCCGCGCGCAGGGGCATCAACGCGCCCTTCTTGGCCCAGTCGACCAGGTTCGGGCGCAGCAGCGTGCCGAGGTCGATGTCGCGGAACGGCGTCGGCACCTGCTGGTTGACGACCCGCATCATCTCCTCGGGCGTGATGCCGTTGGCGGCGAGCGCCGCCACGAAGGAGCCGGCAGAGGTTCCGACGTAGACGTCGAACTGGTTGATGGTGCGATTGACGCTCAGGAGATCCAGCGCGCGCAGGGCGCCGATCTCGTACACGCCGCCCGTGAACCCGCCGCCGCCGAGAACCAGGGCGGTCTTGGACCGCTTCCTTCGCCGCTTGGGCGTGTTTCGAGGTCGATCCCTCGCCCCCGGTTCCAGTTTGACGACGTTTCCCATGAGCACTGAACGCTACCCTCGGCGCCCGATGCGACGCCTTGTGGCACTCGTCATCGTAGGGCTCTTCGCGTTACCTGCCGCGGCGCACGCGATCACGCTCTCGACCCTGAAGAAGTCGTGGGACAAGCGCGAGCGGCGGATGGGCTCGCGCGCGGGGGCCTACGTGGTGGACCTCGGGACCGGGCGCGTCGTCTACTCGCGCCATGCCAACCGCAGGCTCGCGCCGGCCTCCAACGAGAAGCTGCTCACGACCGCGTCGGCGCTCGTCCGCCTCGGCCCGGAGACGACGCTCGACACGATCGTCCGCCCGGCTCCCGACGCTGTGCTGCAGCCCGACGGGACGCTCGAGGGCGACCTCGTCCTCGTCGGCGCCGGCGACCCCTCGCTCAACGACGTGGCCATGCGCGACCTTGTGGCCCAGCTGCGCGCCGCGGGGATCCGCCGCGTCACCGGCGCCGTCGTCGGTGACGAGTCGCTGTTCGACGACCGCCGTGGCTCCTACGACTCCGGCTTCGGCTACGACCCGGATCTCGGCGGCGCGCTCGGCGCCCTCACCTGGGGCCATGGCCGGTTCGACTCGCGCGGCCCGGCCTACTACGCCGCCTCCCGCCTGCGCTACTTCCTCAAGCTCGGGAAGGTGCGCGTGAGCTCGAAGGTGGCAGTTGCCTCGGCAGCGACGATCCAGACGCCGACCCTCGCGATCCATCCGTCCCCCACGATCGCCGAGCTGATCTCGATCACGAACCACCCGTCGGACAACTTCTACGCCGAGACGCTGCTCAAGCTGCTCGGCGCCCGC
>Ga0308175_100001521_pt1 | contig 15697 bp, 12 predicted proteins | sample PhyCR1_3_FD_203893 | JGI IMG/M metagenome (GOLD analysis project Ga0308175, IMG submission 203893) | Soil microbial communities from UC Gill Tract Community Farm, Albany, California, United States - DLSLS.C.R1 | ecosystem: Environmental > Terrestrial > Soil > Agricultural land | place: USA...
CGCCGACGATCGACCCGGCGCCGGCGAACTCGACGAGGGTGCGCAGGTCTTCGAGCAAGGCAGCCCCCTGAAGCCGTCCCGGTTGAACACGGAGTCGTGCCAAGCCGGCACTATAATCGTGCAAATAATGAATTGGTGGAATTTTCTATCCTGCCGCATGGTCTCCGCAAGCTCAGCTTTCGAGGCCATCGGGACTCCATGAGTAAGACCGCCATCACCGCGCCCGAGCTCACGCCGCCGGTTGGCCCCTATTCCCAGGCGATCAAGGTCGGGGGCTTCATCTATTTCAGCGGTCAGGTCGGCCAGGATCCGACGACAGGCAAGCTGGTGGCGGGAGGCCTCGCGGCCGAGGCGAAACGGGCCTTCGAGAATCTCGCCGCCGTTCTCAAGGCGGCCGGCAAGAGCTTCGACGATGTCGTGCGCGCCGGCGTCTACCTGACGAGCATGAGCGACTACGCGGCGCTGAACAGCGTCTACGCCGAGCAGTTCAGGCCGCCGTTTCCCGTCCGCACCGTGATCGGAGTGGCCGCGCTGCCGCTTGGGGCGTGCGTGGAGATCGACCTCGTCGTCGAGGCTTGAGGCCAGGGCATGATGAAACTCTATTCCGCTGATCTCAGCCCCTATTCCGCCCGCGTCCGCATGCAGATCTATGCCAAGGGCATCACGGACATTCCCATCGAGCTGCCGGACCACTGGGGGATGCCCAAATTCCGCGAGCGGTTCCCGATCGGTCGCCTTCCGGTCCTCGATATCGGCAGCGGCATGATCCCGGAATCCGAAGTGATCGCGGAATACCTCGAAGAGACATTCCCCGAACCGTCGCTGCTGGGCGCCACGCCGCGCGAGAGCGCGCACATCCGCACGCTCGCCCGCATCGGCGACATCCACCTCACGAACAACACCTTCATGCTGGGCCGGCTGACGGGCGCCCTGGGACGCATGGTCCCCGCCGCCGCGCGCGACGACAGCGTCACCGACCAGCTCGCCGTGGAGGTGGCGCGCAACATCAAGGCGCTCAACAGGCTGATCGCCGCGGACGGCTTTGCCTGCGGCGGGCGCATCACCCTGGCCGATTGCGCGCTCGTGCCCGCGCTCTTCTTCGTCGAGACCGTCCTGCCGGCCGTCGGGGCCGACACGTCGATCGCGGCCAATGCCAATGTCGAGGCATACTGGGCGTCCATCCAGCGCAACGAGCACGCGGCAAGGGCCCTGATCGAACTTCGCCGTGGCCTCGACGAGCGCCGTGAAATGATCCGAAGCGGCGCGCTCGGGCGCTTCAGGGCCGCGCAGGCCGCTGCGCAGAAGGCGGCCGACGCCCAATGATGCGGAAGCCGTTGGCGGCGATGGTTGCGGCATCGACAGCATCGAAGCGATGAAGCAGGCCGACGGCTGGCGCGTTGCGAGCATCCCGGCGCAGGCCGAGTGCGCCGCCGCCCCGCTCCCCAGGGATTATCTGCCGTAGCGAGCCAGTCGATCCGGCGGCGTCATAAGGCGCCCGGACTGGCGTTTCGGCCGCCGCTCGGCTCAGATGGGCCGGTTCAGAGTCGGGGCCTTCCCAATGCTCAAGCGCGTTCTCTTCGCCGCCGTTGTCACGGCGCTCGCCGCCGCCGCGCAGGCCCAGCCCAGCCCGCCGCCGCCGCCCTTCGCCGGCGCCCTGTCGCCTTTCTCGTCGGGGGCCCAGCAGGCGGCGGCGATGCGGGCCGGGCAGATCACGTCCGAGCAGCTGGTGCAGGGCTACCTGGCCCGGATCGCGGCGATGGACGCCAAGGGCCCGAAGCTCAACAGCGTGATCGCGCTCAACCCGCATGCCCTGGCCGACGCGCGCAAGCTGGACGCCGAACGCCGGGCCGGGCGGGTACGCGGGCCGCTTCATGGCGTGCCCCTACTGCTGAAGGACAACATCGAGAGCGACGACGGCACGGCCACGACCGCCGGCTCGCTGGCGTTGGCGGCCAACATCACCCACCGCGATGCCCCGCTGGTGAGGCGGCTCACCGACGCCGGCGCGGTGATCCTCGGCAAGGCCAACCTGTCGGAATGGGCCAACTTCCGCTCCACCCGCTCGATCAGCGGCTGGACCGGCGTGGCGGGCCTGGTGCGCAACCCCTATTCCCTGGACCGCACCGCCTGCGGCTCGTCAGCCGGCTCCGGCGCAGCGGTGGCCGCGGGCTTCGTCACCGACGCCATTGGCACCGAGACCGATGGCTCGATCACCTGCCCGGCCGCCACCAACGGGGTCGTGGGCCTGAAGCCCACCATGGGCCTGGTCTCGCGCACCTACGTCGTGCCGATCTCGCCACAGCAGGACACGCCCGGGCCGATGACGCGCACCGTCACCGATGCGGCGGCCATGCTGAACGCCATCGCCGGCTCCGACCCGGCCGACCCGATGACCGCCCAGGCCGACGCGCACAAAACCGACTACCTCGCCGGCCTGCGCCCCGACGCCCTGCAGGGCGTGCGCCTGGGCGTCCTGCGCATGACCCAGGGCCGTTCGCCACAGACCGACCAGGTCTTCGAGACGGCCCTGGAGGCGCTGCGCAAGGCAGGCGCGGTGCTCGTCGAGGTGAAGGGTCCCGACGACGCCACGCTGGGCCAGATCTCGGCCGCCGAGGGCGAGTCCCTGCGCGTCGAGTTCAAGGCGGCGCTGAACGACTACCTCGCCACCCTGCCGCCCACGGTGAAGTCGCGCACGCTCGCCGACCTCATCGCCTTCGACGCCCATGAGCCGCGCGAGACGCCGCTGTTCGGGCAGGAGATCTTCGAGCAGGCCCTGAACGCCCCGCCGATCACCGATCCCGGCTATCTCGCCAAGCGCGCCAAGGCCCGCGACATGGCCCGCGCCGCGATCGACAAGGCGCTGGCGGACAACAACGTCGCAGCCCTGATCGGCCCCACCACCGGCCCGGCGTCGATCGTCGATCCGGTGAACGGCAGCCGCAGCCTGGGCTCCTACTCCAGCCTGCCGGCGATCTCCGGCTATCCGCACCTCACCGTGCCGATGGGCCAGGTCACCGGCCTGCCGGTGAACATCTCTTTCATCGGCCCCGCGTGGTCGGAAGCGCGCCTGCTGGCCCTGGGCTTCGCCTTCGAGCAGGCGACCCACGCCCGCTTCGACCCCTCGTTCCTGCCGAATATCGCCGCCCGCCCGGAGGTTGCGAAAGCGTACGATCCGCGTTGAAGGGGTTGCTTCGACGCACTTTCGCGACAATCTGAGGCGACGCTTGAGTAACCACATCGGGGCGCGGGTCCGCTGAACAGCCTGTGGAACAAGTCGTCGAGCCGGGGCGCGCTGGCCAAGCAGCGCCTCGCCAAGCGGCGAGCTTCGAAACGCGCGGGCGGCCTGTTCCTGGCCGCCTCGACCGGGGTCGCCCGGGCCGATCACATGGCGGACCTGCCGACCAGCAAGCGCCCGATGATGCTGCGGCAGGGGCTGCGGCTCGCGGCGAACGCTGGCGGGCCGCCGCCGACGTTTCACCTCATCGACACGACGATGATGTACGCACCCCGCTCCGGCGGGGTGAAGCGCTACCTGACGGCCAAGCGCGCCTGGCTGGAGTCCAACCGGACCGACATCCGCCACACCCTGGTGGTGCCGGGCGCCCAGACCCGCGCCGAGAACGCCGGGCTGGTGACGGTGGCCGCCGCCAAGCTGCCCTTCGGCGATGGCTATCGGATGCCGGCCAGCCCCACGAAGTGGGCCACGGTCCTGCGCCTGCTGCGCCCGGATATCATCGAAGCCGGCGACGTCATGGTGCCCGGCCATGCGGCCCTGGAGGCCGGGGAGGCCCTGGGCGCGCCCGTCGTGGGCTTCTGCCACACCGATGCGCCGACGCTGGCCGCGTTGCACCTCGGCGACTGGGCGGAGCAGCCCACGTTCAACCTCTGGGCCCAGGCTTACCAGCGCTTCGACCACGTCGTGGCCCCCAGCCATCATACCGCCAGCCGCCTTGCCGAGGCCGGCATCGAGCGGGTCAGCGTCCAGCCGCTGGGCGTCGACCTGGAGCTGTTCCATCCCAGCCGGGGCGACCGGGCCCGCCTCCTGAAGCGCCTGGGCCTGCCCGGCCGGACGCGCCTGCTGGTCTTCGCCGGCCGCCCGGCGCGGGAGAAGAACGTCGAGTCGATGGTGGCCGCCGTCGAGATGCTGGGCGACCCCTACCGGCTGGTGCTCATCGGGGCGGGCAAGGACCTGCGGACCTCGCCCCGGACGATCTGCCTCGACTTCGAGCGCGAGCCGGCCAAGCTGGCCGGGCTGATCGCCTCCTGCGACGCCTTCATCCACGCCAACGAGAACGAGGCGTTCGGGCTCGTGGTGCTCGAGGCCATGGCCGCCGGCCTGCCGGTGATCGGCCCCGACAAGGGTGGCGTCGGCGAGATCCTGGACGAGAGCATCGGCCAGCTCGCCAACAGCGTCGACCCCGCCGGCCTGGCCGAAGCGGCCGAGGCGCTGTTCGCGCGCGATGTCGATGCGCTGAAGCTGGCCGCCCGGCTGCGCGCGCAGACCCGGTACAGCTGGGACAACACCTTCCAGGGCCTCACCCGGCTCTACGCCGAGCTGCTGGAAGCCCGCCCCCGCCGCGCCCCTCTGAGGCTGTCGGCGTGAGATGATGACTCAATCGCGAAGTCGATCCGATATTCTCAGTCGTCATCCCACGGTCGCCTGAAAGGCGATCCGGGGGACCCAAGCTGAGATCGGAAAGGTCCCGCAAGGGCCAAGGCGCCGCTTGGGTCCCCCGGATCAGCTTTCAGCTGACCGTGGGATGACGAAATGAAATTCAGAGGATTGCATGGGTCTTCAATCTAAGCCCTCGGCCCCCTCCCGCCGGCGCGTCCTGGCAACCTCCGCCCTCGCCGCGGCCGGCGCCGCCGTCTCGCCCCGAGCCCTGGCCGCGCCCGCCGCCAAAGCCGCGAAGAAGCTCAAGATCCTGATCCTCGGCGGCACCGGCTTCATCGGGCCGCACCAGGTGCGCTACGCCCTCGAGCGCGGCCACGAGGTCACCATCTTCAACCGCGGCCGCCAGCCGCAGGAATGGCCAGGCCACGTCGAAGAGCTGCTGGGCGACCGCAACGGTGACCTGAAGTCCCTGGAAGGCCGCACCTGGGATGTCTGCATCGACAACCCCACGACCCTTCCCGTCTGGGTGCGCGACGTGGGCCGCATGCTGGCGGGCAAGGTCGGCCAGTACGTCTTCATCTCGACGATCTCGGTCTACGAGAACAACGACAAGCCGGCCGACGAGACCGACAAGCTGATCGCCTACGCGGGCAAGGACCCGCTGGCCGAGACCTCCGACACCTTCCGCGGCCACCTGGAGCTCTACGGCCCGCTGAAGGCCGCCAGCGAGGCGGAGGCGAAGAAGCAGTTCGGCGAGAAGGTCACCATCATCCGCCCCGGCCTGATCGTCGGCCCTGGCGACGAGAGCGACCGCTTCACCTACTGGCCACAGCGCCTGGCCAACACCGGCCACCGCTACGGCGACGTCGTCCTCGCGCCCGGCGACGGCGCCGACCCCGTGCAGTTCATCGACGCGCGCGACCTGGCGGAATGGACCGTGCGCATGTGCGAGCGCCGCCACTTCGGAACCTTCAACGCCACCGGCCCCGCCCGCCAGATCACCATGAAGGCCATGCTGGACGGCATCGCCCAGGGCGTGCGCGCCCGCCCCACCTATCGCTGGGTCCCCACGGCCTGGCTCCAGGCCCACAAGGTCTCCGCCTGGATCGACCTGCCCGTCTGGGTCCCCGGTCAGGGCGACACCTATGGCTTCGCCCGCCGCAGCATCGCCAGGGCCCTCGCCGCCGGCCTGACCTTCCGCCCGCTCCCGCAAACCGCCGCCGACACCCTCGCCTGGTGGCTGAAACAACCGCCTGACCGGCAAGCAAAGATGAAGGCCGGCCTGACGCCGGAGCGAGAGACCGACCTGCTCAAGGCGCTGGGGTAGGACGGGGCCGAGCCGTCATAAGGCGGACACCAGCCGGGTGAACTCATCCCCCATTCGAAATGGCGAGAGGTATAGCCGCACCTGCCGCCTCGGACTGACTGGCGCGCACTGTGCCCGGGAGCGGCCAGGCTGAATCGCCCGCCAAGGGTGGTGTAGCTGACGTTGCGTCGTCTTCAGGGTTGCGGTCGCAGGATCATCAACTCCGCGCCCCGTCCGAGTCCTGCCCGAGCCGCGACATAGAGCCGGTCCAGCGAAGGAACGAACAAGCCTGTCCGTGTGCCGCCGCGCGTGGTGGTTCGCGCCGTCGCGCGATAGCCGGTTGCGGTCTTCTCGAACACGTCCACCGACCCACTTCCGCAGACCACATAGAGCCGATGGCGTGCGGCGTCGAAGAATGCGTCGTCGGAGTCGCCACAGGTCTCAAGCGACTGGATAACTCGGCCCGAGCGCCGGTCGATCAGCGCGGCCCTCGCCGGCAGGCGATAGACAGTCGCCAGCGCCGGGCCCTCCGGCTCCAAGGCGAGCGGGAAGTTGAACCGACCGACAGTGTTGGGCCACCTCGCGATTTCGCGACCAGAGGCGAGGTCTATGGTGACGATGGCGCCGGCGTTCGGGACGTTGACGATCGCTCGCCCGCTCTCGATCTGGAAGCTTTCAGGGTGGCCTGGGAGCGGCGCCTTGCGCTTCAAGGTGCGCGTTGCAGGATCGATGACCCCGAGCGCGCCGCCGCCGTAACCGACGATCAGGTCGCCCGACCCCGGATCGACCCTCAGATTGTCCGCGTCGTCGCCGATCTTCAGCGATCCGGCCAGGGCCAAGTCGTCGGCCCGATAGAACCGCACCGTTCCATCACCGCCCGACGCGACGGCGAATTCATTGCGGGCGGCCAGGAACGCCACGCCCTGCGGCTCCTTCAAGCCGGTCACGCGGCCAAGCGAACGGCCGGTCGTCAGATCGATGGATTCCACCGACCCGTTGCCCAGTTCTGCAACGAACAGGCGCTTGCGCTGGCTGTCGACGGCCAGATGGTCGATCCGGCCCTGAACTCCCGAAAGCGGTATCGACCGCTCCACCATGAACGGCGCGGGCCCGGCGGCATGCGGGCCGGCCTGGCAGGCGGTGGCCAGGCACGCGACCGCCGCCGCAAGCGCGGCGATGCGACCGGCAGCAGTGTCCGCGCGTTTCGCAAGTTCGAACGCGAAAGGCCGTCGCATGCGCCTCCCGATAGCTCGGATCCTCACCACGACGGCAGTCGCCTGGTTCACGGTCAGCCTCATCGCGTGCAGTCCCAAGGAAACGAACGACCAAACCCACGCCAACGCCGCAACACCTGCCGCGGCCGTTCCGCCACAGCCACCGGCGACCAGCGGGACCGAGGCCCAGCCGGGGCCGAACGCGCCGCCGGTGGAGCCCTCGAAACCGTCGGCGACGTCCGTCAACCCATCTCGCCCCCGCTGAAGGCCGCGCTCGCGCCGGAGCGTCACCTCACCGCGCGACCTTCACGTGGTCGAGCGCCGCGCGAAGTCCCTTGGCGAGCTTGCCGGCGTCATCGTGCGCCCAGAAGTGCATGAAGAAGATGCGGGGCTCGTCGTCCAGCATGTGGTTGTGGATTGCGGTGACCTCGATGCCATTTGCTCGCAGTGCTTTGATGACGGGGTTCACCTCGTCGGCGGTCAACACGAAATCGCCGGTGATCGCCGCCTTGCCGCCGCCGAGGGGCTCGAAGTTGATCGAGTTCGCCGCGCCCATCGGCCCCGGAATCGCCATGCCGCCGCTCTTCGGGGGATCGGCGCGTGGAATGCCGTACTGCAGGATGCCGCCGTTGACGGCGCCCTTGGCGCCCAGGGTCCGATCGATCATCGCCTGATCGAAACCCAGCGGGGCGGCCGCGGCCGGCGGCGGGGCGGCGCCCATGGGCGTCTTGGTTCGGGCCAGCGCCGCGTGGACGGCTGTGGCAAGCTTTACGGCGTCACCCTGACCCTCGATGTGCATGTACATGGTGAATGGTGTCGACCTGAGCAGGTGATTGTGCAGGGCCGTGACGGCTATGCCGTTGTCTTCCAAGGCCGTCATCACCGAATTGACCTCGGACTGCGTGAGCACGAGATCGCCCATGACCATCGCGTGGTCACCCATGTCGCGGAAGGCGACCCAGCCGCCCAGAGCGAACCCCGGCTTGATCGGCACGCCGTCGAGCGTGACCTTCAGGTCCGAGCGCGGGAAGCCGACCCGATAGACGCCGCCGGCCTGAACCGCGCCGCTCTTACCCAGCGCGTGGCCAACGGCCGCCCAGTCGCTTGCCGCATGCGCCGACCCGGATAGCGCCGCCGCCGACACGGCCCCCAAGACCATCAAACGTAGCTTCATCGCTGTCTCCTCACGAACATGAGGCCGGGGTTCCCCGGCCAGCAGAACAACGTCGTCATATGAACGCCGCCAACCCGATCATGGCTATGCGCCCCCCGCGGCCGGGGAAGCGCAGCCGCGGTCGCGCAACTCTTGCAGCAGCGCATCGATGTGCGCCGTCAGCGCCGCCCTCGCCGTGGCGTAGTCCTCATTCCACGAGGGGACCTTCCAGACGCGGGCGCCGGCGAGTCTGGGATCGAGGGCCGCTTCGTCGAAAGCGATGACGATCTGGCCAGTCTGAAGGTCAGCCGTCGTCAACGCTCGCGCCGGCTCGGCCGCAGGATCGATCCCATCGGCGGCCAGGCGCGCTTTGAGGACAGCCGAAACGTGGTCCTGCGGATCGATTCCGCGCGAGCGCACCTCGATAGCGAGCTTCGCGAGCGAGGCGCGCCGCCTGAGCGTCTCCCGCGCGATGGCGCTCTTCACCGTGCCGGCAGGGCACACGAACAGCACCTTGGCCGGCGGGCAGATGGCTTGCGCCTGCGAAGCGAACAGGGTCGCGGCCGCGCCGATCAGCGCGCCTCGACGCGAGGTCCTCGATTGGGTTGCGGGCTTCAGCTCAGGCACCCTGCGCCGCTCCATACGGAACTGCGCGGTGGTTGGGCCGGAGCCTGACCGGGACACCGCTTCATCCCGGAGCCTATTCGCTACGGCGCGACGCGTTCGGATGCAAGTCCTACGGTATCCCGAGGCCGAACCGGATCGATCCCACGTCCGCGATGGGATCGAAGGCAGACCTTGAAATCGATCTCGGAACCCGGCCTTCGCCAAAGGCGAGCGCCGGACCCCCTATAGACTCTCAACTTCAAGAAAAATCGGATCGGGCGTCGTTCAGCGCCCCGTCGGCAGGTCCTTGAAGGCGACGTCCTTGTCGACGCGGATGTCGCCGGGCAGGCCCAGGACGCGCTCGGCGATGATGTTCTTCAGGATCTCGTCAGTGCCGCCGGCGATGCGCATCCCCGGCGCGAACAGGATCGAGTTGTGGAACGCGCCCTTCAGCGGCGCCAGCGCCGGGTCGTCGATGATTCCGTACTGGTCCAGCATCTCCAGCGCCGTGTTGGCCAGGTCCTGCATCACCCCGGCCGAAACCACCTTGCCGATCGAGCTCTCCGGCCCCGGCGTCTCGCCCCGCGACAGCGCCGTCATGGTGCGGTTGCGGGTGTGCTTCAGCCCCTCGGCGGCCACGTACCAGTCGGCCAGCTTCTCGCGCAGCGCCTGGTCCTTGATCGCCGGCGCCCCGTCGACGCCCGGCAGGCCGCGCGCCGCCTCCAGGAACTCGGCCCAGCCGGTCCCCGAGGCCCCGCCCACCGCCAGCCGCTCGTTCATCAGCGTCACCAGCGACACGCGCCAGCCGTCGTCCACCGCCCCCAGCCGCTGGCTGTCCTTCACCCGCACGCCGGTGAAGAACACCTCGTTGAAGCCGTAGCCGCCGGCCATCTGGTGGATCGGCCGCACCTCGATGCCCGGGTCGTGCATGTCGACCCAGAACATCGTCAGCCCCTTGTGCTTGGGCGCGTCGGGGTTGGTCCGGGTGACGACGATGCCGAAGTCGGAGAACTGGGCGCCGCTCGTCCACACCTTCTGACCGTCGATGATCCAGTCGCCCGAGCCGTCGTCGGCGCGCACCGCCCGCGTCCGCGCCGCGGCCACGTCGGAGCCGCCCGAGGGCTCCGAGAACAGCTGGCACCAGATCTCCTCACCGCGCAGCGCCGGGCCCACGAACCGCGTCTTGGTCTCCGCGTCGGCGAACGCCATCACCGTCGGCACGCACATGCCGAGCCCGATCTGGAACGGGTTGCCGGGCGTCGTACACTTCGCCTCTTCGGTGTTGAAGATCACCTGCTGGATGGGCGTGCCGCCCTGCCCGCCCCACTCCTTGGGCCAGGTGATCTGGGCGTAGCCGGCGGCGGCCTTCTTCGCCTGCCAGGCCTTGGCGGCGGCGAGGTTGCCTGCGTCCTCGTCGTCGCCGCTCCCGCCTTCGCGCGGCGCGTTCTTATCCAGCCAGGCGCGTACTTCGGCGCGGAAGGCGGCTTCTTCGGGCGTGTCGTTGAAGTCCACGATGCTGCTCCTTAAGCCGCGTTGCGCCGTTCGAGGTGGGAGACGAGCCGCTCCTTCCAGACCCGCGGCGCGCCGGCCACCAGGCCCAGCTGCCGCGAGCGGCGGTAGTAGAGGTGGCAGTCCATCTCCCAGGTGAAGCCGATGCCGCCGTGGGTCTGGATGTTCTCTTTCGACGCGAACCAGAAGGCCTCACTGGCGGCGATGCGCGCGGCGCTGGCGGCGACCGGCAGTTCCGGCGCGTTCGTGTTCAGCGCCCAGGCGCCGTAGTAGGCATTGGACCGGCCGAGCTCGTTCTTGACGTACATGTCGGCCAGCTTGTGCTTGATCGCCTGGTAGGACGCGATGACGCGGCCGAAGGCGTAGCGCTCCAGCGCATAGGCCTTGGCCATCTCCAGGCACTTGTCGGCCCCGCCGCATTGCTCGAACGCGATAAGGACGGCGGCGCGGTCCAGCAGCTGTTCGAGCAGGGCGAAGCCCTCGCCCGCCGGGCCCAGCCGTTCGGCCGGGGCGCCATCGAACGTGAGCTTGGCCGCGTCGCGGGTCGGGTCCAGCGTGCTCAGCGCCTCGCGCGCGACGCCTCCGGCGGTCAGGTCGACGAGGAACAGGCCGGGCTTGCCGCCCTCCTTCGCCAGCACCACCGCCAGCGTGGCGATGTCGCCGTCGGTCACCGGCAGCTTTACGCCGCTGAGCTTCCCGCCCGAGACGGTGGCCTTGACCGCGCCCGGCGTCAGCGCGCCGGGGCCCTCGGACGTCGCCAGCGCCCCGATGATCTCGCCCGCCGCGATCTTCGGCAGGATCGCCGCCTTCTGCGCGTCGCTGCCGGCCAGCATCACCGCCTCGGCCAGCATGTAGACGGTCGAGCCGAACGGGATCGGGGCTGCGGCCCGGCCCAGCTCCTCGGCGATCACGCAGAGCTCCAGGTGACCCAGGCCCAGGCCGCCATGCTCTTCCGGGATCGCCGCGCCCAGCCAGCCCTGGGCGGCCACCGCCTGCCACAGCGCCTCGTCGTAGGCCTTGCCGTCGTCGTCCAGCACCGCGCGCACCCGCGACGGTGGGCACTCGCCGTCGAGGAACTTGCGCGCCTCCGATTTCAGGAACTTCTGGTCGTCGTTGAAGTCGAAGTTCATGGCGTCCTCGCCCGCGCTCGGCAGTGTGCGCGGCAACAATACGCGGGCCGCGGAGGCTGAAAAGCGTGACCTCGCGTCAGCGGGCGGGGGCGAATTCGCCGTCTTCGGTGAGGCTGCCCACCAGGCGGCCGCCTTTCCAGAGCTCCGCCGCCCCGCCGCCCGACGCCAGCGATCGCATGCGCCGGAGGGCTTCAGCGTCGTCAAGCGCCTGGAACGCTTCGCCAAGGCGCAGCCGGCCGCCCTGGCCGACGAGATAGATCCGATACGCCTTCAAGACGCCCACCCACACTGACGCGGCCCGCGTCCAGTAACACGTTATCTTGCGCGCCAGTCTGTCGCTTACCAGACGGGAGCGACTGAAAAAGCTTGGGAACTCGCCAAACCATCAAATGGTTGGGCGCTGGCCACGAATGTCGCCAAGCCGACGCCCACGCAGATCCTGCTGGCGTGGCGGGACAACCGGTGGATCGTCCTGAAGAACGCCGCCGAGGTGGGGGCCTACGCCTACAAGAGCCACGCAATGGCGATGGCGCGGCGCCTGGCAAGCGAGGCGGCCGAGGCCGGCCTCGACTGCTACATGCTGATCCGCGACCAGGACGGGCGCTGGGACGAGCGTCCGTGCCCGAAGCCCGCGTCCGGGGCGCGTCCGCACTAGCCCGCCTTGGCGCCGCCCCACGCGCAGGACTACATGCCGGGCATGCGCACAGACACGCCCCAGCCGATCCGGCTCGCCGACTACCGTCCGCCTGCGTTCCTGGTGGATGACGTCCAGCTTCACTTCGACCTGAAACCCAACGCCACCCGCGTGACGGCGCGCCTGTCGGTGCGCCGCAATGGCGAGCACGCCGAGCCGCTGAAATTCAACGGTGAGCGGCTCAAGCCTGTCTCCGTCGCCATCGACGGCCGCAAGCTGGCCGCCTCCGAGCACGCGATCGACGAGGAGTTCCTGACCATCCCCGACGTCCCGGACGCCTTCGTGCTGGAGACCGAGGTCGAGATCGATCCCGAGGCCAACAAGGCGCTGGACGGGCTCTACATGTCCGGCGGGCGCTTCTGCACCCAGTGCGAGGCCGAGGGCTTCCGCAAGATCACCTTCTGGCCCGACCGGCCGGACGTGCTGAGCCGCTTCACCGTGCGCATCGAGGCCGACAAGGCGTTCCACCGGCTGTTGGCCAACGGCAACCTGCTGGAGAGCGGCGACCTGCCCGGTGGGCGCCACTACGCGGTCTGGAACGACCCCTTCCCGAAGCCCTGCTACCTCTTCGCCCTGGTGGCCGGCGAGCTGGACGTGCTCGAGGACAAGCTCGTCACGATGAGCGGGCGCACGGTCGATCTGCGCATCTACGTCGACCCGGGCATGGCGCCGCGCGCCGCCTACGCCATGGACGCGCTGAAGCGCTCGATGAAGTGGGACGAGGACGCCTTCGGGCGCGAGTACGACCTCGACCTCTTCATGATCGTCGCCGTGCGCGACTTCAACTTCGGGGCCATGGAGAACAAGGGGCTGAACATCTTCAACTCCTCGCTGCTGCTGGCCGATCCGGCGACGGCGACGGACATGGACTTCGAGCGCATCGAGAGCGTCGTCGCCCACGAGTACTTCCACAACTGGACCGGCGACCGCATCACCTGCCGCGACTGGTTCCAGCTGTGCCTGAAGGAGGGTCTGACGGTCTTCCGCGACCAGAGCTTCTCGGCTGACCAGCGCGGCCACGCCGTGCAGCGGATCAAGGACGTCAAGGCGCTCCGGGCCCGGCAGTTCAGCGAGGACCAGGGCCCGCTGGCGCACCCGGTGCGGCCGTCCAGCTACCTGAAGATCGACAACTTCTACACGGCCACGATCTACGAGAAGGGCGCGGAGGTCATCCGAATGCTGAAGACCCTGATCGGGGCCGATGCATTCCGTCGGGGCATGGACCTCTACTTCGAGCGCTGGGACGGCCACGCCACCACCGTCGAGGAGTTCATCCGCTGTTTCGCGGAGGCGTCGGGCGAGGACCTCAGTGAGTTCTTCGCCTGGTACGAACAGGCCGGAACGCCGCGGGTGAGCCTGACCACCACCTACAAACCCGAGCGCCGCGAGCTCGAACTGGAACTGGTGCAGGAGACGCCGCCCACACCCGGCCAGGACAAGAAGCGGCCGCTGCCGATCCCGGTGGTGGTGGGCCTGCTGGACGGCGACGGGCGCACCCAGGCGTTCCTGAAGGACGGCCAGGCGCTGGACGAGGCCGTCGTCGTGCTGCGCGGCGAGCGCACGACCGTGACGCTCGCCGACATCGATGAGCGGCCGGTGGTCTCCGCCCTGCGCGGTTTCTCGGCGCCGGTGGTGCTGAAGACCGACGCGGAGCCCCGGGACCGCTATGTGCTGCTGGCCAGCGACGCGGACCTCTTCAATCGCTGGGAGGCCGGCCAGGAGCTGGCGCGCGAGCTCATCCTGAAGCGCGCCGACGGCAAGCCGGACGAGGTTGGCGAGGAGCGCTACGCCGAGGCGGTGGGCCGTGCGCTCGGCGACCAGGCGTCGGACCCGGCGTTCAAGGCGCTCCTGCTGGCGCTGCCCAGCGAGCCCGACCTGGCGCTGGCCATGGCGCCGGCCGACCCGACGGCGATCCACGAGGCGCGCGATGCGCTGCGCCAGCGGCTGGCGGTGCATCTGCAGGCGGAGCTGAAGCGCCTGCACACGGGCCTGCAGGAGATCGGGCCGTTCTCGCCGGACGCGGCCGGCGCCGGGCGACGCGCCCTGCGCAACGCGGCCCTTGACCTCTTGGCGGCCAATCCGCGCTCGGACGTGGCCGACCAGGCGTACGGCCATTTCGAGGGCGCGGCCAACATGACCGACGCCATGGGCGGTCTCTCTGCGCTGACCTGCATCGGCGGCGACCTCTACGAACGCGCGCTCGGCGAGTTCTACGAGCGCTGGAAGGACGAGCCGCTGGTCATCGACAAGTGGTTCGCAGCCCAGGCGCGAGATCCGTCCGAGGGGGCGCTGGGCCGGGTGCTGGGGCTGACGGCGCACCCCGCGTTCGAGGCCAAGAACCCCAACCGGCTGCGGGCCCTGGTGCAGACGTTCGCCAGCTTCAACCCGGTGCGGTTTCACGATCCGAGCGGGGCGGGCTATCGGTTCCTGGCCGACCAGATCCTGGCCGTGGACGCCTTCAACCCGATGACCGCGGCCCGGTTGGTCGAGCCGCTGGGGGGCTGGCGGCGCTACAAGCCCGAGCTTGGGGCGCTGATGAAGGCTGAGCTGAAGCGGATCCTCAGCCACCCAGGCCTGTCGAAAAACGTCTTCGAGCTGGTCAGCAGGGCCCTGGGCGAGGCCGCGGACGGTTAAGCTTGTCGCACCCATTTCCTCTCGAATGGCGGTGACGGCGTTAACGCTTCGCCGTTAGACTCCGCGCCAAGTCCGGGGTGATTTGCGGCAGTGGAGGCCAGCCGGTCCGTGGCGGGACGCAAGCGCGAAACCGCGCCAGCGACGGGCGCTGATCAGCGCGCGAACGACGTTGCGCGCCCGCGGCCGCCCACCCGACGCCTCGTGCGCATGGCGGTGGCCGGCACGATCGCCCTGCTGGCCGTCTACGCCGCCGTCGCCATCGCCCGGGGCCTGGAGGGCCCACTGCCGCCCTTCGAGCGCGTCGCCTTCCTGGTGATCCCGCCCTTGATGGCGATCGGCATGGGCGCGCTGCTCTGGTGGGAGAGCTTGCGGCTGGAGCGCGCACACGCGGCCTGGTCCGACAGCGAGCAGCGGTTCCGCATGGCCGTGGAAGCCGCCCGCTGCGGCATCTGGGAGTGGGACCTGGCGCGCGACAAGATCTTCATGTCCGACGTCACCGCCGCCCTCTTCGGCTGGCGCGGCGGCGAGGTCGACGGCCAGCAGGTGCTGGAGCGGGTCTCCGAAGGCCACCGCGACGGTCTGCGCGAGGCGCTGAGCAACGCGGCGATCTACGGCGGTTTCGACGTCAGCTTCCGGGTGCCCAGCCAGACGGGCGGGCGGCCGGTCTGGATCGATGCGCGCGGCCAGGCCTTCGGCAAGGCGCCGGAGGGCGGCTTCGCGCGCATCATCGGCGTGGCGCTGGACGTGACAGAGGAGCGGCTGGCCCAGGCCCGCGCCCAGGCCGCCGAGACCCGCCTGCGCGACGCCATCGAGAGCGTCTCGGAAGCCTTCGTGCT
>Ga0308175_100001522_pt1 | contig 15691 bp, 10 predicted proteins | sample PhyCR1_3_FD_203893 | JGI IMG/M metagenome (GOLD analysis project Ga0308175, IMG submission 203893) | Soil microbial communities from UC Gill Tract Community Farm, Albany, California, United States - DLSLS.C.R1 | ecosystem: Environmental > Terrestrial > Soil > Agricultural land | place: USA...
CACGGACTGCGAGAGGCGGTCGAGCACCTCCCGGGTCTCGGCCAGCTCGTCGCTCCACCGGACCGAGCGGGTGTAGCGCGCACCGCTGCGGTGCAGGGCGGCGAGCGCCACCGCGGTGCGCCGCAGCCTGGTCCGCAGCGTCTCGAGCAGCTCCGGGTCCAGGCTCTCGAACGCCTGGCGGGCCAGCTCCTTGAGCGTCTGCTCCTCGGGGACCGGGCCCTGGAGCAGGATGCGCTCGGCGGGCAGGTAGCCGAGGGGCTCCGCGAGCAGCACGTGCTCGCCGCGGGCGAGGTCGGTGTGCCACAACGCGGTCATCGCCTCGTGCGCCACCGCGCCCTTGTCACCCTGGTGGGTCTTGGCCACCACCGGGTCGGGGAGCCCGTCGACGGGCGGGTCGTAGACGAGGTCGTACACGATGGTGCAGCGGCTGCCCGGCTTGTAGCGGACCACCCTCGGGCGGCTTGATGCGACCGTGGCCTCGGGATACCCGCTCGCCCGCAGCAGGCGCTCGATGATGCGGGCCGACGCCTGCGAGTCGGACAGGGCACCGAGGCTCGGCAGGCCCGGGTCCGCCTCCTCGGTGCGCAGGTGGACGCGCAGGTCGGGCAGGACGAGCTCGTGGCCCGGCTCACCGAAACCGGTCCCGCGCTCCGGTGGGGTCGGGAGCGGACGGGACGGTGGGTACAGCTCGCCGACGAGGACGACCTCGACCGGCTCTGCCAGGGCCCCGTCCACCCCCGACGCCGGTCTCACGACCACGCGGCAGCGGGCGAGCCAGCTCGCCTCCTTGGCGCGCAGGCGGTCGGCCCGGCACTCGACGAGCGTCAGTCGCCCGTCGCGCAGCTCGGGCACGTGCTCGCGCAGGGAGGCCTGGAGCCGCCCGGGCCACATGAGCGCCGACAGCCAGTCGGGCAGCTCGGCGAACGCCTCGAGCGCATCGATGGACTGGTCACGCGTGCTCGTGGTCATGTGGGCCTCCCGGGGATCGCGTCGGCGGAGTCGAGAAGGGTCAGGGCGAGCGCGGTCCGGGCGGCCTTGAGCCGTCGGGTCGCCCGCAGTGCGATGAGCGCCAGGTTGAGCCGTTCGTATGCCGCCACGCGCGCTCGCAGTCGAGTGGGGTCCTCGCCCCCGGGCGTTGTCCCGTAGGCCGCGAGGACGGTTTCGCGGGTGGCGCTCGTCGGCGCCGGGGCGTGCGAGAGACGGGCGGCCCGCACCGCCTCGTAGGCGAGGAAACGGCCGAGATCGGCGGCCGGGTCACCGAGCGCGAGCGTGTCGAGATCCAGCAGGGCCAGACCCTCGCGAGCCCTGACGAGCTGGCCGGGGGTGAAGTCGCCGTGGCACAGCACCGGCTCCGAGCCTCGAGCTGCGACGCCCTCCAGGACGGAGGTGGCCTCGTGGAGGGTGTCGTCCACCTCCTTCGCCACGGCGGGCCACGCGGTCTCGACGAGTGCCTGCTCCCGGCGTACGTGGTCGACGTGGGAGCGCGCTGTCACCCGCGGGAGGCGGCCCTTGGGACGGAGCCCGTGGAACGCCCGGAGCGCCCGCGCGCTCTCCGCCGGGCCCACGGGCCCGTCCGTGACGACGGGCGACGAGCCGGCAGACGTGACCGACTCGAGGACGGTCGTCCGCAGCGGCGCGCACGCCGTGAGCACCCTGGGCAGCCGCACCACCTCGCCGCCGGGCCCGAGCGCCCGACCGCGGCCCACCGCATACACCGCCTCTGCCGCCTCCGCCGCTGCGGTGGCCTCCTCCTCGCGCGGGTAGACCTTCGCGTACGCCTCCACCCCGCCCCCGTGCAGCCGCAGCACGCACGCTCCCTCGCGCGGGTGGTGCACGACCTCGGCCCGGCACACGGACTGCCCTGCGCGGTCGGCGGGCCCGAGCCCGGCGTCGCGCAGGAGCAGCTCGACGGTCCGGCTCTCGAGCACCTCCGCGAGGGTCGGCAGGAAGGGGTCGTCGGGCAGCGCGGTCACCGCCACCTCGCCGGCGCGGTCGTGGACCATGAGGGTGAGCTCGTCCCCGACCACGGCGAGCCCGCGCCCGTCGAGCCGGACGCCGATCCGCATCGACAGGTCACCCGGCCCCCGGTAGAGCACGGAATGGGCGCGCGACCCCGCGACCACCGCGCCGGGCCGGTGCTCGGCGACCCACTCGTGGGCGAGCCGCTCGGCGGACGAGGGGTCGGTCGCCCACGCCGGCAGACTTCGCGCGGCTCGCTCGGCCCGCTCGGCGCGCGCGACGGTCCTCACGCGTACCCCCGGCTGCGGTGTGCGGGGCCGCCCGTCCGGTGGAGCCTGCCGGCCGACGCGGGTCCGCCGAAGAGCTCGGCGAACGTTCCCGAGCCCTGCGCCAGCGTCTCCGGGCTGCCCTCCTGCACGATCCGCCCCTGGTCGAGGACGAGGACGCGGTCAGCGCACCGGACCAGCTCGACGTCGTGGGAGATGACGATGGTGGTCGTCCCGTCGATGAGGGTCCGGAGGGCCTCGATGACCTGGGCCGAGGCCTCCGGGTCGAGGCCGGTCGTCGGCTCGTCCAGCACGAGCACCGGGGCATCGCGGATGAACGCGCGGGCGATCGCGAGCCGCTGTCGCTGACCGCCCGACAGCGTGGAGGCCCGTTCGCCGAGCACCGTCTGGTAGCCGAGGGGCAGCTGCTCGATGAAATCGTGCGCCTGGGCGAGACCGGCAGCCCGCTCGACCCGCTCCGGGTCGGGCTCGTCGACGCCGTAGGCGATGTTCTCGGCGACGGTCCCGGTGAGCAGCAGCGTCTCCTGGAGCACGAGGCTGACCTGGCTGCGCAGGGAGGCCAGCGTGAACTCCCGGACGTCCGTCCCGTCGATGGCCACGACGCCCGAGTCCGGGTCGTAGAGCCTCGCCACGAGCTGGGCGACCGTGCTCTTGCCGGCGCCGCTCGGCCCGATGAGGGCGACGACCTCGCCCGGCTCCGCCCTGAAGGTGATGCCGTCGAGCACGGGGCGCGGCGCCTCATGGGCAGCGGAAGCACCTGAGGCCCCTGTGGTTCCGGTGGTCCCGGCGGTCTCGTGCTCGGAGCCGTCGGGCTCCGCGCGGTAGCTGAACGTCACGTCCGTGAAGCTCAGCCGGCCCACGAGCGGGGGTGCCGGCCTCGACAGCGGCGTGTCCTGCACGGTGGGCTGCCGGTCCAGCAGCTCGGCGATCCGCTCGGTGCTGGCGATGAGCTTGCCGACCTTGTACCACTCGCTGACGATCTTGCGGGACGGCTTGAACATGTTCTGGACGAGGAGCACGAACAGCACGAGCGTCCCCGGGGTGACCACGCCGGTCTCGACGAGCCAGAAGCTGAGCCACACGACGCCGGCGATCGTCACGCCCTCGAACACCGCGATGGCGAAGCTGAACTGCGCCTGCACCGTCGCGATGCGCAGCGACGCCCGCATGCTCTGGTCGCTCTGCCGCGAGAAGTTCTCGAGGTCGACGTGGCCGCGACCGTAGCTCTGCACGAGGCGGATGGAGGAGAGCATCTCCTGGGCCGTCGAGGCGAGGTCACCCTCCTTGGCGCGCTGGTCCTTGGAGTAGCGCTTGAGGCGCAGCGAGAAGTAGTTCGCGACCAGCGCCAGCACCGGCACGATGACGACCGCGACGAGGGCCACCTGCCACGAGCGCATCGCCAGCGCGACGAGCGAGCCGACGAGCAGCAGCGCGCTGGCCACGATGTTGCTCAGCGAGTCGACGATGAACTCCTCGATGACGAGCACGTCGCCGGTGACCCTGGTCAGCACGTCGCCGGTGCGGCGCTTGTCGTGGAAGGCCATCGACAGCTTCTGGAGCCGGTCGTACATGGTGACGCGGATGTTGTAGCCGAGCTCCCGGCCGCCCCGCGCCAGGAACACCTCGGACAGCGAGTCGGCGCCCTTGTTGACGGCCGCGATGAGGATGATCGCGACGCCGAGGAGCACGATGGTCTCGACACGCTCGTTCGAGAGCAGGGGCGGGAACCCGTGCTCGCGCAGGCTCGGCACCCTGCCCGCCACGAAGTCGGTCGCGTATGCGATCGGGAAGGGCTCGAGGACGGCCGTCACGGCCTCGAACACGAGCAGGAGCAGGCCGACCACGAAGGGCCGGTTGGCGCCGTGGTAGCGCCGGATGAGCGCGAAGGCCCGGGACGTGTCGGACTGCTTCGCATGGCGCGGCGACGGCCGTCGCGTCTGCTCGCTCGGGGTCTCCACCCTCGTGTCAACGGCGACCATGGAAGCTCCCCTCCGGCTCGGCAACAGCACGCCGCGCCTCGGCGACGTACTGCTCGGCGAGCGACGCGACCGGCGACCTCGCCCAGGCGCGCAGCGCCTTGCGCAGGAGCGAGACCGCCACGTGGAAGCGGACCCTCTGGGTGAGGTCGGTGGGCCCACCGAGCTCACCGTTCTCCCCGCGCGCCGGCGGCCGCGCGCAGGAGAGGTATGCCGTCATGAACGTCTCGCCCAGCGCCTCGGCCGCGCCCGCCGCCGCACCGTCTCGTGCGACACCGTCCCGCGTCGCGCCGGCCGCTGTCGCGCGCACCGCCGACTGGAGCAACGAGGACACGAAGTTGCCCACGTCGCAGGCCGGCTCGGCGATCCCGCAGTGGTCGAGGTCGAGCAGGGCGACCCGGTCGTCGTCGAGGAGGAACTGGCTCGGCCGGCAGTCACCGTGCACCAGGGAGACCGGTCCGGGCGCCGGCTGCCGGTCCAGGAGCTCGTGGGCCAGCGCGAGGAGGGGCCCGCCACCGGCCGGGTCGACGGCCCGGATGGCCGTGCTCCTGGCGACGAAGCGGTGCAGCTCCCGGTCCAGCGGCCGGAGCCGACCGCTGGGCACGGTGGCGCGGTGGAAGGCGGCGAGCGCCTTCGCCGCGCGCTCGACGTCCCGCCCTTGGCGCGCCACCACGTCCGGGTCGCGGAGGCCGACGACGAGCTCGCGACCCGGCAGGCGACCCTGCACGACGACGGCCAGGTCCGGTAGGTGCGCCATCACGGGTGCGAGGACCAGCGGCGGCCGTAGGGGCTGGGCCTGCAGGGCCCGACCCTCGCTCGCCACAGCCGCCGCCTTGGCGCTGTCGTGGTAGACCTTGGCGACGTACGTCCGCACCCCGCTCGCCCCCACCGGCACGGTGACGAGGAGGGTGGCCCGGCGGCCGGGCCGGTAGCGCAGCAGCCGGAGGTCCGGCGCGTTCTCGAGCGTGTCGTCGAGCCCGCCGTCCGGCTCGCCGTCCAGCTCGCGGTCCAGCTCGCCGACCAGCTCGTCGTGCAGCGCCGCCCCGAGGACACCGGGCGCGAGGACGTGGGCCAGGGTGGGCAGGCCCGGGTCTGCCGGGAACCTGCTGACGCCCGTGCCGTCGGGCAGCAGCTCGCCGGGTGCCCGTTGGCCCGGCGCCGGCACCGTGGCGAGCACGAGCCCGGCGCCGAACCGGTACAGCACCGTCGCGGGCCGACCCGGCTCGTACTTCGCGTCGGCGACGACGCAGGGCGTGGCGGGGTCCTCCCCGAGGGCCCGCGCCAGCAGCGGGCCGGTGCGGTCGGGGTCCAGCGCCTCGAGCACCGCGGCCCACTGGGCCTGCAGGGCGGCTGGGGCGTACGGGTCGTCGGGGGCGTTGGTCCGGGTTCCGGTCCAGCCGGTCATGAGGTCACCTCCGCCACGCCGAAGACGTGCGCCAACTGCTCGGCCGCACGGTCGACGTCGAAGGCGCGCTCGGCGGTCTGCCGTGCTCTCCTCCCCATCATCCGACGCCGGGCCGGGTCGCGCAGCAGGCTCTCGAGGTGGTCCGACACGGCTGCAACGTCACGCGCCCGGGCCAGCAGCCCGTTGTGGCCGTGCTGGACCGCTTCCGGGACGCCGCCGACGTCCGTGGAGACCACGGGGAGCCCCGACGCGAGCGCCTCGACGATGGCGTTCGGCACGCCGTCCCGGTCGCCGTCGTTGGTGACGAACGGGGTCATCGCGAAGACGTCCGCGTCGCGCATCGCCTCGACGATGACGGTGCTGTCCTGCTCCCCCGCGAACGTCACCACGTCGTCGAGGCCCAGGGCGCGCCGGTCGGCCTCCAGCTCGCCGCGCATCGGGCCGTCCCCGAACACGGTCAGGTGGAAGGGCTCGACACCGACCAGGCGGGCGCACGCACGGAGGAGGTCGGGGAAGCCCTTCTTCTCGACGAGCCGGCCCACCGACACGATCCGGACGATCCCGTCGTCACGGGTCTGGCCGGGGGTGAACTGCCGCAGGTCGATGCCGTGGTGGATGACGCGTACCTTCGTCATGGCCTGCGGACCGAGCTGCGCCCCAAGGAAGTCCACGTTCGCCCCGCAGCAGGTCAGCACGCTCGTGGCCGCCTCGGCCCGAGCGCGGAGGCTGGTGGAGGGGATCTGGTAGAGGTCGCGGGCGTGCGCGGTCACGCTGTAGGTGAGCCCGGTGAGCAGGTGGACCAGCAGGGCCACGAGCGCCGGGTCGTGGGCGAAGTGCGCGTGCAGGTGCGTGACGGATGCGCCCTCCGGCTCGAGGCGCGCCCGCCGCGCAGCGAGCTGGACCGCCACCTCGAAGCACTCGGTGGTGCTCGCGTTCGCGTAGCCCGTGGACAGCTCTGGGTGGCTGCTCGCGAACCGGGCGGTGTCGGCATACCGCTGGGGCGCGAGCCCCGCGACGAGGGCGTGGTCCTCCGGGCGTGCCGCCGCCGCGGCGAAGCTGACCGGCGCCCGGACCCGGTGCACCTGCGGCTGGCGCACCTGCTCGCCCGACGGCGTCATCGCCCAGATGTCGAGGCCCACCCCGAGCCGCTCGAGGGCGAGCACCTCGTTGACGATGAAGGTCTGCGACAGCCGTGGCCAGCTGCGCGTCAGGTACATCACTCGCGCAGCCATGCCACCCCCTCGGCGAGACGGCGCCGGCTGGCCCGCACGACCTCGTCGCCGGCGCTGGCCGCCAGCGCCTGGCGGGTGAACTTCAGCAGGGCGTAGGCCCGGAAGAAGGCGAGCCGGCGCTCGGGGTCGGGGCCGCCGACCTCGCCGTACGCGTCCACGAAGGCCCGCAGGGCCAGCTCGGCCGGCGCGGAGCCGGCCTCCTCGGCGTACGTGCACAGGTGGGCCACGTCGAACGCGGGGTCTCCCATCCGGGCCTCGTCCAGGTCGATCACCGTGGCGGCGCCGCCTTCGTCGACGATGACGTGGGCCAGGTGCAGGTCCTTGTGGATGAGGGCGTCCAGCACCACGGGTAGCGTCGTCGTGCGCGCCCGCAGCAGGGCCGCCAGCTCGCGCGCGGGTGCCAGGAGAGCCGCATCGGCCGAGCCGACGCGCTCTGCCCACACCGCGCAGGTGTCGGACTCGTGGCCCAGGTCGAGCCGCCTGCCCGCGCCGCTCCCCGTGGTGTGCACGGTGCGCAGCCAGCGACCGAGGTGCCCGGCGGCGATGACGACGTCTGCGCTCGAGGGCGATTCGCCGTCCAGCGACGGCGCCAGGGTGCGCGGTGGTGCGCGCCGGGGGCCGGAGGGCAGGGGCACCACGGGAAGCCCGGGAGCCGACCGGCACAGCACGATGCCGAGCGGCGGGCTCACCCCGATCGGCATCTGGGTGCCGCACTGCAGGGCCGGCTCACGCACCCGGTCGAAGAGCACGAGGTTCTCGTGCGCCACGACCGCCCGCACCGGCTCGGCGTACGCCTTGGCGATCACCTCGACCGGCCGTTCCGAGCCGCCCGTGACCCGGTAGCGGACCACCACCCTCCTGCCGGGCGAGAGCCGAAGCGTCTCCGCCGAGACGATGCGGCCCTTCCCGAGGCCGCCGGCTCGCAGCTGCTCCTTGAGCAGCGCGGTCATCGCCCGCGGGTCGGTCAGCTCCGGCGACCACCGGGCCAGCCGGCTGCTGCTTGACCCGCGCGTGCGGCGCCGGCGGCGCTCGAGCACCTCGGAGGCGGTGGCCACGAGGGAGGGCACGGCCTCCCAGTGGGCCGTGTCGAGGCTGCGGTAGCGGCGGCCCGCGATCTTCAGCAGGGCCAGGGCCTGCCACCAGCCGACGGAGTCCGGGTCGGCCCGCCCTCCGGCGTCGGCGTAGCCCTGCAGCAGGGCGCCGACGAGATCGGGAGCCCGGGTGGTGCCGGCAGGGAGACGTTGCCACTCGAGGTACGCCATGGCGTTGCCGAGGTCTCGGGCGGGGTCGGCCGGGCCGGCTCCGTCGAGATCGAGCACGGTGAGGCGCTCGTCGTCCACCACGACCTGACCGGCACGGAACGAGCCGTGGCCGAAGACGAGCGCATCCTGCACCGGCAGCCGGTCCCGCAGTCGGTCCAGGGCCCAGCCGAGGGAGAGCGCCGTCGGCGGGTCCGCGTGCCAGGCAGCGGGAAGGTATGCCGTGAGCTCGTCGAGCGCGTCGACGACCCTGCGTCCGCCCACCGAGGCTCCCGGGACGGGGACGGCGCGATGGATGTCGGCCAGCAGGCGCCCGAGACGCACGGCGAGGCGGAGCCGGTCGCGCACGGGTGAGGACACGTCGGACAGCAGGCTCGACGCGCTCGCTCCCCGCACCCCGGCGGTGACGACCGCTCCGAGGTCCGGCCAGCACCCCACGAACGCGGGGACGAGTGCCTCCCTCCCGCTCCGGAGGGAGGAGAGCGCCCGGTGGCTCGTCGCATAGTCGTCGCACCCGCCGGCGAGCAGCTTGACGAAGAGGGTGCGCCGACCTGTCGGCACCCCGACGTCGCAACGGATGACGCAGCTCGACCCCGGCCGGTAGCTGACCGGTGTGGTGGTGCAGCCGCGGACCGGCCTCCTCAGGAGGTGCTCGAGCCTGGGCAGGACCTGGACCGGGTCGAGCACCGCGGCCGCACCGCCGAGTGACGGGTCCTGGGACAGGCTGCTGCGGCTCACGCCGGTCGGCGTCGCCTCGCACACTCGCACGTCACCGTTCCCGGCCTCGAAGGCGACCCTGGTGGTGCGCTCGGGCTCCCAGCGGATCTGGTGCACACCGCCCGGCCTGCCCTCCGTCTCGACGAGGGGCTGGACGAGCCCGACCAGGCGGTCCACGTCGGTCCAGAGGCAACCCGCGGGAGCCTTGGGCCACGTGGTGGTCATCGCGACCTCCCCCGGGGGCCCCTCCCCGTCTGCCGCGCATTCGGGTGCGCCGCCCCGGCCGCCGACTCACGCGCAGCCGCTCGCGCCGCTGCTCGGGTGGTCTCGAGGCAGGCCTCGACGGCTGGCGCCCAGCCGGGCCGGTGCAGCGGGATCCGCCGCCCCACCGCCCGCAGCTGGAAGACCACGCCGTAGTGCAGTGCTCGGGCGACCCGCCCAGGCGGGCACGGTCCGTAGCCGTCCAGCGCGGCCTCCACGAGGGGTGCCGGCACCTGCCCCCCGACCTGTGCCCACCAGCGCAGGTCCGCGAGGAGCTTCCCGAGGTCGGCGGCAGGGTCCCCCACCGAGACGCGGTCGAAGTCGAGCAGGACGAGACGCTCGCCGTCGACGAGGAGGTTGTCGCCCTTGTAGTCGCCGTGGAGCAGGTGACCCGACTCGGAGGGCAGTGCCTCCAGCCCGGCGACCGCCTCGGCGAGGAGGGCGTCCAGCCGTGCGCCCGCCCCGGGGGCGAGCGTCCTCACGTGCTCGGTGGCCCGTCGCGTGGCGGCAGCCTCCGCCGCCGGGTCCGACCGCCCGCTGCCGAGGAAGCCCGACGGCCGATGCGCGCCGTCTCGGACCGCGCCGTCTCGGACCGCGCCGTCTCGGACCGCGCCGTCTCGGACCGCGCCGACTGGGACCCCACCGCGGTGGACCTCGCCGTCGTGGATCGCGCGTAGCGCGGCACCCGCACGGCGGACGTGCGCCTGCCGCTCGCCCCCGCTGAGGCCCTCCGCGCAGAGGACTCGGGGGAGCGGGATCCCGTCGTGACCCGCCCAGAGCACCAGCCGGTGCGACGGCACGTAGCCGGCCGCACGGGCGGTGGTCGCAGGCGCCGACCCATTCGAGAGCGCTTGCGCCACAGCAGAAACGGCGTCGAGGGCCCGCCGGCCCGAGTCGTCCCGATAGCACTTGGCGAACAGTCGGTGCTGCCGGTCTGCGCTCTCGAGCAGCAGCACGTGGCGCTGCCCGGGCCGGTAGCGCAGGGCGGTGACGCGAACCTCGTCCTCGAAACCAGGCGCCCCTGCACGACGGAGCAGGGGCGCGACCCGAGCCGGGTCGTGGACGTCGACGAGGTGCGGGAACGCGGGGTCGACGGGGGCGAGCAGGACGGTCAGGTCCCCCGGACCGGGAGGCGGCACCAGGCTGGAGAACGGCGAGCGCAGCGAGGGACTCAGCCGCGCCAGCAGGGCAGCCGGGACCGGAGCGGGCGCCGAGCCCGGCTGCCACGTCAGGACGGCTTGTCGCGTACCGATCGCCTCGCCGGTGAGCTCGACACCGACGGTGAGCTTGCGGCCGAGCCTCAGCGTCGTGCGGGTCACGACGGCACGCACCTGTCCTGCTCCGTGGGGCAGGAGCGGGGCGAGCGCCGTGGCGACGGTCACCGGCACCACCTCGGTCAGGAAGCGGCATACGTCCTCGGGACTGCTGCGACCCGCCAGCACGTCGTCCGCCTCGGCGTCCAGGCCCGTGGGGCCCGCCGTCACCGCCGTGGTGCCGGTCATGTGCCGACCGGCTCCAGCTCGAGCTTGGGCCAGCTCTCGAGATGGCTCGTCAGCCGGGCCACCGCGGTGGTGCGGCCACCCAGGTCGGTCCCGACCGCCGGGGACAGCGGGGTCGAGAGGGCGCCCACGATCGCGTCGGCCACCGCCGAGGTCCCGAGCAGGTCGGGATCGAGCCAGTGCACCCAGCCGCGCTGCGCGAAGAGGCTCGCCCGGATGCGCTGCTCGGCGCTGGGTCCGCTGCGGGGGACGAGCAGGGCCGGGGTGCCGTCGTTGAGCAGCTCGATCGTCGTGTTGTAGCCCGCCATCGAGACCACGAGGTCGGCGCGCGCGACCCGGCCACGGCCGTGGACGCGGCGCCGCAGGTCGGTCATCGGCAGCTCCTTCGAGCGCCGCCGCAGCTCGGTCACCTTCTCCCGCGGCATGAAGGGGCCGGTGACGAGCTCGAACCTCGCCCCCGTCTCCTCGTGCACCGCCTCTGCAGCGTCGAGGACCCCGGCCATCATGGGGTGGGCGTCTGCCCCTCCACCGGCCACGACGACGACGGTCGGAGGCCGCATCGGGTCCTGCCGGGCCCGTCCGTTCCCCTCCGCACGCCCGTCGTCGGCCACGACCGCCAGGCGCCGGGCCCGAGGGTGGGGTCTGCCGCACACGTAGCCGGCGTATGCCAGCCGCTGCGACGGCCCCTGGGGCCAGGCGTACTCGCTGGCCACGTCGAGGACGTCGCTGGAGCCGTAGACGAGCACCTCGTCGTAGTACTCCTCGAGCGCCTCGTAGGCCCCCTCGGCCGTCCAGCGACGCCGCACGACCCCTGGGTCGTCGATGATGTCCCGCAGGCCGAGCACGACGTGCGCCCGGTGGCCGCGGAGCTTGCGCAGGGCCGGGACCAGCTCGCCCATCGCCCCGTGCGGCATGTGGTCGACCAGGAGGATGTCCGGGTCGAACTCCCGCACGGCGCTGGCGATGAGTCGCCGACGCAGGCCCAGGACGTCCCGGAAGGACGCCGACAGCGACACCGCCTCCCACTCCCCCGGGCCCGCCTTGCGGATGCTCGGCAGCTTGAGGAAGTCATGGCCGGGGGCGGTGGCGAAGAACTGTCCCAGCGGCGAGTCGGACAGGGTGAGCACGCTGGCCCCGGGCACCTGGCGCAGGAACTCGGTGGCGAGCAACGAGGTGCGGCGCATGTGGCCGAGCCCCAGACCGTCCTGGGAGTAGATGAGCAGCCTCGGCTCGTGGCGCCTCATCGGGCCCACCCACCCTGCAGGGAGGTGGGAAGGCCCTCGGCCGGCTCCTCCGGCGGCACCTCTTCCCGCGCAGACTCCCGCAGCGCGCGGTGCCACGCCACCTGGTGCTTGAGCCCGAGCCGCAGGTCCGTCGTCGCACGCCAGCCCAGGGCCGCCGCGGCCGCCCGGCTGTCGCCGAAGGTCTGCTCGGTGTCTCCCGGACGGTGCGGCATCGGCGCGACGGTCGCCTCTCCCCGCACCTCCTCCTCGAGCATCCGGAGGACGTCCGGGACGGCCACCGGGGCGCCGCGCGCGATGTTGAGGATCGTGCCCGAGGGAACCGGCGCGGTCACGGCCGAGACCACCGCGCGCGCGACGTCACCGACGAACGTGAAGTCCCGCCGCTGCGTCCGGTCGCCGTACACCGAGACCACGCGCCCGTCGAGCAGCGCCTCGGTGAAGCGGTGGATGGCCATGTCCGGGCGCTGGCGCGGCCCGTAGACCGAGAAGAACCGCAACGACACGGTGGGCACACCGCGCTCGTGGGCATACGCGCCGACCAGGCACTCGCCGGCGAGCTTGCTCACGCCGTACGGGCTGAGTGGCGCCAGTGGGCTCGACTCGTGCATCGCCTCGAGCGTCGGCGCGTACACGGACGAGCTCGACGCGTAGACGACGCGGGGGGCGTGCCCGCGTGCGGCCGCCTCGAGCAGGCGCTGCGTCGCGACGACGTTGCGCTCGACGTACGTCGGGAACGACTCCCCCCACGAGGTGCTGACGCCCGGCTCCGCCGCCAGGTGGACAACGGCCTCCACGCCGTCGACGATCGGCCCGAGCGCCGCCGTCGCCAGGTCCTCCCGGACCAGGGTGAACGACGGGTGGTGGCGCAGGGCCGAGATGTTGCGCAGCTTCGCCGCAGGGTCGTAGCCGTCCGTGAGGGCGTCGACCCCCCGGACCTGCCAGCCCTCGCTCAGCAACAGCTCCGCGACGTGGCTTCCGATGAAGCCGGCCGCACCGGTGACCAGTACGAGTTTCACGAGACCCCCCTGACTCGCCGCCGACCCGTGCCACGGCTCCGTCCCCCGGTCCGTGAATGTGAGTTCGGCTTTTTTGAGTGTCACATCGGTGAAATCTCCATGCCGCCTGAATGAACGATTTTTGTGACGTGGTCCGGCCGCTGGTGGGTGACTCGCGAAGGCCGTCCTTTTTTGCACCCTGACGAGCGCCACCCCTCCGCGGCGATGTCCGGCGGAGGGGTGGCGGTCGAGCAGCCCGTCAGCCACAGCCCAGCACGATCAGGCTGCAGAAGCGATCCTCACAGTCAGGCGAGGTCGAGGTAGCGCTTCGCGATGCGCGCCAGCGTCACCTGGCCGATGGCCCGGAAGGGGTGCAGGGGGTCCGGTGCCACCGATCCCGTCGGGCCGCCGAGCTCGGTGTGCGCCAGGGCGCTCATGACGGTGTACGCGTCGCCCATGCTGTAGCCGTGCTCCTTCGTGAGCACCTCGAAGAGGTCCTCGTAGGCGCGGTCGATGGAGTCCTGGACCGGGTCGCCGAGCCCCACGCACACGAGCTCGTCGCCGGTGTCGATGCGGGGCGCGCGCAGGCCCATGCCCTTGACGAGATCGACGCTGACCGTGGCCCGCCCGGCGATCTCGATGGCGACGAAGGAGCTCTCGCCGCGGCTCATCACGGCGTGCAGGTCGCCGATGGCCAGGCGGGCGCCCTCGACCTCGACGGGGAGGTAGACGGTGGAGCCGGGCCTGGCGTCGGTCAGGTCCATGTTGCCCCCGGTGGGATAGGACGGCATGACCGTCGACATCGCGCCGGAGGCCGAGGCGACTCCGATGCAGCCGATCATCGGCGCCACGTCGCAGCTGACGCGGTCGGTGAGCTGGGCGGTGCCGTTGCCGACGGGGACGCGCCGGACATACCAGTCCTCCCCCATCGGCCGGGCCAGCGCGCCCGCGCCGGGGATGTAGACCGACCAGCCGTGCTCGGCCATCTCGATGTCGTGGATCGTCACGGCGAGCGCGTCGCCGGGTTCGGCGCCCGTGACGTGCACGGGCCCGGTGACGGGGTTGAGCGTCGCCGTGATCTTCGACAGGTCGCGCAGCTCCTCCATCTGGGCGTACGCCGCGTCGTCCGTCTCGAACGTGATGCGCTCTCCCGTGCCGGGCTCGACGGTGAGCACCGGCTCGTGGTCGGCGGAGTAGCCGGCGTGGGCGTGGCCCTTGGTGATGAGGTGCGTGGTGGTCATGTCTCAGCCCTTCCGGTCGGCGGCCGTGCGGAGGTCGGCGGTGGCGACGGTGTCAGCTGCGTCGGCCGCGCCGGCTGCGTCGGCCCGGTGCTCGGGCAGGATCCCGATTCCCTTGCGGCTGTAGTAGGCCAGCACAGCGATGCCGATGACGAGCCAGGCCAGGCCGCCGATCTTGGCGGCCGGCTCGGCGTTCCAGAGCACGAAGCCGATGATGAGGAAGCCGATGACGGGGCCGACCCAGTGCAGGAGGACGTTGCGCGACTTGCGGCGCACGCCGAAGTAGGTGATCACCGACAGGTGCAGCAGCAGGAACGAGGTGAGGGCGCCGAAGTTCACGAGCGAGGTGATGAGCCCGATCTGACCGACGAAGAAGAGCCCGAGCACGAGGGTGATGCCGGCGACGAGGAGGATGGCACGCTCGGGCACCTTGCTGCGGGTGTTCACGTGGGCGAGGAAGCGGGGCAGCTGGCCGTCGCGGCTCATCGAGAAGAGCAGGCGCGACGTCGCACTCTGTGCCGCAACGGCATTCGCGATGCCGACGGCCAGGGCGTTCATGGCGAGGAACGCGATCTGCCACCCGTTGTTGCTGATCTTGCCGACGATGTCGAAGAACGCGTTGCCGGCCTCCGCCTCCGGGAAGGAGGTGGTGCTCGGGATGAGCATGCCCGCGAGCCACGTCTGGCTGATGAAGAAGAAGGCGACGAGGAAGAGGCCGCCGATCATGGCCTTCCCGGCCGAGCGGTGGCCGCCCTTGCTCTCCTCCGCCAGGGTGGCGATGCCGTCGAAGCCGAGGAACGAGAGCACCGCGATCGACAGGGCCGTGCCGACGAGGGGCGCCGAGAAGTTGGCGGAGTCGAAGATCGGCTTGGTCGTCACGTGCGCGCCGCCGGTCCCGTGGGCGATGGCGACGATGGCCATGACGGCGAAGATGACGAGGAAGAGCACCTCGGCCGTGAGGAAGAGCCGGTTCACGAGGGCGGTGAAGGAGATGCCGATGTAGTTGATGGTCGTGTTGATCGCCAGGAAGATCAGGATCCACGCCCACTTCGGCACGGCCGGGAAGATGCCCGACATCGACTCGGCGGCGAAGACGTAGAGCAGCGTCGGGACGAGCAGGTAGTCGAGCAGGATCGTCCAGCCGGCGATGAAGCCGAGCTTGGGGTGCATCCCGCGGCCGACGTAGGCGTAGACCGAGCCGGCGATCGGGAAGGCCCGGCTCATCTGCGCGTAGGACAGCGCGGTGAAGATCATCGCGACGAGGCCGATGAGGTAGACGAGGGGCACCATGCCCTTCGCCTCGTTGTAGACGGTGCCGTAGATGGCCCACGGCGCGATCGGCACCATGAAGACGAGACCGTAGATGAGCAGGTCGGTCGTGGAGAGGCCACGGTTCAGCTCCTGCTTGTAGCCGAACTCGGTGAGGTCTCCCTCGCCGAGTGTGTGACTGTCGAGATTGGACATGCGTGACCTCCGGGTCAGGTGGGCGCTGGGGGCGTCAGGTGGACGCAGGGTCAGTCGTGCTGGCCGAGGAAGGACTCGACGACGTCGAGGAAGGCCTCGGGCTCCTCGACGTGGGGCATGTGGCTGGACTCCGGGAAGACGTGCGAGCGCACGTC
>Ga0308175_100001523_pt1 | contig 15689 bp, 15 predicted proteins | sample PhyCR1_3_FD_203893 | JGI IMG/M metagenome (GOLD analysis project Ga0308175, IMG submission 203893) | Soil microbial communities from UC Gill Tract Community Farm, Albany, California, United States - DLSLS.C.R1 | ecosystem: Environmental > Terrestrial > Soil > Agricultural land | place: USA...
AGATAATCACTTCCAGGGGCTTGGTCGGCAAAATAGTGCTTGAATAAGACAGCGCCATGATGCAGGCTACGGTTCGTCAATGCTGCCTGGGATAGCAGTCGGCAGTACCGTCCAAGTATTGACTTCTTTCCCGACAGAATGCTACCATCAGAACGATTTTCTTTTGGTTTTTCATACCCTTTCGAGAGAGGGCGTGACGATGAAACTTACCGGCGCGGAAATTTTTGTGGAGTGTCTCAAACGTGAAGGAGTGAAAACTCTGTTTGCGTTGCCGGGAGGAGTCGTCCTCAAGATTTTTGACGTCCTGTATCAACAGAAAGGTCTGGATGTCATTTTGACCCGTCATGAACAAGGCGCCGGCCATATGGCTGAAGGATACGCGAAAGCCACGGGACGTCCCGGAGTGGCGCTCGTGACGTCGGGCCCTGGTATGAGTAATGTCGTGACCGCCCTTGTCGATGCCTACATGGATTCGGTACCGCTCGTCTGTTTCTCGGGTCAAGTTTCGACCAACATGATCGGCAACGATGCGTTTCAAGAAGCGGATAATATCGGTCTCAGCCGTCCGTGCACAAAATACAATTTCTTGGTGAAGGACGTCAATGATCTCGCCGTGACGATCAAAGAGGCGTTTTACATCGCCACCACGGGGCGTCCAGGTCCGGTGCTTGTAGATATCCCGAAGGACGTCTCGATGAACAAGGCCGATTTCACGTATCCGGGATCGGTCTCGATCCGGGGGTACAATCCTACGTATGAAGGGAACAAATGGCAAATCAAGCAAGCCGCGGAAGCGATCGCTAAGGCAAAGAAGCCGATTCTCTACATTGGCGGCGGCGTGGTGTTTTCAGCGGCATCCGAGGAGGTGCGGGAGCTGGCCGAGATGTGTCAGATTCCGGTCGATATGACGTTGATGGCGCTGGGGGCTTTCCCGGGCGAGCATCCTCTCTCCATGGGCATGATGGGCATGCACGGCACGTATTGGGCGAATATGGCGGTGCATTACTCCGACCTCGTGATCGCTGTGGGGGCTCGTTTTGATGATCGCGTCACCGGCAAGGTATCTGAATTTTGCCCGCATGCGAAGATCATTCACATTGATATTGATCCCACATCGATTAAGAAAAACATTCACGTCGATATCCCAATCGTCGGTGACTGCAAACGCGTGCTTCGTGAGCTGATCCAGGTCTTGAAAGCGACCGTCAATGGCGAGCAAAAAGACCTGAGAAAACCATGGTGGAATCAGATCCATGAATGGCAACGCGCTCATCCGCTCACTTACAATCAAGATCCAAACGGGCCGATCAAACCGCAACACGCTATCAAACGACTCTACGAGCTGACGAAGGATCGCGCCCCCATTGTGTCGACGGATGTCGGACAACATCAGATGTGGTCGGCTCAATATTTCAAACTGTCCAGCCCTCGCCGGTGGTTGACCTCCGGCGGATTGGGTACGATGGGATTTGGTTTTCCGGCTGCGATGGGCGCTCAGGCCGCATTTCCAGACAAACTCGTGCTGTGTGTAGCCGGTGACGGCAGTGTGCAAATGAATATGCAAGAGATGGCGACGGCCGTCGTGCACAAGCTTCCAGTCAAAGTGATCGTCATCAACAATCGATTCCATGGCATGGTCCGTCAGTGGCAGGACCTCTTCTATGAGGGGCGATATTCCTCAAGCGATCTGAGCACGACGCCGGATTTTGTCAAGCTTGCCGAGGCGTATGGAGCGGTGGGGTTACGCGCGCAAAATGTTTCCGATCTCGATGCGGTGATCAAGGAGGCGATAGCGACCGATGGACCGGTGATCGTCGATGTGCCTGTCTATCCTTACGAGAACTGTTATCCCATGATTCCTGCAGGCGGCTGCAATCATGAAATGATTTTAGCTGATTCACCGGAGCTGAAGAAGAAAATGGAAGCCAATGGCAAAGTGACGCCGGAAGACAAAGATACGGTTCTGACGGCCTGAGTTTATGGAACACATCATTTCAGTGACCGTTGAAAACAAGTTCGGCGTGCTGTCCAGAGTCGCAGGCCTTTTTAGCGGACGCGGGTTCAATATCGAAAGTCTCTCAGTGGCGCCGACGCTGGATCCCACCATGTCCATGATGACCATTGTGACCTCGGGTGATGATCGGATTATCGAACAGATCGTCAAGCAATTGAACAAATTGATCGATGTCATCAAAGTGGTCGATCTCAATGAAACCGAATTCGTGGAACGTGAAACGGCGCTCATTAAAGTCCATACCAAGCCCGAGGATCGGGCCGAAGCCCTGCGCATTACCGATATCTTTCGCGCCAATATCATCGACTCAACGCCGAGCACCTATACGATTGAAGTGACCGGAGACGTCAAGAAAGTCGAAGCGATGATCAATCTGCTTCAACCGCTCGGAATCAAAGAGTTGATTAGGACGGGTCGGGCGGCGATTGCCCGTGAATTTATTCGCCCCGCCCTCGCGCAACCCAAACGGATTGCCAAAGAGTAGCCTTCCAGTTCCATTCTTGGGAACGATCCGCAATCTTTACATTTCAGGAGCCGCTATGAAAATTTATTACGACGCTGATGCCAATCTGGATGAGATTCGGAACAAGACGGTGGCCATCATCGGGTTTGGCAGTCAAGGCCATGCGCACGCGCTCAATTTGAAAGAGAGTGGCGGAAAGGTAGTGGTGGGCCTGAGAGACGGCGCGTCGTGGAGGAAGGCTGAGCAAGGCGGATTAAAGGTGATGCCGACAGCCGATGCGGTCAAAGGCGCAGAGGTCGTGATGATACTGGCCCCTGATGAAGCCCAAGCCGCCATTTATCGGAATGATATTGCGCCGAATCTCAAGAAGGGTGCCTACCTCGCGTTTGGCCACGGATTCAATATCCATTTCGGCCAAATTGTGCCTGCTGCGACCACGAATGTCTTCATGGTTGCCCCGAAAGGTCCCGGTCACTTGGTCCGCTCCGAATATAGCAAAGGCAGCGGTGTCCCGGCGCTGCTGGCGATCCATCAAGATCCCAGCGGAAGTACACGCCAGGTTGGCTTGGCCTATGCCAGCGCCATCGGCGGCGGCCGCGCCGGCGTCATTGAAACGTCCTTCCGAGAAGAGACGGAGACGGATCTCTTCGGCGAGCAGGCTGTCCTATGCGGCGGATTGACGTCCTTGATTCAAGCGGGATTCGAAACGCTGATCGAAGCGGGATACTCGCCTGAAATGGCTTATTTCGAGTGCCTGCATGAAGTGAAGCTGATTGTCGACCTGATCTATGAAGGCGGCATTGCGAATATGCGCTACTCCATCAGCACCACCGCCAAATATGGAGACGTCACGCGAGGCCCTCGAATCATTACCGACGAGACGAAGAAAGAAATGAAGAAGATCCTCGACGAGATTCAGAGCGGCCGCTTTGCTAAGGAATGGGTGTTGGAGAATCAAGCAAATCGTCCGGTGTATAATGCCTTATTGGCCAAGGGCGAGGCGCATCCGATTGAAGACGTCGGGGGCCGGCTTCGCGCCATGATGCCATGGTTGAAGAAGGGAAAGCTGGTCGATCGAAATAAAAACTGACAGGAGTATTGAAAAAGGCTGCCAGCTTCGTTCTCGGTCGCTCCGCTTCCTGCGGCCTTGCTGAACGGCCATTTTGAACATCCTGCATTGCTTTCGGAGAGCGAAGAGGCATGGCGGATCGAGCAATCGGCATTCCCATCGTCAAGGAAGGTGTTCCTTTTATTGCGGCGCTCGGCGGGACGACGGCTGTGGCCTTTGCCCTCAGTTGGACAATCCCTGCCGTCTTCTTTGGCGCCGCCACACTCTTTACCGGTTGGTTTTTTCGCAACCCCCGGCGTGAGAGCCCCTGTGATAAAGGGGCTGTTGTCGCGCCCGGCGACGGAAAGATTATCGCCATTGAAGAAGATTATGAGCCGCGATTTCTCAAAGCACAGGCGACACGTATCAGTATCTTTCTTAATATCTTCGATGTGCACGTCAATCGTATTCCTTGTGACGGCACGGTGGTCGACATTCTCTACCAGCCGGGCCGGTTTGTGGCCGCCAACCGACCGGCCGCCACGTTGAGTAATGAGCAGAACGCGCTCATGATTCGTGCAGCGAACGGGGCGCAGGTCCTTTGCGTTCAAGTGGCCGGGTTGATCGCTCGCCGTATCGTTTGCTGGGTATCCGCGGGCGAGAAGGTCGTGTGCGGCGAACGATTCGGACTGATTCGATTCGGTTCTCGGGTCGATCTCTTTCTTCCAAAAGGCAGCTCATTGCGTGTTGGAGTAGGCGATCGGGTAAGAGGCGGCAAAGATCTGCTCGCACTGTTGCCAATCGGGGAGGCTTCATGCGCGGAACGATCATGAAACGAACAAAGGCCTTTATGAAAAATGATGGGAAGCGGACGCGGGGCGTCTATCTCATTCCCAACTTGCTGACGACGGGCAATCTGTTCAGCGGGCTTTTTTCCATCCTTGCCGTTTTTAATGCCAATTATATGGCCGCCGCGATTGCCATTCTCGTGGCAGTTGTCTTTGACATGCTTGACGGAAAGTCTGCTCGCTGGACTAACACGACGAGTCAATTCGGTGTCGAATACGATTCGTTGGCGGATATGGTGTCCTTTGGCGTAGCCCCCGGCCTGCTCATCTATTCGTGGGCTCTCAGTGCGCACGGCATGATGGGATCTGCCGTGATGTTTGCGTTTGTCGCCTGTGGCGCGTTGCGATTGGCCCGCTACAATGTCATGTCCGGCATATCGGAAAGCAAGTACTTTACGGGCTTGCCTATTCCGGCAGCCGCCAGTGTCATTGCGACGGTCGTGGTGTTTGATCATTATATTGTCCGCATGGGTGCCGAAGTGAAGCCGATGCTGATTCTCATCATGACGCTCACACTCGCGTTTTTGATGGTCAGTACGGTGAAATACCGTAGCTTTAAGGATTTGAAATTCAGCGACGGGCATCACTTCAACTATCTGGTGTGGGCAATCTTGGTGCTCATGTTGGTGATTGCCTGGCCGCAGGTCATGTTATTCGTAGTCTTTGCCGGGTACGCCGTTTCAGGTATGATTGAAAAGGGAGTGATGCTGCTCACCAAGGGGTTCGGCAAGCGGGGATCTGCAGAGCAGCCGGTTGTACAATCGAAAGACTAGCAAGGGCGTTGACGAGGAGTAGTAGTCAGCCAAGACGGAATCAAGAGAGCTGGTGGTCCATTAGGTGGACATGGTGCAAGCCAGCCTGTCGGCCGCTGAACTCGCCTCTGAGCCGGCTCATGAAATAAGGACAGTAATGAGCCTCGCTTGACCCGCGTGAAGGGTTCGAATGAAGGGTGATCGGGTCGAACCGATTGCCGAATCGGGGTGGTACCACGGAGTGCGAAAGCCTTCGTCCCTGAGTCTGGGGCGGAGGCTTTTTATTCTCAGGATGCTGAAAATGACGCCCAACTGTCTTGTCGACTCGCAAGCGTCCTCAACGTACCCCACAGGGTAGGTCTCCGGTGCTTGTGTCGCCTGCGGCCTTGTTGGCCGCCATTTTGAGCATGCTCTGTTCTGGTACCTGTAGGAGAGGAGGGGGAGAATTATGACGCGCATGATTCGGATTTTCGATACGACTCTGCGGGACGGGGAACAGTCGCCCGGCGCGAGCATGAATGTGGAAGAAAAAATCATGATCGCCAAGCAGCTTGCACGGCTGAATGTCGATATCATCGAGGCGGGATTCGCATATAGCTCGCCCGGGGATTTTGAGGCAGTGAAGCGAATCGCAAGCGAAGTCGAAGGGCCGACGATTTGCAGCCTCGCCCGTGCCAGGCCGGAAGATATCGACCGCGCCTGGGACGCCTTGAAGGGCGCGCCGAAGGTTCGTATTCATACGTTTCTATCAACGTCTGACATCCATCTCAAGCATCAATTTCGTATGACTCGCGAAGAGGCGTTGAAGCGGGCGGTCGACATGGTCCAGCGCGCGCGAGGTTTTGTGGACGATGTGGAATTTTCCCCCATGGACGCGAGCCGGTCCGATCCAAATTATCTTTGCGAAGTCGTCGAAGCGGTGATCGAGGCCGGAGCCCGCACAGTGAACATTCCGGATACGGTCGGATATACGACTCCTCAAGAATTCGGAGGTCTGATACGCACGATCCGTGAGCGCGTGAAGAGCATCGATCGCGCGGTCATCTCGGTGCATTGCCACAATGATCTAGGGTTGGCCGTCGCCAATGCCTTGGCGGCTGTGGCGGAGGGAGCGGGCCAAGTTGAATGCACCATCAATGGCATCGGTGAACGGGCTGGGAACGCCTCGCTTGAAGAAGTCGTCATGGGATTGCGAACACGCAAGGATTCCTATGGGGCGGACACCGCCATTATCACAGAGGAAATTTCAAAGACCAGCCGGCTCGTGAGCAAAATTACCGGGATGGTCGTGCAACCCAACAAAGCTATTGTCGGCGCCAATGCGTTCGCCCATACCTCGGGCATCCATCAAGACGGCTTGCTGAAGGAGAAGAGTACGTACGAGATTATGCGCCCCGAGTCGGTTGGGTTGACCGAAAGCAAGATGGTTATGGGCAAGTTGTCGGGACGGCATGCGTTCCGGCAACGGCTCGAAGAACTGGGATATAAGTTGAATGAGACAGAAATCAATCATGCGTTCGAGCGGTTTAAACGCCTGGCGGATCAAAAGAAGGAGATTTACGAGGAAGATCTGGAAGTCATCGTCTCCGAAGAGATCGCCAAGATTGATCAACAATTCATGCTGACGTCGCTCTTGATTGAAAGTGGAACCGGAAAAGTCCCGACGGCCGTGGTCGAACTGGAGATTGCGGGTCGTTCGGTGAAACAGAGTGGCACTGGGGACGGTCCGGTCGACGCGGTCTATCGTACGATTGCCGCGATGACACAGACCAAAAGCCGGCTGCTCTCGTATTCGGTCAAGGCGATCACGGGCGGCACGGATGCACAGGGCGAAGTGGCCGTCAGGTTGGAAGAGAATGGCAAGACGGTGACGGGCCATGGCGCCGATACGGATATTATCGTGGCGTCTGCTCAAGCCTATGTGAGCGGACTCAACAAGCTGGCCTATTGGGCGTCTAAAAACAGAATCTATCCGGAAACCTCGGCTTGATTTGGAGGATGACGCCACTGTAGAGTTCTTTCCTTTGAAAGAGAGCGCGCCGCACCGTGATTGCCAGAAGACTTCAGGAGTGCGAAGAATTTCTTGCCGGCGATCACACACATCTGCGTGAATTGCTGCACCCCGCTCGGGCTTCCGTGAAGGTCGGCTACAGTTTGGCGCATGGGACATTAGCGCCGCGCGCTCATTCCAAGCGGCATCGATTGTCTTCATCCGAAGTGTATTATTTTCTGGCGGGCCGCGGGATATTTCACCTCGATGGCCAAGCGACATCCATCGAAGCCGGCATGGTTGTGTATGTGCCGCCGGACCTCGAACAGTGGGTAGAGAATCTTGACGACTCAGCCATGGAATTCTTATGTCTCGTCGATCCGGCATGGAAGCCTGAAGACGAACATATCTTGGAGTAAAAGTGATCGGTGAAGGTCAACGTACAAAGGAGATCTGAGTTGAAAGCGAAGATTGCTGTGTTAGCCGGCGATGGTGTCGGACGGGAGATCGTCCCGGAAGCCGTAAAAGTGCTGAAGGCGGTGGCTCAGCGATTTGGCCATACATTTGAATTCCAAACCGGTGACGTCGGCGGTCATGCAATCGACAAAGTCGGCGTGCCTCTTCCGCAAGCCACGCTGGCATTGGCAAAAGAAAGCGATGCCGTGCTGTTGGGCGCTGTGGGCGGCCCGAAATGGGAGGGACTCGATTACAGTCTCAGGCCGGAGCGGGCACTGCTGAGCCTTCGGGAAGAACTCGGCTTGTTTGCCAACCTGCGTCCAGCCAAGCTGTATCCCATGCTGGCCGATGCGTCTTCATTGAAGCGTGAGGTGATTGAAGGGATTGATCTCCTTGTGGTACGGGAATTGATCGGCGGCATGTATTTCGGCAAGCCGAAAGGCATCGAAAAGACGCCGACCGGCGAACGCGGCATCAATACGGAAGTGTATACGACAGAGGAAATTCGCCGCATTGCCGTTGTGGCCTTCGAGGCAGCGAGAAAGCGACAACGCAAGATGACGTCGGTCGACAAGGCTAATGTGTTGGAGTCGTCCGAACTCTGGCGACGGGTCGTGATCGACGTGCACAAAGGTTATCCGGATGTTGAATTGAGTCACATGTATGTGGACAACTGCGCGATGCAGCTCGTGCGGAACCCAAGACAATTTGATGTGATTGTGACCACGAATATGTTCGGAGATATTTTGAGCGACGAAGCAGCCATGCTGACCGGCTCGATTGGGATGTTACCATCGGCCAGCATCGGGGCGCGCGTGGGGCTGTATGAACCGATTCACGGGAGCGCGCCCGATATTGCCGGAAAAAACATCGCGAATCCCATCGCGACGATCGCGTCGGCTGCCATGATGTTGAGCTACAGCTTTCACTTGGACAAAGAAGCCGAGGCAATTGGGCAGGCTATCCTCCGTGCTCTCGAACAAGGCTATCGCACAAAAGACATTCAGAGTCCGGGATGCCAATTGGTTGGGACGGTGGAAATGGGCGAGGCGATTGTCAAAAATCTGACTTAGAGCTAAGCGAAGTCCTATGGTCGTATCAACAAAGCCAGGAATGATCAACACGGTGGCAGGTAATGGCGAGGCTGATCATGCCGGCGACGGCGGGCCAGCCGTCACGGCCAGTATCAACGAGCCGAAAAACATCGCCGTCGATCGCACCGATCATCTGTACATTGCCGATTCAGAAAATCACGTCATCAGGCGGGTTGATCTCAAGAGCGGTGTGATTGTCACGATTGCCGGCCGTCCGGGGAAGTCTGTTGCAGGCGACGACCGTGCCGGTGTGCATGACGATCCTCTCCCGATGGATGAAGAGGATCCTTTGGGCGGCCCGACCCAGGAAGTGACGTCCCGGTTTACGCAGTCCAGAGACGTCAGCGGAACCGTCCGGTTCGTGACCGGTGTGCCAACAGGAACGAAACGTTTTAGTGGTGACGGCGGGTGCGCCGCGGAGGCACACTTGAATTTCCCGGGCGCCGTGGCCGTCGATGGGCACGGGCATGTCTACATCGCCGATACCATGAACCACCGTATCCGGAAGATCGATGCGGAGAGCGGCATCATCACGACCATCGCAGGCACCGGCCAGAAGCGATGGTCCGGCGATGAGGGACCCGCAATTTCAGCCGCGCTCAACGAACCAACGGCATTGGCCTTGGATCAAAAAGGTCGTCTGTACGTCGCCGATCAGAGTAATCATCGAGTGCGCAGCATCGATCTCAAGGCCGGGACGATCACGACGATCGCCGGCACGGGAGAAGCCGGATATTCCGGCGACGGCATGCCTGCCCACGAGGCGTGTCTATCCGGCCCCAGCGGTCTGGCCTTAGACATCGATGGTACACTGTACATCGCGGATACCTTTAACGGACGGATTCGGAAAGTTGATGCAGAAACGGGAATCATGACGACGGTGGCGGGAGACGGCAATGAGTATCGCTATCAAGGCAATCCGCATGAATTTTCTACGAGTCTCTCACGCCCGTATGGGATTGCACTCGATACCGACGGACATCTCTTGTTGACCGACTCCGACAGCCATCTCATTCGGCGTTGGCATCGGCAGAAAAAGATCATCACCCGTGTAGCCGGGACCGGCCACGCGGGATACAGCGGGGATGGCGGCGTGCCGCTCGAGGCCGGCTTGAACTATCCGTTTGGCGTGGCGGTGGATCATCATGGCCATATCTATATTGCGGATACGTTCAATCACCGCATCCGGATCATCGCCGCTTAACGCGAAGCAAAATTTAACATGACAACTGCAAACATGAAAAAAGCAAAATTGAGGCACAGTTAAAACGCGCTCTTCGCATATTTTAAATGTTGCGTTTTGGACTTTGCATTCCCGAGGTGAATGATGTTGAAACGGAAACAGAATGGCTACCGTGTCGCCGTCGTGGGTGCAACCGGTGCGGTCGGCGCGGAAATGATTGAGGTCCTGGAGGAGCGTAAGTTTCCGGTGGAAACACTGCTTCCTCTCGCCTCCGCGCGTTCTGCCGGCGAAACAGTCGTGTTCCAGGATCAGGACATCACCATTGAAGAGCTGACAAAAGATTCGTTTGCCGGAATCGACATCGCGTTATTTTCCGCCGGCGCCGAGGTGAGCCGAGAATATGCCCCCATTGCGGCAAAGGCGGGAGCAGTGGTCATCGATAACAGCTCGGCCTGGCGGATGGATAAGGATGTGCCGCTCGTCGTGCCGGAAGTCAATCCGCACGATCTGGAACATCATGGGAATATTATCGCCAATCCGAATTGTTCGACCATTCAGATGGTCGTCGCGCTCAAGCCGTTGCACGATCGGGTTCGAATTAAACGCATCGTCGTGACGACATTTCAGGCAGTCTCCGGGACGGGCAAAGAAGCCATGGATGAACTCATGGACGAGTGCCGGGATCTCTTAAGCTTTCGGTCAGCGGAGCCGAAAGTGTATCCGTACCAAATTGCCTTCAACTGCCTTCCGCATATCGATGATTTTCTTCCATCCGGATATACGAAGGAAGAAATGAAGATGGTCAACGAAACACGAAAGATCATGGGTGATGCCTCAATCCAAGTGACGGCCACGACGGTACGGGTCCCCGTGTATGTCGGTCATTCCGAAGCCGTGAACATTGAAACAGAACAAAAACTCACCGCCAATGAGGCCCGAGCCCTCCTTTCGACCGCTCCCGGGGTCGTGCTGTACGACGACCCCGAGCATAAGATCTACCCGATGCCATTGGATGTCGCGGGGAAAGACGACGTCTACGTGGGACGTATTCGGGAAGATGAATCGATTCCCAATGGGTTGAACCTGTGGGTGGTCGCCGACAATCTCCGAAAGGGAGCCGCGACGAATGCCGTGCAGATCGCGGAACTGCTCGTGAGGTAATCGTGCCTGAGCTGAGCGGCATGGGCAAGCTCCTACTTGTCTTGGGAATCGCGTTGACCATCGTCGGCGGCCTCATCACGCTCCTCGACAAACTGCCCGGTAGTTCGGGATTCGGATGGCTCGGTAAACTGCCGGGCGACTTTCTCTTCAAGCGCGATCACGTCACGTTCTACTTCCCGCTGGCAACAAGTATCCTGATCAGCGTCGCGCTCAGTGTCGTGCTCTATCTGATCTCTTTGTTCCTGAAGCGGTAGACCCATGAGATACGCGTTGTTGATTATGCTGATTGTGCTGTCGTGGTGTATCACCGACACCGCCTCGGCGGCGCAATCCATCCGCGTGTTGTTGGAGCAACAAGCGAAGAAGGTGACGGTCCAGGGCGATCGAGGGCTCATTGTCATCTTTGCCAATGGTGAGCGACGTTCGGCGACTCGCCCGGTCACGGTGTCGGTTGCGGCAGGCCATCTCGTCATGAACGGGACGCGGGTTCATTCTTCCGTGGCGGTGTTTCATGCTCGCGGAGGAGATCTATCAGTCGTAATCACCAGCCAGATGATACCGGCTCCAACCCGAGACTCCAGTGGCGGCGTAAAGAAATTCCCGTTGTCTAGTCTGCCGTCGCAGTCGTTTCGTATCGGCGGGGGGCTTCAGCTCATGGCGCGAGATGGGGCGATGCTCGTCATCAACGATCTAGAGATGGAAGAGTATGTGAAGGGAGTGGTGCCGTCTGAAATGAGCGCCGCCTGGCATCTGGAGGCGCTCAAGGTTCAGGCCGTGGCCACCCGGACCTATGCCTTGTACCAGCGGTTGGCGAATGCCTGGCGCGAATTCGATGTGGTTGCCAGTACCCAAGATCAGGTGTACCGGGGTCGTCAGGGTGTAGACGAGCGGGTCCAGCAGGCTGTTGAAGCGACCCGGGACATCGTCATTACATATCAAGACGTGCCCATCCTTGCGGCGTTTTCCTCCACGGCAGCGGGACCGACCGAAGATGCGATGAACGTGTGGTCTAAAGATCTGCCGTACCTCAAGGGCGTCGAATGTCCGTTTGATGAGAATTCCCCCTATTACCAATGGCGGGTTGAATTGCCGGTGCTGTCTCTTGAGCAATCGCTCAGAAAACAAGGTATCCCGGTGGGAACCATTGCCACCGTTACGCCGTTTCTCTACAGCCGCGCGGGCCGCGTTGATAAAATTCGAATCTTGCATTCCGATGGAGAAGTCATTCTTCGCGGCCAAGACTTTCGAAAGGCAGTCGGATATAGCGTGATTCCAAGTACTCAGTTCGAGATCGAAGCCCTGGACCGTATGGTCGTGTTCGCCGGCCGTGGCTCCGGGCATGCCGTGGGCCTGTGCCAATGGGGGGCGAAGGAACTGGCCGGCCAAGGCTATCCCTACGATGCGATCCTTCGCTATTACTTTCCGGGCACTGAGTTGAAACAAACCGCCTCACTCCGTCTCTCCAGCCGGTAATGTTACTCTCTGAATTTGACTTCCCCTTCGATCCGGCTCTCGTGGCAGATCGTCCCGTGGAGCCACGCGATCAAGCGCGTCTGTTCGTCGTCTCTCGGCGGAGCAGTGCGCGCGCCCATCACCATATTGTCGATCTTCCTGTGCTGCTTGAACCTGGCGATCTGCTGGTCGTGAATAATACGAAGGTCCTTCCCGTCCGCATGATCGGTCGCAAACGACCGGGCGGAGGAAAAGTTGACATGATTTTTGTCAAAGAGGTGGGCGATAACACGTGGGAAGTCTTAATGAAGGGAGGGGGAAAGGTCGGGCAGGTGATCGAATTGGATGCCGAGGCGTATTGTACGGTGCTGGAAACCGGCCCGTCGAGAATTATAGTCGGCATGACGACAGGCAAGCCCCTTCGGACGCTCTTCCAAACCATTGGGCACATGCCGCTTCCGCCCTACATCAAACGCGCGCCCGAGTCTTCCGATCGCCAGTGGTATCAGACTTATTTTGCACGGGAAGAAGGTTCGATTGCCGCGCCGACGGCGGGATTGCATTTTACCGAGCGACTGATCGCCGACTTAGGGGCTCGCGGCATAGCTATCGCGACGGTAACGTTGCATGTCGGACCCGCGACCTTTCGTCCCGTGAAGGCCTCCCGGGTTGAAGATCATCAGATGATGTCTGAGCGGATAGAAGTCTCTCAACCGTCTGCGCAGACCATGATGCGCGTCAAGGCCAAAGGAGGGAGAATTATAGCCGTTGGGACGACGGTGGTGAGAACGTTAGAAACGGCAAGCGACGAGAAAGGCGTCATCGCTCCCTACGACGGTGAGTCGACACTTTATATCACCCCAGGATACCGGTTTCGCACAGTGGACGGGATATTGACTAATTTCCACTTGCCTCGCACGACGCTGCTGATGTTAGTTTCGGCCTTTACAGGAGTCGAGAGGCTTCGAGCGGCGTATGCCGAAGCGATTGAAGAGCGGTACCGATTCTATAGTTATGGCGATGCGATGCTGATTCTATGAGGAAGGGATTGGCATAAAACGTTCACCGCCGGCGCAAACTTCGAAAGTTTTGCATGAACTGACCGCTGAAGAGTGATAGCTAGTCTTACAGCATCTCCTTATGAATCTGGATCGGCACTTTGGCTTTCAGTGCCTCTTGGTAGGCCGTCAGGGCGCGCTGCTGCTTTTGAAATAAGAAATCCTGCAGCAAACGTTCATTGGCGATCTGTGCGGACTGGCCGGGGGATTCTGGTTGCGCCTGACGCGCGAGCAGCGTGTGCGCCTCTGCAATCTCGGCGGGAGTCAAGGCGACGGAGTCACGCACGACCATTCGAGCTTTTTCCCTCAAGATCTCTGTTTGATGCATGGATTCAAAGAGAGCAGGGGTCAAGCGATTCGCGGCAAGGAGCCGACGGTACAAATCCGGATCGAACTGTCCGTTCTTTTGAAAGTCAGGGCGGCGAATAATATCATCTCGCAACTCTTCGGGTGAAACGGTCACGCCCATATCTTTGGCCGCGAGCGTCCAAATTCTATTTTGGATCAAGCCGTCGAGCACGAATTGCTTCAATGTCTCTTCCTTGAAGTCGCTTTGGACATTGTCTTTGTAATATCGGTAAGTGTTTTCATACGCGCGGCGATACTCATCGCGGCTGATCGGAAGGTCGCCGACGGATGCGATGGCATTGGTCTGGTTTTCGCTGAACCCCCACCAACCCATGCCGACGACAAACGCGATCGCCAATAGGCCCATAATGGATTTCAACAACCAAGGATAGTTGTGAGCGCCTTCGCGCATCAGCTTAATCATAACGGTCTCCCTCTAAAAAGATGCCCCCGCGAGGAATGAAATTCTACCGGCGGTCCACTGTAAAGGCAAGAGGAGAAGAATGTTGGGCGCCACGATTCTCCAATGGATGCCGATGCATCTGTTTGTGCTATCTGGGTCTTTTTGTTATACTCCTTTGCTATTATTAATGCAGATGTGGCAGAGGAGCGGGGGACTCATCGTCCGATCAGGGGAATTTACCCAAAAGCCGATATTTTAAACAGGGTTATTGCAAAGCTCGTCGATGCCATTCTTGTCATAGCGGTTGGAAAGCTTCTTTCCCCTGCAGGATGGCTGGCAGGATTAGCGTACGTCTTGATCGGCGATGGTTTTTCGGGTGGACGCAGCATTGGCAAACGTGTAGCCGGCCTGCACACGGTCAATGTCCACACGCAGGATGCGGCCGGCTTCAAGGAATCCATCATTCGCAATCTGCCTCTTGCGTCGGCCTATCTTGTATTCGCCGTTCCTTATATCGGATGGATCGTGGCGAGCGCCATTACCGCATTCGAAACCTTGTTGATGATCGGCAATGAGGAGCATCTCCGTTTGGGGGACGAACTGGCCCATACGCAAGTCTTGCAGAATGGGCCATTCGAGGTTCAGGAGTAACGTTGAATAGCGTGAGCGGACCGTACTATCCGATTGCCTTGAAGGAAGGGGGAGCGCGTGGGATTTGCCGGTGACATCTTAGGTTGGTTCTCAAACGACCTGGCGATTGACCTGGGGACGGCGACCACGTTGGTCTATGTCCATGGCAAGGGCATCGTCTTGAACGAGCCCTCTGTCGTCGCCGTCGAAAGGAAGACGGAGAAGGTGTTGGCCGTCGGATCCGAGGCGAAAAAGATGCTCGGTCGGACGCCGGGAAATATTTCTGCCGTGCGGCCTATGAAAGAAGGCGTGATTGCGGACTTCGAAATGGCCGAAAAGATGCTGAAGTATTTTATTAATAAGGCGCACAACCGCAGCACCTTTGTAAGACCTCGCATCATCATCGGCGTGCCGTCCCGCATTACGCAAGTCGAACAACGCGCCGTGCGAGATTCGGCTGAACTTGCGGGGGCGCGAGAAGTCTATTTGATCGAAGAGCCGGTGGCGGCGGCGATCGGGGCGGGGCTTCCCATCACGGAACCCTCCGGCAATATGGTGGTGGACGTCGGGGGCGGCACCACCGACATCGCGGTGATTTCATTGGGAGGCATTGTTTATAGTGAATCGGTGAAGGTCGCGGGCGACCGTATGGACGATGCGATCATGAACTATGTCAAGAAGAAGTACAATTTACTCATCGGCGAACATATGGCTGAGCGAGTCAAAGTCGAGATCGGGTCGGCCTATCCGTTTGAAGAGAAGAAAACGATGATGATCAAGGGGCGGGAT
>Ga0308175_100001524_pt1 | contig 15684 bp, 15 predicted proteins | sample PhyCR1_3_FD_203893 | JGI IMG/M metagenome (GOLD analysis project Ga0308175, IMG submission 203893) | Soil microbial communities from UC Gill Tract Community Farm, Albany, California, United States - DLSLS.C.R1 | ecosystem: Environmental > Terrestrial > Soil > Agricultural land | place: USA...
GCTCGCGCCGTACGACTGGCACTCCGACGAGGCTCGAGCGACGTACGAGTCGATCCAGCAGATGCTGCGCCGCGAGGTGCTCGACGCGCAGTTCGCCGGCCTCAAGCAGGCGCTCGACGACCCCGATCCCGAGGCGATGCAGCAGGTCAAGGACATGCTCGCCGACCTCAACCAGCTGCTCGCGGCCCATGCCCGCGGGGAGGACACCGAGGACCGGTTCCGCGACTTCATGGACAAGCACGGCGACCTGTTCCCGGAGAACCCGGAGAACGTCGACGAGCTGATCGACGCGCTCGCCCGCCGGCAGGCCGCCGCCGACCGGCTGATGTCCTCGCTCTCGCCCGAGCAGCGCGAGCAGCTCGCCCAGCTGATGAGCGACGCGCTGTCCGATCCCGACCTCGCCTCGGAGATGGCCCAGCTCGCGGACAACCTGCGGGCGCTGCGACCCGGCCTGGAACGCGGGCCCGTGGGGATGCGCGAGGGTGGTGAGTCGCTGGGGTACAGCGACGCCGTCGAGGCGGTCGCCGAGCTGGCGGACCTGGAGGCGCTCGAGCAGTCGCTGAGCCGGTCCTACGCCGGCTCGTCGCTGGACGACGTCGACGTCGAGGCGCTCGAGCGGCACCTCGGCGCCGGGGCGGCGGCCGACTTCCGGGCGCTGCGCGAGCTCGAGCGCGAGCTGGAGAGGCAGGGGTTCGTCTCGCGCGCCGACGACGGTCTCCGGCTCACGCCACGTGCCGTACGCCGGCTGGGCGAGACCGCGCTCAAGCGGGTGTTCTCCCAGATGGACGCGGCCGGCGCGGGCGACCACCAGGACCGTCGTACCGGATCGGCCGACGAGCTCGTCGGGACCACGCGCCCGTGGGTGTTCGGCGACGAGCTCCCCATCGACGCGGTCCGCACCGTCTCCAACGCGCTGCGCCGCGGCACGGGCGTCCCGGCCCGGCTGCTGGTCGAGGACTTCGAGGTGGTCGAGACCGAGCGTCGTACGACGGCCGCGGTCGCGGTCTGCGTGGACCTCTCGTTCTCGATGGTCCAGGAGGGCCGCTGGGGCCCGATGAAGCAGACCGCGCTCGCGCTCTCGCACCTCGTCGAGACGCGGTTCCGGCAGGACGCGCTGCAGATCATCGGGTTCGACCGCAGCGCGCGGCGGCTGACACCGGTGCAGCTCGCCGACATCGAGCCGGAGTGGGTGCAGGGGACCAACCTCCAGCACGCGCTGATGATCGCCGCGCGCCACCTGCGCCGGCACCCCGACGCCGAGCCCGTCGTCCTCGTCGTGACCGACGGCGAGCCCACCGCGCACATCGCCGCCGACGGGCTGCCGGAGTTCCACTGGCCGACGACGCGGCAGACGCTCCGCGCGACCGTGGGGCAGGTCGACGAGCTGGCGAGGTACGGCGCCGCGATCAACTTCTTCATGCTCGGCGACGACCCGGGGCTGGCCCGGTTCGTGGACGCGATGGCCCGTCGGGCGGGCGGCCGGGTGTTCACCCCGGACCTGTCCCGGCTCGGGGAGTACGTCGTCGCGGACTACCTGCGGGCCCGGCGCGGCCGCCGCTGACCCCGACCCGGCGCGTCTGGTTGCCGCAGGTCCGCCGAGTTGTCGCTAGTGGCGATCAGGATCGGCCGAGTTGGCTCGTCTGGCGGTCAGGATCGGCCGAGTTGGCGCATCTTGCGCAACGGGAGAAGGCCTTCGCGAGCTGCCGGGCGCACGTCGTGTGCGGGCGGTGCTCAGCGGGCCGGGCCGCCATACGCGCCAACTGGGCGCTTTTTCACCGCCAGATGCGCCAGGTCGGCGATCAGGGGTGGGGGCCGGGGCCTTCGGAGAGGACGCGGTCGGCTACGGAGAAGGCGGAGTTCGCAGCAGGCACGCCGCAGTACACCGCCGTCTGCAGCAGCACCTCGACGATCTCCTCGCGAGTCAGCCCGTTGCGCAACGCAGCCCGCAGGTGGAACTCCAGCTCGTCGTAGTGCCGGCCGGCTACCAGCGCGGTCAGCGTGACGATCGAGCGGCTCCGGCGGTCCAGTCCCTCGCGGGTCCACACGCCGCCCCACGCGTAGCGGGTGATCAGCTCCTGGAAGTCGGCGGTCACGGGCGAGATCGTCGCCCGATCGACGTGCTCGTCGCCGAGCACCTCGCGCCGCACCCGCATGCCGGCCTGCAGGTCGTCGGGGTCGCTCACAGGTGCCTCCTCAGGTGCTCGTCGACGGCTCGGTGGAACTCCTCGGGCCTCTCGGCGCTGGCGATGTGCGAGGCACCCTCGAGCACGACGAGGTCGGCCCCGGGGATCGCCGCCGCCATCTCTTCACACGCGGACGCCGTCGCCACCGGATCCTCCGCTCCGGCGACCACACGCACCGGGACCGCCATACGCGCCAGCTCGTCGGTCAGGTCGAAGCCGCCGAGCGCCTCGCAGCAGGAGGCGTACCCCTCCGGGTCGAGCCCGGTCAGCGTGCGGACGTACGCCTCGACGACCTCTGGCTGCTGGGCGCGGAACGCGTCTGCGAACCACCGGCCCGGCGTCGCCTCGGCCAGCGCCTTCATCCCCTCGGACCGGACCTGCGCAGCGCGCTCGGCCCACGGCTGCGGTCCACCGAACGAGGGCATCGTGCAGCAGATCACCGCCGCGGACAGCCGCTCCGGACGGGTGACCGCGAGCGTCTGCCCGATCGCGCCGCCGAGCGACAGCCCGACGAACCCGAACCGCTCGAGGCCCAGCGAGTCCGCCAGCGCGGCGACGTCGTCGGCGAGCTCGGTCATCGTGTACGGGCCGCCGGGGGCCGGCGATCCACCGTGCCCGCGGGTGTCGTAGCGGACCACGCGGTACGACGGGACGAGCGCGTCGGTCAGGTCGTCCCACATCTCCAGCGTGGTGCCCAGCGAGGGGCCGAGCACCACAGCAGGGGCGGAGGCCGGACCGTCGACCCGGTGCGCGAGGGGGACGTTCACGACGGGCACACCGCGCCGTGCCGCGCGAGCACCCGGTCGATCCAGACGCCGACGTGCGCGGTCTGCTCGGCGGCCCAGGCGTCGTCGTGGTCCAGCGCCGTCAGCAGGGTCCCAAGGTTGCGCCGCATCGCCCCGGTGTCGAAGGACATCTGCTCCGCGGTGCGGGTCGTGCGCTCGACGGCCGCGCCGGCGAGCCGCAGCATCGTGCGCAGCGGCTGCCACTCGGCGTGCCAGGCTCCCGGGGCACGCTCGGACCCCGAGGCGCCGGACGAGGCCACCGTCGCGAGCAGGCCGGGCAGCTGCCGCGCCGCGGAGGCGACCAGCACCGACCGGGTCGGGTTCGCCTTGTGCGCCATCGCGGAGGACCGGCCGGACGAGCCGTCGTCGGCCTCCCCGATCTCCGTCTGGCTCATCAGGAGCAGGTCCGCGGCGATGCGGCCGCACGCGTTGCCGACCTCGGTCAGACACGCTGCGAGCCGCAGGACGGGTGCCCGGTTCGTGTGCCAGGAGAGGGCCGGCGCGGCGAGCCCCAGCTCTCGGGCGAGGGTGCCCGCCACCGCCGGGCCGTGGGACCCGTAGGCCGCCGACGTGCCGACCGGGCCGCCCAGCGACAGGGGGAGGGGCAGGCAGGCCCGCACCGACTCCCGGGCGTCGAGGACCCCGTCGAGCCAGCACGCGACGCGGAAGCCGAGGGTGGTGGGCATCGCCTGCTGGGTCAGCGTCCGGGCCACGCACGGCGTGCTGCGGTGCTCAGCGACGAGGTCGGCCAGCGACCGGGCGAGGTCGACGAGCTCCGCCGCGATCCTGTCCGCCACCGAGGTGGACACCAGCATCAGGGCGCTGTCGACGACGTCCTGGCTGGTCGCGCCGTGGTGGATCCGGTCGGGGTCACCCGGGGTGTCCGCGGCTTGGATGCCGCCCGCTGCCGGGTGCCGGAGCAGGTCGACCAGCGGCATCGTCGGGTTCCCGGGGTCGACGGCGCGCTCGGCGAGGGCGCGCACGTCGATGTCCGGCGGCCCGAAGGCGAGCCGTGGCGCCATCCCGTGCTCGGCGAGCGTGTGCAGCAGCGCGGACTCGAAGCGGACCATCGCCTCGGTGACCTCGCGGTCCGAGGTCAGGGACTCCGCCGCGGTGCCGACCCAGACCGGCGCGAGCAACCCGACGTCGCTCGGCGGGTCGGGGAGGCCGGAACCGCCGGAGAACCCCTCAGCGGGCGGCGACATCGAGGAAGACCGTCTCGTCGTCACCTTGCAGCCGCACGTCGAAACGGTATCCGTCCTCGGTGGCGACGGCCACGAGCGTGTGCCGGCGGTCGTCATCGACAGAGCCCAGCAGCGGGTCGGCCTCGAGAGCCGGGTCGGACTCGAAGTACACGCGAGTCACCGCGCGCCGCAGCATGCCTCGCGCGAAGACCGACATGGCGATGTGCGGAGCCTGGTCGTGGCCGTCCTCGGTCGGTACGCCGGCGGGCTTGACGGTGGTGAACGTGTAGTGCCCGTCGGCGTCGGTGGCGCAGCGGCCGAATCCACGGAACCCGTCGGCGGCCGGCTCCTCGAAGATCCCGGGCTGGTCGTGGAACCTCCCGGACTCGTCGGCCTGCCACACCTCGACGAGGGCGTCGGGCAGCGGGTCGCCGTGCCCGTCGTACACGTGGCCGTGCAGGGTGAACGCGCCCTCGCGCGCGGAGCCGACCACCGCCGAACCGGCCGGGAACGGCAGCGCGTAGTGGAAGAACGGCCCGACCGTCTGCCAGGGGGTCGGGCCCTGCGACACCGGGACGTCGGTGACCTCGTAGACGAACTCGGTCACGAGTCCTCCGACGGGGTGGCCGCGGCGCCGCCGAGCACGATGTCGAAACGGTAGCCCGTCGCCCACTCCTCGACCGTCGTGGCGTGGTCGTAGGAGGAGATCATCCGCTTGCGCGCCGCCTCGTCGCGCACGCCGTTGAAGATCGGGTCCTGGAAGAACAGCGGGTCGCCGGGGAAGTACATCTGCGTCACCAGCCGCTGCGTGAACGCCCGGCCGAACAGCGAGAAGTGGATGTGCGCGGGGCGCCAGGCGTTGCGGTGGTTGCGCCAGGGGTACGGCCCCGGCTTGATCGTCACGAAGCGGTAGCGCCCCTGGTCGTCGGTCAGCGCGCGCCCGGCGCCGACGAAGTTCGGGTCCAGCGGCGCGGGGTGCTGGTCCAGCTGGTGGATGTACCGGCCGGCGGCGTTGGCCTGCCAGACCTCGACAAGGCTGTTCGCGACCGGCTTCCCGTAGCTGTCCGTGACCCGTCCGTGCACGATGATCCGCTCGCCGAGCGGGTCGCCGTCGCCGTGCCTGGTCAGGTCGGCGTCGGTCTCCCGTACGTCGCCCTCGCCGAACTGCGGGCCGGTCAGCTCCGAGCATCCGGCCGGAGGCACCACGAGCGCCTTGCCCGGCGAGCGCAGCACCGTCGAGGTGTAGTCGGCGAAGAGGTACGGCGGGTCGAGCTCCGCCGGGTGGTCGAGGCTGCCGAGACCCATCAGCACTCCATCACCAGCGCCATGCCCTGCCCGACGCCGATGCACAGCGCGGCGACGCCGACCCCGGAGCCGGCAGCCGCGAGCTGGTGGGCGACCGCGCCTGCGAGCCGGGCGCCCGAGCAGCCCAGCGGGTGGCCGATGGCGATCGCCCCACCGTGCGGGTTCACGATGTCGTGGTCCAGGTCCGGCCACTCCGAGAGGCAGGCCAGCGACTGGGCGGCGAACGCCTCGTTGAGCTCCATGGTGGTGACGTCCACGTGGCTGCGGCCCGCCTTGTGCAGCCCCCGGTTCACCGCCTGGACCGGGCCGATGCCGAAGAGCTGCGGGTCGACGGCGTCGACGCCGGTGGACACGATCCGGGCGAGCGGCTCGGCGCCGAGCGCGTCGAGCCCGTCCTGGTCGCTGAGGAGCAGCGCCGCCGCACCGTCGGAGAGCTGCGAGGCGTTGCCGGCCGTGACGGTGCCGCCCTCGCGGAACGACGGGCGCAGCTTGGCGAGCGACTCCGCGGTGACGTCGTCCCGGATCCCCTCGTCGCGCGACATCTCCGCGTCGGGCACCTGGACGACCGCCGCGTCGTACGCACCGTCGGCCCACGCCTTCGCAGCCCGCTGCTGGGACCGTGCCGCGAACTCGTCGGCGGCCTCCCGCGTGACGCCGTACTTCTCACCGAGCAGCTCGGTGCTCTCACCCAGGCTGAGGGTCCAGTCCGCGGGCATGTTCGGGTTGACCATCCGCCAGCCGAGCGTGGTGGAGTACATCGTGGCGTTGCCGGCGGGGAACGGCTTGGCCGACTTCGGCAGGACGTACGGCGCCCGGGTCATCGACTCCACGCCTCCGGCGACCATCACGGAGGCGTCCCCGACGGCGATCGCCCGCGCCGCCCCGACGACGGCGTCGAGCCCGGAGGCGCACAGCCGGTTGACCGTCGAGCCGGGCACGGAGGTCGGAAGTCCGGCCAGCAGCGAGGACATCCGGGCGACGTTGCGGTTGTCCTCGCCGGACTGGTTGGCGGCGCCGAAGTAGACCTCGGAGATCCGCTCCGGGTCCAGCGCCGGGTTCCGCTCGAGCAGCGCCCGGATCACCACGGCGCCGAGGTCGTCGGGGCGGACGCCGGCGAGCGCGCCGCCCAGCTTCCCGACCGGGGTCCGCACCGCGTCGACGACGAAGACGTCCTGACCGTGCACGCGATCCTCCAGCTGAAGTCGGTGTGGTTGCGCCGATCGTCGAGGATCGGCGACGCCGTCCACACTACGGTGGCTATCGAGGAACGATCCGGTCGAGGAGGTTGCTCGTGCGCACTCGCGTCGTCGTCGTCGGCGCCGGCCCGGCCGGGCTGCTGCTGTCCCACCTGCTCGACCGGGTCGGCATCGAGTCCGTACTGCTGGAGAACCGGTCGCCCGAGTACGTTCTCGGCCGCATCCGCGCCGGCGTCCTGGAGTCCTCCTCGGTGGACCTGCTCACCGAGGTCGGCCTGGGCAGGCGGATCGCCGCGGAGGGCGACGAGCACCGCGGCATCCACCTGCAGTGGACCGAGCCGGACGGGCACGGCGAGCGGCACCACCTCGACTTCGTCGACCACGTCGGCCGCTCGGTGTGGATCTACGGGCAGACGGAGCTCACCAAGGACCTGATGGCGGCGCGCGAGATGGCAGGGCAGCAGTCCTTCTACGAGGTGTCCGACGTGGCCCTGCACGACGTGGACACCGACCACCCGTCGGTCACCTTCCGCGACGCCGACGGTCGCGACCAGCGGGTCGAGGCCGAGGCGATCGCCGGGTGCGACGGCTTCCACGGCCCCTCGCGGTCGGCCGTCCCGGACGCCGTACGACGGACCTGGGAGCGGACCTACCCGTTCGCGTGGCTCGGGGTGCTCGCCGACGTACCCCCGTCGACCGACGAGCTGATCTACGCCTGGCACCCCGACGGCTTCGCCCTGCACTCGATGCGCTCGGCGACGGTGTCGCGGCTGTACCTCCAGGTGCCGCCGGACGAGGACATCGAGCAGTGGCCCGACGACCGGATCTGGGAGGCCCTGGCCACCCGGCTCGGCCACGGGCAGGACGGGTGGACGCTGCGCGACGGTCCGGTCACGGAGAAGAGCGTCCTGCCGATGCGCTCGTTCGTCGCGACGCCGATGCGGCACGGCCGGCTGTTCCTGGCCGGGGACGCCGCCCACATCGTCCCGCCCGCCGGAGCCAAGGGGCTCAACCTCGCCGTCGCCGACGTCACGCTGCTCGCGCGCGCCCTGACCGCCTGGCTGGTCGAGGGGTCCGGCACGCTGGTCGACTCCTACTCCGACGACGCGCTGCGCCGGGTCTGGCGGTGCACGCACTTCTCGTGGTGGATGACCTCGATGCTGCACACGCTGCCGCCCGGGCTCGGCGACGAGTTCGACCAGCAGCTCCAGCTCTCCCAGCTGCGCTGGGTCACCTCATCGCAGGCCGGCGCGGCGGGACTGGCCGAGAACTACGCCGGCCTGCCCATCGGCTTCTGAGGCCCGGCAGAATGCCGGCCATGCCGCAGAGCCCGGGTCGCGCCCGCCAGGAGTCCATCTACCGGGCCGGCGTGTCCGGCAGCCGTCCCTCGGTGCCGACCGACGCGGCCGAGCTGGAGCGGGCCGCGAGGCGCCGGTGCTCGCGCAAGGCGTGGGCCTACGTGGCGGGCGGCGCCGGCGAGGGCAGGACGATGGCCGCCAACCGGGCCGCGTTCGACGCCGTCGAGATCGTGCCGCGGATGCTGCGCGACGTCTCCACGCGCGACCTGTCCACCCGCGTGCTGGACACGCACCTGACCGCGCCCCTGCTCCTGGCCCCGGTGGGCGCCGCGGGACTCGTCCGCCGCGACGCGGACGTGCTGATCGCCGGAGGCGCGGCCGACGCGGGGGTGCCCTACATCCTGTCCAGCCAGGGCAGCAGCGCGATGGAGCGTACGGCGGACGCGATGGGAGCCGAACCGCGGTGGTTCCAGCTCTACTGGAGCCGCGACGAGCAGCTCGTCGACAGCTTCATCACCCGCGCCGAGGCGATCGGAGCCGAGGCGCTCGTCGTCACGCTCGACACGACCCTGCTGGGCTGGCGGCCGCAGGACCTGAACCTCGGCAGCCTGCCGTTCAGCCAGGGCATCGGGATCGCTCAGTACACCTCCGACCCGCGCTTCCAGGAGCTGGTCCGCGAGCGGATGGCCGCGGCCGCCGGCGCCGGGCGGGACGACGTGCGAGTCACCGCAGCAGCGGTCCGCACCCTGCTGAGCATCAGCCGCAACCACCCGGGCCGGCTGTGGGACAACCTCCGCTCCGCGGTGCCGCGCGCCTCCGTCGAGGCGTTCCTCGACGTGTACTCCAACCCGGCCCTCTCCTGGGACCACATCGCGACGCTGCGCGAACGGACCCGGCTGCCCGTCGTGCTCAAGGGGGTGCTGCACCCCGAGGACGCCAAGCGGGCGCTCGACCTGGGTGTGGACGCGATCATGGTGTCCAACCACGGCGGCCGCCAGGTCGACGGAGCGGTGGCCTCCCTGGACGCACTGGTGGACGTGCGCGCGGCCGTCGGCCCGGAGGCGACGGTACTGCTGGACAGCGGGATCCGCACCGGCTCCGACGTCTACAAGGCCGTGGCCCTGGGCGCCGACGCCGTCACGCTCGGCCGGCCGCACCTCCACGGCCTGGCGATCGCGGGGCGGGCAGGCGTGGCCGACGTGGTCCGCAACGTCGTCGCCGAGCTCGACCTCACCATGGGGCTGACCGGCGTGCGCAGCATCGCCGAGATCGACCGGGACCGGGTGCGTCGCCGTAGCTAGCGAAGGTTGCGCGCGAACAGGTCGAGCAGCGCCGCCCAGTGCCGGTCGGTCGCTGCCTCGTCGTACGCCCCGGTGTCGGCCATGGTGAAGCCGTGCGCCGCCCCGTCGTACTGCTCGCAGACGTGCCGCACACGGGCCTCGGTGAGCGCCTCGTCGAGCCGCTGCTGCTGCTCGGGCGGCATGCCCTGGTCCTTGTCGGCGCTGGCGACGTAGACCTCGGCGCGAAGCCGGTCGACGAGCAGGTGCGGGCTGTCCGGCGCGTCGGTCGCGAGCCGGGCGCCGTGGAAGGTCGCGACGGCGCCGATCCGCTCCGGCCGGTGCGCCGCCGTCCGCAGCGCGAGAGCACCGCCCATGCAGTAGCCGACCGTGCCCATCGGCGCCTCGGAGACCTCGTCGTGCGCGTCGAGGTAGTCGAGGTAGGCGTCGGCGTCCCGCATCGCCCGCTCGGGCGTGAGCCTCTTCATCAACGGCCCCAGGGTCTTGAAGAGCTCCCCGCGGTCCTCGTTCCGGATGAAGTCGGTGTCGATCAGCGGCGCCCGGCCGGAGCGGTAGAAGACGTTCGGGACGAGGACGACGTACCCCTCCCCGGCGATCCGCTGGGCCATCTCCTCCAGGCGCGGCCGGAGCCCGAACGCGTCCATGTACAGCAGGACGGCGGGGTGGTGGCCCTTGCCCTCCGGGGCGGTCAGGTAGCAGTCGGCGGTGCCGTCACTGGTCGAGATGTCCACGGTCGAGCTGCGCAGCGCCATGCTCGCGAGTCTGCCACCGCGACCACGGCCTGCCCGGAAGGGGGTGCCGAGCCGGTGGACGCGTCAGGCCGCGCGGTGCTCCTCCGGCACCTCCTCGTCCTCGCGCGGCGGAGGCGGCGGCGTGCCGTCGCCGAAGGGGCTTCCACCGAGGCCTTCCCGGCCGTGCGGGGTCAGCCAGCTCGACAGGTCAGGGCCCTTCGGCACGATGCCCGTCGGATTGATGTCGGAGTGCACGACGTAGTAGTGGCGCTTGATGTGGTCGAAGTCGACCGTGTCACCGAACCCGGGGGTCTGGTAGAGGTCGCGCGCGTAGCCCCACAGCGCCGGGAACTCGATGAGCTTGTTGCGGTTGCACTTGAAGTGACCGTGGTAGACGGGATCGAAGCGGACCAGGGTGGTGAACAGCCGCACGTCCGCCTCGGTCACGTGGTCGCCGACCAGGTAGCGCCGGTCGCTCAGCCGCTCCTCGAGCCGGTCCAGCGCCTTGAACAGCCGGTCGTAGGCCCGCTCGTAGGACGCCTGTCGCCCGGCGAAGCCGCAGCGATAGACGCCGTTGTTCACGTCGGTGTACACCCACGAGCTGACCTCGTCGATCTCGTCGCGCCACTTCTCCGGGTAGAGCTCGGGGGCTCCCTCGCGGTGGTGGGCCGTCCACTCCAGGGACAGGTCGATGGTGATCTGCGGGAAGTCGTTGGTCACGACGGCCTTGGTGGGGATGTCGACCATCGCCGGGACGGTGATGCCCTTGGGTAGTCGGGGTACCGCGCGAGGAACGCCTCCTGCAGCCGCTCGTAGCCGAGCACCGGGTCCCGGCCGCCGGGGTAGAGGTCGAAGGTCCAGCTCCGCTCGTCGTGGGTCGGCCCGCAGACCGCCATGCCGAGCACGTCCTCGAGTCCGAGCAGACGCCGTACGACGACGGCGCGGCTTGCCCACGGACAGGCCCGCGACACCACCAGCCGGTAGCGGCCGGGCTCGACGGGCCACCCGTCACGCCCGTCGGCGGTGATCCGATCCGGGATGTAGTCGGTGTCCCTGTCGAACTCGTTCTCGACGTACTCGGCCATCGGTCCTCCGCGTCGTTGCCTGCTCAACCAGTACCTCTCCGGTACGTCACGAAACCCTCCCACGGCGGCTCGGCCGCCGTGCTGAGATGTGCGCATGACGGTCGTCGAGCGGGTGGACGCGTTCCAGCGCAGGCACAGGTGGGCCGGCTACCCGATCGCCGTGGTCTACAAGTACATCGACGACCAGGGCGGGAACCTCGCCGCGCTGATCGCCTACTACGCGTTCTTGTCGCTGTTCCCGTTGTTGCTGCTGCTCACCACGGTCCTGGGCTTCGTGCTGGCGGGGCACCCGCACCTCCAGCAGCAGGTCCTCGACTCGGCGCTGGGCCAGTTCCCGGTGGTCGGCGACCAGCTCGGCCAGCCGAAGCGGATCGGCGGTGGCACGGTCGGCCTGACCATCGGGATCCTCGGCTCTCTGTACGGCGGACTCGGGGTCGGCCAGGCCGTGCAGAACGCCATGAACACCGCGTGGGCGGTGCCTCGCAACAGCCGGCCGGACCCGCTGAAGGCGCGGCTGCGCAGCCTGCTGCTGCTCCTCACCGCCGGGGGAGCGGTGCTCGGCACGACGGTGCTCTCCACCCTCGGGAGCAGCAACGTCGGGTCGTTCGGGCTGCTGCTCAAGGTGCTGGTGCTGGTCGCGTCGGTCGCGGTCAACGCCGCCGTGTTCGTGTCGGTCTTCCGGGTCTCCACGGCGCGCGACCTGTCGCTGCGCGACGTGGCGCCCGGTGCCCTGGCGGCCGCGATCGTGTGGCAGCTGCTGCAGTCCTTCGGCGTCGTGTACGTCGCCCACGTGGTCAACGGCTCGTCGGCGACGAACGGCGTCTTCGCCGTGGTGCTCGGTCTGCTCGCGTTCCTCTACCTCACCGCCACCGCCGTCGTCCTCTGCGCCGAGATCAACGTCGTGCGGGTCAGACGGCTGCACCCTCGGGCGCTGCTCACGCCGTTCACCGACGACGTCCAGCTGACCCACGGCGACCGGCGCACCTACACCGGGCTCGCCACCGCGCAGCGATCCAAGGACTTCGAGGACATCGACGTCGCGTTCGCGCCCCCGGAGGGCTCCACCGACGAGCCCGAGCACCAGGTCAGGCCCGAGGGTTGAGCAGCTCCGCGAAGGGGACGGGGTCCTCGAACGGGTCCTGCGCTGCGGCCCGTGGGCGGCCGACGACGGAGTCGGCGAGCTCGCGGGAGGCGCGCTCCACGCGCTGGGAGAGCCCGGCGTCTGCGCCGAAGTCGTCCGTGGCGGCGAACACCGCGGTGGGCACGACGTCCGCCCGCAGGTAGGCGAACAGCGGTCGCATCGCGAACTCGAGCACCAGCGAGTGGCGTGCCGTGCCGGCCGTCGCGGCGACCAGCACCGGCTTGCCCTCCAGGCTCCCGTCCTCGAGAACGTCGAAGAAGCTCTTGAACAGGCCGCTGTACGACGCGGCGAACACCGGCGTCACCGCGATCAGGGCGTCCGCGTCGCGGACCGTCTCGAGAGCGTCCGCCAGTGCGCCCGACGGGAACCCGGTCAGCAGGTTGTCGGTGATGTCGTGCGCGAGCGGGCGTAGCTCGACCACCTCGACCGACACCTGCTCGCCCGTCAGGCGCAGTGCACGGTCGGTGGCCGCGGCGAGCCGGTCGGCGAGCAGCCTCGTCGAGGACGGCTCGCCCAGCCCGGCGCTGATGACGACGACGCGGTACGTCATACCTCCGCCTCCTCTTCCCGGGTGGTCGAGCCTTCGCGGGTGGTCGAGCCTGTCGAGACCACGTCCGCCGCCAGCAGCGACGCGTGCGTGGGCGCCTCCGGCACGTGCGCCGGCTTCAGCGCCGCGAACTCCTTGCGCAGCACGGGGACGACCTCCTCGCCGAGGATGTCGAGCTGCTCGAGGACGGTCTTGAGCGGCAGGCCGGCGTGGTCCATCAGGAACAGCTGGCGCTGGTAGTCCCCGGCGTACTCGCGGAAGCCGAGGGTGCGCTCGATGACCTGCTGAGGACTGCCGACGGTGAGCGGCGTCTGCTCGGTGAAGTCCTCGAGCGAGGGGCCGTGCCCGTAGACGGGGGCGTTGTCGAAGTACGGCCGGAACTCGTTCACCGCGTCCTGGCTGTTCTTGCGCATGAAGGCCTGGCCGCCGAGCCCGACGATCGCCTGGTCGGCCGAGCCGTGGCCGTAGTGCTCGAAGCGTCGGCGGTACAGCTGCACCATCCGCTGGGTGTGCGAGGCGGGCCAGAAGATGTGGTTGGCGAAGAAGCCGTCGCCGTAGTACGCCGCCTGCTCGGCGATCTCGGGTGAGCGGATCGAGCCGTGCCAGACGAACGGCGGGACGCCGTCGAGCGGCCGCGGCGTCGAGGTGAAGCCCTGCAGCGGCGTGCGGAACCTGCCTTCCCAGTCCACGACGTCCTCGCGCCACAGCCGGTGCAGCAGGGCGTAGTTCTCGATGGCCAGCGGGATGCCGTCCCGGATGTCCTTGCCGAACCACGGGTAGACCGGGCCGGTGTTCCCACGGCCCATCATCAGGTCGACCCGGCCGTCGGTGAGGTGCTGCAGCTTCGCGTAGTCCTCCGCGATCAGCACCGGGTCGTCCGTGGTGATCAGCGTGGTGGACGTCGAGAGGATGATCCGCTCGGTCTGCGCGCCGATGTAGGCCAGCGTCGTGGTCGGCGCGGACGCGATGAACGGCGGGTTGTGGTGCTCGCCGGTCGCGAAGACGTCGAGCCCGACCTCCTCGGCCTTCCTGGCGATCGCGACAGTCGACTTGATCCGCTCGTGCTCGGTGGGTGTCCGGCCCGTGGTCGGGTCGGGGGTCACGTCACCGACGGTGAAGATCCCGATCTGCATGCTGGCTCCCGGCGTAGTCGTTCAAGTTTCAACTATCTCAACTGAGGGGCCCCCTTGTCTATTCCAGCGCCGCGGCTGCCGGCTGCCCGTGGGTCTCGCCCTGCGAAGCGGCCACGTCGCCGAGGTTCTTGCGCTCGCCGGCGTACGAGCGCAGGGTGAGCGGGTGAGCCGACTCGGGCTCGGCGAAGGAGGACCGCATGATCGTGTCGCGTCGTCGTACCGTCGTCGCCGCTGCCTGCGCCGCCCTCACCGTGGCTGGCACGCTGGCCGCAGGCGGCCCCGCTACTGCACGCCCGGGCGTGCACCGAGCCGTGCGGAGCGGCGTTCAGCACCCGAACCGGCATGCCGTCGCCACCGGCCGAGGGGGAGCCGTGTCGTCGGTCGATCTCGATGCGTCCCGCGCCGGGATCGCCGCGCTCCGCAGAGGTGGCAACGCGATCGACGCCGCCGTGGCCACCGCGGCCACGCTGGGCGTCACCGAGCCGTACGTCGCGGGCCCGGGCGGCGGAGGGTTCATGGTGATCTACCTGGCTCGGCAGCATCGGGTGGTGACCATCAACGGCCGTGAGACCTGCCCGGCCGCGTGTACCAGGAGTCTCTTCACCGAGGACGGCAAGCCGCTGGAGTTCGAGGAGGCCCGGCACTCGGGGCTGGCGGTCGGCGTGCCGGGCATGGTCGCCCAGTGGGCGAGCGCCGTGCACCACTACGGCAACCGCGCCTTCGCCGCCGACCTGCGACCGGCGATCCACCGTGCCCGGCACGGCTTCCGCATCGACCGGACGTTCGTCCAGGAGACGAAGGAGTCACTGGCCGACCTGCAGGCGTTCACCTCCAGTCGGAGGCTTTTCCTGCGGCACGGTCACCCGCTGCCGGTCGGGTCGCGGCTGCGCAACCCGGATCTGGCGCACACCTACCAGATGATCGCCCGTCGAGGCCCCCGCTACCTGTACGACGGTCCGCTCAGCCGTGCGATCGCGCACACCGTGCAGCACCCACCGGTGTGGAAGGGGACCCCGCTGACCGTCCGGCCCGGCATCATGACCCGCCGAGACCTGCGGCGCTACCACGTCACCGAGCCGTACCCCACACGCGTGCACTACCGCGGCCTGGGCGTCTACGGGATGGCACCGCCGTCGTCCGGCGGCTCGACCACCGGGGAGGCGCTGAACATCCTGCGCGGCTACGACATGTCCGGTGCCCCCCGGGCGCTGTCCCTGCACCACTACATCGAGGCGCTGCGCTACTCCTTCGCCGACCGCAACCGGTACGTCGGCGACCCGCGCTACGTCGACGTACCCCTGCACGGGCTGCTGGACCCGGCCTACGCCGCGACCCGACGCTGCCTCATCACCGACCACGCGGCCGACAGCCCCGTCCCGCCGGGTCACCCGTACCGGCCGTTCTCCGGATGCTCCTCCGCGAGCTCCGCCGGATCGGCGACGGACCACGAGCAGTCCACGAACAACATCGTGACTGCCGACCGCTGGGGCAACGTGGTCTCGTACACGAACACGATCGAGCACTTCGCCGGCACCGGCATGACCGTGCCCGGCTACGGGTTCCTGCTCAACAACGAGATGACTGACTTCGACTTCGCGCCGAGCGACCCCGCCGTGCCCGACGTCAACCTGCCGGCCGGCGGGAAGATCCCCCGCTCGAGCATGAACCCGACCATCGTGCTGCGGCACGGCCGGCCGGTGTTCGCGGTCGGCACCCCCGGCGGCGCCACCATCATCACCACGGTGCTGCAGATCCTCGTCAACCACATCGACTTCGGCATGTCCCTGGAGCACGCCAT